>Ga0209812_10000514_pt1 | contig 34819 bp, 25 predicted proteins | sample JI71714BDNA_FD_187502 | JGI IMG/M metagenome (GOLD analysis project Ga0209812, IMG submission 187502) | Wastewater effluent complex algal communities from Wisconsin, to seasonally profile nutrient transformation and Carbon sequestration -... | ecosystem: Engineered > WWTP > Effluent > Algae...
CTGCCGCAGGCAGAATTGCATATCTATGGTGCCTATCCACCGCCTAAAGCCACACAGTTGCATGCACCGAAGCAGGGCTTTCACATCAAAGGCTGGGCAGAAAACGCGGCAGATGCGTTTTTAAGCTACCGGCTCTGTTTTGCGCCGCTCAGTTTTGGTGCCGGGTTAAAAGGCAAGATCCTGGATGCAATGCGCTACGGGACCCCGGTTGTGACGACAGATATCGGTGCTGAGGGCATCAGTCATCAGCCGGATTATGGCGATTTTCCGGGGGCTGTGGCGATTGCGGACCCAGATCTCATCACGGCAACAGTAGCGTTATACCAGCACGAACAGCTGTGGCTGCAGGCGCAGCAGAAAGCCGGCGATTGCCTGAGTCAGTTTGATGCAGCTGTTTTGGTGCCAGAGATCTGGCAGCAGATCATCGCGGTACAGCAACAACTGGCGGAACACCGGCTGCAGGGCTTTACCGGCCGCATGTTAAAATACCATCATCATCGCAGCACGAAATTTATGGGGCAGTGGATCACTGCAAAAAACAAATTGGCGGCGTTACAACATGAGGAGCCTTTGGATGGCGCATCGTGATGAACTGATTCAGTTACTGAACAGCAAATTAGAGTCGGCCCGGGTGCGTGATTATTGCCCAAATGGCTTGCAGGTCGAAGGAAAAGCCGACATTCAGAAAGTTATCACCGGCGTGACGGCATCACAGGCGTTGCTGGACCGCGCGGTAGCAGAGCAAGCTGACGCCGTGTTGGTGCATCATGGTTATTTCTGGAAAAACGAAGCCAGTGAAATCACCGGAATGAAAAAACGCCGGCTGCAGACTTTGTTGCGTCATGATATCAACTTATTGGCCTACCATCTGCCATTGGATATCCACCCGGAGCTCGGCAATAACGCCCAACTTGGTGCATTACTCGGTTTTACCGAGATCAGTGCTTTGGCCAGCGTAGAGCCGGTGGGCGTCGTGCGACAGACGCGGCTGACTGAAGCAGTCTCGCTGGCAACTATCGCCGAGCGCCTGCAGCAACAATTGCAACGGTCGGTTTTTTTCCATGATGCCGGTATTGGCGAGATCCGCCATATCGCCTGGTGTACCGGTGGCGGCCAGGGCTACATTGATGCGGCGGCGGCCGCCGGTGCGCAGCTGTTTATTAGTGGTGAAGTGTCCGAGCAGACGATTCACAGCGCTAACGAACTTGGGATCCACTTTATCGCAGCCGGTCATCATGCCACTGAGCGCTATGGCGTCAAAGCGCTCGGGGAGTGGCTGGCGGCGCAAACCGGTGTCGAAGTGACATTTGTTGACCTGTATAATCCGGCTTAAACGCTTACCCGGCATCCTGCTGGTTTGCCGGGCGCATGGCGATGATGACCCACTGTTCCAGCAAGCCGGCATATTCGTAATAAGCCTCGCCCAAGGTAATAGTGGCGTTTAGTTGCGGGATCCAGATCGGCCAGTTGCTGTCAGCATAAGCGCGTCGGATGCGATAATCGGTCGGGGCTGCGATAGGCGTGCGTTGCTGGAGCGCGAACCAGCGCATCGCTCTGGGCATATGCATGGCGTTGGTGACCAGTGCCAGCGGTTCGTCTGGCGGAATTGCGTTGACCAGCAGAGTGACTTCACCTTCCGTGTTGCTGGCTGCCGTGTGTTGCCGGATGACGTGGGCGGGGATCCCCAGCGCCACTAAAAACTGTTTTTCCAGTTCGGTATGCGGGATACGCCGGTCAGCAATGCTGCCGCTTAAATGGATGATCGCAGTCGGTTGCGCCTGCCAGATTTGGGCTGCTTCAACTAGCCGCGCCAAAGTACAAGGCTCTGGTTGACTGCTCAGTGGCAAGAAGGATGCTTCAGCGTGGCCGCAACCAAGCACAGCAATATGTTTGACCGGTTGTTGCTGAAAGGCCGGATAGGCGAACTCCAGCGGGGCTGCCAGCCAGTCCGCTAGTGGGCGGCAGGTGATGAGTAAGAAAAATACCAGCGGCAGTGCTAACAGCCGGCGTGATAGCTGCCGGCGGCGCCATAACAGATAAGTGGTCAACAAGCTGACAAGCAGTAGCTGAACGATCGGGGCCAGTAATATTTTTATCAGCAGATCCATAGATTTATGACCAGAAAAGATACAGTGAAGACCAGATTGGACCGCAATTTTGACAGCATTGCTGCCAAATTCCAGCAGAATATCTACAACACGACCAAAGGCCGGTTGCGCCAGCGGGTCTTGCAGCGTGACTTGCTGGAACTCCCTGAGTTGCAGCAAGCGTCGACGCGGGTGCTGGATGTTGGCGGAGGCCAGGGGCAGCTTGCGTTGTGGCTGGCTGCACAAGGACATCAGGTCACGCTGACTGACTTGTCCGCTGAAATGCTGGCGTTGGCGCAGCAGGCGGCGAACGAGCAGCAGGTCAGTATGCAGATCCGGCAATTGTCGTTACAGCAACTTGCGGAAGAAGGGCTCTGCGCGCCAGTGGTCCTTTGTCATGCGGTGCTGGAATGGCTGGCAGATCCCGCTGCAGCGATCCGGCAGTTGTGGCAACTGGTTGAGCCGGGCGGGGTGCTCAGCCTAATGTTCTACAATGTGGATGCCAAACGCTTTTCCAATATTGTGTATGGCAATTTTAACTATGTGCTGCGCGATTTGGCCTATAAGAAAAAAGTCAGTTTGAGCCCGCAAAACCCATTAGATCCGCGTGAGGTCAGCCAATGGTGTCAAGATGCCGGCTTTGTTCAGCTCAGTAAGACCGGTGTGCGCTGTTTTCACGATTATCTGCGCGACAGATCAGAGCAGGAAACTGAATTTGATAAGTTGTTAGAAGTCGAGCTGCGCTATAACCGGACTGAACCTTATGCATCTTTAGGTCGTTATCAGCATCTGCTACTGCGCAAGCCGGTGTAGCATGGCGGGCCGGGTTGTTGCGTGCCCGGCCAGCCGTTTAATCAAATTCCATCTTGTACAACACATCCACCGACGTTGCGAGGCCTTGCACGGCCTCCACGTATACTTGTTGCAGCACGCGGTAGCGCAGGGTGAATTCACCAAACTGACTGAAAATGCCGACGCCATATTTGACTTGCAGCCGCGGTGACAAGTAGCCACTGACCGTCACTTTGGATTTATCGCCACTGCCGGCGGTATCTAAACTCAGATCGGAAATACCAAAAGCTTCACCAATAGCGCCGACCAGCTGGCCGGAATTGGCGATACCGATGCCAATCAGTCCGGTGGTCACGGCGCCATCGCCGGCGCTGCTACCGATATCACGCCCCATCAGGAGGTAAGCCAAGGCATTGGCTTGAGGTTTCGATGGCTCACTGAACACTTCCACCAGAGGATTGTCGGCCAGACCATTGACGCGCAGGCCAGCAATCACATTGTCTTCCGTTTTCTCTGGATTGCGGATCGCTTCAATCGCCAGCAGAGGCTGACTGGCAGGGCCATTGAAGGTTAACCGGCCTTTCCGGAGTTTTAAGTCCTGGCCATAGGCGCGGAAGCTGCCGTCTTTTAGCAGGACCTGGCCGTGCAGTGTCGACACCATGCCTTGCTGGCGGACGCGTAAATCACCCTGCAAGCGGGTTTTCAGACCAAAGGCGGCGAGGCGCACCTGCTCGCCGATTTTCAAGCGGATATCTGAACTGAGCCGCCAGTTTGATTTTTCGCCGGCGCGTTGCTGCGACGTGATCACCACCTCATCCGCGCTGACTTGAGTGGCGTTTTCCGGCAGGCTGTTAAAGCGGATACTACCGGCAGGAATGTCGATAGTGCCGGTGACTTGTCCGGAGTGTGGGCTCGCCGTCAATTGCAGCTGCGGGCTGACGGTTAATTCTGCATCGGCCAGTTGTAACTGTAGTTTGTCACCCTGAACGTTGACCTGACTGAACCAGGCATTGGGAGTTAGCCAGTTGGCATCGCCTGTGACACTGAGCCGGCCTTCCGGTGTTTGCCAGTCACTATTGAGGCTGGCGGCAAAACCGCGGAAGTTCGCCAGCAGATTGGCTTTGGTCAGTTCCAGTGGCGCTTGTTGGCCAATCAGTTGCAGTGCATCAATGGCTAGCGTGCCATAAACCGCCGGATTATGCAGCGCGCCCTCAGCGCGCAGATTAGCACTGAGTAAACCGTCAAATTTGGTCAACTCGCTAAAAACCGGCTGAAGAAACGCCAGTGACATCGGCGCCAGCTGCAGATCTGCCTTCAGTGTCGGTGTGTCACTGTTCAGCTGACTGATTTCTACTGTTGCTGCAATAGCACTGTCTTTACTTAAAGTTGCCTGCAAAGAGTTTTTCAGCCGGAAGTCTTTTAAACCACCGTTGATCGTCATGTGTTGCCAGACCAAATCTAGCGGCGTGGTCTGTTGGTGACGAACCAGACCTTTTGTGCTTTCAAGTTGCCAGCTGAGCATCGACAAACGGCCAGCCTGCCAGTTAACCGCCAGTTGACCACTGGCATTGCCTTCGAGACTCAGATTGGGTGGGAGTACCGGGTCAAGACTGTTCAGCGGCAGTTGCTGTAACTGCAGTGCGAGTTCACCTTGTTGACCGCTCAGCGCTTTAGTTGGACTGAGGCAAATCGTTGCATCGGTTTGCAGCCAGCAAGCGGCACCGAGTTCAGCCTGTTGTTTGGTCAGATCAAGCCGGACCTGCCAGTTATCGCGCAGCTGCCAGTCGCCCATATCCGATTGCAGGCGCAGTTCTGCCACCGTGGCCTGCCATTGTTGTTTGTTTAAACCGGCCTGCATCGCCAGCACCGCTTTCAGCTGGTGGCTGTCTAATGTCAGATGCGTTTGATGTTGTTGGCGGCTGCCTTCAGATTGCCAGTCCAGCTGCTGTAATTGCCAGCCGGGTGCTTGTCCGTTTGTTGCGTTGAAACTGATTTGACTTGGTTTGTCGCCAAGCGCCGGCAAATTTGCACTGACAGTCAGCCCGGCGAGCGCATAGTCATCCAGATAACTTAAATTACGGGCATTGAGCGCGAGTTGCAGGTCCGGCTTTTTCACATCACCACGCAATTGCAAGGTGGCATCTATCGCGCCTTCCGCCAGCGCCAGCGAGTAAGCTAAATCGGCAATATGCAGGCGGACATCCAGTGTCAGTTGCTCCGCGAGCGCTCCGCTGAACTGCAGTGAATTCGGGCCATGCTGCAGGCTCAGGCCCGGCGTTTGTAACTGCAGCAGGCCGCTATGTGGCTGCTGCAGCGTCATCTCACCATCCAGTTTGAGTGGCTGATTGCGCAGCTCGCCATTGAGCTGCAGTGTTTTTGCATGCAGTTGCCATTGACGGTCGGCGCTGGTGGCAAAATTGCCGCTCAGTTGCATCTGGCCACTGATGTCACCAGGATAATCAGCCCAATATAAACCCGGCTGGATGCCGTTTAGGCGCAGATCTGCGGTCAGAGCCCGCGTGGGCAGGTCCAGCTGGCCGGACAATTCGGCCTGACCGTTCAACGTTTGCAGTTGTAACTGACTGACCTTCAGCAAACCGCCTTGCTGACTGGCGCTCAGGCGCCAATCGGCTTGCGGGAGATCGGGATGCTGACTCGACAGACTGAGCTGCAGTTGCTGCTGAGTCATATCGCCACTGATCTGCATCAGTAATTTTTGCAGGAATAGCTGTGGCGGCGCTGTCTCCGAGGTGGGGCTGTTGTGCTTCGCAGCAAAGAGCGGCCAGCGCAGTTCATCGCCTTGTAACGAGGCCTGAAAGCTGAGCGCCTGACTTAATAAATCCGCCTGGAGGGTCAATTGCAGCGGTAAAGGACTGGCGCTGTTCGCCTGCATTTGCCAGCGGTTTAACGGCCCTTTGCCCTGCAGACTGAGTTGCAGTGGCTGAGGCAGGCTTTCCATCGCCGCACTTAGCTGCAGTTGCAGCGCGAGTTGTTGTGCCTTCGGCTGCAGCGCAATATCACCTTGCAGGCTTAATGTCGGTGTCTGCAGCCGAAGCTGAGTATTTTGCAGTTGCCATAGCCCCGCAGTCAGGCTGAGGTCGGTACGCAGCGAATCTAACGCCAGCAGCGGCTCTTTGCCTTGCAGCACGCTAAAATCGTTGACCCTGAAGTCATTCAGCTGCAGCTCGAGCGGCAACTGCAGGGCCAGCAGGGCGGGTAGCGGGTTATCGACTGCGACTTTTTCTGTTGTCGTCGCGAGTTCAAGCCGGATCTGCGCTAACACCGGTTTGTTGAGCAATAACTGTCCTGAAGTGAGTTCAAGGGCGGTTTGCAGGCTACCGATGCGCAGCTGCTGGCCGGGTAATTGCAGCAAGGCATCCGTCAGACTGAGTTGGCTGATCGCAATATCCAACGGCAAGACCAGCGGGCTTGGCGCTGCGGGAGCAGGAGATGCATCGGTATTGTTGGCGTTGTCATGGCTTTGTTTGACCGCCAAACCCTGTACCTGCAGCAGGGGTAAACATAGTTGACGGCGCAACAAACAATGTAAATCCACGCGTAGGCGCAGTTCCGCAACCGTCACATCCAGGTTTGGCTGCTGATACTGCAGTTGCCGGATCTCAATGCCCTGCCAAAGATCGCCACGCAGTTCTGCAATCTGCAAGGCCGGCACCAGCTGAGTTTGTAAGCCCCATAGCAGTTGCAGCCCCACTTTGCTGCCGAACAGCGCCAGCGCTGAAGACATTATCAGCAGGCAGCTCAGCAGCGTTAACCGCAGCCACCGCCATACGGAATGGCGCTGTCCTGCTGTTGTTGTCACTGTTGGATTTGCCGGCGGCTCTGGCTGACTCATAATTCGGGCCCAAGGGTAAAATGAATGCGAAAGCGGCCATGAGGGTCATGGTCCATGCCGTAGGCCAGATCAAGACGGATCGGTCCGACCGGCGAGGCCCAGCGCGCACCGATCCCCACGCTTTGTTTCCAGTCGGGTTGATCGTTCCAGGCACTGCCGTAATCGGTAAACAGCGCCAGCCACCAATCACCTTTCACCCGGTGTTGATATTCGAGATTGATGGTGGCTAACCGCACCGCACCAATCAGTTCCTGTTCAGCGTTGACCGGTGCGATGGTCTGATAGCCATAACCGCGCAAACTGCTGTCGCCCCCTGCAAAAAAGCGCAATGACGGCGGGATATTCGCGACTTGTTCTTGCAAAATAGCGCCCGCATCCAGACGCACCAGCCAGCGCTGATCTTCATCAAAAGCGCCAATCCAGCCGGCGCGCCCATAGAGCCGGATGAAGTCCGTGTCTGAACCCCAGCTGGTATTCGCGGTTTCGACGGACAACAAATAATTGTCTGCATCCAGCGGCATACTCCCGCCAGAATCCCGGTTCCGGCTGAAGGCAAAGCCAGGCAGGATCAGATTCGATGTATCACGCTGGGCGCCCTGAACATAGTCTTCATAAAGCCAGCGCAGCGACAGTGTCCGTCGCCACTGATTGCTGAGTAACCAGTTCCGTTCACCTTTGAGGTTGTAACTGGTGCTGTCCGTATCGAGGAGGTCTTTGTTTTTATAACCAAAAGACAGCTGGTAAAAATCATTGGCCACATCACGTAACGGAAACTTATAACTGGTTTCCAGGTTCTGTTCCCGTTGCGACAGCGCCAGATCTGCGTTCAGACTATGACCACGATTATTCACCCAGGGTTTAAACCAGCTGGTTTTAATCCGTGCGCCCACATCGGTGGCATAGCCGATACCGGTTTCGACGGTGTTTCTGACGGCAGGCTGCAATTCGATGGTCAGCGGCAGCTGGCCATCTTTGCGATTATCCGGATCTGCAATTAAGTCGACACTGCCAAACCATAAGGTATTGGCCAGATTTTGGCTGAGCTTGGCCAAATGTTCGGCGGAGTAATGATCACCGCTTTTAAATGGCAATAATGTTTGCAGTCGCGCATCACGGATTTGCGCACCGCTAAACTTGATTTCACCAAAGCGGTAACGCGGACCACTATGAAAGTGCAGGTGCATCTTGCCACGCCGGTCACCCGGCGTGACTATCAGTTCGGACCGGCTGAATGTCGCATCAAAGTAACCTTTGCGGTGCGACAGACTCAGCAGTGCTTTTTTATAATCTTCATATTTGCCGTGGTGCATCCGCTCGCCTTTACGCGGCGCTTTGGCCTTTTGCAGCGCAAGAAATTCAGGGTCCCGTACCGCTTCACCGTTTAGTTGCAAGTCGGCGACTTCGATGAAGACAAATTTACCCGCGGTGATTTTGGCCAGTAACACATAGTCATTCCCGTCGGCTTGATCTTCAAATTCAATCAGGACCTGATAATAACCAAGGCCGCGCAGTGCTTGTTTGATTTCGCGTGCGACCCGGTTTTTAAACCGCGCCGATTTATTGATTTGGGCCGGACTAAATGCGGAGAGGTAGAGTTCGATATTCTGCCGACGTTCTTTCGTCACGCCAGTAAACTCAATACGGTTGGCCGCCACAGCAGAATAGCTGGTAAACAGAGTGACCAGTAATGCAATAATTAATATTAAATTCAAATGCTTGAGGTAAGGCAGAGTACGAACTCCATGTCGTCAGCGGCCCGCTCAGTGTAACGGGTTGCGCTTTATTTGCCTATTGGGCTGCAAACAGGGGCCGGAAGTTCCGGCCCGTTGCTGCAATCAGGCATCTACTGGCTGATTGTTGTCCAATATTTCAGCTGCTGTCGCCACGCTATCCTGGCCTGGCAGCTGTTCACAGATGATCCAGTCTCTTTCATCAACCCAGTTTTGCGCGCCATTTTTCACAGTGCGGATTGGCACGATGTAACGACAGCTGGTTTGTGGTTTTACTGAAGCGAAAATCGGCACAAAACCAAAGTTCAGCGCGGTTTCAATCAGCGCTTGCTGGTTGTGCGGGTCAATATCTGCCGCTTCGTCGATATAAATCGGAATGCGGTATTTACCGCGTTCCCGCTCGGCCAGCAGCTGGCGGATAAACAACATGCCACAGAGCAGCTTGATGGTGATCCGGGTGCCGTTGGAGCCGGCGGAATCGATTTTATCGAAGAACTCGATATCGCCGGCACGGTTGACCACTTTAAAGCGGATATCAAACAAGTCTGATAATGTCAGGCCGCCTTTTTCGCTGGCGGCCTGGATCAGATAATCCTTGGCTGAATTGATGTCACGCTCTGCACTGGTGACGCCGGGCGCTAACAAGTCCAGGGTATCACCTTGCTGATAGGCGTCTGAAGTCGCCAGAATGGTATCGATATGGCCGACTAAGACTTTGCGGTCGACGATCTCAATCTTAAAGTCCTGCAGATTCGAGATCTGGTGACGCCAAATACCGCGGTTAAAGCTGTTCAGCTCGCGGTGCAGACGGTCTAAGTCGGAACGCAGGCCTTTTAACGTACTGGCCACTTCGGTCAATGCCACGCGGGCGCGACGTTCAATCGCTTCGCGTTCTTTATCTAAATGGTGGAAAGCGCTGATCAGCTTCTGATATTTGGCTTCTTCGTCCGTTTCTGCTTCAAACTTGCTGATGCCGGCATTAAAAATAAACAGATAGGTATTTTTAATGTTGATTTCCAGCAGCTTCAGCTCCTGGCAGTGTTTGTTGTAACTGCGCAGTTCGTCGGCCAGATTGTCATACTCAAGAGTGATTTCAATCGGATAGGGCGTGACGCGGCCACTGTAGAAATCGAGCTGGAAATCAATCCGGTCTTTTTTCTCGTGTTCAATGCGTTCAAGCTGACGTTTCAGCTGGTCTTGTTTATTGGTTATGAGGTTACGCCGGTCGGACAGGCTGCTGGCTTTTTGCTGCACTTGCGCCAGTTGCTCATGAACAATGTCTTCTTCCTGTGTCAGCTGTTCTGACAATAATTGCTGTTCATCGAGCAACTGCGCCATTTCGCTGTAGCGGGCGAAACGTTTGAGATCTTCTTCCGCTTGCAGCATATCCTGATACAAACGCTCTTTTTCGCGGCTTTTGCCCGCAAAATCGACAGCAACTTCTGCTTGTTGATCCAGCGTGGCTAATGTGAGCTGCAGCGCTTCAATTTGCTCTTTCAGCGCGACTTTACCTTCACTGCCTGCCATGTCCGGCGCGGTTAGATGGGTTAAATCGATGGTGGCACCGGCCAGATGCAGTTTGCCACCTTTAAAGGCGTCGGCGAGCTGGCCAAGCTGCTGCGCAAAGGCGTCATCGTCGCTAATTACGACATCACCGCCGCTGGCGGTCGATAACGACAATAAATCCGGGTTTAACAGCTTGGTCAGCTGCTGCACTTCACCTAAGGATAAATCTTCGCGTAGCCGTGAATAAAGATTGTATTCGAGGTTTTTCAGCTGCAGTTTCAGGCTTTTTAGCTGCGTTTGGGTTTGCTGCTGCTGATGTGCCAGAGTAGCTGGATTCAAATTCGCCGCGCCTTGCAGGCTGTGGCTCAGGCTTTCGTATTGGGCACGGATATTGGCCAGATTGGACTGCAGTGTCGGCAGGTTGGTCAGGCCAAAACGCTGCGCTAAGGCATCATGTTCGTCAAACCAGCTTTTGAGGCCCAGCTGCTTACTCGACAGCTCTTTGATTTGGCCGACATACAAGCGTTGTTTATCTTCCAGCTGATGTTTTTCCTGCGCCAGTGCTTCGAGCTGACCACCCAGTTCGTCCTGTTGTTCGTCGAGGTAGCTCTGGAACTCAATCAGGGCTTTATCCAGCTTCGGCGCGTAGGCGGCGAGGCGGCCTTTGAGCACCGCGCGGTTATCAATCAGGTTTTCTAACGCCTCAACGGCCTGCTGCTGATTTTCCAGCGCTTTGAGTTCACGCCGGTCACGGTTCACTTTTTCAAAAGCGTTATGCCAGACCGTATAAAAATCGACTTTTGGGTCGCTTAAATGGCGGGCAAACACTGGCAATAGCAGCCGTTTAACGTCCTGCGCGGTCAGGCGGTGCAAGTTCAGAATGCGGCGGAAAATGTCTTTATACACCGGCGCGTCACTGACGTTGGTCAGCGGGATCATCCGCAAATTGATTTTGCTGTCATACGGCGTAGCGCCGCCGGTCAGCATGGCGTTAAGTTCCGATGGTTTTAATTCCAGCGGTTCAAAACCTAAATTGCGTAAATGATGGTCGAGTTTGTTGTAGCGGATGATGCTGTTTTCACTGACATAATGCGCAAGGTCGAGTTTGCCGCGATAGCAGAAATACTGGAACTGGTAACCGGCAATTTTACCAAGGCCAGCAACGCCAATGACCACTGGGCCTTCCGGTAGATTAGCTTCGAGCAGAATATAACTCTGGTCGGTGCCGAAATAGAATTTGCGCGTTTCATCGAGGTCGTGGCCGTCCCATTCGGTCAGGCGCAAATCGTTAATCAGTGGAAACTGCAGCGCGTTGATCACTGAGCTTTTGCCGGTATTGTTCGGCGCACAAATAGACGCCGCATCATCGAGCGGGATCACGCATTTGGCATAGCCTGCCGTGTTTAACAGCGCGAGTTTGGTTAAGCCATAGAGTTCAGACATCGGTATGGCCCTCATCCGCTTGTAATGAATCAACCGCGACTAATGCATCGAGAAAGCGATACAGCGGCGGCAGCAGTTTAAAATTATCGCCCTGGGTTTTGGCAAAACCATAGCGCAGCATCCGGTTGCCGACTTCCCGTTTTAAATCAGTGGCTGAATAAATCTCCAGCTGCTCAAACAAGTGATATTGCTGCTGCAGAATGCTGGATAAAATCTCGTGATTAATTTCCGTTTCGAACAGCGCTCGCAGCGGGTCCTGGCCCTGATCGGCAAAAAACTCGACAAGCGCGTATGTTGTCAGAGCAAACAAACGCGAAATTTTGCCCATATTGACGGTGGCGTCGTCGACATCAAAATAGAAGAAACCGCGGCTGTCGCGTTTGAGCTGATTACCGAGCGCGCCAAACAAAGCACTGTATGCGTCTTCATTGCCATCCAGTTCCGTCCAGAGCGCAAAATCCTGTTCGCTGATGTGGTAGCCGGTGGTCAGGCGTTTGTGAATGTCTGCCAGATTTGGCAGCTTTTCGAGATCGATCTGCATTTTTTTATGTCCTGTCGCTGTGGCGGGTCACAAAAGGGTGAAGGCGTAAGCGGAAGCCGTTGACTTCCAGTTCGCTGATGTCGTCCTGATGTTCCAGTTTTAACGCCGGAGCGCGGCTTAGTTCCTGATATAAGAATAACAATTCATCGACCGGCAGCTGCGGATAGCTGCGCGCCAGCCACTGCGACAGGTCGGTATTGGCCTTTTGTGTACGGGCCGATTTCAGCACATCCTGTAAATCCGGTACGCGGATATTGGCACCCGGCTGGCTGTCGGCCGCATCCGGTAGCTGGTAGTTGTCGTCCTGATAATCGACCAGTTCCGCCATGTAACTGGTGATCTGATTGGCACTGCCGAGGCTGAATTTTTGATGGTCGGAGCTAAATTTCGGTACCAGCTGTTCCATCGTCGGTTCAAAACCTTGTTTGCGCAGCGTTGCCAGTACCAGACTGGCATTGCGCGAAATCAGTGTATTCTTGCGCAGTTCTTCCCTTAGCGGCATCAGCACGTCGGTGCTGCGCGTCAGCGATTCCCGGCCAATCTGATTCATATCCAGCAGGCGGGTCCGCAGTTGCACTAACGGTTCTTTATCACCGGACATAAACCCGGTGTCTTCAATAAACTGCACTAAATCCGACAGACAATGCTCAAGCGTTTCGATACTGCTCTGAAAAGGCCCATTGATATCAATCATCTGCAGCACAGGCTCGATGTATTCGTCAAAGGCCTCCATCACCGCAGCGTAGCGGCGCGCCAGCGACAGATGGCTGTCATCGGCCTTGGCTTTGTCGACCAGATGCAAAATGGCACTTTCGTTTTTACGGAAGTGTTTGACCACTTCGCGCACCCGCTCGTCCATCAAGCGGACAAAACGGCGCATTTCATGGACGTCTTTTTGCCGCACTGCGCTATCGAGGCGGGCGCGTAAGCGGTCTAATTCGTCAATGCGGCTTTGAATGTCGCCGACGGTGCCCAGATTATGTTCTTGTGTAAGAAACTGAATAAACTCCAGCACCGAGCGGTTCAGCTCCAGCTGACTGGATTTCGCTTGCGGGATCAGGATCTCCTGCGCCAGCAATTTCTGCGCTTCCCGAAACACCTGTTCGCTGGATAACTGTGGGAAATAGCGGCTGAACAGGGCCTGCACATCCTGGAAACTGAAGCTATATAACTGGCTGCGGTTGGCCAACGCTTCCAGCACCGGCCAGTCGTCATCCAGGCATTTCAGAATTTTCTTTGCTGATAACATGAGGGGAGTTGTTTCATCCGGTGATTATTTGATTCATTGCAAGTTATACGACCAATTTCCAGTAGAGTGCGACGAACCGCGGTGCTAGAATGCCGCCCCGACAATATTTCATAATTTATTAATAATTGCGGGTGGTCATTTATGCTAACGGGTATTTTACTGGGCTTGGTAGCACTTGCCTTTGTGCTGATCGTTATAGAGGATATTATCCACGTAAACAAGGCAAAAACGACACTTTTTTTCGGTACTCTGTGCTGGATTTTGTTGTTTATTTTTGCCGGCAGTGACACCTCCCGCGAGCATGTTCAGCATCAGCTGGAACACAATTTGTTAGAAATCGCTACTTTGTGGCTATTTTTAATGTCAACTATGACTTTTGTCGCATATCTCAATAGTAAAGGTTTCATTGCTCAAATCGTACAGCGTGCCTTACCTTCGCATTTGTCAGAGCGAAGACTGATGTTTATCGTCGCCAGTTTTGCTTTTGTGTTTTCCTCATTTGCTGACAACGTCACTGCGACATTGGTTTCCATCGCGGTCATTAGCAGTGTCAAGCTGGAGGCAGCCAAGAAGCTTCGTTACGGTACCTTGATCGTATTCGCAGTTAACAGCGGCGGTGTTTCTCTGATCACCGGTGACGTCACCACGTTAATGTTCTTCCTGGCGGATAAAGTCACCATTGCTAACCTGCTGTTGTTAGTAGTGCCAGCGTTTACTTCAGTGGCGGTACTGGCTGTGATGTTGTCTCGTGGCATGAATCAACAGTTAGTTGTTGAGAAAAGTAAAAAACCGATTGCCAAAACTGACATGACTATTGCCGGGATTTTTGTTTCTACGATCAGTGCAACACTATTTCTTAACGTCATGTACGCAATTCCTCCGGTGCTGACATTCTTGTTTGGTCTGGCAGTGATGTTTTTGATCGCGCAAGTGCTGATGCGGAAAAAAGCTACGCAAAGCATCATCAACTACGTCCGCGAAGTTGAGTTCGAAACGTTGTTGTTCTTCTTAGGAGTGCTGCTGTTGGTTGGCGTTCTGAAAGAAGTCAAGTTCCTGCAGCATTTCACTGAGCTTTATAGTGTGTTGAGTCCTTTGCATGCCAACTATTTGATGGGGATTTCTTCTGCACTGATCGATAACGTGCCACTGACTGCAGCGTTGCTCAAAGCAGAACTAACGATGACTCCTGCTGAGTGGTTATTGCTAACCTATGCGACAGGTGTCGGTGGCTCATTGCTGATTATCGGTTCTGCGGCAGGCATTATTGCGATGAGTAAGTTAAAAGAACTGACTTTTGGCTCTTATCTGAAAATGGGTGGTTATCTGTTGTTTTGCTACAGCCTTGGTTATGCCGGTGTTTATTTTTTTGGTCAGTTTGCCAATTAATGCATCAGTGTTTATGAACGAAACGGCGCTCAGGCGCCGTTTTTTATCAGTGGTGATCTTGGTTGATCACGCAAACTGTACTCGTTTGTGATGGTTCTGCCCCTGTCGTCGGCTTGATGTTTGTAATTTTATTACAGACGTCTAAAAGTCTGTTGCCTTTTAGGCTAAGTCAGGGTAAGGTAGCGCCGTCAATCATTCTGATAGACCAGAAGAGGAGCGTTCACCAGGTAATTCAGTTTAGGTGGCTATACACCGCAGACTGAAGGAGGGGGATGAACGCCGAGGAAAACTTGCCATAGCAGCATGTTTTTCGGTTGTCAGGGCTGAATCCCTGTGACTGTCACCTGAAACTTCGGTGGAGAGCTTCTGGCCTTTGTTGTGTCTGCAAGTAGACAACAACACCGCGCTGCTGCGTCCGGGGTTGTTGTATCTGATTGTTGCTCTGCAAATGCCATGCTCTTCTTATTTTGTTCATAAGGAGAGACACCTTGTCTAATCAATTTATCGTCGCCAAATTTGGCGGTACCTCAGTGGCTGATTTCGCCGCGATGTCGCGTTGTGCTGATATTGTTTTGGCGGATCCTACCATTCGTTTAGTCGTCGTCAGCGCCAGCTCAGGTGTGACCAATCTATTAGTTGCCATCACCAAAGAGTCTGCCGTCGACAACCGTTTTGTCCATTACACTGGCGTTGAGCGTATCACCTACGCTGTGCTTGAAAGACTGCAACAACAAGCGGCGGTAGGCGCAGCCATCGAACAGCTCTTGCTGGAACTGAAGATATTGATCAGCCGGGCCGCCGAGTTTACTGATGCCGAGAAAGACTTAGTCCAGTCGTTTGGCGAGCGTTTGAGTTCAGTGCTATTCGCTCAGGTGCTGGCTGAAAAAGGGGCTGCGGTCAGCAGTTTTGATGTCCGGCAGGTGCTGCGGACCGACTCACGATTTGGTGAAGGCGAACCACAAATCGCGCAGATAGCTGCGCTGACGCAACAGTACTTAGCGCCACTGCTGCATTCCCAAATTATTGTAACCCAGGGCTTTATCGGCGCCGACAGCGCGAACCAGACCACGACGCTGGGCCGCGGTGGCTCTGATTACAGTGCTGCGATTCTCGGTGAAGCCATTGGAGCAAAAGTGGTACAAATCTGGACTGATGTCGTGGGGATTTTCACGACTGATCCACGTCTGACACCGGATGCCCGTTGTATCCCGGAAATTAGCTTTGATGAAGCGGCGGAAATGGCAACTTTTGGCGCCAAAGTGTTGCATCCGGCGACCTTGATCCCTGCGATGCGGCAGAACATTCCGGTGTTTGTGGGTTCAAGTCGTGAGCCGGAAGCGGGTGGAACCTGGATCTCAAAACAAGTCGATGCACGGCCATCCTATCGCGCTATTGCGCTGCGGAAGAATCAAACGCTGATCACGGTAAAAAGCCCGGCGATGTTGCATGCCGCCGGTTTCTTAACCCGGGTGTTTGCTATTTTGAGCCAGCATCAGATCTCGGTGGATTTGGTGACCACATCCGAAATCAGTGTAGCCTTGACCTTGGACGACGCACCAGGTAGCGCATTTGATACGGCGATTGAGCCAGCGCTGGCTGCTCTGCGCGAGTTCTCAGAAGTCACGGTCGAGCAGGGCCTGAGTTTGGTGGCTGTGATTGGTAATCATCTGCATAGCACGCGTGGCATCACCGGTTCTTTATTCCAGGCCTTGGAACAGATCAATATGCGGCTGATTTGCCATGGTGCCAGCCGACATAATCTGTGTTTCCTGGTTCAGGACAATGAAGCACCGGCTGTCGTAAAAGAACTGCACCAGGCTTTATTCCAGGCTGCCTAAATCCCTGAGCGTAAAAAAGCCAGCGTGAACGCTGGCTTTTTCGTTGGAGATGCTTGCAACATCGTCAAGATGCATCCACATCAGGCATATGACGACATTTCAACTTAGGCGAATAACTGCTTAATTTCGTTGAACGACGCAACAAATTCCGGCGAACGATAGAATTCGTTAGACGGGATTAAGCCTAATTCAACATAAGGTGTCAGTAAGTCGGCAATATCGCCTTCTGCGTGATAACGGCCTTGTTTAATGGCTGCGATACGGATGAAGTCTACGTATGACGGGTGTTTTGGTTGATAATCCGGGTGGTCCCAGTGTTCAGCAACTTCAATCAGTTCATCTGGGAAACCCCATGAGCGTAAAATAGTTGAACCAATCGGCCCGGCGATGGATACGGTTGCCTGTTTAAGAAATTCTTCGTTACCAAATACATCCAGTTGTTTTTCGGCTTCAGTCAGCACTGGCAGAGCGCCGATATTGTGAACCAGTCCAGCCAGCGTCATCGTATCGAAATTCACTGCGGTGTATTTGTAGTTTGCGTTGTACTGTTGCATCGCCGCCAGTGCAAACGCGGTCAATTCAAGCGTTTCAGCCCAGACGTTATCCATGAAAGTTTTGATCAGCGGGCTCTTGGAAACAAACAGTTGTTCCATGGCCATTGCTGTCACGACGTTTTTGATATAACGCAAACCGATCCGGGTTGTTGCCTGTTGCAGGGTATTGACGTGGATGCCACGGCCAACGAAGGCACTGTTGGCAATCTTCATAATCCGGGCTGACAAGCCCGGGTCGTGTGAAATCATCTCAGCCATTTTGTTCAGATTGACATCCGGATCTTCCGCCAACTTGCGTATCTTCAGTGCAATTTCAGGCAGACTTGGCAAAACAAGCGTATCGGTGCGAACTTTTTCGATCAGAATGGTTAATAAGGCGTTTTTAACTGGCATAAATAAGAACCTTGTCACTTATATACATAGAAGATGTGGGTCACGATTAAGTTGATTATTGTCTAACTCAGAGCGCTTTCACAGCCGGAAACAGAAAAAAATAAAAAAACAAAAAACCAATAAAAACAAGAGCCAGATCATCCGTAAAGTCAGGTTTCGGCTGATTGGATCTTGGTCAAAACTTCTCTAATAAGGCCCGGTTATACTGATTTGCATCCAGCTGCAGGCCACAACTGCGGATTTTATGTTCAAGCTGGATCAGCTCAAGCTCTAATTCTTGCAAATTTAAGATGTTATCGTCTAATTGCCAGAGTTGTTTCGAGCCATGCAGGTTATATAACATAATCAGCATTGCATCAGGGTCTTGGGATTCCACGGCTTTTTTCAGTGTCATCAACTTGCGGTTTATCAAATTAAGTTCTTGCTTCAGGTCCCAGACGTAAGCCACTTCGTAGAAATAACGCGTGCGTTTCAGCCGTTGCAGGCACCAGGCCGCAATAGCACCACCTGTGCAAACACCTAATAAGTTCAGATAGAAGTTTTGGCCTTCAGCAGCGCCAAACCAGTAAACCAGCGCCGCGGAAATACCAACACCCAGCGCAGAAAAAACTGCAACAGCCGATACAATCACGACATTGAGATGGCTTCGATAAATATTTTTATCAATATCAACTAATTGCATTAACTTGCTGTTCCCTGTTTACTCGAAACCTGCCCACTCAGTCAATCCTTCCTGCTGGTACAATTGTTGCCAGCTTGGTCTGGCTCGAACCAGATCTGCCAGTCGACGCAAAGCTGGCCACGCCAACGCGGTTTGCGGCATATTTCTTGACCAGCGCATGTACATTGTCAACAACAAATCTGCCGCACTGAATTCTTCGCCCAGCAAATAAGGGCCATTATGCGCCAAATGCTCATCCAGTTGTTGCCATATCCTGGTGATATTCTCTTGTAATTGTTGCTTGAGGGCAGGCGGATACTCACTGAATCCAAGATCTGGTGGATAAAACCACAGACGAAATTGCGGGGCGAGATTATTGGTCAGAAAGACAATCTGTTGCAAAAAGAACGCACGTTTTGCGCTTGTTGCTTCCGGCGCTAAGCATTGATGCTTTTCCGTCAGATACAACAAAATCGCCGCTGATTCGCTGATAGAAATAGCCCCATCTGCCAGCACCGGCACACGGCCTTGCGGATTTAGTGCAAGAAATTCAGCAGATCTTTGCTGATTTTTGCCAAAGTCTACCGATACCAGCTCAAATGGCTGGTTCAGCTCAATTAACAGTTGATGGATGACCATACTGGCGGTGCCAGGTGAATAAAACAGTTTATACACGGTCGAAGCTTCCATTGCGGCCAATGGGTCTATTCTTGCCTATGCCCATCTCAATGTAAAGACGATAGCAAAATTATAAATGGATGCAGATAAGTATTTGAATTTACATAAATATGTAAAGAAACTAGGTGAAATTGTTTATTTCAAAGAGTTTGTCACGAATTTTCCAAAATCGACCGTCTTTTTGTGCGATCACCACCGCAGGCGGTTGTAGCCGGTGGAACTGTGCTTCCAGCTGCAACGGCGTGTTGGCGACAAAAGGCCGGTGTCTGTCGGCGATAAAGGGCGGCAAGACACGTTGGCAAAGGCGTTGGATTTGACTACGACTGTGCAGACTGAAAAATTCCTGGAGCTGTTGGCCTTCGGCATCAAGATAGTTAAAACGTAATCTGGCTTTGCCTTGTGCGTCAGTTTCAAGCAGCGCTTCCAGTCGATCGGGATACAGAATTAAAGCATCTTTGAGTTTCAGCGCGTCCTGGAGTTTTTTATCCGGATCGACCAGCACCAGACCGCAAGTGCGGCAACTGCGGGCGGCAATATCATGTTCAGTGCCGCATTCTGGGCAAAAACGCGCTTTGAATCGAAAGCCACAAGGGACAGGTTGTTGCGACGCATCGAGGCGCATGCCCTGGCATTGCCGGCCATAGTGTTCCAATACCAGACCATCAGGGTTTTGTTTGCCCCAGAACTGATTCGGATACTGACACAACGGGCAGGGGACTGTGACCTGAACGGACTGGTTGTCTGGCGGTGGTGGTCCCGGGTCGTTACTGTATAAATCATATAAATTGCCGGCGTAATCCAGCACCAGACAATCAGTTTTTCCGGGTGACAGTCGCAGCCCTCTGCCTACAATTTGCTGGTACAGACTCAGCGACTCTGTCGGTCGCAAGATCGCAATCAAATCGACATGGGGCGCATCAAAACCAGTGGTCAGCACTGCCACATTGACCAGATATTTCAGTTGCTGTTGTTTAAATTGTTCGAGAATTGCAGCCCGCTCGGACGACGGCGTTGCTGATAAAATCAGCGCACTGTCCCGCGGTGGTAACAGCGCCAGAATTTCTCTGGCATGAGCGCTGGTGGCGGCAAAGATCATCACACCACGGCGTGATTTCGCGTACTGCTGTACCTGCGTGATGATTTGCGGCGTCACTCTTTTGTAATGATTGATCACCTGGTTCAGTTCAGCTTCGCGAAACTGGCCATTCGCGGCCGGTTTTAAACCGGAAAAATCGTAGCTGAGGACAGCACAGTCCAGACGGTTTGGTGGGGTCAGATACTGACGTTGCAGTAGAACCCGGATCGATAGTTCAAAGATACACCAGCGGAAAAAGCAGTCCGCATCACCCCGTACTGCGCCCTGATAATGGAACTGGTAGATAAAGCCCTGACCAAGCCGGTAAGGCGTGGCTGTGAGCCCCAACACTTTCAAACCGGCATTCTGCTGTTGCAAATGACTGATCACGCTGCGGTAGCTGCTGTCGGTTGAGAGCGGCACCCGATGGCATTCATCAATGATCAGCAGACTAAACTGGTCGCTAAAATCGGCAAGATTGCGGCTGACAGATTGCACCGAGGCAAAAATGACCTGCTGACTGGTTTGTTTCAGGCCAAGCCCGGCGGCGTAGATGCCGCCTGTAAGACCGTAGCTCTGGTATTTTTGCTGATTTTGGCTGACCAGCTCTTTCACGTGAGTCAGCACCAGCACCCGACCACGCGCCAGCCTAGCCAGTTCGGCGATCACCAGACTTTTACCGGCGCCGGTTGGCAACACCAAGACCGCCGGATCGGATAACCGGCGGAAATATTGCAAAACAGCAGTGACGGCTTGTTGCTGATAATCCCTTAACTGTACCGGCAATTCCGGCCGGCCGGGCGCAAGCTCCGTTCGTAGGGCGAGGCGGGGTTCTTGCGGCGGCATTTGCGTTTAGTTCAGCCCTTTGTGGCTAAAAGCGATGGCTTTGTCGGCCACAAAGCCGGCTTTTATACTCTTCTTGTCGTCTCCCCACACGCAGCTGCGGGTGCCGATGATTTCCTCACAGCTGCTTGCCTCGCCGATGAGTGCTGTCACTTCCTGATAATTCATACCAATTTTGAGCTGGTTATAATTGTCCATCGATAACTTACTACAAGCGGTTAGCAGCAATAGTGCAGCGCACAGAATCAGTTTTTTCACGGATTAACTCCTTCGCCGGTATCAGGCGCAACGGGTGGGGTAAAGCGGCGGATTTGTAAAATGAGGCCAAAGCGCGGGTGGTCCAGATAGTGGATTTCACCGAGCAATAACCGCACGTTGTCTTTGACATAAAATGTCTGCAGCCGGTCGCCGGTTGGGTCTTTGACCAGCTGGCGCAGATTAAATTCGGTATCAGCAAACAACATCCGTTCGTTATACGGTTGAATAATGCCATCCAGCTGCCAAACCTGATCTGGCAAACCGCTGACCTGCAGCTGATTGCCGTCACGGCTTAATTGCTGGTTTTGCTGCAATTGCTGGTAGGTTCTAGCGATAGCGGCTTGTAAGTCGGCCTGATCTGCTGCAATGGCCGCTTGTTCAGCTTGTCTTAGCCCCTGATAGTCAAACTGCGGACTAAAACGCTGGCCGGCGAAAAAACGCAGGGTCTGGCTACGCCGTTTTACCCCAAGCGACTGACGCCAGGCGGTATGCAATAACAATTTATGCCCGGCGCGGCGGTCAAGTTGCCATGCCAGATCTTTGAGCTGAAAAGCACTGTCATCAATCAGATAGGGACTGTGCTGATGCTGTACCGGCAGAGGGGTGATAGGGACCGGAACGACCGGCAATAGCTGCGGGCCATCGACGTGACTATCGGGGTCTTGCGTGATCAGGGCCGGTTCTTGCAGCCTGTCATCCTGAAGCTTGTTGCGCCGGCAGGTCAGTGGCCAGCGGAACATCGGCTCGGCAGGAAAAACGCCGCTAAAGCTTTGCAGGCTTTGTTCTGCTAACTGAACTTCGTCAAACCATGGCTGCTGTTGCGGCATGATGATTTGGAGATCAGCAGGCAGACTGCTATCCACAGCGGCATCGCATGGCGTAAAGGCGCTGGCGATCGCCCGGATATTAGGCTGATACAAGGGGCCCAGCAGATCTACACTGCGCTGCACAGGGATGGCGGTGATTTGCTGATTAAATTTTTCCAGCGTGCTGTTGAGACTGCCGCGTTCAAACGCGATCAGTTCAATTTCAAACCAGGGGTCACCGTTTTTTTGCAGCGGGCTGGTCTGCGCCGATACGGTGCTTGCAGCGCTAAGCGCCAGACCGGCAGAAAGATAACGTAACAAAGTTCTGTTCATGGTCCACTTCACTGACTATTGGCTTGGAAATCGGCCAGCATAGTTTTTAATAAAGCCAGCCGCTCAGCGCTGCCTGGTGTTTCGATATTGAAGCGCAGTTTTTGGCCGCCTTCGAGTTTGTATATGCGTGATTGGGTTTGGATCAGCCGGATGATATACGCCGGCGTGACTTTTGTCCGCTCTGCAAATTCAACCAGCCCGCCTTTCGCGTTCATTTCAATCCGACGGATCCCCAGAGACTGCGCAACCTGGCGCGCTTGAGTCAGCGCCACCAGATGTTTGGCCGCATCAGGCAGCAGGCCAAAACGGTCGATTAACTCAACTTGGATTTCATCAAGGTCTTGTGCATCTTTGCTGCTGGCGAGGCGTTTGTAAAAGGATAAGCGCAGACTGACGTCCGGAATAAATTTATCCGGTAACAGTGCCGGAATTTTTAAATCCAGCTCGGTCTGCTGACTTAGCATCATATCAAGGCTCGGTTCGCGGCCTTCTTTTAACGCTTGTACCGCTTCTTCCAGCATTTCCATGTACAAGGTAAAGCCGACCGATTCAATCTGGCCGCTTTGATCATCACCCAGCAGTTCACCGGCGCCGCGGATCTCTAAATCGTGACTGGCCAGCGCAAAACCGGCGCCCAAATCTTCGAGACTTGAGATAGCTTCCAGTCGTTTCTGTGCGTCCACCGTTAGGCGTTTTGGCGGCGGCGTTAGCAGGTACGCATAGGCCTGGTGGTGGGAGCGGCCGACACGTCCACGCAGCTGGTGCAGCTGGGCGAGGCCAAAATTATCGGCTCTGTTGATAATAATGGTGTTCGCGGTCGGTACGTCGATACCGGTTTCGATAATAGTCGAACACAACAGCAGGTTAAACCGCTGATGGTAGAAGTCCGCCATCACCCGCTCCAGATCGCGCTCGGGCATCTGGCCATGCGCGATACCGACCATCGCTTCCGGCACCAGAGTTTGTAATTCGGCGGCGGTTTTTTCGATACTAGCGACATCGTTATGCAGAAAATACACCTGGCCGCCGCGCAGAATTTCACGTAGTACGGCTTCACGCACCAGACCGTTTTCATATTCCCGCACAAAGGTCTTCACCGCCAGCCGGCGTGCCGGCGGGGTCGCGATAATCGACAAATCCCGCATGCCAGATAGCGACATATTCAGCGTACGTGGGATTGGCGTTGCCGTCAGCGTCAGGATATCGATATTGGCGCGTAAGGCTTTGATCTTCTCTTTCTGCCGCACGCCAAAGCGGTGCTCTTCGTCGACAATCAGCAAGCCAAGTTCACGGAATTTGATGTCATCCTGCAGCAGTTTATGCGTGCCAATCAGGATATCGACTTTGCCTTCCTGTGCATCGGCCAGAATGGCTTTTTGTTCTTTCGCGCTGATAAAACGCGATAACACTTCAACCCGCACCGGCCAGTTGGCAAAGCGGTCGCGGAAGTTCTCAAAATGTTGCTGAGCCAATAGTGTGGTCGGCACCAGAATGGCGACCTGATGGCCGTCATCGACCGCCACAAAGGCTGCACGCATGGCGACTTCGGTTTTACCAAAACCAACATCGCCGCAGACCAATCGGTCCATGGCACGCGGGGCTTGCATGTCGCTCAATACGGCATTGATGGCATCGAGCTGGTCAGCAGTTTCTTCAAACGGGAATCCGTCAGCAAAGCGTTGATAAGATTCGGCGTCAATTTTAAAACCATAGCCGGTTTGACTGGCGCGCAGCGCGTACACATCCAATAGTTCAGCGGCGACATCCCGCACTTTTTCAGCCGCTTTACGCCGGGCTTTGTCCCAGGCGTCGTGACCCAGCTTATGCAGTGGGGCGTGCTCTGGCTCAGTGCCGGAGTAGCGGCTTAGCAGATGCAGGGCCGAGACGGGCACATAGAGTTTGCTGCCGCCGGCATATTCGATGGTGACAAATTCAGCGACGATGCCGGCAGCTTCCAGTACCTGTAACCCAAGATAACGACCGACGCCATGCTGTAAATGCACTATCGGCTGACCAATCGATAATTCCGCCAGGCTGCGGATAATGGTTTCGCTGGAGATCTGCTGACTGTGTTTACGGCGCCGGCGTTGACTGACTTTTTGACCAAACAGTTCGTTTTCACTGATTAGTGCCAGCGGCTTCGGCAGATTGAGCTGCACCCCTTGTTCCAAAGCGCCGACCGATATCGCAACGTCGACCTCAGCGCTGAGCACCGCCTGCAGATCCGGCAGCTGGGTCAGGCGAATACCACTCTTGCTGAGCAATTGCAGTAAACTTTCGCGCCGGCCTTCCGATTCAACCAGAAACACCGCCCGGCCTTGCTGTTGTTTAATCGTCGTCAGATATTCACGCAGTGCGGTCAGTGGTTCGGCCAGCTGATGATTGACGTTTAAGTCCGGTAGTGCGACGGCCGGGGCATTACTGCTGCCGGGTTTGGCCGGTAATTCTGCCCGCGACAGCCGGATCCGGCTGTAACTTTTCTGCAAGCCAAACAATTCGTCGACGCTGAAGTACAGCTCATTTGGCGGCAAAATGGGACGGAGTACATCGATGGCTCTGTCCTGATAACGATTTTGCACGTCCTGCCAGAAGCGTTGGGCGCTGGCTTCCAGCTCGCCTAAAGCCAGAATGCGGGTTGCCGCTGGCAGATAGGAAAACAAAGATCCGGTGCTTTGTGCGAATAACGGGAGGTAGTATTCGATACCGGCAGGTAAGGCACCACTGCTGACTTGTTGATACAGGGATTCTTTTTCATTGCGCTGGGAAAACCGTTCGCGATAACGGCTGCGAAACCGTTCGATGGCGGTTTTATCGAGCGGAAATTCATGCGCCGGTAGCAGTTCAATCTGCGTGACTTGCGCCACAGTGCGCTGATTGTCCGGGTCAAAGGTCCGCAGGCCATCAATTTCATCGTCAAAAAAATCAATGCGGTAAGGCAAGGAACTGCCCATCGGATACAGGTCGAGCAAAGAGCCTCGTACTGAAAACTCACCATGCTGCATCACTTGTTCCACGGCGCGGTAACCGGCTTGGACTAATTGCTGGCGCAGTGAACCTAAATCTAAGCGCTGGCCCTTTTTCAACAGCAGGCTTTGTTGCTGCAAATGTTCAGGCGCGCTTAAACGCAACATCAATGTACTGACCGGCACTAAAACCAGGCCATGACTGACCGTTGGCAATTGATACAAAGTGCGCAACCGCTGCGAAATAATATCCTGATGCGGCGAAAACTGGTCGTAGGGCAGAGTTTCCCAATCCGGGAAGCTGTACAACGGCACCGTATTGCCCAGAAATACGGCCAGCTCCTGCTCTAAACGCAGTGCAGTCGGGGTGTCCGGTACAATAAGCAGGTACAGGGCTGGCTGATGCCGGACCAGTTCGCTCAGGGCTAAAGGCAGCGCGGCGCCGGCTAAATTGCCCCAGTTTAATAAATCGGTGTGGTGTTTAATCTGCGGCAGCGTGAACAAAGCCATCAGTGAGTGGTTCCGTGTACAAAAGTCTGAAGAACGCCACGTGGCAACTGCATCGTGACACAGTGCAGGCTGCCATACTGGCGGATAAGGGGCAGACATGAGATGCCGATCACGTCGTAACCGGGAAATGCACCGGCGATCACCGCCAGCGCGCGCTCATCGGCAACGTCTGCGTACTGAGGTACGAGCACGGCGCCATTGATGATCAAAAAATTGGCATAACTGGCGGGCAAGCGTTGCATCTTTTCATCGTAAATGGCTTGCGGCATGGGTAGTGCCTGCAGCGGATAAGGCTCACCTTCAGTATTGCGGAATTGTTGCAGCTGCGCGGCCATTTGCTGTAACTCAGCAAAATGGGGGTCTGCCGGATCGTCACTGCACTGAAACAGCAAGGCACCTGAGGGCGTGAAGCGCGCCAGCATGTCGATATGGCCGTCAGTATCATCGCCGGCAATGCCGCCATGGTCCAGCCAGAGAATTTGCTGCACACCGAACAGCTCGTGCAGGCGTGCGCTCAGATCAGCCTGACTGACGCCGGGATTACGGTTGTCATGCAGCAGACAACGGCTGGTGGTTAGTAAAGTACCTTTGCCATCGGTCTCAATGGCACCGCCTTCTAGTACCAAATCCAGCCGTTCAATTGTGCTGACGTTGATAAATGCCTGATCAAACAAAAGATCATTAATCTGATTATCAAGTGCAGCCGCGTACTTGTCGCCCCAGCCAGTAAAACTGAAATTCAGCCAGACCGGTTGCCCTTTGTGGTCAAATACCGTGATTGGACCATGATCCCGGGCCCAGCTGTCGTTGCTGGGGATTTGCGCAAAAAATACCTGTGTCAGCGGCAGGTGACGTTGGCTGAACTCCTGTTGCAGACGCAGTCCCAGTGCTTGCTCGTGGCAGATGACCACCAGAGCCTGATAGCGCAAAATAGTCTCCGCGAGCTGGAAAAATACCGCTTCGACTGCGCTCAGGCCCTGTTGCCAGTCAGTTTGAGTGTGCGGCCAGGTCAACATGACGGCATCTTGGGTCGCCCATTCTGGCGGTAGGGTATAACCGATCTGCATTCAGGTGGAACTCTGTTGCTGGCGCAGTTCTGCTTTGCGTTTGAGCTGGCGGGATTGTTGATGCAGACTGGCGCGAACAATCAACTCGCGGTCTTGCTCGCGGATCCGGGTGTAAGTGGCGCGGATCCTAAATCTGCTGTCGAGCGGTTCCACACCAATCACCCGCGCTAGCGCGAAGACTGCGCCGTCATTATGTTCTAGAAACATTTTAACTTCGAGTAAGTCACCTTCGGCAAAGGCGCTCTCATGGTCAAAGCAAAGGGCTGAACCCCCGTAACTATGGCTAAAACTGCGACACTGCGGATCGTCCTGCATTTGCAGAATGTAGCGCATCATACTATCGATTTTTCGTGCCTGAATGCGCAAGTACAAGGCCAGTTCTTCGGCCATCTCGCCCAGTCGGTTTAAAGATTTTAATGCAGATTGTTCCAGCATCATTTGCTCGCCTGCCATTAAAAATGGCGCAGGGATCAGGCGTTCAAACGCGATCTCGTCCGGTTCTTCACCGTCGAATGGTTTTACGTTGATGCGGATGTCATGTTCAATGATGAAATAATCGTTGTATTGTTCTTTCAACAGGTTCAGTTGTGTTAGGTCCATGCTGCACCGCGCTTGTAAGCGCCCCCGTTTATCTCTATGATTCCGCTACTTTATCACTTTGCATGGCTGAAGTCCTGAGAAAAGGATGCAAGTTCCGGTTTCGTTATTTATAGGGTTACGTTACAGCCAGAGCCGTAAAGGTAACGCCTTCCTGTCTTTTATCACCTTGTTTTCAGTGGCCGGGATTTTTCTTGGCGTATTGGCATTGACGGTCGTCAGCTCGGTGATGAATGGCTTCGAAGGCGAACTGAAAAAGCGCATCCTGGGTGTGATACCGCATTTGATAGTCCACAGTGCCAGCGGCGACCAGACCCTGCCTGATCGGCTGCAACAACGCTTTGCCGCGATTGAGCAAATCAGCCCGTTTTTACAAAGCGAAGCACTGATTCAATCCAGTAAAGATTTGACCGGTGCCATGTTACAAGGCGTCGACGTCAATGCATTACCACTATTTTTGCAGCAGTCCCTGCAACAAGGCGACTGGCAGGAATTCAATACCAATCGGTATCAGGTGATCCTCGGCAGCGCACTGGCCGACAAACTGCGCGTGCAGCTCGGGCAGCCAATCCGCTTAATTTTACCAACCGGCGGTAGTTATACCCCGCTTGGCTGGATGCCGCGCCAACGCAATTTCACCGTTGCAGGTATTTTTGATTCGGGTTCTGAAGTTGACAAAGTCGTCGTGCTGTTGCGCTTGCAAGATTTGCAAAAACTCACCGGCAATCAAGAAGCGGCTTGGCGGCTTGGCTTAACCGACGCATTTCTCGCACCACAGTTACAAGGTGCTATCAGTCAGGTCGAAGGCGTGAGTCTGGTCACCGACTGGCGGCAAAGCCATGGCAAATTGTTTTCAGCAGTGGCGATGGAAAAAGCCATGATGTGGTTGATGCTGCTGCTGATTGTTGCGGTGGCAGCCTTCAACATTGTATCTGCACTGGTGATGATGGTGACCGAAAAACAGCGGGAAGTTGCCATTTTAAAAACGCAGGGGATGACCAACCGGCAGCTGTTTTATGTGTTTGCTGCGCAGGGCATGAGCCATGGCGTGACCGGCGCACTGACCGGCGCTGTCGCAGGCGTGGTGCTGACATTGAGTTTAAATGACCTGCTGGCATTGTTAGGCTTGCAGCTGGTACAGGGCATGGCGTTGCCGGTGATCCTGCAATGGAATGATGTGCTGCTGATTATGCTGTCGGCGGTGTTGCTGACCGCGCTGGCGGTGATCTACCCGGCCTGGCGAGCGGTACAGGTGGAACCGGCGGAAGTGCTACGCGACCAATGATATAAAACAGGCAAAATCATGATGTTACGCTGTGAAAATATTTGTAAAAGTTATCGCGATGGCGCCCATGTGACGCCGGTGCTGCATCACATCAACCTGCAGGTGCCTGCCGGCCAGATGGTGGCGATTGTTGGTAGCTCCGGCTCGGGCAAAAGTACGTTATTGCATATACTTGGCACGCTTGATCAGGCCGACAGCGGTGAATTAACACTCGCCGGGCAGACAATTTCCGCATTAAACCCGACCCAAAAATCGCAGCTGCGTAATCAGCAGTTGGGGTTTATCTACCAGTTCCATCATTTATTGATGGATTTTACCGCTGAAGAAAATGTGGCGATGCCATTGTTAATCCGAGGGGTAACCAAAGCTGATGCGCTGGAAAAAGCCCGCGGGATGTTAGAGCGGGTAGGCCTCAGCCATCGTCTGACGCATCGGCCGTCTGAACTCAGTGGTGGTGAACGCCAGCGTGTTGCCATCGCGCGCGCCGTGGTTGGTGAGCCCTCATTAATTCTGGCCGATGAACCTACAGGTAATCTGGATCATCAGACCGCAGAAAGCATTTATCAGTTGATGCGCCAGTTAAATCGCGATTTGGGCACTAGTTTTATTGTGGTCACCCATGATCCGGATTTGGCGGCTAAGCTCGACCGGCAACTTTATATGCGTGATGGCAGGTTAGGGGAGCTCAATGGCTAGCTTGTCCTGGCAGTTAGCGCAGCGATATCGCAATACGCGGTCTAGCAGCGCTTTTATCCGCTTTATCGCAGCCTCTTCGACCTGGGGGATTGGCCTTGGGGTCGCTATCCTGATCCTGGCGTTGTCGGTCATGAATGGGTTTGAGCAAGCACTTGAACAAAAGTTACTCAATGTGATCCCGCATGTGGAGTTACAGGCTGTCGACCAACCGATCGCTGATTGGCCAGCCAAGCTGCAACAACTCAGTATTCAGCCCGGCGTGGTTGCTGCTGCGCCTTATATCCGTACCGATGGGCTGTTGCGCTCTCAGGGCAAGGTCAAAGCGATTGCGGTTCGCGGTATTGATTTATCCTATGAGACGGGTATCAGTCAGCTTGACCGCTTTGTGCAAAGTGGCGTACTGAACGGACTTTCCGCACAACAGGTTATTTTAGGACAGGGCGTAGCGCTGGAACTCGGCGTTCAGGTCGGTGATCAGGTGCAGTTAATGTTGCCTGAGCTGACCGAACAAGGCGATTTAGCCGGCCAGAAGAATGTCCTGCTGGAAGTGATCGCGGTCGTCGGTATCGGTGGTCAGCTCGATTACCAGCAAATCTGGGTGCAACTGGATGCGCTGGCCGATTGGTTGAACATGCCGCCAGGTACAATTCAGGGTTACGCTTTTAAAATTCAGGATATCTTTCAGGCCGGCAATATGGCGCGGGAGCTTGGTAATCAGGCCACTGATTATGTGTATATGCTGGACTGGTTCCGCACTCAGGGCCATCTGTATCAGGATATTCAGATGGTCCGTAGTATTTTGTATCTGGTGCTGGCGCTGGTGATCAGTGTCGCCTGTTTTAACATCGTGGCGACCTTGGTGATGGCTGTCAGGGAGAAAGAAGCTGATATTGCGATCTTACTGACCATGGGAACCGCGCCGGGTGTATTGGTACGAGCTTTTATTTGGCTGGGCTGGTTGAACGGGGTCAAAGGGACCTTGTGGGGCGCGTTAGTTGGTCTGTTATTAGCCTGGCAAATTGAGAATATATTTGTCTGGATATCCGCCGTGCTCGGGCAAAGTTTGCTGGATCCGACCATCTATTTTATTGACACCTTGCCTGCGCAAATTCAGTGGCCAGATGTAGCGCTGACCGTCGTCGTCGCGCTCGGGCTGAGTCTGCTAGCCACTATTTATCCTGCGCGCCGGGCTGCCCGTGTCGAGCCGGCACAAGTGCTGGGGCAATACTAGTTCAGCGGAGACTGCGCAGTTGTATCGCTTTGGCGCGTTGTCTGGTCAGATAAAAGTGCCTGATACGTGCCGATAGCGGCCAGCTTAACAGTGCTGTAAAAACCCCCAGAAATACCGAACCTGCGAGCAGCGGCACACCGACCTGATGCAGAGAGGCGACCAGCCACTGCCAACTTGCTTCGAATACAAAGTCCTGTGGCGGCATCTGTAACATCCAGACCCCAGCCTGATAACCGGCCACAACCAGCAGCGGTAACGTCAACGGGTTATTGAGCCAGACCAGACCTAAAGCCAGGGGCAGGTGTGCTTGAAAGCGGATCGCCAGAGCGGCTGCCAACATCATTTGGATCGGCAGCGGTAACCAGGCGCAAAACAAACCAACCACGCAAGCCCGCTGCATTGAGCGGCGGCTTAAACGCCACAATCCCGGTGCGTGCAGCGCAGGACCAAACTTCTGTAGCCAGGCTTGCTGTCTGATGGTTTCGGCATCAGGTAGCCGCCAAAACGGGCGCCTCGTTGGTTTTGCCGTCATTTCTGGACAGACTGTCGTTGAGCTCTTTTGCGCCATGTCCGCCTTACGGCGATAATCCAAAACCAATCAATGACAAACCAAGCTACCGTAGACACCATGGCGGCAAAAATCAGGCTACCGACCAGGAAAGGTTTACCCACTGAATCAATGCTGGCAATGAGCCACTCGAAGGTCGCATGGAATTCGACATTTAATGGTGGCATCCCTAACACCCAAGTGCCGATGTTGTAACAAATGTAAAAAATCGGTGCCATAGTGAATGGGTTAGTGACCCAGCACAGCGCCACAGCAATCGGGATATTGCAGCGAAACACAATAGCCAGCGCGGCTGCAAGCACCGTCTGGCCGGGCATTGGCATTAAAGCGGCGAACAAGCCGGCAGCAAAAGCGCCGCGGGCAGAACGGCGATGCAAATGCCACAGATTACCGTCATGCAAAAATTTACCGAATATCTGCATTGATTTGTTGTTTCTGATCAGATCTGGATCTGGCAGATATTTTTTTATAAAGTTCTTAGCCATTACATCTCATTAACTAAATTTAAACATGGAACGTTTTAGCTTTGGTGTAGTGACAGCAGCATTTCTGGCGTTATGGCTGGAGCAATTACCGCCGGTATATCCGCTGGCCCTTGTATTGATCGCCTCTTTCATTGCTGCACGGTTTTGGCGTTACGGTGCATTTTTTTGCGGCGCTATCGCCTATTGGCTTAGCCTGTCGCTGCAGCTGCATCAATATGTACAGTCGACTGTGCAAGTCGTGGCCGAGCATAGCACAGAAGTATGCGGACAAGTGGTCAGTCTGCCTCGTCAATTCGTCGAAAGTAGCCGTTTTGTCTTGCAATTAAGTGACGGTTGTTCAGAAAAAATACAAGTCGGTGCGGGGCGGCGTCTGGAAGTGCGGTGGTACGCAGAGCCTGGTCAGACGTTACCGGTCGTTAAAGCGGGGCAGTATTGGCAATTGCCGGTAAAACTCAAGGCCGTAAGAGGCTTGGCCAATCCCGGAACTCCATGGCGCGAGGCTAATGCCCTGGTCGATGGTATTGTGGCGGTCGCCACGGTACATCATGGCGCCTCTGCGCTGCGACTGCAGGATGAGCCATCTTTGCGCCACCAGCTGGCGGACCTGTTCCGGCAATGCTGTGAGCAATATGAAGCCTATCCTTTATGGTTGGCACTGACGATTGGTGAACGGCCTTTTAGCGATGAACTATGGCTCGGTGTACAGCATGCCGGTATGGCGCATTTGCTATCCATTTCAGGGATGCACATCGCGTTGTTGTTTGGCTTGTGTTTGTTGGCCAGGCACTGGTTGGTCTGGCTGGGCGTCAGTGAACCGGCGCGCAGCTGGTTGTTATGGTGTGTTGCGCTGAGTCTTGCCTGGGCCTATGCCGGGTTAGCCGGATTTGCGATCCCAACCTTGCGCGCGGTGCTGACTTTGTCGCTGCTGGTCGGGCTTCGTTTGCTGTGGAGACGGGCCTCACTGTGGCAACTCAGCTGGTCGATGAGCGCTGCGCTGCTACTCATCTGGCCGTTCTGGCTGCTGAGTTTCAGTTTTTGGTTATCGGCGGTCGCGCTGGCCTTGCTGGCGTTACTGGAGTGGCAGCAACCGCTGCGTCCCGGCTTCTGGCCGCTGATCAAGCGTTTTGTGGCTTTTCAGTGCGGTTTCAGCTTGTTGCTGCTGCCGGTAGGCTTATTGTTATTCCAAGGTATTGCGCCGTTTGCGCTTTGGATCAATTTGCTGCTGTTACCGTTGATGACGCTGCTCGGTATTCCACTGCTATTGCTCATGTTTGCCTGGTTAAGCCTGACCGGCAAAGTTCCGGGCTGGGCCTGGCAAAGCCTCGATACTTTGTATTGGCCGTTGCTAAGAGCTCTCGACTGGGCCGGACAGTCCGATGGTTGGTGGAGTTTGCCGGCTTTGCCCTGGTTCTGGTCTGTTTTACTGTTCCCTGTTGTGCTGTTGGGGTGGTTTTGCCGCGGCTATTGGCAATGGGCGGCTTTGCCATTGTTGCTGCCGTTATTGTTTTGGTTGCCGGCGAACCAGGCCAGCGATCCGCCAGCATTGTATTTTCATCTACTGGATGTCGGTCAGGGCAGTGCCGCGATGTTACAGCGCGGCGACAGTGCGATTCTGTTCGATCTGGGGCCAGCTTATGGTCCGGTCAGTGCAACTAAACAGGTGTTGTTGCCATTCCTGCGCTATCAAGGGATCCGTCAGCTGGATTATGTATTGATTAGTCATGACGATAGTGACCATAGCGGTAACTGGCCCTTGTTAAAAGCGCGTTATCCGCACGCGGTCTTGGTGAGCGATATCCGCCGGTTCGCCCCGAGATTTCATTGCACGGAATTGCCTGCACAGTGGCACGGTGTGCGGCTACAAAGTTTCAGGGCGGGCCGCTATATTCCGGAACCGGCCAACGAAGATTCCTGCGCTGTGTTGATTGATACTGGCCGTTATCGATTGTTGTTACCGGGCGATCTTGGCGCACGGGAATCTGTTTTAGCGCAGAGGACTGGGCCGGTCGACGTGCTGGTTTTGGGGCATCACGGCAGTAAGTCAGCGAGCAGTCTGGTGTTCTTGCAGCAGCTTAAACCGAAGCTGGCGTTAGTCAGCAGCGGGTTTCAAAACCAGTTTGGCCATCCGGCCAGCGCCACACAGGCGAGGTTAAGTCTGCTGCAAATTCCGTTGCTCAATACCGCATACAGTGGTCATCTGCGGCTGGAACTCAGTGGCGGGTCTTTACTTTATCAACCGTATCGCCCTAGGCGATTCGCCCGCTGGCTGGAAAATTCCGGCCCAAATGCTGAAACTGCTGCGGCAAACGAGTAGAATGGACGGGTTTTGTCTTTGACAGGAAAGCCATTTTGACAGTTCAGCATCAGGGTTCAGTGTCGACCTTCCGTCGGCTTATGAGCTACGCCAAACCCTACCGCGGCGGTTTTGCCCTCGCGATCCTTGGCATGATCGGTTACGCCATGATCGACGTGTATTTTATCAACGAGTTTGAGACCTTTATTGATCGGGGTATTACCGAAAAAGACCAGGAGTACTTCTTCTGGGCGCCGATCGTTGTGGTGTTGTTGTTTGCCGTGCGCGGTGTCTTCCATTTCATCTCCAGTTATTGCCTGAGCTGGGCGGGTACCCACATTGTTAAAGATCTGCGTCAGCAGTTATTCCGCCAGATGATGCGGCTGCCGGTCAGTTTTCATGACAAGCACTCCACCGGCGAATTGATCTCCAAAATCACCTATGACGCCGAACAAATCAAACAAGCGTCGAGTAAAGCTTTAGTCGTGCTCGTGCACGAAGGCGCTTTTGTGCTGGGGCTGCTGGTTGTGATGTTTATGAAAAGCTGGCAGTTGTCGGCGATCTTTCTATTAATTGCGCCATTGATTGCGGTCATCGTCTCGCTGGTCTCCAAGCGTTTTCGTCAGATCAGTAACCGGATGCAAGGCGCGATGGGGGATGTCACTTCAAGCTCCGAACAGATGCTCAACGGCCACAAGGTGATTTTGTCTTTTGGTGGTCAGGCGATTGAAGACCAACGTTTTAGTGACGTGAATAACCGCAACCGGCATTTAGATGTCAAGATGGAGTCCACCCGCGCTATTAGCGTGTCCTTGATCCAAACGATTGCTTCCTGTGCGTTAGCTTTTGTGATTTATCTGGCCAGTTTTCCCGAGATGCTGGAAACGCTGACGCCGGGCAAGTTCACTGCCATTTTGACTTCGATGATGTTGTTGTTAAAGCCACTGAAGCAACTCACCACCGTCAACAGTGACTTTCAAAAAGGTATGGCGGCAGCCGCTGCGGTTTTTAAAGTGCTGGATGAACTACCCGAACAAGATACCGGTACTGTCGAATTAGACCGGGTACAGGGCAATATCGAGGTGAGAGGCCTGAATT
>Ga0209812_10000517_pt1 | contig 34733 bp, 33 predicted proteins | sample JI71714BDNA_FD_187502 | JGI IMG/M metagenome (GOLD analysis project Ga0209812, IMG submission 187502) | Wastewater effluent complex algal communities from Wisconsin, to seasonally profile nutrient transformation and Carbon sequestration -... | ecosystem: Engineered > WWTP > Effluent > Algae...
GGGCGAAGCCGAGCCGATACACGCGCTCGACACCGAAACCGCCTTGCCTTCGCCTTGCGCGATGAACAGGTCCAGCAGGATGTCCCATGCCGGTTCCCCGAACAGATCCGGGTTGCCGAAGATCGCGGAGCGCTTGCGCCGCAGCGCGTAGGCCTTTCGCGCCAGCACAAGGTAGGTGTGGGCACTGCGGTGCGGACGCGGGCGATCTGTCGTCTCACTGGCAGGTGTTGCCCCATCGCCCGCCGCGGCGTTCCGCAACCGGGCCGCGATCGCCATCAGTTCATCGGCGAGCGGATGCAAAACCGACACGGGTTCGGACATTTCCGAGCCATCCGGTTGGCACTCTGCCTCGCCTGATAAGTCGCTCATTCATTCGCCTCTGGGAATGCCTCGCCCGCTAGTCAGTCGGGACGTTTCCTAGGGGTTACGATAGGGATTCGGTGAGCGAATGGCTTTACGGGTTAATACGCAGGCCCCTCTTTTCATGAGAGAAATGCGACCCGTCGAAACCTGTCAGCTCCGCGCCTGATCAAGCCGCAATTGCTGGATCGCCGCATCGAGATGGGCGGCCGCAATGTGCGAACCGAGCCGGTCAAGCGCGACCAGTTGCTGTTCGAGTGCCGCCAAAACGGCCTGCGCGCCGGTATCGCACGGCGCAGACGGTGAGTGGTTTTCCAATGCCAGATCCCAAGTTTTCCATAGCTGCTGTGCTAACCAGTGCGACCTCCAGGCGACAGCAGATGCTGCTCGGGTATCGCGTTAATGCCCTACGGAAAGCTACAGAGGGAAAATACGTAGTTGAGGTCCAGCATCAGAACGGGACAAGTGGCCCCGCAAAGCTCACTATGCGAAGCGATCCTGCAAGGCCATCAGAGCCAGCGCCGCCTTGGCCGCCTCGCCGCCCTTGTCCTTCTGGGCAGGGTCGGCCCGCACCAGGGCCTGGGCCTCGTTCTCGACCGTCAGAATGCCGTTGCCGATGGCGATGCCGTCCATCGTCAGCGCCATGATCGCGCGGGCGCTTTCGCCTGCTACGATCTCGAAGTGATAGGTCTCGCCGCGGATCACCACGCCGATGGCAACGAACCCGTCATAGCGGTCACTTTCCGCTGCCAGCGCGATGGCGCCCGGGATTTCAAGCGCGCCGGGAACGGTCAGCACTTCGACCGTGTGGCCTTCGGCTTCCAGAGCCGCGCGGGCGCCGGCGACCAGCATGTCGTTCAGATGGGCGTAGAAGCGCGCTTCGACGATGAGAATGTCGGCCATGGGATGATTACTCCGGAATGGGGTGGAAGTCGGTGATGGTCAGGCCATAGCCTTCGAGCGCCACCAGATCGGGGCGGCTGTTCGACAGCAGCACCATATCGCTGACACCGAGGTCAACGAGGATCTGCGAGCCGATGCCGATATTGCGCAATTCTTCGTCCGGGCGCCATTCGCCGGTGCCGACGCGCCCGGTCAGGATCACGATCACGCCTGAACCATGCGCGCCAATCGCCTGCATCGCGCGCTGCAAGGTCCGCTTGCGCGCTCCGGGCGCGCCCAGCACATCGTCAAACACCGAAATCGGGTGAACGCGGGCGAGGGTGGGTTCGCCGGGAATGACATGGCCTTTCTGGAGCACATAGGCTTCATTGCCTGCCACCCGGTCGCGGTAGGTGATCATCCGCCACTGGCCGCCGTAATCGGAGGTGAAGGCGCGCTCGTTCAGCCGCTCGACCAGATGATCATTGCGCATCCGGTAAGCAATCAGATCGCGGATCGTGCCGATCTTGAGGTCGTGCCGCCGTGCAAACTTCACCAGATCATCGAGCCGGGCCATTGTCCCGTCCTCGTTCATGATCTCGCAGATCACGCCAGAGGGGTTCAGGCCGGCGAGGCGCGAGATATCGACGGCCGCTTCGGTGTGGCCGGCGCGCACAAGCGTGCCGCCGTCACGCGCGGTGAGCGGGAAGACATGGCCCGGGGTCACCAGATCATCGGCGCCCTTGGCCGCATCAATCGCGACCGAGATCGTCCGCGCACGGTCCGCCGCCGAGATGCCGGTGGTCACGCCTTCCTTGGCCTCGATCGAGATGGTGAAGGCGGTCTGCATCGATTCCTTGTTGTTGCGGCTCATCGGCTGCAGCCCGAGGGTATCGACGCGGTCCTTGGTCAGGGCGAGGCAGATGAGGCCACGTCCGTGCATCGCCATGAAGTTGATCGCCTGCGGGGTCGCCATCTGCGCCGGGATGATGAGATCGCCCTCGTTCTCGCGGTCTTCATCATCGACAAGGATATACATCCGCCCGTTGCGCGCCTCGTCGATGATCTCCTCGATCGTGGCGAGCACCGGCTTGTCGGCGTTCGCCTCAAGGAAGGACTCCAGCTTGGCGAGGGTTTCGGCCGTGGGGTTCCAGCTGTCCTCGGTGCAGTCACGCAAAGTGTTGGCATGGAGCCCGGCAGCGCGGGCAAGCCCGGCGCGGGTCATCGTGCCGGATGTGACGAGATCGCGAACGCGTGTGATAAGGGATGTGTCCATGTGCACGCAATATCACATCAAGATGTGATTGCAAGGCAAGCTGCCCTCGCGAATGTGATAAGGAGGTCCAGCCCAATCAACTTGCGTGCGGGAAGGCCAAGACCAACGTGCGCCGCTAGATGGCGACGTTGCCGTCAAAATGGGAGGGAATGGTGGACGCACTAGGGCTCGAACCTAGGACCCGCTGATTAAGAGCGGAGCTTTGTGCCCTTTTCGTTCCTTTCCAATACTACGCCAAACTACGCTCAAGGGCTTGAAACGGTTGGAATACATCCGCCGTGGATTACCCTTCGCTACGCCATCGTAATCCCGACATCTGATTACGTGGCGATTACGTGGACGAGCGCCAGATCATGCCGAATCAGTCAATCACACTGCGAACAATCCAGTCAGTCACACCGGACCCGCACCGCGACATTTACGTGTGGGACCACCGGCTGAAGGGCTTCGGACTTCGCGTCACGCCAAGAGGAGCACAGTCATTTGTGTTCCAATATCGTGTCGACGGGGGGCCTGCACGCCGCAAGACAATTGGGCCTGTCGGTAGCCCCTGGACGCCGGCCACGGCGCGCAAGGAAGCCGAGCGGCTGCTGGTCCAGGTCTATCAGGGGATCGATCCAGTCGAAGCTAAGCGTGAAGCGAAGCGCAAAAAGGAGACACTGAACTTTCGGACCTACAGCGAAAGGTTCGTAGAGCTCTATCTCAAGCCGAACTGGCGGGGGACGTGGGGCTCGGCGCAATGCACGATCAACAACGTTTTCATTCCACGCTGGGGGAACCGACCCGTCCATGAGATCACCCGCGCCGATATCGTGAAGGTGCTGGACGAGTATTCCGATCGCCCGGCGCGGCGCAAGGAGATCCACTCGCTCCTGCGCAAGTTCTTCAATTGGGCAACCGACCGGCAGGATATCGATGTCTCGCCGTTGGCCGGGATGAAGGCTCCGAAAGCCGTCCCGTCGCGCCGCCGGGTGCTGAGTGACGAGGAGATTGTCGCCTTGTGGAGGGCAACCGAGAATTCCGGATGGCCGTGGGGGCCCTTTGTCCGGATGCTGATCCTGACGATGCAGCGGCGTCAGGAAGTTGCCGAGATGGACTGGTCCGAAATCGACCTGAATGCGCGCCGATGGACCTTGCCGGCCGATCGCGCGAAAAATGATCAGGAGCACGTCATACCGCTGACGAGCCTCGCGCTCGCAGAGCTCCAGCTGCTGGGTCCGAAACGGAAGGGCTTGGTGTTCACCACCACAGGCACAACCCCCGTCTCGGGCTTCTTCAAGGGGCGAGCAGCGCTCCACAAGGACATGATCGCGTATCTGAAAGCGAGGCAGATCGAAGAAGATGGAGACCCCGACCAGGTGGAGGTTCCGAACTGGCGATTACACGATATCCGTAGAACAGGCGCAACCCATCTTCAGTCGCTGAGGGTCCCCGTCGAGGTGACAGAGAGTGTGCTCAATCACATCAGTGGAACAAGGGCAGGGGTCGCGGGGATTTATAACCGCTACAAGTATGACGATGAGAAGCGGACGGCGCTGGATGCCTGGGATGCGAAGCTGCGGTCCCTCCTATCGACATAGGCCATTCCAAGGCGCAGTCAGGCTCTGGGTCATCCATGGCTGCGCCTCTTTGCCAGCGTGGAACGCGACGGGCGGGCCAGGCATTACCATTTTAGCCGGGCGCACTGTTGAAACCGGGTCAATTCCGATCCAAATTGTCCTGCATCGCGGCCAATATCTCGCTTAACCTTTCCAGCTCATCAATGTCCGTTCCGGCAAGCAGGCGTCCGTAGACCGCGTCGGCCTCGGCTCTAAGCTTCGGTAATAGCTCAACAGCAGCGGGCATAAGGTGGATGTGCCATACGCGCCGGTCGTTCACCGCGCTACGTCGCTCAACGAGCGACAGTTCTTCAAGCCTGTCAATGGCCTGACCAACGCTTGCTCGCTCCAGCTCAAGCTCCCGGGCAAGTTCGGTCTGCGTCATGCCCGGCGTTCGATAAAGATATGCCAATGCGCGCCATTGGGTGCGGGTGAGCCCAAATTGCTCAAAAGAGGTATCGAATGTGCGCCGCAGCCGGCGCGTCACCTCTTCCATAAGGAAGACGAGCCGATCCGTGTCGGTCAGAAAATTCGCTGCGGTCTTTTCAGCAGCCTGATCCAAGCGCGTTACCATGATCCGGTCATAGCTTCCCCGAGACGAGAATAAAGATATTTACTGTAAGGCACCTTACAGTATAGCTAATCGCTATGGGCACCATAACAACCAGCATCAAGGGAGCCGGAGGCATCAACCTCGCCGCCGAGATCACCGGCGCGCCTCACGCGATGCCGGTTTTGCTCGCTCATGGAGGCGGGCAGACCCGGAGAGCGTGGAAGCGCGTCACGAGCGATCTTGCCGATGCCGGGTTCTGCGCAATTGCCTTCGACATGCGCGGCCATGGCGACAGCGCGTGGTCAGATGCTGGAGCCTATGATATTCGTGACTTCGCCGCTGATCTTGTCGCACTCGCATCCCAAATGGATCGCAAGCCCGCGCTGGTCGGTGCATCGCTTGGTGGGCTGGCAGGGCTGCTTGGTGAAGGAGAGCTTGCCCAAGGCAGTTTTGCATCGCTGACATTGGTGGATATCGCACCGCGCATGGAGCCAGAGGGCGTAACGCGGGTCGTGGGCTTCATGGAACAGCATGTCGAAACCGGCTTTGCGTCACCTGATGAAGCAGCGGACGTTATCGCACGCTACATGCCACATCGCGGGAAGCGCGGCGCTGGCGCAGGCCTGCGCCATTATCTCCGGCAAAAGGATGATGGCCGCTTTTACTGGCACTGGGATCCAGCGTTTATCCGCAACATCATGGCGGCCAAACGGAGCAATCCCGAAAATCAGGAGCATCAGTTTCAGGAACTCAGCAAGGCGGCGGCCAGTCTGACTCTTCCGCTTCATCTTATTCGCGGCGCGGCGAGCGACCTTGTTTCTGAAGAAGCTGTTGCACACCTGCGGCAGGTCGCTCCCCACGCAGAATATACCGACATCGTAGACGCCACCCATATGGTCGTGGGCGATGCCAATGATGCATTTTCGAATGCAATCCTCGTTTTTCTGAATCGCCACCATGGCCCGGCAGGATCGGGGCAATGAGCGAACAGCCAATGGTGCTTGACCGCGCGGGCTTGCAAGACGTGCTCGATATGGCGCCCTTCCATCAATGGCTCGGCCTGAAAATCCAATCCTGCTCGGAAGACGGGCTTGAACTCACGATGCCCTGGCGTGAGGAAATCGTATCCAACCCTGTGCTTGGCGCGGCGCATGGCGGCGTGCTTGCGGCGCTGATCGATCTCACGGGCTTTTACGCTTTGGTTATGCTGGGCACTCGGGCTACGGCCACGGCCGACCTCAGGGTCGATTATCATCGGCCCGCGACCGCTGGTCCGCTCATTGCGCGTGGACAGGTTGTCAAAACCGGACGCCAGATCAGTGTCGCCGAAGCCCGCATTTTTGGGCCTGACGACAAACTTTTGGCGAGCGGCAGAGGCGCCTACATATGCTAGTGCGCCTTTCTGTGCCTGCATTGATAGCCGTCGCTTTGTTGCTGTCTGCCTGTTCAGGCGGCGAGGCTGAGGACCAGACTTCAAAAGAAGCACCGCAAGGCCCGCGTGAGGTTCAGACTTTGATCGCCCGGACCGAATTGCTCAACGAACCCGTGAAGGCTTTCGGAACTATCGCTGCCAAACAAAGCAGTGCAATCGGAGCGCTCACCGAAGGTCCGGTCGAGCGGATCTTTGTGAAAGTCGGTGACAGGGTGTCACGCGGACAGCCGCTCTTTCGTATCAGACAAGCCGACTATCAGCGGAACGTGGCAGAGGCACAAGCTGCGGTCGATCTTGCGAATGCTCAATCGATTGAAGCCGAACGGCGCTATGAACGCGTGATAGCTCTTGCGCCGAAGGGTTTCGTTTCTAAAGCGCAGGTCGATGCGGTGGAGACCCAGCTTGCCGTCGCGCGCGCGCAAAAGGCGCGGGCTGTTGCCGCACTCGGCACCGCGCAGCAAGCCCTGAGTGATACGATTACCCGCGCTCCTTATGACGGCGTCGTAACCGCGCGCCTCGTCGATGAAGGAGTCTATCTCAACAATCGGTTTGCGGGAGGCGGCCAGTCGGCGGCCCTTGAATTGCAGGAGCTCGGCACCGTCGCGGCGATTGTCAACGCGCCGCAGGAATATGTCGATACGCTGCGGCGAGACATGCCCGCGCGCGTTTTCATCGAAGGGTTCGACGCGCCGTTCGAGAGCATCGTCTACATCATCAACGACCGGGTCGACCCTGAAAGCCGGATGGTCGAATTGCGGCTGCCGATCGCCAATCCGAACTACCGGATTAGCTCCGGCCTTGCAGCGCGAGCCGAAATCCAGATCCCGCCGGAGCCAGCCATCATTCTGCCCCGAACAGCAATTCTCGGCGACAGCTCCGCCGCCCATCTTTTCATCATCCGTGATGGCAAGGCTCAGCGCCGCGAGGTCAGGTTCGACAGTATCGACCTCGACAGGGTGCTACTACGGTCAGGCCTGAGCGCAGGCGAGGAAGTGATCATCGATCCTCCGGCAACCTTGCGCGACGGCCAGCAGGTGAAGCTGCGCCGCACGACCGGCGAGAAGTAATATGTGGCTGGCCGATGTTTCGATCCGGCGTCCGGTGTTTGCGACGATGCTGATAGTCTCGCTCGTCGTGCTGGGCCTTGTTTCCTTCGGTCGCCTCGGAGTCGATCTGTTTCCCGAAGTCGAATTCCCCTACGTGTCGGTAACCACTACACTGCCCGGCGCATCGCCTGGAACGATCGAGACAGAAGTCACCGACATCGTCGAAGAGCAGCTCAACACCATCGCGGGCCTGCGACAGATGCGTTCTGTCAGCGCCGAAGGGGTGAGCATCGTCAATCTCGAGTTTGAGCTCGAACAAGACGCCGACCTCATGGCCCAGGAAGTCCGTGACAAGATGTCGCGGCTTGGTGCTGATTTGCCCGCCGATGCAGAGCCGCCGGTCATCGAAAAGGTTGATCCCGACGCTGCGCCTATCCTGTCAGTTCTCTTGTCCGGCGATATGCCGATCCGCGATCTGACCACCTTTGCGGACGAGGACGTCAAGGAACGATTGCAGCGGGTTCCGGGGGTCGGCTCGGTCGAACTTGTCGGAGGGCGCGAACGCGAAATGCGCATCTGGCTGGATGCATCCGCCATGCGCGCACGCGGCATAACGGCAGACGACGTTCTTTCGGCAATCCAGCGTGAAAACGCGGAGCTTCCGGGCGGAAGGCTGGTGACGGAGGGGCGGACACGCCAATTCGGCATCCGCACACTCGCAGAAGCGGCGAGCGCAGCCGAGTTCGCGAGGATTCCGATTGCCTATCGCCCGAATGGCCAGACTGTCCGTATCGGCGATGTCGGCCGCGTCGAAGATTCGGTCGAAGATGAAACCAGCTATGCGCAGCTCGATGGCAAGCCTGGTGTGGTGCTCGAAGTGCGCAAACAGAGTGGTGAAAACACCGTCGCAGTCGCAGACCAGATCCGGACCGCAATCGACGACATAAGCGCAAGTGCACCGGATGGGGTCGACCTGGTTATCGCACGCGATACATCGCGCTTCATCGAACAGGCAATCGGGGACGTGCTGTTCGATCTTGTCATCGCGGTGTTGCTGGTGGTGGCCGTAACCTTTCTGTTCCTTTTGAGCTGGCGCGCGACGATCATCGTTCTCCTCGCCATTCCGACCTCGATCGTTTCCACCTTCGTCGCATTCGCCGCATTTGATTTCACCATCAACATGATCACCCTGCTGGCACTCACTGTGGCGATTGGTCTGTTGGTGGATGATGCCATAGTGGTGGTCGAGGCAGTCCAAAATGATGTCGATGCCGGTGTTGATTCAACCGAGGCGGCACATGCTGCGACCAAGCGCGTCGCACTGGCGGTGCTGGCAGGCACATTTGCAACGTTGGCGGTCTTCGTGCCGATCGCCTTCATGGAGGGCATCGTCGGGCGTTTCTTCTTCCAATATGGACTGGCGATCGTGTTTTCCGTCAGCGTTTCGATGCTGGTTGCCTTCACGTTGACGCCAGCCCTGTCGGCCCGATTGCTGCGCCCGGAACATCCGGAAGATGGCTGGCTGGGACGTATAGAGCGATTTCATGTCGGGATGCGCTTGCGCTACGAACGACTCGTCAGCTGGGCAATTGGCAGACGGTATGTGGTGCTTGCTGGCGCCCTGGCGAGCGTTCTTGTCGGCGGATTTTTTGCCGGGCTTGTGCCGAGCACATTTATGTCCACCACTGATCGGTCGGAATTTCTCGCGACGGTCAAGCTGCCCCTGAGCACAGGGATCACCGGAGCGCGGGATGCAGCCCGGCAAGCTGATGTCATCCTGCGCGAAAACCCGGAAGTCGAACTGGTGTTTGCGAGCGCGGGTAGCGGCACGAATCCCAAGGTCAACGAAATCGATATCTATGTCGGGCTGACCCCCAAGCGGACCCGTGACTTGTCACAAGATGACCTGATGACCTTCGCGCGCGACGCCCTCAGTGAAGGTGTCGCCGGAGCGCGTGAGGTATCTGTGGCGGAGGTTCCCTGGGTGTCGGGTGGAGGTGTCGGGCAAGCTGCCATCGAGCTTATCATCACCGGAAGTGATACAGCGGCGATCAACGATTATGCGCAATGGCTACAAGGTGAACTCGCCGCCCGGCCCGACTTCGTCGACGTGCGCTCCACCTATGAGGGCGGCCGACCCGAATTGCAGATTGTGCTTGATCGTGACCGCGCAGCGGACCTCGGCATATCGGCGCGCAGCCTTGCCGCGGCCTCCCGTACGCTGGTCGGAGGCAGTGATGCGGGAACCTTCGAAGCCGACGGGCGGCGCTATGATGTCCGCGTGCGCCTCGACGAAATTAATCGGCAGACCCTCTCGGATGTTCAGGCACTGCCACTCAGAACCGGACAAGGCACGCTGGTTGATCTGGCAGCAATCGCCGATGTCGAAGTAGCATTAAGCGCCGCAGAGATCGACCGTATTGATCGATCGCGCCAGATTTCAGTGCAGGCGAGTACAGCCCCCGGCGTAGCGCTGAGCGTCGCGGTTACGAAGGTTGAGAACCTCCTTGCGTCCAACCCGCCGCCGCCTGGACTTTCGATCCGGACCGAGGGCACAGCGCGAAGACTGGCCGAGACGGGGGAGGCAATTGTCTTCGCGTTCGGCCTGGCCATCGTGGCGCTCTACATCGTGCTGGCAAGCCAGTTTAACAGCTTCGGGCAGCCGATCATCATCATGCTCACTGCGCCACTTTCCTTTTCAGGAGCCTATTTTCTCATGTGGGCAGGAGGACAAGAAATGAGCCTGTTTGCTCAGATCGGCATGATTGCACTGATGGGGATTGTGATGAAGAACGGCATCCTTCTGGTCGATCTCGCCAACCAGTATCGGGACGCAGGCATGGATCCCGCCTCTGCGATGCGCAAGGCAGCGCCTGAACGCCTGCGACCCGTCCTGATGACAGCGCTGGCGGCAATATTCGGGATGCTGCCGGTCGCGCTTGCTCAATCGGATGCAGCTGAATGGCGTAATTCAATGGGATTTATCATCATCGGCGGATTGACCACTTCGACCTTCCTGACTTTGCTTGTGGTGCCGGCTGCTTACTCTGCAACCGCTGACCTACGAGGGATCGTGGCCCGCTTTAGCAAAGCAGATCGCAAATCACGTCACGGCTTCTCCGCCTTTTGATTACCAATGAGCAGCTCCGAGTGATCAAAACGGAGTCAATTTGATATGGGTGTCGACACCGCACTGTTACAAACCTTCAAAATTTAGCTGGAGAAAGCCAATGGAATATCGTCAACTCGGGAAATCTGGCTTGCTTGTGTCGGAACTGAGCTTTGGCACCATGTCCTACGGTGCTGACGGCTACTGGGAAGTGGTCGGCGGTCTGGATATAAGTGAGGCGCAGCGACTGACGGACACCGCCATTGATGGCGGCATAAATTTCTTCGACACGGCCGATGTCTATTCCCACGGCCGATCGGAGGAAATCCTCGGTAAAACTATCAAGGGCAAGCGGGATCAATTGGTTGTGGCAACCAAAGTGCGCGGGCGGATGAGCAAGGAGATTAATGATGTCGGCCTGAGCCGCCATCACATTTTAAGAAGCTGCGAAGACAGCCTCAAGCGCCTCGGCACCGACTACATTGATCTTTATATCGTACACAGCTTTGACTTCATGACTCCCTTGGAAGAAACCCTTTCGGCGCTGAATGCCTTGGTGCAGCAGGGTAAGGTTCGATACCTCGGATGCTCCAATTTTTTCGCTTGGCAGTTGATGAAGGCGCTCGCCATCAGTGAGAGTCACCATTGGGAAAAATTTGTTTCGCTTCAGGCGCACTATTCATTGATCACCCGCGATGTAGAATATGAACTGGCGGCACTTTGCGAGGATCAGGGGCTTGGTCTGACACCATGGTCACCACTTTCTGCAGGGTTTCTGACCGGCAAATATCCGCGCGGAAGTAAGGCACTTGAAGATGGCCGGCGAGACCGCGAGCAGCAGAACTTTCTTCAGTTCGACGAGGATCGGGGCTACGCCATCCTTGGCGAGGTGCAAGGCATCGCCAAAGAGCGTGGCGTAAGCGCCGCCCAAGTGTCTCTCAACTACCTACTCCGCAAGCCGATAGTGAGTTCGGTGCTGGTCGGCGCAACGAAACCCGAACAGCTAACTGATAACCTTAAAACCGTGGAATGGTCACTGACCGAGGACGAAGTCGACCGGCTCAACAAAGCCAGTGCACCGGCACCCTATTATCCCAAATGGATGCTCGAATTCACCCGCAATGATCGGGCCGATCCTGAATTCTTTCTGTGACCGGCGATCTGACCATTAGGCGCACTTGTGGGGAGTCAGCGGCGCGAGAAAGGCCCTGTGACCTGACCTACACAGATGGACTATAGCTGGCAAAGCCCATTAAGGACGGGCTGAAATTTGTGTTACTGCAGGCAGAAAAAGCCGGATCGCCGTTTCCGTAAGGGGCCAGTTAAATTTCTAGGGAGGCAAGGTTTGAGATAACGGAAAACCTGTCGGCCTACATCAAGACTTCAGTATTTCGTCCCATATTTCTTGCCAGGCGCCTGATGCCTTGCCCGGATGTTTTACGGCACGAGCCGCCAGAAGGTTGGCGCCGCCGTCTGGGTCACCGACAATAATCAACCCCACCATGCCCATGCTGCGATGCGGGAGGCAATGATAGCCAAAATACCCTGGACGATCGAAGACCACCGTGACCGGTTTGCCGATCCCGCCGGTCCACGGTTTTGCTCCGGAGGGCAGCATTCCGGGGGTGGCGGCACAATTATGCGTTGGTTCGCCGGGACGAAACGTGACAGTCGATCCCACCCCGATACGCAAAATCCGGGGAGTGAACTCCATGCGCCTGTCCGCTCCTGACCCTGTCGTAACCATGTCCACCGTGTAATTGCGCGGCCCCGCCGCAAGCCCCAACGTCGAAACCAGTCCGCAAGATGCGGCACCGGCAAGAACAATTCTTCGGGTCATCATGATCGCGTAGATCCTTGAATGTCTGTTGATATGACGAACAGATAAGGCAGAAGACGCAAAGGAGAAACCGGCCGCCCTTCAGAGGCCGGCCGATCTCCCTTAGGGTGCCTTATTTCACGTCGAACCGGTCAAGCATCATCACCTTGTCCCACGCCTTGGCAAAGTCAGCGACGAATTTCTGCTCGCCGCCCTTCACCGCATAGGTTTCAGCAACGGCGCGCAGTTCCGAATTGGAACCGAACACAAGATCGACCTCGGTCGCGGTCCACTTGAGCGCGCCGGTGGCCCGGTCACGGCCCTCGTATAGCCCCTTGGTTTCCGCCGGCTTCCACGTGTTGCCCATGTCGAGCAAGTTCACGAAAAAGTCGTTGCTGAGCGTGCCTGGCGTGTCGGTGAAGACACCATGCCGCGCTCCGCCCGTGTTGGCGTCCAGCATCCGCATTCCGGCCAGCAGCACCGTCATTTCCGGCACGGTCAGCCCAAGCGAGTCGGCTTGGTCGATCAGCATCTGCGTGGGGGTGAGGCGGGCCTTGTCGCTATAGAAATTGCGGAAGGCATCGGCTGCCGGGCGCAGCAGCTCGAAGGATCCAGCATCGGTTTGTGCGTCGGTCGCATCGGTCCGGCCAGGGGTGAACGGCACGCTGACGTTCTGCCCTGCCGCCTTGGCAGCATCCTCGACTGCGACCACGCCGCCGAGCACGACCAGATCAGCAATCGACACCTTCTTTGCGCCCGAACGCGAATTGAAGTTGGCTGCCACGCCTTCCAGAGCCGTCACCACCGTAGCGACGGTCGCCGGATCATTGACGCCCCAATCCTTTTGCGGCGCAAGCCGGATGCGGGCGCCATTGGCCCCGCCGCGCATGTCGGTGTCGCGGAAGGTGACGGCCGATGCCCATGCAGTGCGCACCAGTTCCGAACGGCCAAGACCGGTTTTGCGGATGCTATCCTTCAGCGCGACGATATCGCGGGCGTCGATCACCGCGTAATCGGCCTTGGGCAGCGGATCCTGCCAGATCAAGTCTTCTGCCGGAACTTCGGCCCCGACATAGCGCGCCTTGGGCCCAAGATCGCGGTGGGTCAGCTTGAACCACGCACGGGCAAAGGCTGCATCCATCTCGGCCGGATTTTCCGCCCAACGCTTTGTGATCGGGCCATAGGCCGGGTCGTAACGCAGCGCGAGATCGGTGGTCAGCATCACGGGCGCATGCGTGACGTTTGGATCGAAGGCGTCAGGGACAAACTTCAGCTCTTCGGCGTTCACTGGTTCCCACTGCTTGGCACCGGCGGGGCTGGTGGTGAGCTTCCATTCGAAGGCATAAAGATTTTCAAGGTAATTGCTGCTCCAGTTGACCGGGGTCGCCGTCCACGCGCCTTCGAGACCGCTGGTGGTAGCATCCTTGCCAACGCCAGTGCCGCAGCTGTTCTTCCAGCCGATGCCTTGCGCCTCGACGCTCTCGGCTGCCGGTTCCTTACCCACGCAGTCCGCTGGTTTGCGCGCGCCATGCATCTTGCCGATGGTGTGGCCGCCGACGATCAGCGCAACGGTTTCCTCGTCGTTCATGCCCATCCGGCCAAAGGTGGTACGGATCTGCTGGGCGGACTTGAGAATGTCAGGATTGCCCTCTGGCCCCTCGGGATTGACGTAGATCAGACCCATTTCCGAGGCAGCCAGCGGCTGATTAAGATTATCGCCTTCCGCATTACGCTCAGACGTCAGGAACTTGGTTTCCGGGCCCCAGTAGACCAGTTCGGACTCCCAGGCATCGGCGCGGCCACCGGCAAAGCCGAACGTCTTGAAGCCTGTGTTTTCCAGCGCGACATTGCCAGAAAGGATGATGAGGTCAGACCACGACAGCGCCGCACCATACTTCTGCTTGACCGGCCACAACACGCGGCGGGCCTTGTCGAGATTGCCGTTGTCTGGCCAGGAATTGAGCGGTTCGAAACGGATCTGCCCGCCATCGGAACCGCCGCGGCCATCGCCCGAACGGTAGGTGCCGGCGCTATGCCATGCGAGGCGGATGAACAAACCGGCGTAATTGCCGTAGTCTGCTGGCCACCACTCTTGCGAGTCAGTTAGCGCGGTGTTGATGTCGGCCTTTACCGCCTTCAGATCGAGCTTTGCGAATTCCGCCGCGTAATCGAAACTAGGCCCGTTCGGGTCGGGGTTGTATTCATTTTGGCGCAAACGGTTAAGATCGACCACATTCGGCCACCAATCCTGCACATTGCGCGGCGCAGCTTCGGTCTGCGGCATAGCGGCGCGGTCCATGCCCGGCTCATTAAACCCAGGTGGAGTTGCGAGCACAGGGGCGGCCAAGAGAAGGCTGGAAGACAGGAGCAAATGCCCCTTAAAGCGTTGCGACATGGTGTTTTCCCTGTTCATGTTCCAAAATGGTCTGGCCTGAGGCAGCAGATCCTGAGGCGCGAGCCCATTAGATGCCGCACATAAGTATGGGCAAACGCGGAGTCTCGATGACAGTAATCCAGAATGTCTGCGCTAGCGCCGCTCTCAGGGGCTTATTTTCACTTCCTCATCTGGCTGAAGGGTGTGTGTCGAACATAACCAAAACATCCAAAAATGCAGTGATTTCCGCATCATCACAGATCGGCTACGGGCAAAAATCTCCTCGTTGCAATGCCTTCAGGTCATGCAAACCAAGCTGGGATGTGTGTGTTTGAAGAACCTCAGATCTTGGCAAATGCATGGCTAAATGTGCCGTAGTTGGTCCCGCCAAGAAGCCCTTGAACGCCTTCACCATCCTGCCCGCCGAGAGCTCGAAAGATGTGTCTGGCAGCAAGATGCTGAAGCTGATGCAGCAGTTCAACGACTGGATCAGGGACGCGGGTCGCCAGCTTGAATGTTAAATCCCTGCCATACTGGGAGCCTTTGCAGTCCGGTCAGCGGTGATAGCCTCGACAACCCTCTGTAATGAGGACGCACATTTGCACAGTACCCTCGTGCGCTGCTTGCATTTACGAATATCGCAGCAGTCGCTGCGGACTGCTGATTCTAGCAGCCAATCTACATTTGTAGCTCACACTGGGTCGGAATGCCGACACCAGCAACTTCCATAAGGAGGCTGGACAGAAGTTAGCATTTCGACGACTGGCAAGCCAAATTTTGCCCTTGCCTCTTTGACGGGTTCAACAGATGGAAAGTGGGCTTTCCCGTTCTATTCCCTATCAACGCACACTTTGGAGCCGCAGTCGTAAGCGATGCTATGGGTACCAATCACCTTGCTAGCCTCATTGGCACAAGTCTTGCGCAATGGCTCACAAGCATCTTTAACGAGTAAGATTGGCACATTGGGTGCCACCCAAGTCCGGTTTGTTTTCGGGCTCCCCTTTTCGATTCTGTTTTTTATCCTGTCCCTGTACATTTTCGACGAAACTATACCTCAGATCACTATGGCGTCATTATCTTGGGCTATGTTAGGAGCGGTAAGCCAGATTGGGGCGACTGCTCTCATGCTTCTGGTAATGCATCGCCGCGCCTTCGGGGTCGCCTATGCTTACATCAAGACCGAGCCGGTGGTTGTAGCCATCATGGGCTTTCTTTTCCTCGGTGATCGGCTTTCAGCCTTAGGTTGGGCTGCGGTTCTCGTGGTTACGATGGGAGTTCTGGTCGCCTCGGTCCCACCACGCGAGTTCAATAAGCTGTTGCATGAGCGAGCAATGATCGCCGCAGGCCTACTTTCTGGGGGCCTTTTCGGCTTGTCGGCCGTCGCTTTCCGTGCGGCGATTGAGAATGTTCCGCAAGGCAGTTTTATCGTCAGATCAATCCTAATGGTCACGATCACATTGACCATTCAGACCGTTTTACTCGGGGTCTGGCTCGCATGGCGCGACCGAACTGCGTTTACCGGGTCGCTTGTGGAATGGCGCAGAAGCGTTGGAGCGGGATTTCTGGGTGCTTTTTCGTCAGCATGTTTGTTCTGTGCCTTATCACTAACGCCAGCGGCAAATGTGCGTACGCTTGCTCTTATCGAAATGCCTTTAGCCGCACTTCTTTCTGGAAAGCTTACAGGGAAGAATATGGTTGGGCATGAACTGGTGGGCCTAATATTGGTAGCTATTGGAATGCTGATGCTCTTGCTGGCAGCTTTGCCCTCACATTTTTGACGTCCGTTTAGAGGTCTTTTGCTGAAAGGCCTCGTTCGGCGAAATTCTCACGAAAGCTGCCGGCTCGCCAACAGGTGGGTGCCGGGTTACGGGGAATTATAATCTATAGGTGGGAAGGTGACGCGCAGGACAGATTCCAGTATGGTTCTCACCGGGCCGGCCACCAATCGTAAGAAGAGTCAAAGGTGCTATCGCTCCTGATCGTGCTCGCTGAAAGCTCCGCCATGACGGTCAGCAAGGACGAGTTGATCGAGAAGATCTGGGACGGACGGATCGTTTCGGGATCAGCGGTCGCCGTCTGGATCAAGGACACTTGCAAGGTGATCGGCGACGACGGCGAAAGCCGACGCCTGATCCGCACCATTCCCGGCAAAGGCTTCCGGTTTTGCGGAAACTTGGCGGATGCCGATGCTTCCGTTCTCTTTTCTGGTAGTTATGCCTCAACCCCACAATCAATCCGCCGACGCGATCTTTCACCTCGCGCGAGGGTCGCCCGTCCATTGCTGTGCTGTCCTTCGAGCTTTCGGGGGAAGCGGCTCGCGTTCCTCTAACCGGTGTGACCGTTTGAGCATCGAGGTGTAACAATGTCGTTGATCAGAGCGAACTTCGCCCTAAGGTCTACCATGTGACACAGCGCCTCTTTCTGTATCTCGCGGCATTTCTGGTCGCGCTGCTGCCCGTCGAGGCAACGTACGCAGCGAACGGTTGTGCCCCCATGGCAGAGATGAACGCGGATGCAGGCGACTGCGGCGATTGCATGGATGATGAGCGTCAGCAGTGTCAGAGTTACTGTCTCGCCTTGTGCCAGACGCTACCAGCAGCGCGCATTTCTCCGCTAGAAGCCAGCGATCTTTCGTCACTCACCTTTCTCCCGCTTCTCGCCAATTCTCCGCCTTCGCCAATCGGAGGGCCGGAACCGCCGCCTCCCCGAATTCTCTGCTGATCAATTGAATTCAACCTCAACGGAGATACCATCATGAAAAAGTACATTCTTACCGCAGCGGTGCTGCTTGGTTCCAGCTCGGCGGCATTTGCCGCTGCGCCGGATCAGGTTGCCTCCCTGGCCATGTCCTGCTGCGACCTCGTGCTCGCTTGCTGCGATGCGGCCATGAGCTGCTGCCCGTAAGGGAATGACCAGAGCATGAGGGCGGGCGTCCGGTCATTGACCGGGCGCCCGCCTTTTTTTCGCGCCGATATCACGCATCTGACATCCTGCAAGCTCTAGAAAGGCTAGGGCAGGCTGGCTCCTAACCCACTCGGCGAAACGTACTGAACTGAAATTGCTGGACCGAGCCGCCCGGTGTCAGATGCTCGTGGCGCTCTTCGTTCGCCAGATCAAAGTCCTGATCAATAATCGCGGCGATACTGGCTGCGTCATGCCTCGCAACGGTCAGGCCGCTGCACCGCTCCGGGCCGTCGGGCGCGAAAGTCCCGATGATAGCAATGCCATGACTTGCGAGAGCCGAACGCATCGCTTCCACATAGGCTTGTTGCTGCACAGGATCGGTAAGGAAATGGAACGCTGCGCGATCATGCCAGACATCGTATCGCGTGGTTGACCGCCACTGCGTTACGTCGGCCACGATCCATTCGACCGAGTTGGACGCAGCCCCAAGCCTCGCCTTTGCAACGGCCAGCGCACTGGCTGACAAGTCGAGCACCGCCACCGGCGCATATCGCGCTTCGACGAGCGCACCCGCTAGCCGTGACGCGCCGCCGCCAATGTCGATCACGCCGCCATGCCCCGGATAGGCAGCGGAAATCAGCTCAAGCGACAGCGCGGGTGTTTCCTCGAACCAGCTTACCTGCGCGGCATCTTTGGTTGCATACACATTTTCCCAGTGGGAACTTGGCTCGTCGCTCATGAGCTTTTCCTCATTATGTCGTTCGTCCCGGCCCGAAAAGGATCAACCCAGCGCCAGCGAGGCAAATTGAGGCTCCGATGACATCCCAGCGATCCGGCCGTGCACCTTCCACTGTCCAGAGCCATATCAGCGAAGCCGCGATGTAAACACCGCCATAGGCTGCGTAAGCGCGCCCCGCGACGGGCGTATCAACGAGCGTAAGAAGCCAAGCGAATAAGGCTAAGGAAACCACGCCCGGAAACACCCACCACACGGGCTTGTCGAGGCGCAGCCATGCCCAGAAGGAAAAACAACCTGCGATCTCTGCCAGTGCGGCCAACGCATAGAGAAATCCGGTTTGGAGGGTCGGCATGGTCATAGATGGATCCGTGGTGGTAGCGGGCCTGTCGAGATCATCGCTGCGGGTCGCAGGATCGTCAACGCAGCATCCGAATTACTTGAACGCGAGGCCGAAGCGCCGTTCCGGATGGAGCGATCACCTCGCGGGCACAGTGCGCGGGGCCAGGGTTTCGATGATCTTGCAATCGGCCACCGTCCCGTGACGGCAGGACCCAATGACCCGGTCAAGCTCGCCGCGCAGCGCTCTCAGATCGGCGATCTTGCGGTCGATTTCGGTGAGGTGGACGCGCGCAATCCCGTCAACCGCATCGCAGGATTGGTCCTTGTCATCGGACAGCGTGAGCAGTTCGCGCACCGCTTCGAGCGTGAAGCCGAGATCGCGGGCGCGGCGGATGAACGACAGGCGCGCCAAATGATCATTGTCATAGGCACGGTAATTGGCGCTTGTCCGTGCCGGCGGGGGCAGCAGCCCGATCTTTTCATAATAGCGCACCGTCTCGACCTTGGTCCCTGTGGCGCTCGCGAGCTCGCCAATCTTCATCGCCACTCCTTCGGGCTTGACCCTGTAGCTGCTACAGGGTGTAGATAGAGTGCCGACTCGGGATCTGTCGAGAAGGCAAGATGATGGCTGATGATTGCTGCAAGGCCGCGTGCGGGACGACGGCAACGCTGAACGATCCGCGCTGGCGCAGAGCATTGTGGATCGCGCTTGGCGTCAACGCGGGCATGTTCGCTGTCGAGATGGCGGCAGGTGCTGCCGCTGACAGCCGTGCGTTGCAGGCGGACGCACTCGATTTTCTGGGTGATGCTGCCAATTACGCGATCAGCCTGCTGGTTGCCGGGATGGCGCTTACTTGGCGGGCGCGGGCTGCCCTTGCCAAGGGCATTACTCTTATCGGCCTGAGCGGTTGGGTCATGATCACAGCGGTCTTGGCGGCATTGGGTGGGGCGGCACCTCAACCAGAGCTGATGGGCATGATCGGTGCTCTCGCGCTCGCAGCCAATGCCGGCGTCGCCATCATGCTCTACCGCGTTCGTACGGGTGACGCGAACATGCGCTCGGTCTGGATCTGCTCGTGCAACGACGCGATCGGCAATATTGCGGTGATGGCGGCCGCGTTCGGCGTGTTCGGCACCGGAACGGCCTGGCCGGACCTTATTGTTGCTGCGCTCCTGGCGCTGCTCGGGATCAGCGGCGGCATTCAAATCGCCCAGCAGGCGAGACTTGAATTGCGGAGCGTTGCGGCATGAAAGTTTCCCGTTCGACACATATCGCGCTCAAGCCGGAAACTATCTGGGCAGAAGTGCAGATGGCGGGCTTGCTGAAGCATATCGCTTGGCCGCTGGTGCGCTTCATCCCGGTCGATGACGCGGCATTTGTCCGGTTTCAGCCCGGCGGGCGCTACGAGGTCAAGCTCCGGCTGTTCGGCATGATTCCCTTCGGGACCCAGTGGATTGCAACCTCGCTGCATGAAGCGGAGGACAGTGAATGGCCCAAGCGACTGCGTGATAATGGGCACAGTGCCCTTATTCCCAAGTGGGATCATTGGATCACTGTCACGCCTGAACCGAATGGGGGGACGCGCTACAGCGACGAGGTCGAAGTTTCGGCCGGAGCCATGACCCCGTTAATCTGGGCGTTCGCGCACATCTTCTATTGGCACCGGCAGCGACGCTGGCGGGGGCTTGCCAATAGCCTTGCCGCGCGGCGGGTCATCGCGGCCGAAATGGCGGCGTACCATTCAGCCGTAGAAGAGGGCGACGATGGTCGGGCATGGCACCATCTGGAGCGGGTGCATATCGTGTCGCAGCCCTATCTTGGCCCTCATCTTGCCAGCCATGGCGCTATGTTGCGGTTTTCTATCCGGCGGGGTGATGCGCGCGAGGCGCTGGGCCAGATCTTCCGGCTTATTCTGGCCCCGCTGGGCGCCCTGACGGGCCGTTTGCCGATTGGGAATACTGGTCGATCTACTGTGAGCGCATTTGCGCCGATGCCCATACCTGTCGATTTGGCGGAAGCGCTGCGTCAGCAGGTATGATCCTATGATCATCGCCCCTAAGATAAACGGCATAAATTCAGCCATTCACTATGCCACCTCGCTGGAGACAGGTGAATTATGGCCCGGCGCTTGCGGTAATCCCGTTTATGACTTCTCCGCGCCCTAATCTCTTGCACGACCGTTCCGCCAAAGATAGGAGCCTGTGGTGCTGTTCATGAAATCAGCTCGCGTCAAGCGCCTCTTCGCCTTGCTTTGCATGGTGTTGGCGCTTGTTTATGCGAGCGCCTCCGGCTCAGAGGTCTTGAACTCAATACAGCATTCTGGAGCGGAGGCATCCGCACACGATCATTCGGTGCTGAGTGATGCGCTGGCCATGCAGGCTGACCACCACGCTGACATTGATCCTGCTGACCCAGCTGATGATCAGGGGCAGAATGAAATTGCGGGCGGACACCATCATCATGGTGATAATGGCTCCAGCCTCTTGGCGTCATCAGCGGATGAACTGCCTGGCTTAATGCTGTTGGGTAACTTGCGCGCGCCCGCTGGAGATCGGCATGTTGACGGCATTGCCGTTCCGGGCCCAGAGCGGCCTCCCATGGTGTTGAAACTGGACGCCTGACGTCCCGCGCCTTGAGCAGGCGTGGGACATTCCCATGCTTGCGATCAAGGTTTTCTCACCATGTTTTCCCGAATACGTGCGTGCAAAGGCACGCGCGCTGCCCGCAAAGCGTTGCTTTTGCCGGTAGCACTCGCCGCTTTGGTGGCATCACCTGCATTTGGGCAGGACTTGACGCTGGAAGACGCCATTCGGCGTGCGCTAGCCGCTGCGCCGCAGAATGCGTCAGTTGTTGCCCAGGTCGATGCATTGACCGCGAACCGGGCGGCTGCTGACTTGCCGCCTAGGCCCAGTTTGGAGATTGCGACCGAAAACTTCGGTCCGCCGTCCGACAGTCTGTACGACCAGTTCCAAATTACCGGAACCTATAGCCAGCAGATCGAACGCGGCGGCAAGCGTCAGGCGCGGGCCACTCTCGCCGACCGTCAGATTGATGTTGCCCTAGCGCAGGCAGTTGTCCGACGGCTTGAGATCATTTCCGACGTTCAGCTTGCCTATGTTGAGGTGCAGGCCGCCGAGGCCGCCATCGGCGTCGCACGGGAGCGCCTGGCAATTGCTCAAAGCGTTGCAACCGAGGTTGATCGCCGTGTCGCATCGGCGCGTGATCCGATCTTCGCTGGAACCCGGGCGCGGGCCAGAGTTGCCGAGGCCGAGGTCGACCTGGAACTTGCCGTTCATGCGCGCGACGCAGCGTTGGTTCGGTTGTCCCAATGGTGGGGCGGCAGTGCTGACGGGCTGATCGTCCCGATAGGGCGGTTTCTGGATCTTGCCCCCATTGCCGGACCGATGGAGCCATCCCCGACGATTTCTGCAATCTATCAGGCAGCGGGCGCACAGGCTGATGCAGCCATCGCCGTTCGACAGGCCGATTCCGTTCGCGATGTCACGCTCAGCGGGGGGCCGCGCTTTATCGGCACGGGCGACGTTGGCTTTGTCTTCGGGGTTTCGATGCCGCTCGGCGGAAGGCGACTTGCCGAGGCGCGTGTGGCGGAAGCTCAGGCCGAAAGGCAGCGGGTGGATGCTGAACGGGAGGTTGAAATGTTCAACCTTCGACGCGCTATCACGCTTGCTGCCGAACGGGTCGAAGAAGCGCGGCACGAAGCTGACGCCATCCAGACCCAGGTGCTTCCCCTCGCTGAAAAAGCCTTGAGCGAAGTTCGTGTCGGCTATCAGCGTGGCTTCTTCAGCTTTGCCGATTTGGCCGCTGCGCAAACCGCCTCCGTCGATGCTGCCATGCGCACTGTCGACGCTGCACGCGAATATCATGAAGCAAAGGTTGAACTGGACCGCCTGACCGGTCGCTTCAGCAATTTGGCCGAGGAGGCATCACAATGAGACTTTTCCAACTAATGATTGCGGCGCTGTTCCTCTTCCCGCTGACGGCCTGCGGTGATGCCCCGGCTGAAAGCAGCGAGGTGGCCGAAGGCGCTGCTCCAGAGGAATATGAACGCGGTCCGCATAATGGGCGGATGCTGCGTGATGGCGATTTTGCGCTGGAAGTGACCATATTCGAAGACGGCGTGCCGCCAGAGTACCGCGTTTATGCCTATCGCGGCGACAAGCCGGTTGCGCCGCGCGATGTTGACCTGACCATCCAGCTCAAACGGCTAGACGGGGAGGTCAACACGTTCAAGTTTGCCGCTGAACAGGATTTCCTGCGGGGCGACGGCGTGGTGATCGAACCACACAGCTTTGACGTTACCGTCGCCGCACGTGAAGGCGGCCGTCGCCATCGTTGGGAATATGCCTCATACGAGGGCCGGGTGACGTTCCCCAAGCAGGCCGCCGAGGCGGCGGGGATAACCATCGAGCGCGTTGGCCCGGCCAGCCTGTCCGAAACGATCGAAATCATCGGTTATGTTGAGCTGGAGCCTTCCGCCACTTCCAACGTGGGTGCGAAATTTCCGGGCCGGGTGGTCAGTGCCGGGCCAAATGTGGGGGATTCCGTTCGCGCAGGACAAGTGCTTGCGCGGGTCGAAAGCACGGAGTCCATGCAAATCTATTCGATCACCGCGCCAGTCAGCGGCGTGATTGTGGAGCGGCGCACCAATGTCGGTGATGTTGCCGGAAGTGATCCGATCTATGTGATTGCCGACCCCAACCGGACGCGCGCGGTGTTCCCCATTTTCCCGCGCGATATGGAACGGGTGCGCGCCGGGCAGCAAATCCAGCTTGGCCTGCTCGAAGGTGATCGTTCGGTGACTTCGCGCTTGGGCAGTTTCTTGCCTGGCGCTGACGCGGCCACCGGGGCACTGCTCGCACGCGCAAGTCTGCCCAATCGCGACGGGTTCTGGCGACCCGGAATGCGGGTGCGCGGGGTGGTGACGATCCAGAGCAGGCAGGTGCCGCTGGCGGTGCGGACCGAGGCATTGCAGGCGTTCCGCGACTTCACAGTGGTGTTCGCGCAGGTGGGCAACACTTACGAAGTGCGGATGCTGGAGCTGGGCACGCGCGGGCCGGAATGGACCGAAGTGCTGGGCGGGATCAAGCCGGGTCAGGCCTATGTCACCAAGGGCAGCTACGTCATCAAGGCCGACATCGAAAAAGCCGGCGCAAGCCACGATCACTGAGGAGTGACACCATGCTTGAGAATATCATCAGGCTGTCGATCCGGCAGCGATGGACGGTTATTGTTGTTGCGCTGCTGATTGCAGGGCTGGGCATCTACAATTTCGGGCGGCTGAAGATCGATGCTGTGCCTGACATCACCAACGTACAGGTACAGGTCAACACCGCGGCGCCGGGCTTCTCGCCCTTGGAGGCCGAACAGCGCATCACCTTGCCGATCGAAACCGCGTTGGCCGGTCTGCCGGGCCTCGACTACACGCGTTCCGTTTCGCGCGCTGGCCTGAGCCAGGTCACCGTGGTGTTCGATGACGGGACCGACATCTATTTCGCGCGGCAACTGGTCAATGAACGCCTGCAAGGTGTGACTGGAAACCTGCCTTCCGGAATGGAGCCCGCGCTTGGTCCGATTGCAACCGGGCTGGGCGAAATCTTCATGTATACGCTCGAGTCCAAACCGGGCGCGCGCAAGGACGATGGAACCCCCTACACGGCGGAAGATCTGCGCACCTTGCATGACTGGGTGGTGCGGCCGCAATTGCGCAACGTTCCCGGCGTAACCGAAGTCAACTCGGTTGGCGGTTATCGCCGCCAATATGTGATTGCGCCGATCCCTGCTCGCCTGTCGGGCTTCGGCCTGACCGTGGCCGATCTGACGAAGGCCCTGGAAAGCAACAATGCCAGTGTGGGTGCGGGCTATGTCGAGCGGTCGGGCGCACAATCGGTGATCCGGGTGCCGGGTAATGCAACCGGCGAAGCGGATCTATCGGGCATCATCGTCGCCTTTCGTGCCGGCACCCCTGTACGGATCGCCGATGTCGCCGATGTCTCCATCGGTTCGGAGATCCGACAGGGCGCGGCCACCAAGGACGGGCGCGAGGTGGTGCTGGGCACGATCTATATGCTGGTCGGCGAAAACCCGCGCAATGTGAGCGTGGCAGTGGCCGAGCAACTGAAGGTCGTGAACCAGTCTCTTCCCGCAGGAGTGTCTGCGGTCACCGTCTATGACCGTTCAGTGCTGGTGGAAGCCACGATCGGGACGGTCGAAAAGAACCTTGCCGAAGGCGCAATGCTGGTGATTGTGGTGCTGTTTGTCCTCCTGGGCAATATCCGCGCGGCTCTGATCACGGCAGCGGTCATTCCGATCACCTTCCTGATGACGATTACGGGCATGGTCGAAGGCGGCTTGTCGGGTAATCTGATGAGCCTGGGTGCGCTCGATTTCGGGCTGATTGTTGATGGCGCGGTCATCATTGTGGAAAATTGCCTGCGCCGCTTTGGTGAGGCGCAACACAGCCTCGGCCGTCTGCTGAACCGCGAGGAACGGTTCAGCCTTGCCGCCAGCGCTTCGGCGGAAGTCGTCAGGCCCAGCCTGTTCGGCATTGCCATCATCACCATCGTTTACCTGCCGATTTTTGCGTTGACCGGGGTGGAGGGCAAGACGTTTCATCCGATGGCGATCACTGTTGTGCTCGCTCTGACGGCAGCAGCGCTGCTGTCGCTCACCCTCGTGCCCGCCGCCGTGGCAACGTTTGTCACCGGCAAGGTCGAGGAGAAGGAAAGCCGCGTGATGCGCGCTGCCAACCGGGCCTATGCTCCGCTGCTCGATTGGGCCTTGCGCTCCCGCGTCACGGTGCTGGTGCTCGCTGGCGCTCTTGTGGTGCTGAGCGGGGTGGCAGCCACAAGGCTGGGCTCGGAGTTCATCCCCAACTTGGATGAAGGTGACATCGCGCTGCACGCCCTGCGGATTCCGGGCACCAGCCTCACGCAAGCAGTGCAGATGCAGGCCGCACTGGAAAACCGCATCAAGCAGTTCCCGGAAGTCAGTCTGGTGTTCGCGAAAATCGGGACTGCCGACGTGGCAACCGATGCAGTTCCGCCCAGCGTGGCCGACACTTTCATCATCATGAAGCCGCGCGACGAATGGCCCGACCCGCGCAAGCCCAAAGCACAATTGGTTGCCGAGATGAACGAGGCAATCCAGCGCGACGTGCCGGGTTCGCGGTATGAATTCATCCAGCCCATCCAGATGCGGTTCAACGAACTGATCGCGGGCGTTCGGTCCGATGTGGCGATCAAGATCGTAGGCGATGATCTCGACGAATTGTCAGCAGCGGCCGACCGCGTGGTTGGCATTGTTTCGAGCATCGATGGCGCGGAAGATGTGCAGGCGGAACAGGTGACCGGCTTGCCGTTTGTTGAGATTGTCCCTGACCGGGCGCGCCTCAGCCAGCTGGGCCTCAATGTCAGCGCGGTGCAGGAAGTGGTGGCCGCAGCTACTGCCGGTGCCAACGCGGGTCAGATTTTTGAAGGCGACCGACGGTTCGATATCGTCGTGCGCCTGTCCGAAGACCTGCGGCAGGATCGCACGGTGCTGGAACGCCTGCCGATCCCGCTCCCCGGTGGCGGGATCGCGGGTGGGGCGGTGCAGACTGTGCCGCTATCCGAAGTCGCAACGATCACCGACATCACCGGGCCTAACCAGATCAGCCGCGAAAATGGCAAACGGCGCGCGGTTGTCACGGTCAATGTGCGTGAGCGCGATCTGGGGTCGTTCATTGCCGAAGTCCAGCAGGTGGTGGCGCGCGATGCCGAGCTGCCTGAGGGTTATTGGGTCGAATATGGCGGAACCTTCGAACAGCTCGAATCCGCGACCCAGCGGCTTCAGATCGTGGTTCCGATCACCCTGCTGCTCATCCTGGGCCTGCTGTTTGCGCTGTTTGGTTCCCTGCGCGATGCGGCCATCGTGTTCTCCGGCGTTCCGCTGGCGCTCACGGGCGGCGTGGCAGCGTTACTGCTGCGCGGCATACCCTTCTCGATCTCGGCTGGGGTGGGCTTTATCGCGCTTTCGGGCGTGGCGGTGCTCAATGGCGTGGTGATGCTCAGCTTCATCAAGCAATTGCGCGAGGAGGGCCGCAGTCTTGAAGATGCCATCCGCGAAGGGGCGCTGACACGGTTACGGCCCGTGCTGATGACCGCGCTGGTGGCGTCACTCGGCTTTGTGCCGATGGCGCTGAATGTCGGGATCGGCTCGGAAGTGCAGCGGCCTCTGGCCAGCGTGGTGATTGGCGGGATCGTCTCGTCAACCATCCTGACCCTGGTGGTGCTGCCTGCGCTTTATGCTTTGGTCCATGCAAAGAAGAGCAGTGCGGCTGACAATCCGAAGTCGGACTGGCGGGATCGTTTCCGCCGCCGTCCCGCCGTTCAATAATCAGGGTACCACGCCATGATCGCTCAATTATTGCTAACCTCTCCAGCCTTGCGACGCTGGATCATCTTGTCATTTTTGGCGCTGGCAATGCTGCAGCTCGTGTCGGTGGATGCCTATGCCCACAATGTCGCCGAAGGGGACAAGGGTTATATCCAGGAAAGCAGCGGGGTGCTGTTCTTCCCGTTCTTGTATCTCGGGGCCAAACACATGGTCACCGGGTACGATCACCTGCTGTTCCTGTTTGGGGTGATTTTCTTCCTTTATCGGATGAAGGACGTCGGCATCTATGTGACCCTGTTCGCGATCGGCCACTCCACCACGCTGCTGTTTGGCGTGCTGACCGGGATTAGCGCCAACGCCTATCTGATCGACGCGATTATCGGTCTGTCGGTGGTCTACAAGGCACTCGACAACCTCGGTGCCTACCAGCGCTGGTTCGGTGTTCAGCCCAACACAAAGGCTGCGACCTTGGTGTTCGGGTTCTTCCACGGGTTTGGCCTCGCCACCAAGATCATCGAGTTTGAAATTGCGCAAGATGGCCTCATCCCCAATCTGATCGCCTTCAATATCGGGGTGGAGATTGGCCAATTGCTGGCGCTCGGCGCGATCCTGATCGTGATGGGATATTGGCGCCGGACCGCCAGTTTCATGCGCCACGCTTTTGCCGCCAACACCTTGCTGATGACCGCCGGCCTCGTGCTGGTCGGGTATCAATTGGCTGGTTTTGCCGTCAGCTGATAGAAAAATCCCAGGAGCGATTTATGTTCAATTCCCAACGTCCGAAGATGGAAGACCTTCCCAGCAATCGCCAATTGATGGGTGCCACTGCGTTCGCCTCGGCGGCATCAGCCGTGATCCTGACTGCCATCGTGCTTCCGTCAGAATATGCAATTGATCCTACGGGCGTGGGCCGCGCGCTCGGTTTGACTCAGATGGGTGAGATCAAGACGCAGTTGGCACAAGAGGCGGCGGCCGACGCTGCTGTCACTGCCTCAGCGACAGACTCTGCTGCCCTCCCGGCTGCGCAGGTTGCGGGCGCACAGACGGCTTCGGATGCGCCCACTGCCGCAGCGCGGTCCGAAACCATGCAGGTTACACTGGCGCCAGGAGAGGGAGCCGAAATCAAGGCGGTCATGCAGAAAGGCGCACGCATTGCGTTCAACTGGTCCGTCGATGGCGGCCATGTCAATTTCGATACCCACGCGGATGCTCCGGGGATCGCCTATCACGGCTATGAAAAGGGTCAGCAATCGACCGGCCAACAGAGTGAACTCGTCGCTGCGTTTGATGGTAAGCACGGTTGGTTCTGGCGCAATCGTTCGGCGGGAACCGTAACCGTCACCCTGCGCGTCGACGGTGAATTCAGCGGATTGAAAAGGGTCGTCTGAGCGCACCATGCTTACGGTTCTGGCCAATCGCACCTATCGCAACCTGTTTCTGGCGCACGTGATTGCTCTGATTGGCACCGGGCTGGCCACGGTCGCGCTGGGGCTGCTGGCCTTCGATATAGCGGGCGCGGACAGCGGCGCGGTGCTCGGCACGGCGATGGCGATCAAGATGGTCGCTTATATCGGCGTTGCACCGGTGGTCGGGGCCTTTGCCACGCGCCTGCCCCGGCGAGGCTTTCTGGTGGCGATGGACGTCGTGCGCGGGCTGGCGGCGTTGGCCCTGCCGTTTGTCGATCAGGTCTGGCAAATCTATGTTCTGATTTTCGTGCTGCAATCCGCATCGGCAGGCTTCACCCCGACCTTTCAGGCGACCATTCCCGACATCCTGCCCGACGAGAAGGACTATACAAGAGCCCTGTCGCTATCACGGATGGCCTATGATCTGGAGAGTCTGCTCAGCCCGATCCTTGCTGCCGTTTTGCTGACGGTGATCAACTTTCACTGGCTGTTTGGCGGAACGTCGATCGGCTTTGCCATATCTGCGCTGTTAGTTCTGTCCGTCGTCCTGCCGCATTCAACTGCTGCGCCGCCAAGCGGGGGGATATACGACAAGACCACCCGCGGCATCCGCATCTATCTCAAGACCCCGCGGTTGCGCGGGTTGCTGGCGATCACTCTGGCTGCGGCTGCTGCCAGCGCGATGGTGATCGTCAATACTCCCGTGCTGGTGCAGGCTGCGCTCGGCCTCGGTCAGCGCGAAGTTGCGCTGACGCTTGCGGCTTTTGGCGGCGGATCAATGCTGAGCGCGCTGATCCTGCCCCGCCTGCTTGACCGGATTTCCGATCGCTGGGTTATGCTGGCCGGTTCGGCGGCACTGGTCGTGGTATTGGCGGCGTTGGCAGCGTCCTGAGGCACTCATTTGCGCCCGGCCTATTGGGGCTTCATGTTGGTTGCATGGGTTTTGCTCGGGTTCGGCTATTCCGCCACGGTCACGCCGGGCGGCAGGTTGCTGCGGCGATCTTCTGCCAGCGAAGACCGACCTGCTCTGTTTGCCGCGCAATTTGCATTGAGCCACGTATGCTGGCTGATCGCCTATCCGCTCGCTGGACAGATTGGAGCACTGGTCGGCTTCGGCGCGGCTTTTGCGGTTTGCGCTGCACTGGCGGCATTTGGCTTGGGGATTTCCATGTTGATCTGGCCATCGGCGGATCCCGAAGTGGTTGATCACGCGCACGACGATCTGCCTTCAGATCATCAACATCTTGTGAATGACCATGCTGGTGGGAAAGCCCATCACGCGTTCGTTATTGACGATCTTCATTCAGTCTGGCCTGGCCGATGATGACGCCCGCGTTTTTCTTCAGAGGAACATGTGCCACGCATCGGGTGGGCTTGCCTGTGGGAATGCGGACCCGCTCATAAGCGAAATGCACGGCAAGCTGTCCCTTTCAAAGCCATCACCTTAGTCAGTTGACGCCAAATCGTCCTCCACGTTTTTTTGGGTCACGGCAACAGAGCAACGAGTTGTCCGACTGTTACGATCCTGCGGTCATGTTAAGCGGCAAGCTCACACCTCGCTGCCGCGTGTCCAAGTGCGCATGAATTGCGAAGGCCCCCTGAATTCTTCATCCAGATCCGAAAAGACAAGATGTTCTTTGAGCCTCATCTGATGGAGCCTTGCGTTCAGTCAGCAGCCATCTCACCCCCTTGCGTGTTGAAGAGATTGGAAAAATTTGGCTGATTTTGATTATTGGTGATAATGCGAAGACCGGGAAGAAGAGGATGAAGGTCGCCTAGCCTATGATCGAAGTGCGTCAGCTCAGATTTGCCGTCGCTACAGCCGATGCCCAGAATTTCTCACGCGCCGCCGAAGCATTGCGCATCAAGCAATCGACGTTGAGCAGACGAATAGCCGCCTTGGAGGCGCGTCTCGGGATCAAGCTCTTTGAACGCAGCACGCGCGGCGCGATACCGACCGAACAGGGCAAGGCGTTCCTGAGTGTTGCCCGGCGCATCCTTACCGATATCGACAATCTTCAGACGACAGCCCGCGCCGTCAGCTATGGTGAGGAGGGCAGGATCGCGGTCGGCTTTTCTGCGTCCTTGATGGCCGGCAACATGCGCGCGACCATTGGCGAGTACATGGGGCGTCACCCCGACATTCAGTTTGACGGGATCGAAGCGGATCCCGAGCGGATGCTCAGTGACCTGAAGGCACGTATCATCGACGTCGCGCTGATGCCGTCGGATGCGCACGACGCCGGCATCTCGCGGCGCTCGGCATGGTCAGAGCGATTGCTTGTTGCGTTGCCGAAAGACCATCAATTGGCCAAGTCAGACCGGCTTCACTGGAGTGATTTTCGCCGACAGGTCTTTGTATTGCCCAGCCAAGGTGTGGGCTCTGCGATGGCCCGAATTCTGCAACGTCGCTTATCGGATCAGGGCTATCGTGCGAACCTGATCATGCAGGACACAAGCCTCGAGAGTGTCCTGAGCACGGTCCCGTTCGGTCGGTACATTACGCTGGCCACCGAAGCCTCGATTGGTGTGCATTGGCCAGAATTGACCTTCGCGGAAATTATCGATCAAGGCGGTGCTGCGCGGCTCGACTATGCTTTCTACTGGCGCGAGGATAACGATAACCCAGCGCTGAAGCGCTTCTTCGAACTGATCAGCGAACGCTACCCGGCCTGACCCGAGCGCCGCAATTTGGCGAAGGACCGGTCGGTTGCGATGAAGCGCTCGATCATCGGCGGGATCAGTCGCTCGGGTGTGGGAGCATCTTTGGTATCACCGCCGTTGATCGCCAAGCCATAGGCGAGCAGTTCGCGGTGAAGGCGGGACGAGAGCTCGATGGTTACCTTGACCGGCTTTTGGTCGGCCAGATCGGCCAATTTCAATCGAGTCACGATCCGCCTCCCAGTACGAGGTCACGGGTCACCAGCACGCGCACAGGAAAACCCGGACGGATGGTCAATGTCGGCCGGACGTCGAGTTCGCGGCTGACCACCTGTTCGCCTGCGCGGCCGATGCTGTCCTGCGAGCCGCGGCGCAGCGCGCGGGTGAGATTGTCGTCATTGCCAGCGCCAAGTTCGCCGCCAACACCCAGCAGGGTCGAGACCAGTGCTGCCCGCAGAACGCCGCCCCAATGGAAGTCCACGCCGTCCTGCAACCCGGCAAAGCCGGACGGGTCGCCGCCGGGTTGGCGTTCGAGCACAATCGACCGGCCATCGGGCAGGATCAGGCGGTTCCATGCGAGTTGGACCCGGCGCTGGCCCAAGGACACGTCGGCATTATAGTCGCCGATCAGTCGCGATCCCTGGGGGATGAGCAGGATGCGGCCGGTGACGCTGTCATAGACAGGTTCGGTGACCTGCGCGGTGACCTGACCCGGAAGATCGGAGCGGATCCCGGTGATGAGGGCAGCAGGAATGATGCTGCCAGCCTGCAAGACATGGGTGCCCGCCGGTGGCTCGATCCGGCTCGCTGATACCTTCCGGCGCTCGGCGGGGCGGTCGGCAAAGGCGGGACGCTGAGCCGCTGCTGCAAACTGCGACACCGGCGGCCCACCGCTGGCATCGGTAACTCCTGATCCGTCGCTGGCGGCAGCTGCTCCCGCACTGCCACCAAAGAACAGGCGGCTTTCGCGAGCGGCGCTGCGTTCCTGCACAAGCCGCTGCCGTTCGGTCTCGGCTGCCGTTTGCGCAGGCGTTGGCGCAGGGCCAGTGGGCGGCGCAGCGCCGATCGGCGGAAGCTCGGCGACATCGCCGCGCTGTTGTGCCGCCAGGATCGGCGCGCCGAGATCGCCGGGCAGGGGTGGGCCCAGCTTGGGGACATCACCATAGTCGCGAGGGGCATCGGCCAATGCATCGGGGCGCGCCGCGCCTTCGGTGTTGAGGAGCTCCTCGCGCTCGGCCAGGCTCGCGGGCTGGAGGGCATAGATCAGCGCACCGCCGACAAGGGTAAAGCCGCAGGCCGAAGCAATACCGATGGCTTTGCGCGACAGCCGCATAACGCGCGGTGGATCGCCGCGCAGCTTGACCGCCTCTTCTGGCGTTGGAGCAGCTTCGTCGCTCATGACGGCGTCCTCCGGCGTTCCTTGCGGATCTCGACGCGCTGCTGCGAACGGCGGTCGCCAAGGCGCAGTTCGGCGCGTTCGAGCAGCCGGTCGACGATCATGAATCGGCCTGACACGCGGTAGTTGAGGAGCTCGGCCTGATTGCCTTCGCCAAGCCCGAACAGCGGCGGCATCTGACCTTGCGCCACGCTTTCGGGAAACTCGATAAAGGTCTGGCGGCCATCATCGAACACGCGCACCGGTCGCCACGCAGGCCGATCACCCGACAGACGATAGGCAAAATTGAGCGCCTCGACCGGAATATTGGCAGCAATCGGCGCGGCGCGCGCCTCGGTTTCCTGCGCCTGTTGCAAGGCGATCAACTCGTCCTGCGGATAGGTCCAGGAGACCGACGCCATGTAGACCGACGGATTGGCGCGGAGCTCGATATGATAGGTGCGCCGGTCGGTGTTGATGACGAGGTTTGTGGTGATGTCCGAGCGGACCGGCTTTACCAGAATGTGGACGCGGGCAGTGGCCCCGCGCCCGCTCACGGTGTCGCCGATCAGCCAGCGCACGGTATCACCTGCAGCGACAGGTCCGGCGCCAACCAGTTGCTCGCCTTCCTGCAGCGCAATGTCGGTCACCTGTCCCGGCGCGGCATAGACCTGATAGAGCGCGCCTGGCGCCCAGGCATAGTTCTGGATCGCGTTGATGAATTGCTCGCCCTCGGGCTGCACGCGCGCGGCGGCGTTTGCCGCTCCCACCCGATCCCGGGGGGCGGATGGCTGGGAGCGGCGCGCGGCGCGGGAGGGGGCTCGCCGCGGTTCGGATTGCGTCTGCATTGTTGCGGTGGACGCCGCATCGACGACCACTGGTGCCGGTTCTGGTGCCACCGCTTGAGCTGAAGCCGGACAGGCGGTTGTTCCAAGCAGGACGGGCAGGAGGGTTACCGCAAGGCGACCGGGAATGGGCGAGATCATGAGCCAAGTTCCTTTGACCAGTTGATGGCATTGACGAAGATGCCGAGCGGGTTCTTGCGCAGGGCATCGGGCGTACGCGGGGTCTGGACGTTGATCGTCAGGATCGCGGTCCAGCGACTGGTCTCGGCGAGGCTGCCATCGCGGTAGCGGCGTTCAACCCAGGCAACGCGGAAGCTGGTCGGCGAAGCGCGGATGACGCTGGTAACATCGATCCCGACCTGTTCGCGGCCAACAGCCGCGAAGGGATCATTGGTCCGTGCATAATCGTTGAGTACGAGCGCGCCGCGGTCGGTCACAAAGTCATAGGCCCGGAGCCAGTTCTGGCGGACGATAATCGGATCGTCGGGAATGCTGCGCACCTGCTCGATGAAGCGCGCCAAATGGAATGCGATCTGCGGGTCGCTTGGGTCAAAGTCGCTGACCGCAGGGGCGACGGCCTGGGCTTCGCCAAGCTTGTCGACCTGCACCACCCAGGGAATGATCGAGCCCCGCGAACCCTGCCAGACGATCCCCGCAGTGAGACAGGCGGACAGACCGAGGGCGCCAAAAAAGGCGTAGCGCCAGCTTCGCGCCTGCACCCGCGCCGAGCCGATGCGCTCGTCCCAGGCCTGCGCTGCGCGTTGGTAGGGTGTTTCCGGCTCTGGGGTCTTACCGTAGCGGATCGAGGGTCGTCGGAACATGTTCATCAGTCCTTTTCTGAGGTGTCGACCGAGGCACCGCCGCCGTGGCTGTCGCCCGATTTGAGCGTGTGCGCGGCGATGCTCGCGCCTTGGGAGATCGTCTGGCGATCCTTCATCGCCTTGGCCCAGGCGGGCTGGCCCTGGTCGGTAGCAGGAGTCGGCGATGGCGGCGGCGTGTTGGGGCCTGGCTTGATAGTGCCGCCCGTCTTGGTAATGGCGTCGCGGCTGCCTTCGCGGAACGATTGCTTCACGCCTTCACCCGCCTTCCTCAGCGGCGATGTCGCGGCGCTGGCGGCATATTCGCCGACGGCACGCGCGCCGCCTGCCACTGCTGCGCCGCCCGACTTGCCGGCTGAGCCGAGGGCGTAAGCCATGGTTGCGCCGCCTGCGGCCCGCGACGTCCCTTGCGCGACATTGGAGGCAGCACTGGCCACTGCGCCGCCCGCCAGTTTTGCTCCGGCGACGGCACCTGCGGCAGCGCCGCCAGCGAGCAGCGCGGTGCCGGCTGCGGCGCCTGCGCCAAGCTGCGGTCCGCCCGACACGATGCCATTGGCGATCCCGGGACCGAAGATGCCGAGGCCGAGCAGCGCCAGGCTCGCCAGCACGATCGACAGCGCGTCTTCAATCGTGGGTTCGCCCGCAATCGCGGTTGTGAACTCGGAAAAGATCGTCGAAGGCACGGAACTGGTCGAGCGGATGCAGCGCAACGCGCATCACGTTTTCGGCGAGTGAGTCCTCTTCGGCGATCCCGGCTTCGCGCACGACGCAAGGGACCGGCTGATCCTTCGCCATCCGCTTG
>Ga0209812_10000519_pt1 | contig 34618 bp, 38 predicted proteins | sample JI71714BDNA_FD_187502 | JGI IMG/M metagenome (GOLD analysis project Ga0209812, IMG submission 187502) | Wastewater effluent complex algal communities from Wisconsin, to seasonally profile nutrient transformation and Carbon sequestration -... | ecosystem: Engineered > WWTP > Effluent > Algae...
CTGCAATATCGAGGCAACGGTTGATCTGGCGCGGTCGGTACAAATCCCGGTGATTGCATCGGGCGGCGTGAAGGGGCTTGATGACATCAGAATGCTGAGCCTTTACGCGAATGACGGAATTGAGGGCGTGATTACAGGACGCGCGATTTATGACGGGCGGCTTGATCTGGCGACGGCGATTGCGATGGCGAATAGGACATGAGTTGGCCGATGGCGATTGTGCTGATGTCAGCAGTATCCGCGGCTATCTTTTCCGTATATACGTTTAACAGCTTGCGAACGGGCAATGTTAAGTGGGGTTACAAAAATTGGGAACGTCACATAAATCCCAAACTTTACTGGTTGCACATAGTTTGGTTTTTGTTGGTAATAGCGATGTCGATCAAAGTGCTCACCGATTTTGTTAGTAAGATTTAAACAATGACCGTCCGCATCCGCGTTATTCCCTGCCTTGACGTCGCCAATGGCCGGGTGGTCAAGGGCGTCAATTTTGTCGATCTGCGCGATGCCGGCGATCCGGTCGAGCAAGCGCAAGCCTATGATGCGGCGGGGGCGGACGAGCTGTGCTTTCTCGACATAACGGCCAGCCATGAGGGGCGTGATACCATCCTCGATGTGGTGCGGCGCACGGCCGAGGTGTGCTTCATGCCGCTGACTGTCGGCGGCGGGGTGCGTGGTGCCGAGGACGCTCGCGCATTGCTGCTCGCGGGGGCGGACAAGGTCGCTGTGAACAGCGCGGCGGTGGCGCGGCCCGAGGTTGTGGCGGATATTGCCGAGCGTTTTGGCAGCCAGTGCGTCGTCGGCTCGGTCGATGCCAAACGCTGGTCCGATGGTCGCGACGGCTGGGAAATCTTCACCCATGGCGGGCGTAAGCCAACCGGGGTTGATGCGGTTGAACATGCGGTGCGGCTCGCGCAACTGGGCGCTGGCGAACTGCTCGTCACTAGCATGGACCGCGACGGGACAAAGGCCGGGTTCGACCTCGATCTAACCCGCACCATATCCGATGCCGTTGATGTGCCCGTGGTGGCATCAGGCGGTGTGGGGACGCTCGATCATCTGGTCGAAGGCGTGACCAAGGGCCATGCCAGCGCAGTGCTCGCGGCCTCCATCTTCCATTTCGGGACCTACAGCATTGCCGAGGCGCATGAAGCTTTGCGAGCAGCCGGACTTCCTGCGCGGCACTGAACCTTTTTCTTTCGTCATCCCGAACTTGTTTCGGGATAACACGCGACCTTCAGTTCGTTATCCTGAAACAAGTTCAGGATGAGAGCATTTATCTAAAGTTCTATGATTAAACAAGAAAAACATCTATAAACATCCACACAGACCCTGCACAGCTACGGCAAATCAATCACTTACGCCGCCGATCTGCACGGATTCTGCACAGTGGAGGATGGCGATGGCGTTTATCACCGATAAAGAGGAACTCAAACCCGGTTTGATCATCTTCCGGCGCGGCGACGTGGCGCACAGCAATTTCTACTGCCGCATCAAACTTCCGAAGGCCGACCGCTATAAGACCATTGCGCTAGGCACTACCGACCTGCGAGCCGCCCGCGAGCTTGCTGTCGATAAAGACGCTGAAATCCGCGTTCTGCTCAAGCATGACCATCCCGTGTTCAATCGCTCGTTTCGCAAAGTCGCGGAGGAATATATCGCCGTGCAGCAGCGCCGCGCTGACACAGGCGAGATTTCCGCCGCGCGGGTCAAAAACCTCAAAAATGTCCTGCTTGGGTCGCTTGATCGCTATGTGGGCAACACACAGGTTCACCTCATCGGGCCGGATCGCTGGAAACAATATCCGACTTGGCGGCGCGAGAACGGGACTGGCCGACACCGCCCCCAGATCAGCGATGCCACCATTGAGTTCGAGATGGGCGCGTTTAATGCCGCCATGAACTTTGCGATCAGCAAACGCTATGTTCCCGCCAGCCAACGCTTCGAGGGCAAGCCAAAGCTCAAAACCATGCGCCGCGATGAATTCACGTTGGAGGAATATCGCAAGCTGCATACGGTGGGACGCGCATGGATTGCCAAGGCCACAAAAGCGCCGAGTGCATGGGCGCGCACAATGTGCTACAATTTCATGCTGATTATGTGCAACACCGGGATGCGACCGCCCGAGGCGAAGAACCTGCGCTGGCGCGACATCATGCCCGCCAAGGATCGCGACGGCAAAGAGATCGTCGTCCTGTTCGTCCAGGGCAAAGGCAAATCGCGCAAGTTGGTCGCACCCAAGAGCGTGGGTGACTATCTTGACCGCATTCGTGCTATCTCGAAAGCCACGGGGCAGGACGATGCTGTTTTCACCACCATCACCGGCAAACCCGTCAAATTCCTGTATGAAGACGCCGTTGAGAAACTGCTGACCGAAGCTGAACTCAAAATCGGGCCGAACGGCACTCCGCGCTCAACCTATTGCTTCCGGCACACCTATGCCACCTTCCGGCTTAGCGAAGGTGTCGATGTTTATATTCTCGCCGAGCAGATGGGCACCTCGGTCAAGATGATCGAGCAGCATTATGGTCATGTGAACACCATCAAACATGCCGACCGCGTGTTGCAGGGCATGAGTGGATGGGAGCCGATGATAAGCGATCCGGCAGACAGTGGCGGCACGGCCCGCGCATCGGCAGGGGCAAAGGCACGGCTCGCGACGCCAACTCACCGGGCGCGAACGCCACGGCAGTAAATCACCTTCCTATCAGGCCGCGCCCTAACAGCGTCGCGCTGCGATGCGCCGCGTGGGCTCCTATCGCCGGTCGCCGACATGCCGCTGGCATTCTTGGTTAAGCAGATCGGTGCAGATTGCTTTGCAGACCTATGGCGCATCGAGCTTCAATGCGACCTGCCATGCAAGCCTTTCCGCCCGTATCCCGATGCGCCGCTGGCGCACTTGATCGGGACATGGGCCAAGCGGGCAACGGAAATAGGCGCGCCGAGCCTCAAGCACCCCTTTGCCCGCGTCTTCGTCGCAGTTGTCGCCGCTACGCCGCTGGCGAATTCAGAGTGGCGCAATAAAGTGATTTGAAACCTACGGAATGCTCGCAGGACGAGGCCACAGCTGGATTGCCAAGGGCAATAAACCTTGCGCTCGCTTTTGCAGGACGGCCTCATCCCACACGTCTTGATCGGTCAGCAATTGGAAATAGCTGTTCAGCATCAAACTGCTGTTTGCTGCGATTTCTGGGCGCTTCTCGGCAAAGGTATGATTACTCAAAGTCGAATTATAGCCGGGCGTGACCAAAGTAAGGTTGCCGATATTGTGCAGCAATCGGTGACCCGTGATGCTCTTATGAAATATCTCCCATCAAAACAGGCGGTGCCCCAGCTCGATCAATTTGGCGACGTTGTTCATATCGCCAGTGATGACAATCTTGCCGTTGTTGATAGCCCGGCGTGGGTCAAGCGAGCCGCGCGTCAGCGCCAGCCAGTCGGTCCAGCTAACGGCGATATGTGTGTCTGCTGGCTCCCCCAGTTCCGCGCACCGGACGCCTTGCGCGATACCGTCAAGCAAGACTGCGCCATCATCGCCAAAATCAATAGCCACCCGCGCTCCCGCAATCCACGCGCGGTTTTCGGCCATTTGCCCGATCAGCTCGTCAACGGTCATGCGGCATCCGCCCCGGCCATTTGCCGCGCGATCCAATCGTGAAACGTTTTCACATTATATTCTTCTGGCATCAGGACGCCAGCCTTAAACGGACTGGTGCGCAGACCGCGCTGGTTCAATTCGCACACTTCTTCATCTTCATTTTGCACCTGTTGATTGAACGCAACAATCTGGTGCAGATCGAAATTGGGGTCGGCCAAAGCCGCTGGCGCCACCAGCACCTCGCCAGTGACTTCGGTCTGTTCCGGCCCCTTGGGGCGATAGGACACGATGCTGATATAATCGACATGCGCGACGATGAACAATGTTGGCCAGATCACACAATAGACCTGGCCAGCGTTGCGCTGGTCCTCTGTCAATCCAGGAAATTCGGCGGTGGCGGCCGCTCCGCTTAACGTCCAGCTGCGTGCGCCATCACGCAAGCCATGTTCGGGTTCCATGCTGTCGGGGGTCCAATCGGGCGCATCAGAATAAGCGAGCAGCCCTTTTCTATGGATTGGAATGAGGTCGCATAGCGATGGATGAACACCCGGACAATGCAGGCATTCGTTGAAATTTTCCCACAGAATTTTCCAGTTGCATTCAACCAGATGGGTTTCGCGGCGTGCGGTTACCAGCTCGCGCATTGGCCAGTTATCAAGGTCATGCAGGCCAAAGGCATTGTCTGCGCCAAAATCATCGCTGCTTTCCACCGGGCGGACAAACAGCAGCCCATTCCAGTCGATCAGACCAACGCTGCGCAGACCATGATCCGCTTTGTCGAAATCGGGCGCGTGACTGGCCGCAGCGGTACTTGCCAGTGTGCCGTCGGCGTTAAAGCTCCACGCATGATAGGGACATAATATCCGTCCGCCGCGCAAAGGTTGTTCGTCGGCGGTGCACAGTTCGGATCCGCGATGCGGACAGACATTGTGATAGGCGCGGACATCGCCGTCTTTGGCTCGAACCAGCAGGATATTGGTGCCTGCCACATCCACCCGGCGCATCGTGCCAGGGGCTATATCCGACAGCGGCCCGACATAATTCCAGCCTTTTTTCCATATATTGTGCAATTCATCGGCATAAACGTTCCCATCGATATAGCGCGACGGCGGCAGCGACGGGGTGGCCTCACGCAGCAGCGGGGAGAGGGGATGGATCTGTTGCATGATGGCGTCCTGTGTTCTACCTCAGATAAGTACACTTTACCTGTCAGCTGACAGGCTGTCAACTCCAAAGCGCCGCTTATGAAAAATACTCAGTCCTATATTACGATTGACGGGGGCGTTAGCCTGCAAGTGGCGATATCTGGCATTCGCGGACCGCGCCCGGCGCATACCGCTACAGCATGCGAAATCTTGGATGCCGCCGTGGCGCTGGTCGAAGAAGTGGGCGCTGAAAATTTCTCGGCGCGCAAGGTGGCGGAACGTTCGGGCCTTAAACTGGCTTCGGTACAATATTATTTTCCGACCCGCGCGGCATTGGTGCGCGCAATGATCGAATATTGGATCGATGATTATCATGACCGTCTGATTGCCAAACTCACAGGTCAGTCGGCTGATCCAGCCGCAGCCATGCGCGAGTATCTCGATTTTCTGATGGCTGAGTCGCTCGCGCTGCGTGGACGCGCATTCTGGAACTATGTCTGGTCTCTCGCCGATCTCGACGCCGACGTCAGCGCCGCACTAACGCAGTTTATGAGGCTCTATCGCTCGCTGTTTGCCATGCTGATCCGCCGGGTCAATACTGCCCTCTCTGAGCGGGAAGCCCTTCGCTTGGCAGCAGCGCTCGGCAGCATGATCGACGGGATTGGATCGGTGGTGGGGGAAGGCAGGCCAGCTGCTGCTGACCTTGTTGGTATAGAGGCTATGGTCAAGTCTCTGGCGTTCCGGATTGCGGTGGAGGCACCCCGTTAAGCTTGCGTGACCATATGGCAGCGGCGAATGCCGGGGCTGCAAGCAACAGAAACGCGACGGCGATACTCACTGACCACAGCGGCCCGTGCGACGTATCGGCCGTCAGGCCAACCGCCGCTGGCCCCGCCATCATGCCAGCCGCCTGAACCGCAGGCATGAGCGATGCCGCCGCCGAAGCATCCTTTTGTCCGGCCAGCGCGCCCAATTGAAATGGCGCGATAAAGGCACTGGCGCAGGCCCCGATCAGATAATAGCTGATGTAACTTGTTGGGCCGAGCACAAGGTAGAGCGGGAACACGCACAGCAGGATAATCGCCGTTCCACCGATAAAGGCGCGCAGACGCCCGATCCGCTGACCAATCGGTGCAGCCGCGAGGCTGCCGACCACCGCAAGCACAGTCGATCCCACCAGCAACTGGCTCATTCCCGATAACGACATGCCGACATCGCTGCCGAGCACTTCGGAAAAAGCCCACGATGCCTGTGTGGATGCCGAGAGCAGCGCAATGGACAGCAACAGCAACCAGCTTGGCCGGGTGAGACTTGCAGCCGGTACCAAAAATGCCGCCGGGTTTGCTGCCCTCTTTGGCAGCAAGCCCACTAACGGCAGCGCTGTGACGAAGCATCCTGCGAGCAATATGATAACGCCGGTCCAGCCAAGCGCATCTCCAGCGACCGGCAACAGCAACAGCACCACCAAACCAATCACCAGCTGCGCCGCAAAAGCATAAGCAAAGTTGCGATCGGGCGCGGCGCTTTCGGACAATACAACGATGGCGATGACGATCAACGGGCCACCGCCGAAAATGCTGGCCGTCGCGCGGATGACAAGCAATAGGTCAGGCGAGCGAGTAAACGCCGTCGCCACGATCCCTGCGATCATCACCAGCAACCCCGCCAGCGCGGCTGCCCGCCAGTTGACCCGGGTGATCCACCAGCGCGCGGTGAGTGCGGCGATCACACCGCCAAGTGACTCTGCACCGGCGAGCAGGCCGATTTCGCGCTCGGTCAGCGGCACCTGCTGTGCCAGCAGCGCAAGATACACTGGGGTAATATAGGTGATGAGCGGGGCGAGCGCGTAGAGCAGCCACGCGGCTCGTGCCGCAAGAACCGCGCGCCGTTCCCCAGTATTGGTAGTGTCAAGCGCCACAAGCGTGGTTGTCGGATCGCTGCGGCGGATTAGCCTGATGATTGACTTGAATAGCGGCATCATTTTGCTCCCGGCGTCATTGGGGGTCTCCGTGACCGCTATGCGGCAAATTCGGGCGCAGACGCGCCAAAGGCCATGCCAGCAACAACAGCGGCCCCAGCGCCCATGCTAGCCCCCATTGCGTCGACAGGCCAAGGCCAAGGCCACCCAGCGCAGGCGCAATCGCCCCGCCGACGGTATAGGCCGCGATCACGATCGATACCGCCAGCGACTGGCCGCGAAACGAGCGGCCCACATGGATCATCGTCAGCGTATAAATCGCGCCGCCCGCGCCGCCCCAGATGACGGCGGCAAACCAGATCATCGCGTCAATGCCCGATCCCAACGGCACCGCCAGCAGCGATAGTAACAAGGTAGCGCACAAGATCTGCATCATCGGCCCGATGCCAAAGCGGTCGGCCAATCGCCCCACCGGATATTGCATCACCAAGCTGGCCACGGCGATGACGCCGGTAAGGATGATCGCGCTATCAGTGGCGATAGCGCCAAGCCGTTCGGCTTGAATCGGGGCCAATACATTCAACCCGACCTCAAAAACCCCACCAATAAAGCCCAGCGCTGCGAGCGGAAGAAAAGCGTGCCACGACGCGCTGCCGCCGGGAGTATCATTTGTGGGAAATTGCACCTTTTCTGCTGTTCCGCCAATCAGCACCGGCAGCCATGACGCGACTGCCAGCCCAATTGCAACATAGCCCGCGCTATCGAGCGTCAGCGCGAACAAAGGCACCAAGAAAGGGCCGATGGCATAGGCGGCGGCGACGAGCGTTTGATACAAGCCGGTTACGCGGCCCAGACTGTCTATCGGCGCAGACCATGCGATCATCGCCTCGACCGCGCTCCAGCGATAGGCAGCGCCAATGCCGACCAGCGCCGCACCGACGCATAGCCAACCATAATCGCGGCTCAACGCCGACATAATGATTCCCGTGCTCGACAACAGTAACCCCGTGCCAAACATCCTGCCAAAGCCAAACCGGCGCATAGCCAGCGGCACCAGCGGCAAGTTAACCAGCAAGGCAGCAAACGGGACAGCCGCATAAAGCCCGACATAGCCGGGGGTCACGCGCTGTTCGTTCATGAACAGCGCGATCAAAGGCAACATCATCGCCACTGCGACAACATCGATCAGGGAGGAAAAAGCGAAGCGCCAAACTGATTGCATATATTCAACGGCGCTACCTGTCACTTGACAGTGTGTCAACTGACAGGTAACACTATGATGATGAAAGCTATGACATGATTACCCGAAGAGCCATGATTGCCAGCGCTGTTGCAGCAGGAGCGATGTCGTCACCGCGAGCTTGGGCGCAGGCGGGACAGTCGCTCGCCCCTTCGACCGTTTACGACGTCGCCATCATTGGCGCTGGGGCCGCCGGTATTGCTGCTGCACGGGCTTTGGCAGGGGCCGGTGCGCGGGTCATTGTGCTGGAGGCGCGCGGGCGTCCTGGCGGCCGCATTGTCACCGACAGTCAAACACTCGGTTTGCCGTTCGACGTCGGCGCCAGTTATATTCACAACGCGCCGATCAATCCGATTACGGCGCTTGCGGCGCAGCAGGGCGTTACAGTCATCCCCAGCGATCGCGAATCGCTTGCCCTGCGAGCCAATAGCCGCAACGAGCCTCGATCAGTCGTCAATCGCTATGTTGCGGCTGACCAACGGCTGATGCGGCGCTCCGAACGCATCGCGCGATCAGGCAACGATCAACCATTCAGCGCCGTGCCGCGCGACATTTACGAACGGCGATTCGTTGATCTCCATTGTGCCACCGATATCGCTGCCGACGCGGATCGGGTGTCGGTGCTTGATATTGCGAGCGCTGGCGCGACCGATGACCGCTTCCCGATTGGCGGTTTTGGTACCATGATGATGCGCGCCGCAACCGGCCTGCCGATACAAAATAATGCGCTGGTACAGGCCATCGATACCAGCGGCGCTTTGGTGCGGATCAGCGGCGGTTTTGGAACGGTAGAGGCGCGGACGTGCATTTGCACCTTGCCGACCGCGCTACTGGCGAGAGAAGCTGTGCGCTTTACGCCCGCTTTGCCGCCGATTTTTGCCGAAGCGTTTGCTGGCTTGCCACTTGGCCTGCTCCTCAAAATCGGCTTTCGGTTAAGCGCGCCCCTGGGCAACGCAAGTGAGTATACCGTCGCACACAATGTGCTCGTTGCCGGGCAACCGCATGCGCTTCATGTTCACCCGGCGACGGGCATCGTGACGGTGTTGACCGGCGCGCGCTGGGCCGAGGCGCTGACCAATGGTGGCGACGCCGCAAAGTTCGCTTTTGGCCGCGCGGTGATTGCCGATGCCTTTGGCAGCGATGCGGTCAGGACCATAACCGACTCTGTTGCTTCGGCCTGGGACGAAGACCCGCTGGCGCGCGGGGCCTATTCCAATGCACTGCCCGGCCATGCCGGTGCGCGCGCGATCTATGACCAGGTCATCGACGATAAACTGGTCTTTGCCGGCGAAGCTGCGGCAGGGGAACAATATGGAACAGTTGGCGGTGCCTGGCTGTCGGGCATCACCGCCGCGCAAAAGGTGCAATCGCTGATCACAAACTAAATGAAACTGCCAAGGTAACAATCGGGCAGCAAGGGAGAGAGAGATATGTTGAAATTGGGCGCGAGCAGCCTCGCCATCGCCTTGTCGCTTTTTTGGTCGAGCACCGTCGCGGCGCAGGAGACTGATTCAGCGGCACAAGACGCCGACAGCGGCGACATCATTGTCACTGCCGAACGCCGTAGCCAGCGGCTCAGCGATGTGCCTGCAGCCATCAGTGCGGTCGATGGCGATGATCTGCAGCAGCGTAACCTGCGTGAAGTGCGCGACCTTGAAGCGATTTCCCCCAATCTTGCGATCCGGTCTTCCTATGGCAACGCCGGCAACCCGGTGATTACCATTCGCGGCGTTGGGCTTGCCGATTTCAACGAAAACAACAGCAGTTCCGCCGGTGTTTATGTTGATGAAGTCTATCAGGTATCGCCCGCCCAGCTCGGTTTCGGGCTGTTCGATATCGACCGGGTGGAACTGCTTAAGGGGCCACAAGGGACGCTCTATGGGCGCAACACCACCTCCGGCGCGATCAACTTTATTTCGCGCCAGCCGACCGCGCAGTTCGAGGCGACCGGGCGACTGAGTTCTGATAATTTCGATCGGTTCAATGCCGAAGTGGGTGCGGGCGGGCCTTTGTCCGAAACCCTCTCGTTTCGCGTAGCCACGCTCGTTGATGTCGGCGGTGATTATATCAACAACAGCTTTACCGGCCAGCGCACTGGCCAGCGTGATCTGTTTACCGGTCGCGCCTTGCTCCGCTGGGAACCGAGCAGCAATTTCAACATCACCTTGAATGTGCACGGCGGCAGTGATCGCTCGGACATCGGCCATTACCAGCATATCGGCTTGCTCGACCCTGATGGCAGCGGCAATGTCTGTCCGACAATCATCGCCACCGGCGCGCCGGATGGCAGCTGTGTTGACATCGTTGGCTATCGCGATGTTGATGGCGATAATCAGGGCGGTGCTTATAATCGAACAGGAAAAGCCGATTATCGTAGCTTTGGTGCTTCGGCGATCATCCGTGCGGAATTGGGCGGCATCACGCTTACCTCAGTCACGGCCTTTGACGGTTTCGACGCGGTCCGCCCCGACGACACCGACGCCAGCCCCAATCGCCTGCTAGAGGTGGATTATGCGTTTGGCATCGATCAATTTAGCCAGGAAATCCGGTTGAATGGCGGTGGCGGTGCTATCGAATGGATCGCCGGCGGCTATTATGGCCGCGATGTCATTACCTCGCGCAATGTCTATGATTTGCTGGGTGATTTTAGGCCAACCACTGGCTTTGATCTGGCCAATGGCGTTTTCCGCGCGGCTAATCCTTATCGCCAGGCAACCACAGCGCTGGCGGCATTTGGCCGAGTTAGCTGGGCATTTGCTGATCGCACCAAGCTCGAAATCGGTGGACGCTATTCGAATGAGCGCCGCACCTTTCGCACAAGCACTGTACTTGAAGAGAGCACTGTCGATCTGGCAAATATCGGCGTCGGCCCGGACGGCGTTATTCTTGATGAAAGCCGGGCCATTCGCAATGAAAACCTGCTCTGGTCTGTCAATCTCAATCATAAAACCGCTGGCGATACCGTGCTTTATGCGCGCATCGGCAATGGTTTCAAATCGGGGGGCTTCAACGGCAGCCCGCCGCTCGATCCCGCCGAAGTTGTGCCCTATCGCCCCGAATCGCTGATTGCTTACGAAGTTGGCGCAAAGGGCAGCTTGTTCAGCCGTCGACTGCGCTACGATCTTTCCGGCTTTTATTACGATTATACAGATTTGCAGGTGTTCACCGTCGTCAACACCGGCGGCATCCCCGTGCAAGTGCTCACCAATGCCGCCAACGCCCGCATTTACGGAGTAGAGGCATCGCTCACCGCCGAAATTTTCGACAGTTTGAACCTCAGTCTTGCTGCCGGACTGCTCAGTGCGCGCTATCGCGACGCCAATATTGGCGGCTTCGACGTATCAGGCCAGCGCCTCACCAACGCTCCGCAGGTCAGCGCCACTGTGGGGTTCGACTATCGCCAGCCGCTCGGCGGCGTCTCACTGATTCTTGGCGGTAATGCGAAATATCAAAGCCGCGAAATTCTCAATCAATATAACTTTGGCAACGGCCTCGTGGTCACGACGACGCAGCGCCCCTATTGGACGGTTGATGGACAAATCGGCCTCGCCACCCGCAACGACGCCATCGAGCTCAGTTTGTTTGTCCGCAACCTGTTCGATGTGCGCCCGCTTACAGGCGCGCTTGGCTTGCCCGATTTTGGCCTCGCCGAATATAGTTATGGGCAGCAACGACGCATCGGGCTTGCCCTGATCGGGCGGTTCTGAGTGGCGATGAACCCAACCACCATTGCTGCTGCCACATCAAATTAGCAGCGGTTACGTGTAGCACGGGCAATGAGCCATGCACCTTTCAGCGCGACACGGCCTTAGTAAAATAGGAGCACACGAACGATAGATTGCTGCGAGAGATGTTGGAGAAAAATGTGACCAATTTAACTGAACTTCTAGGCGGCATTCAAAGTGACGCAGATGGCCACCGTGTCAGTGCGCCCAGCGCGTGGACGCAAGGACGTACGTTATACGGCGGAATATCTGCAGCGCTCTGCCTTGAAGCTGTGGCGCGGGATCATCCCGATCTGCCGCAGCTCCGTTCTGCTCAAATTGCCTTTATCGGTCCAGCGGGAGGAGAAGTGACGATGTCCACAACGCTCCTGCGTCGCGGGAAATCTTCGGCGTTTGTAAATAGTGACCTCCGCGTTGATGGCGCGGTGGCAACCCGTGCGCTCTTCTGTTTTGGCGGCGATCGATCCTCGATTGATCATGCGCGACTGGAACCGGCTCCAAATCTGCCGCGCCCAAGTGAATGCCCGCCATTCTTCAAACCTGATAGTCGTCCCAATTTTGCGCAAAACTTTGACATGCGCCTCGCATCGGGCGCGCCGCCAATATCCGGGGCGAGCGATGCTGAAAATTTTATCTGGGTCCGCCATGAAGACAGCAAAGCGCCGTTGAATATGGTGTCGCTGCTCGCATTGGCAGATGCAGCGCCTCCTGCTGCGATGAGTTTGTTTACTGAGCCCGTCATGATCAGCACAATGACCTGGACGGTGGACGTGCTCGCCCCAGATGCGCTGTCACCCGACGGCTGGTGGCTATGCCGAAGCCATGCTGAAACCATCAGTAACGGCTATGCCGCACAAGCGATGTCGATTTGGAGCAGCGACGGTGTGCCGGTAATCCTGGGTCGTCAAATGGTGGCTGTCTTCTCGTCACGATAATAACCGTAAATGCGCCTGAAGGTAGGCACTACCCTTCGGGCAACCCGCTCTATGCGCTGCGCGCACCAAGCCTGTAGTCTCGGCCCTTCGGGTGACGATCGGGAGCGCGAGAAAATGAGCGGGAATTTCCAAGGTCGCACTCTGTCCCGCGCTATGCGCTCCTGAGGGTGCGGCGCTTTTGAGCTGACCCGCTGGCACTCTCGCTTGTCTCCTTGCCTCACGCCCGCTGGCTTCACGCTGTCGCGGACATGGCGGAGCTACGCTTGTTGCGCAACACCTGTGTCTGCTCGGCGCTTGCCAGCAGGGCATCCGGCGGCGTCGCGCCATGCGAGGATACCGATGCTCTTGCCGCGTTGCGGCGGAGGGAGGCTGACCGCCTCCGTTTCCTGTTAGGCGGGAACGCCAAGGGCTTTGCCCTCTCGTTCCCAAAGCAGAATAGTTACCCCCGTGTGGCGGTCACTGCGCGCCCGCTGGCCCGCGCCAAGGTAACGATTCAGCTTACCCTCCCCCTCCCATCCTCGCCGGAAGGCAGAGCCGCATGTCGCAGCCAGTGCGGCTTTCAGCCTGAAAAGGAGGTCAGAAATGTGTGATTTGCAGTTGATGTATCGTGAGTGCGGGGCCGAGACCCGCGACGATTATTTGCGCGGCATTGCCAATGAGAACGGTTTGCCGATTGCTTGTGTGCGGAAGATTGCTGACCGGCTTGGTGAGCGTGAGGATTTCGGCGCTTTGATCCTTATTTGCGAAACCCGCAGGGGGCAGGTGCAATGAGTGCCGCCCTTGCCACCGCGCGCGAGCAAACAGCACGGATTGCGCGTTTGAACGACTTGGCCCGCCGCGCAATGGGGGTTGCTTGCACCGCCGTTGCAACCGTCGGTTTCCGGTCGCTGTCCGAGGCCGACCAGTCGCAGGTGCGCGAACTAGTCGAAACCTACGACGCTTTCACCGAGGACAGCGACCCGCACGGCGAGCGCGATTTCGGGACGATCTATCAGCTTGGCGATGGCCGCTGGACGACCGAGCGCCCGCGCGCGTGCGACGATGAGCGCGAACGGGTTTTCTGGAAGCTGGATTACTACGACCGCGAATTGATGTTCGGCAGTGAGGATGCAGCAAACCCCGCCGTCACGCGGCGGGTGCTGACCATCATGCTGTCCGATGAATATTGAGCGGGTGCAGACAATGGCCAAGCGCAAGACGTTAGCGCAGATCACGCCGCCCGACCCCGCGCAAATCATGATGGCGGATGTTGCGCCCGTCAGCGTGGAGGAGCGGCTTGGCTGGCTGGCAAATCAGCCGATGCAGCCCAGCCGCGCACAACGCCCGCTCGACATCGGATTCTGGAATCCGATGCGCGATCAGATAGAGATGTTCTGACAATTACCCGATGACCTGTCCCGCAATTTCGCGGCCCGTCCGTTTGGACGGGCCAAGCCCGATACCTTTGCCATCGGACTGCCATCGGCGCGGCGGCTTATGGCCGCCGCGCCGATGGGCGAGAAGATATGGATATTTATGGGTCGATTTGCGGATACAGTTGCCTTTATGGATATTTATGGGTATGAATATGGATATGCCCATCAACACTGTCTCACTGACGATCACACCGCAAATGCTTTCGCTGATCGCCGAGATCGACGAATTCAAAGGCGCATGGCGCGCGCTGGGGACGCTTGCGCCTGATCGCCTGTCGGCGCTGAGGCGCGTGGCGACGATTGAAAGCATCGGCTCTTCGACCCGCATTGAGGGGAGCAAGCTGTCGGACAGCGACGTTGAGCGGTTGCTATCCAACATCGAAATCCGCCACTTCGACACTCGCGACGAGCAGGAAGTCGCCGGTTACGCCGAAGTGATGGAAACCATCTTCGCGTCGTTCGACGCGATTGCGCCGGCCGAGAACCATATCAAGCAATTGCACCGTGACCTGCTGGTTCACAGCAGCAAGGATGCGCGGCATCGCGGTGCTTACAAAACCAACACCAATCATGTCAGCGCCTTCGACGCCGAGGGCAAAGAAATCGGCGTCGTGTTCGAGACGGCGACGCCGTTCGATACGCCGCGATTGATGGCCGAGCTGGTCGAATGGGTGAATGAGACACTGGACCAAAAGCAGCTTCACCCGCTGCTCGTCACCGCGATCTTTATCGTCGTCTTTCTAGAAATCCATCCGTTTCAGGATGGCAATGGCCGATTGTCACGCGTGCTGACCACCTTGCTCCTGCTGCGCAGCGGCTATGCTTATGTGCCGTATTCGTCGCTTGAAAGCGTGATTGAGGCGAGCAAGGAGGGCTATTATCTGGGCCTTCGTCGGACGCAGGGGACAATCCGCAGCGATGCTCCCGCATGGGAGCCGTGGATCGTCTATTTCCTCCAGTCGCTCCGGCAGCAAAAGACCCGCCTTGAAGCGAAGATTACCCGCGAACGGTTGATGGTCGAGCGGCTACCCGAACTTGCCGTGCAAATTCTCGAACTAGCGAAAGCGCATGGGCGGATTACCAACGGTCAAGTTGTCGATGTGACCGGCGCAAACCGCAACACGGTGAAGAAGCATTTGCAGATGCTGGTATCGGCCAGCCACCTTGTCCAGCACGGAAGTGGCAAAGCGACTTGGTATAGCCGCGTTTAGAGCCTTGGCCTATTCGGCCACAACGGCCAAATCTGGAAAACGCTGATCCGCCTTCACTAAGCGTCGCCTTCCAGCAATTCGGGCCGAACGCTTCTTCATCCAAATGACGACGCCCGTCACCGACAGCATCGTGACCAACAGGCCAAGCGCGCTCACGAAGATGCGATATGGCAGTCCGCCAACCTGCGCCATGTGCAACGCCATGAACCAATTGTCCGCACCACCATCGTCCAGGCCGCCATCCGCAATGATCGTGCGCGCCAGCGTGCCGTCGGGATAGAACAACACTGCCGACCAGCCACCCTTGTCGGTGAAATCCTGCGACGACCGGAAATTATAGGAATAAGCATCTTTCGAAACGTCGAAAAACACACTGTTTTCCGATAACACGTCAAAGCCCTGTTGCGCGACGAGTGTTCTGCCCTTTGCCAAGGCCGTCGGCCAATCCGGTGTAAACGCAGGTGCGGCAGGTCTGTCGGGAAGAGCCGTATAGGGGCTTTCAGCTCCGAACGCCTTCATCACCGGATCGTAAACCTCTCGCAGATTCATGCCGACGCTCGACCATGCAAATACCAGCAACATCGGCCACAGCCAAAGCCCACCGGAGCGATGCAAATCGAAGTTGAGGCGGTAATTGCTCGGGCTGGGGCGTTTCACCTGCCAGCTCTTTGCCCAGTGTGCCCACCAGCGCCACCGCGCGACCGGCAGCGTCAGGTAAAAGCCGATGAAGCAGTCAATCGTCCAGATGAGAGCCGCAATGCCAAAGGCATACGTCCCGTAGTCATCGACCGCGAGCTTGTAATGCAGCGAATAGATGAACGGCATGATCTGGTCCAAGCCTTCGCTAAGCGCGCCGGGTTCGCCGAGATGCACGACGCGCGCCGTATAGGGATCGACCGAGGCCTCAAGATAAGGTTTGCCGATGCCTTCCGGAGGGCTGAGTCCGATAGACAATGCGCGGTTATGCTCGACATGGAGGCGCAGGCCTTCGACACTGTAGCCTGCTGGCGCAGCATTCTGTGCGGCGCGATTGAGCGCGATGGGGTCGAGCAACTTCGCGCCAGCGGCTGGTGCCTGCACCGTCCGCCACGGCTGTGTCAGGTCGGTGAGTTCTTCATTGAACGCCAATAAGGTTCCGGTGCTGCCAGCAACGATCAGGAACAAAGCAATAGTCAGCCCTGCCCAGCGATGGACGATCACCCAGAGCTGACGGGGCTTCGACATTCTAAAGCGTCACCCGCACGCCCACCGTCGCGCGGAATGGCTGCGCACGGCGATAGCCTTGATTGGCGGGTTCGTAGATGCGTTCGCTGGTCAGGTTGGTGATGTTGCCCTGAACGCGCAACTTCGGACTGATTTGCTGATAAATCCCCAGATCGATCCGGGTCGTCGCACTGTAGAAGGTCACGCTTGGATCGGGTGGCGAGAAATAATCGCGGGTCGGTCGGCGACCGAGATAGTAGACACCCACCGATACGGCAGTATCTGGCAAGCCGAGAGGCTCAAAAGCTATCTTGGTAAATAGGCTAGCACTGTGGCGCGGCGCTTCGGACAATTGTGTGCCAATTGGGATGCCCGTCACCGCGACATTGCTGTTTGTGACCTTGGCATCAACATAGGCGTAGGTTGCCACGAGATCGATCCACGGCAGCAGCTTGCCGGTGAGTTCGGCCTCGAACCCCTTTGCGCGTTGTTCCCCGATTGCAACCGAGAAATTGTCATCAACAGGGTCGGTTTCAGTCACATTCTGGCGGGTAAGATCGAATGCCGCGAGCGACAAGACCAGCCGCCCCTCGCTCAACAGGTGCTGGCGGACACCAATTTCATATTGCGTGCCGCGTTCCGGCGGCAGCAAATTGCCCTGCCGGTCGGCATAGGGCTGCGGCGCGAACGATTTCGACCATGATGCAAAGACCGTCGTCCGTTCGGTCGGCTGCCAGACGAGACCAAGGCGCGGCGAGAAGGCATTTTCCTTACCAGCCGGCGAGGCACCGTTGACTGCGGGGTCATTGCTCTGGAGGCAGCCCGGCGTCTGGCAATAGAAATACTGCGCTTTGGTCATGTCGTAGCGCAGGCCCGCCAGCAGCTTCCAGTGATCGCCGAGTTCGATGAAATCCTGGGCATAAATGGCATTGGTCCATGTCCGCGTCGCGCCGGGTTCGTCGAACGGCAGCGCGGGCAGCGGTGCACCGTAAACCGGGTTGTTGAGATCGAGCGGCGCGTAGGGGATTTCTGGGGTAAAGCTGTAAGCAAAATCCTGATAGCTGCGCTCGTAACCGATCAATAGCTTGTGACGGAACGGTCCAGTCTGCACCGTCCAGCGCAATTCGGTCTGGCTCGAAAAGTCGTAGTTGTCGCCGGTGCCATAGGAAACCGCGCGCTCTACCACATTCGGCGTGATGAAATTGTTGCCATAAGTTGGCGCGACCGCAAGGTTGACCTCATCATACTGCTGCACATTGACGCCCTGCCGAAACGTCAGATTGGGCGCAATGTCCCACGTTGCCTCAATCCGTCCGCTATATGTGTCGCCCGTGTTGCGGTCAGCGTAATCGCCCAGCTTGAAACGGTCGGGCAGTGTAAAATACCGCGCGTAGTTGCGGTAGAGGCCCGCCTCGCGCGTCGGCTGGACGCCGTGAAAGTAAATGCCTTCCGCCAGAATCGCGACGCCGGGCAGCGGACGCCAGCGCAGCGATGGCGCGACCAACTGGCTTTCGAGGTCGGTGAAGGCGTTCAGAGGATCTTCAATGGTGACAGCAGTATTTAGCCGCCCATCAAGCGTGTCCGTCAGACGCACATTGGCATCCACTGCGGCCCGGCCATAACCAAACTGGCCGCCGGTCAGTTCGACTTCGAGGAAATTGTCGCTTCGCGGCGTCTTGGTAACGATGTTGGCGAGTCCCGACAGCGCGCTCGACGCCCCATAGAGCACCGAGGCCGGACCTTTGATGAACTCGACCCGATCAACAACAGCCGGGTCACGGCCGGCGGCATATCCATCGACACGAAAACCATTGATTGAAACGCCGGTCGCAAAGCCTTGGAAACCCCTGATTGTGAAATCGGTCGAAAATGCCTGTGCGCCACTCGACCGCGATTGCACGCCTGCGACATTGTCGGCGAGTTCGCGGATGTTGCGAACTTGGCGATCTTCGACGACCGCCTCTGTCACGACGCTGATGGATAGCGGCAAGTCCTCGATCTTCGCATCAATTCGCGCGCCGCCCGAGGCGACCTCGCCACGGTAGGCCGTGCCGGTAACGACAATATCCGCACTGGAATTATCATCGGCTTCCGGTGTCTGTGCGATGGCCTGAGATGAGCAACCGGCCAACATCAAAACGAGCAACTTGCGAATCATTCTTAATCCCTTTCGAACGAAATAGATTTGTTGCGAATAAATCGCAATAGCAGAAATCGCACGCGGCTTGGATTCTAGACTCGCACCCGCCAATGCGTTTGGCGTAAGAATACCGCACGTTGCTCATCTGACGCGTATCAGCACCTGTCCTTGATTGACGGAAATTGGTCGCTTGCACCGCCTTCATACCCGCAAGCAAAAAACCGGCGCGTTGCGCCTACGGTTTCCATGAATGGAGCCTCCGTTTTTTGGCTGGCGCGCAGGCGGCGCGCGGCCTTGTCATGTCCGTCAGGACATTTCGCCTGACACGATCAGGAGACAGACAGTGCAGAACATCGTCGAATTTCACATCATCGGACGGCTCGGCAGGATCGACGCCGCCAAGAAAGTCACCCACATCTCCGTCGCCACCAATTACAACCGCCGCGAAGGCGAAACATGGAAGTCCGATCCGCAATGGCATCGCATCACCCTGTTTGGCGAATTGCGCGAGCGGCTCGAAAAAGCAACCGTTGGCGATCTTGTCCGTCTCACCGGGCGCATCGGCCAGTCGAGCTACCAAGCCGATGGCAGAACCAACTACTCGGTCGATCTCATCGCCGATGGTTTCGCGATCCTCGCCAAAGCCAAGGTCAAGACTGTCGAAGACGATATGCAGGACTGACCATCCAGCGGGGCGGCGTAGCCGCCCCGCTTCAATCAGCTTTTGTCGAACAGTCCGGCAAATTCCTTGTCCGCGTAGTAGCGCAGTTTTTTCACGATCAGCGGGCTTTCACCGACGCGCATGAGCAGCAGCGTATCGGGCGCGAGTTTCATGATTTCATTAGGGTCCATGAGATTGCGGGTTGCGAGGTGCTGGGTCTTGCTCACGGATCGTTCGGGGTCTTTGACGATCACGTCCCGCTCGCTCTGTCCGCCGGTTTCGTAGGCGATGGTTTCGCGGCCCATCGTCTTTGAGAGCATATCGGCGGTATCATAGTCATTGACCCCGAATGCCTGGAGGACACCGGCGTTGGACAGGAACGTCCCGGCGTTCTTCCCATACAGGCTGCGCAACTGGTGAATGTCCTGCAAGATCGGCCAGAGTTGCAGGCCGTAACCTGCCATCAGGCCCATTGCGCGCTCGACGGGTTGCAGCCGCCCGAGCGCGGCAAATTCGTCGAGCAGGAACAGCACCGGGCGCGGCGGCTTGGCGGACGACCTCGCCATTTCGTTGATGGCTTGCGCCACAAGCAGGCGCAGCCAGCGCGAATAGGTATCGAGCCGATCAGGGGGCAAGATCAGGAACACCGTTGCCACATTGTCCTTGAGATCGGCAAAGGTGAAATCAGATCCATTCACGACCTGGGCTATGCGCGGGCTGTCGAGAAAATGGGTGTGGCGCTGCGCGCCTGACAACACGCCCGCCGCTTCGCGGTGCGATTTGCTGAGGTAGCGATTGGCAGCGCGCGCGATCAATCCGCCCGCGCCGTCGCTCGCCTGCATCACCGTTAGCAGCGCAGTGAAATCATCGGGCGCAAGGGTGAGATAATCCCGAACGCTGGTCAGGTTCCGGTGTGCGGCATCATCATGGTAGACGACATACAGGATGATGCCCGAGATCAGGGCTTTGGCTTCTTCGTTCCAATGCGCTTCGGTTTCATTTTCGTCGAACACCAGCGCGTCGGCGAGCGTCATGGCATCTTCGGCCAGATCGAGGCTTTCGGCATCCAGCCGGTCGAGCGGATTGTAGCGGGCCGTTGCCCGTCCCGAGATACCGAATGGATCGAGGCAATGAACCGGGCCGAACACTTCGCGCTGGCGCAGCGTCACACGGGCATTCTCACCCTTGGGATCAATACAGACGACCGACCGATTGGCGGTCAAGAGATTGGGAATGATCGAGCCGACACCCTTGCCCGAGCGCGTCGGGGCAATGGTGATAAGATGGGCAGGGCCGTCATAACGGAGCAATCGGCCAAAGGTATCGCGCCCGATCAGCAGGTCGCCCTTGTTCTTCGCCAGCGCGTTCACATCGGCGCGCGATCCGAACTGCGCGGAGCCAAGTGTATCGTCAGGGCGGGCGAACCTGACCTTTAGGTAGATGCCCCCGATCCACGCGGCGAGGCCACCAATCAGAATCGACCAGAATGCCGTGTGCGTCTTGGGCAGCCACCACGCGATGAGCAGCACCCCGGCGAACAGCATTAACGCGCAACCGAGGAGCCGACCTTTCACCAATCAATCCTCCCCGCCGGGTGCATCAGCAGAAGATGCGGTTTCCGTAGCTTCCGCTTCGGCATCGAATGCCCGCTTGCCACGGCGCTTCCACAGCGCCAGCGCGTTCACGCTGTCATCGCCATTAGCGCGACCCGCAAGATCGAGCATCGCGCCATAGAGCGTGGCGCGATCATCGCCTGCGAGTTCGACCAAGCCTGATTTCTGGACGAGTCCGCCCAGTTCGATCAGATGCCTTGTCCGCTCGCGTCGCTCCACCACCCACTCCCTTGTATCGGAGCGGCGCTGGCCTGATTCAGCCCGCCGCCGCGCCGCCACGTTTCTAGCCAGCGCCTGTTCCGTCGCCTTCAGCAGCTTGATTATTTTTGCGCCCGCGCCCTCTGAGAAAGGTGGCACCGTCTGCGCGCCAGCCCTCCTTTACAGACTCTCGCTTGGCTTCCATTACGCCGTGCCGGAGCATCCCGGCGATGACTTCAAGGTCAAGTGCATCGGCACCAGTCGCTACAACGAGCGCGCCAAGCTGTTCGACTTTGCGGGCTTTAATCAGCCGCGCCTTGTCGCTCAGGGCTTTTAGTTCAGCATCATAATCCCGGACTTTACGCATAGCGTTTCTCCGATTACTTGCATTTAGAACGCAAGCGTATCTGCAAATTGCATTTCTGACAACATCGTCATTCACAAAGCGAAGCAAGTCACGCCAAAAATGGCGAAGACAGTTTTGAGTGCGCGCTTATACGTTGTTGCCAACGTTGCTTGAAAGTGAGAGACTTTGCAGTGCTATGGCGATCTACCATTTCTCTGCCAAAGTTGTCAGTCGCGCCAATGGTTCGAGCGCGGTTGCATCGGCTGCCTACCGCGCCGCCGAACGGCTGACCGACGACCGGCTTGGCCGCAGCCATGACTTCACCAACAAGGCCGGTGTCGTTCATTCCGAGATCATGCTGCCGCAGGATGCGCCGGAACGGCTCGCAGACCGCGAAACCCTCTGGAACGCAGTCGAGCAAGGCGAGGTCAGGAAGGACGCGCAGCTTGCGCGCGATGTCGAGTTTGCGATTCCAAGGGAGATGTCCGAGGCTGACGGCATCGCGCTGGCGCGCGATTTTGTCGCCCGCGAGTTTGTGGCGAGGGGGATGATTGCCGACCTCAATCTCCATTGGGACAAGGCCGCCGATGGCAGCCCCAAGCCCCATGCCCATGTCATGTTGTCGATGCGCGAAGTCGGCCCGGACGGCTTTGGCCAGAAGGAGCGCGACTGGAACAGCAAAGAGCTTTTGGGAGCATGGCGCGAGAGCTGGGCCGATCATGTGAACACGCGCATGGCCGAGCTTGGCCTTGATGCCCGTGTCGATCACCGGACGTTGGAGGCCCAAGGCATCCCGCTTGAACCGCAGCACAAGATTGGTGCAGCGGGAAGCCGCCGAGAGATGAACAGCGAAGACGCCGAGCGCGCCGACGATCATATGCGGATCGCGCGCGAGAATGGCGACAAGATTATTGCCGACCCTGCCATTGCGCTCCACGCTATCACGCATAGCCAAGCTACGTTCACGATGCGCGATCTTGCTCAGTTTGCGTTTCGGCACAGCGACGGCAAGGATCAGTTCGATAGCGTCATGGCATCGGTGCGGAGTTCCCCGGAGCTTGTCGCATTGGGCAAGGACGGCAAGGATCAGGAACGGTTTACCAGCCGCGACATGATCGCGGTGGAGGAACGGCTTGGCTTGTCGGCGTCGATGCTGGCGACCAGCGAACGCCACGGCGTTGCGGATCGTAACCGCCATGCGGCGCTTGATAACGCAGCAGAGCGCGGGATGATTTTGTCGGGTGAGCAGCGCGATGCGTTCGATCATGTCACCAGCCAGTGCGACCTTGCCTCGGTCGTTGGTTATGCCGGTAGCGGCAAGTCGGCGATGCTAGGCGTGGCGCGCGATGCTTGGGAACGTGAAGGCTATAATGTGCGTGGCGCATCGCTTTCAGGCATCGCTGCTGAAAATCTAGAAGCCGGTTCGGGCATCACGTCGCGGACAATCGCAAGCCTTGAATACCAATGGAAAGAGGGGCGCGAATTGCTTGGCGACCGGGACGTGCTAGTCATCGACGAGGCGGGCTTGACCGGGACGCGCCAGATGGAGCGGGTGTTGTCGGCAGCGCGTGACGCAGGCGCGAAGGTCGTGCTGGTTGGCGACCCCGAGCAGTTGCAGGCCATCGAAGCGGGGGCTGCGTTCCGTTCGCTCGCAGAGGCCCACGGCGCGGTTGAGATCACCGAGATCAGGCGGCAGCGCGACGACTGGCAACGCGGTGCAACCCGCGCACTCGCCACCGGACGGACGGGCGAGGCCATTCATGCCTATGGCGAAAACGGTATGGTTCACGGTGCCGAGACGCGCGAATATGCGCGCGCCGAGCTTGTTGAGGGCTGGGATGAGGCGCGCTCCATCAACCCCGACAAGAGCCGGATCATCCTCACCCACACCAATGCCGAGGTGCGCGACCTTAATATCGCCGCCCGTGAGAAGCTGCGCGATGGCGGCGAGCTAGGTGGCGACGTGGACGTGAAGACCGAACGTGGCGAGCGCCAGTTTGCCAGTGGCGACCGGATGATGTTCCTGCGCAACGAGCGCGGCATGGGGGTGAAGAACGGAACGCTTGGCACCATCGAAAGCGTATCATCCGGGCATATGGCCGTCCGCACCGATGACGGGCGTAGTGTATCGTTCGACCTCAAGGACTATGCCCATATCGACCACGGCTATGCCGCCACATTCCACAAGTCGCAGGGGGTGACGGTCGATCAGGCGCATATATTGGCGACGCCGGGTATGGACCGACATTCAGCCTATGTTGGCCTCACACGCCATCGTGACGGGGTGCAGGTTCATTATGGGCGCGATGACTTTGCCGATCAAAGCAAACTTGTTCGCACACTGTCCCGCGAACGATCAAAGGACATGGCGAGCGACTATCCGCTCCCCGATGCCGCAGCGCGCGGCTTTGCCGAGCGGCGCGAGTTTCGGTTTGGCGAGGTCGCCCGCGATATGGTCGCCAAGGCGCGCGGGCTGTTTGCCGACCCTGAACGCATCGCGGCCTTACGGGGCCGTCTCGACAAGGCGCTGGGGCGTGAGCCATCAACAGCGCCCGAAGCTGCGGATAAGGAACCGGCGCAGGATTGCGGCCCCGACACCGCTGCGAACCGTCTCCGCGCCCGCATTGCCGAACTGGGCAAGCAGGTGCGTAAGGATGATGAACGGGATCGCGACCGGACCAAAGACCGCGAACGCGACCGTGGAGGGCCAGGCCGATGAGTGACACGCAGGATGATCCACTGTTAGGGTTGCTGACAGATATTGCCGAAGGGGTGGCGACACTTGCCGCGCGCGTTGACGCGATGGAAACAGTGGCTGCGGCGCATCAGGCGCAGGTGAACAAGGCGCTGGCGACCATCGCCGAAATCGCAACACGTGCTTACTACGCCAGCAAGCCGTCCAGCGCCTTGCCCGATGACATCATCAACGCGAATGTCATGGACGCCATGATTGAGCGGTGGCCGCAAGGGGCAGCCATCGGCTTGTCGAGCAACGACCGCAAATTACTGGACCGACTCGACCGCCATCCCATCGAGGCCATCGACCGGCTGATTGCTCGCGCAGAGGATCATCCAGATCAGAGCAACGCCAATCGTCTCCGCATGGGTGCCTTTCTTGTCTTGCTCAAACGGGAAAAGGACAAAAGGGCCAAAGCCAAGGCGCAAGACATTGAGCGCGATGCGCCCGGACGGAGCCGGTGAGGCTCGTTACTGAACTACGAACTGATGGACAAATGCCACCTCCGCTGCCACACTCCGAGACACGATCAAACGACATGACACTGCACAGAACCCTAATTTATTCTACACAGTTCCTGCACAGGCAATTTATGTCGATATTTATCAAGCAATATCAACATAATGCAGAACTACCGTCATTATTTCAGGATGACGAGATCTGGTTAAGGTGCGCAGCTGACTACCACCGGATCAACTTCGGCACCACCAACCGTCCCAGCACTGCGCAAATACCGACCGCCAGCGAATACCATAAGCCGATATAGACCAGATCGTTAAACGGGCAGTGCAGCCCATAGGCAAAGGCGCCCAGTCCGCCCGAAGCGACCCCGGTCAGCCAGCCCGCGCGTTCCGGCGATGTCGGCGCGCCACGGCGCAGCCACAGCACCATCGGCACGGCAACCGCCAGTGCACCGATGCCGCTGGATGCCATGCAGTCGAGGCCGTAAAGCATATTCGCCATCGCCACTTCGGTCCGCCCGGTCATCGCCACAACCAGTGCAGCAAGCGGCACCAGCGCGGCGGCGGCGATTGCCATTTTCCATGCCTGGGCCGGTTTGCCAACCGAAGGGCTGGCCATGCCAAGAACGGCCCAGCCGCAGCCGCTGCCGAGTAGCAGCAACAGCCCGCCACGAATCAGGAACATCGGATCGGGTTCTCCCGCCATCACATCGGCGCGCACCCCGCGCGACAGGATGATCAATGCCATCGCGGATACAACGATAGCACCGACAGCCAATATGGCGCGGCCAATCCGTAACGGGCGTACCGGCTCCAGTTCGTCAACCAAAGATGCAATGTCAAAACCCTGTTTCATCTTATTCACTCTCAACTAACACGGACAGCTTCTTGAGTCCGCGATGGATATTAACTTTGACCAGCGCCTCGGATTGTCCGGTGCGCTGGCATGTTTCGGTGATGCTCAGACCTTCGATCTTGACGCAGCGTATCGCTGTAGCCTGTGCATCGGGAATGAGATCAAGCAGGCGGTCGATGCTGATCCGGGCGGCGACGACCTCTTCATGGCTGTCTTCGGACACATCATTATGTTCCAGCGCCTCGGCGTGATTTCGATATCCCTGCCGCAGTCGGTCGACCCAACGGTAACGCGCTATCGCAGCAAGCCAGGGCAGGAAGGGGCGGGCAGGGTCGTAGCTTGCGCGCTTTCGGTGTAGCGAAATCAGCGTTTCCTGCACCAGATCATCGATGGCGTCCGCCGCAATCTTTTGCCGGAAATAGCGGCCCAGCCAGCGCCCGCATTGCTCCAGCAGCACGGCATAGGCCTGCTTGTCGCCCGTTTGCGACAGGCGCATCAGGCGGCGCAGGCTTTCCTCATTGGCAATCAAGTGCGGCGACCGGTCAGCAACTTGTCCAGAGACAGGTCGCCACCCCCGCGCACGATCAGCACCAGCGCTAGTGCGACCCACAGGCTGTGCACTGGCCACCATGCGTCAGGGAAAATGAAAATCTGGATGACCAATGTCATGCCGAGCAGCGCCAAGGCCGACAGCCGGGTGAACAGCCCGGCGACCAGCAGGATAGGCAACAGATGCTCGGCATAGGTTGTCAAATGCGCGGCAAATTCTGCGGGCAGCAAGGGCAATTTGTTGAACGGATCATCAGCAAATTGGTACAGCGTATTCTCGCTGACCGACAACAGGCTGCCTTCCTCAACTTTGGTCTGTCCTGACCGCCAAAATATCCCGGCAAGCGCTACGCGCACGAACAGTAGCATTAGCGATTCTGCCCAGCGCGACGAGAGCAGCGCGACAATCCGGTCATAGGGGCGGGTCAGTTTTTCCAGCATTGGTCACTCCATCGCGATCAATGCACCCGCACCGATCAGGGTCAGTACCGGCCCGATTGGGTCGGCTTCACCCGGCTGTTCGGTGACGAGGGTCAAAAGGTTACCGATGGTTGCAGTTTTTTGCGCAAGTTGCGCCACCACGCTTTTCACTTCGTCAAGCGGAAGCAAGCGCACTTCGGCGTGGGGACGGACGATCAACACGGCGGCGGTGCTGTAATCGGCCAGTTCGCGCAGCGCGGGAGCAATCGCCGCGCGTGTTGGGGTCAGCCGCGTTGCAGGGTGCCAACCGACAATTTGCTCCATCACCTCCGCTTCGGACAAACCCGCCAGCCGGTCCAGCGCAAAGGGTTCAGCCTCGGCGGCATGATAGCTTTCGAGCCACGCCCATTCGATCTGCGCCAATTCGCTCGTCTGTGTGGGACATCCATTCGTATCGAGAAAATCGGCAAATCCTTGCCCGATCGCATTATTGTCCAAAGCCCTTGTGACTTTCGTCTCGATATAGGAACGCGACAATAGGTTGAACTTTTGCTGACCCAGATGCTCCAGCAGCCGCGGGAAAGTCGCCTCCAGCGCGGTCAAGCGCGCGTGGCTAATGGTATTGGCATGCGTTTTCAGCCCGATCAAAACACGGTCAAGCGGGCCTGCAAACAGTGCAGGATCAAGCACGTCGGGGCCATTGTTAATCGTGTCGATAAACTTCGCCTCAATGGCTTCAAGCGAAAGCATGGCTGTTTTCCACCAAAATGCTTTGCGCCTTATCGGCTTCTGCCATTAGCGTCGCATAGTCCGGTACCTCGGTATCCCATTCGATCAGCGTGGGCTTGGGACCGTGGGCCGCGATAAAGTCGCGGTATAAATCCCAGGCTATGTCGCCCACCGGGCTACCATGATCGTCGATATAAAGCGGTCCGCTGTCGTGGATTTCGGTGGCGTGTCCGGCGAGATGGATTTCTCCAACCCAATCGGGATCAATCGCCGCGAGATAGTCCTGCGCGGTTCCGCCCAGATTGCCGGTGGTTACCACGATATTGTTGATGTCGAGCAACAGTCCGCAACCGGTACGCTTTACCAGCCGCGCGAGAAACGCGGTCTCATCCATGTCATTATGCGCATAGGCCAGATAGCAGGATGGATTTTCGATCAGCATCCGACGCCCCAATCGTTGCTGCACACGGTCAACCTGTGCGGCAAAATGATCGAGCATTGCATTTGTGTAGGGCAGCGGCAGCAAATCGGCGAAACGGTCGTGCGCGTTGCCGCTAAAGCTCAGATGGTCGGAAACCATGGCGGGTTGATATCGGTCGCACAACTGCGCCAGCTTTTCGAGCTGATCGTCGATCAGGCCATTGGCTGAGCCAAGCGACAACCCCACCGAATGGAAACTCAACGGCAATTGCTCTGCAATGGCGGACAGCCAGCGATGCAGCGGTCCGCCATCACAATAATAGTTTTGCGGATGGACCTCGACCCAGGCGGGGCGACCCGAGGGGCAATCGGGATCGAGAATTGCTTCATAGTGCAGCGGCTTCAGCCCGATTCCTGCACAGGGGGGGAGGGCAGTCCGGTCCGGAGCCACAGAAGCAACTTTATCCATCCGCAAAGCTTAGCGCTGAATTCAGCGCATCGGAACCGGCTTTGCATTGCCAGCATGGGCCGTCAGCGTGCCGCCCATTTTCTTGCATTTGCCCTTGGCGACATATTTCCAGGCATTGCCCTGATAGTCGGTGGTCGAGGTGCCAGCGCAGCTTGTGCCGGGGCCAGCCGCACAATCATTTTTGCCAGCCATAGCAACGCCATAGCATTTTTCCTTGGCAGGTTTGGCGGCAGTGGCGGGGGCGGTTGCGATCGACGCAGCGGCCGACAAAGCAGCGGCGGCGGCTGCGATTTTCAAAATGGATACAGACATAAATCCTCCGGATTTGATCATAGGGGAGGCCCGGGGTTGGACCAGAAAGACACTTTGCAGGTGCCTCATCACCCGGTTCGCTGCAAATGCGCCGGAGGTTACAATTTTCGCCAAAAAATTTTGCCGCTTGCCTTGACCTGCCGCCTTTAATCCCTATCTGAGCATCGTTAGCACTCAGCTTATATGAGTGCTAATTACAATTCAGGCGCTGGGGAGGGCGCATTGCCGTCCCTCTTTTGCGTCATCAATCACAGCTAAGGAAGGCATGTCATGAAATTTCGTCCGTTGCATGACCGAGTCCTCGTCCGTCGCGTCGAGGCCGAAGAAAAAACTGCTGGCGGGATCATCATCCCCGACAGCGCCAAAGAAAAGCCGCAAGAAGGTGAAGTCGTTTCCGTTGGCGAAGGCGCCTACAATGAAGACGGCGACCGGATCAAGCCCGACGTGAAGGCTGGTGACAAGATCCTGTTCGGCAAATGGTCGGGCACCGAAGTCAAGATCGACGGCGAAGAACTGCTGATCATGAAGGAATCGGACATTCTGGGAATCGTTGGCTGAACATTGGCCTCATAGGGGGGTGATCAACCCTTCTACTTTCTGAAGAATCCGCCATTTTTTGAAGGAATATAAACATGGCTGCAAAAGACGTAAAATTCGGCCGCGACGCGCGTGAGCGCATCCTGCGCGGCGTCGACATTCTCGCTGACGCGGTGAAAGTCACCCTCGGTCCCAAGGGCCGCAATGTCGTCATCGACAAAAGCTTCGGCGCTCCCCGCATCACCAAGGACGGCGTTACCGTCGCCAAGGAAATCGAACTGAAAGACAAGTTCGAAAATATGGGTGCGCAGATGCTGCGCGAAGTGGCTTCGAAGACCAACGACATGGCCGGTGACGGCACCACCACTGCAACCGTTCTTGCACAAGCCATCGTTCGCGAAGGCATGAAATCTGTCGCTGCTGGCATGAACCCGATGGACCTGAAGCGCGGTATCGATATCGCAGTGACCACCGTTGTTGCGGATCTGGTAAAGCGTTCCAAGCCGGTTGCCGGTTCGGAAGAAATCGCTCAGGTCGGCATCATTTCGGCCAATGGCGACACCGAAGTCGGCAGCAAGATTGCCGAAGCGATGGAAAAGGTCGGCAAGGAAGGCGTGATCACCGTCGAAGAAGCCAAGGGCCTCGAATTTGAACTGGATGTCGTTGAAGGCATGCAGTTCGACCGTGGTTACTTGTCGCCTTACTTCATTACCAACACCGAAAAAATGTCGGTCGATCTGGATAATCCCTACATCCTGATCCACGAAAAGAAGCTCAGCAACCTGCAAGCCATGTTGCCGATCCTCGAAGCTGTGGTGCAGTCGGGTCGTCCGCTCCTGATCATCGCTGAAGACGTCGAAGGCGAAGCGCTCGCAACGCTCGTCGTCAACAAGCTGCGCGGTGGCCTGAAGATCGCAGCTGTAAAGGCTCCCGGTTTCGGCGACCGTCGCAAGGCGATGCTCGAAGACATTGCGATCCTGACCAAGGGTGAAATGATCAGCGAAGATCTTGGCATCAAGCTTGAATCGGTTACGCTGGGCATGCTCGGTCAGGCCAAACGCGTCACGATCGACAAGGACAACACCACCATTGTCGACGGTGCAGGCGATGCAGACAGCATCAAGGGTCGTGTCGAAGCAATCCGTTCGCAAATCGAAAACACGACCAGCGATTATGACCGTGAAAAGCTGCAAGAACGTCTGGCGAAGCTCGCCGGCGGTGTTGCCGTGATTAAGGTCGGCGGCGCTTCGGAAGTCGAAGTGAAGGAGCGCAAGGACCGCGTCGATGACGCGCTGCACGCAACCCGCGCAGCCGTCGAAGAAGGCATTGTCCCTGGCGGCGGTACCGCTCTGCTCTATGCAACCAAGGCTCTCGAAGGGCTGAAGGGTGCAAATGACGACCAGACCCGCGGCGTCGACATCATCCGCAAGGCTATCACTGCACCGATCCGCCAGATCGCTGAAAATGCTGGGCACGATGGTGCGGTTGTTTCGGGCAATCTGTTGCGCGAAGGCGACCAGACCCAGGGCTTCAACGCTGCAACCGACACCTATGAAAATCTGGTGAAGGCTGGCGTTATTGACCCGACCAAGGTTGTGCGCACTGCATTGCAGGACGCAGCTTCGGTTGCCGGCCTGCTGATCACCACCGAAGCGACAATTGCGGACGCTCCGGAAGACAAGGCAGCTGGCGGCATGGGCGGAATGCCCGGCGGCATGGGCGGCATGGGCGGCATGGACTTCTAAGTCTAACCGTTCAGCCTCGGCTGAGACACAAAGGGCCGGTGTGGAAACGCACCGGCCCTTTTCTTATTAATGTGCGGTGCTAAAATGGTTTGTGGTAACAAGGTGAGGATCATGCAAGACGACCAGAAACAGATCGTAAAACAACGCGCGACCTTTTTGGCGATGGTCAGCGGAGCTATGGTTGCAGTGCATCTGCTCGACCTGCTAATGGGCGGCTATCTGAAAAGCTTTGGCATACAGCCACGCGAAATGGGAACGGCCTACACCATTGTAACCGCGCCCTGGCTGCATGGCGATTTCGCGCATCTTGGAGGCAATCTTGCGGCCTTCATTATTTTGGCGGCGCTCAGTCTGCTCAACGGTATCCGCTATTTCGTCAAAGCCAGCGCGATTATCATAGTCGTTGGCGGCGCGATGGTCTGGCTGTTCGGGCGTGAAGCAATGCATATCGGGGCCAGCGGCTGGATATTCGGGCTTTGGAGCCTTGCGATAGCGCAGGCTTGGCTTGATCGCAGCTACAGGAATATCGTCATCGCACTAGGCGTGCTGTTTTTTTACGGCGGGATGATTTTTGGAATTTTGCCGCAGGGCGGGAACATATCCTATGAATCGCATCTGTTTGGTGCTCTCGCCGGTGGTGTCGCCGCCTTTGCATTGGCCCGCAAAACGCAGCAGCCACTGCCGATCGCTCCGCGTACGGGCGAATTGAAATTTTGGCCAGAGGATGTGCAGAAAGTGAAACGCCGTTAAACGGCCCAGCCAATGTCGCGCCTTGTCCTCTTTAACAAACCATACGGCGTGTTGCCGCAATTCACCGACAGGGGCAGTGCGGAATCGCCGCGTCCCACTTTGTCCGCCTATATCGACATGCCCGGCATCTATCCGGCAGGGCGGCTGGATATGGATAGCGAAGGACTGATGCTGCTCACCGACGATGGCCGGTTGCAGGCGCGGATTTCCGATCCGAAATATAAAATGTCCAAAACCTATCTCGTGCAGATAGAGGGTGAAATTACCGACGACGCCCTGTACACGCTGCGCAAGGGTGTAAACCTGAAAGACGGGCTGACATTGCCCGCGACGGTAGAGCGCATTGAAGACCCTGAGCTATGGCCCCGCGATCCGCCGGTTCGTTTTCGCAAGACCGTGCCGGATTGCTGGATAAAGCTGACAATCCGCGAAGGACGCAACCGGCAAGTCCGGCGGATGACGGCGGCGGTAGGGCTACCCACGCTGCGGCTGGTGCGCTGGCAAATCGGCGACTGGAGCGTCGAAGGGCTTGCTCCCGGCGAATGGTGCCGCTTGCAAATTTGATGCGGCAAAAGTCGTGTCCCACTTGTCCCCACTTTTTGTGACGAAATTATGACAAGACTGTTGCAACGGCGGGCAAGTCAGTGTTGCTAGCGCCAACGATGCGACTCGGTAGGGGGGTTCGAGATGTTTGCCTGGTTCCAGAAACTGTTGCCGCGGACCGGCAATTTTTTCGAACAGTTTGAAGCGCATGGTGCAACAATTTCGATCGCGGCAGCGGCGCTGGCGAAATTGACCCGTGGCGAGGATATTCGCGCGCAGGTCAAGGCAATCGAAGATGCCGAACATGACGCTGATGATATTATCCGCGAAGTATTGCAGGATGTACGGCGTATTTTCCTGACCCCCTTTGACCGGGGTGCGATCACCGCGTTGATCGGTGTCATGGACGATGCCATCGACCAGATGCAACTGACCGCTGGTGCGGTTGAACTATACGATGTGACCGAATTCACGCCCGAAATGGTTGGAATGGCCGACATAATCGTGGAGGCATCCACGCTGCTCACACAAGCTTTGCCCATGTTGCGCGATGTCTCCGGAAATGCAGAGCGTTTGCACAAGCTGACCGCGCAACTGGTCAAGCTGGAAGGTGACGCCGACAAGCTGAACTTTGATGGCCTGCGCAAGGCTTTCATCACGCATGGCAAATCTGATCCGACGACATTCGTTGTGGTCAACGAAATTTATCGCCATCTCGAAAAGGTCAGCGACAAGTTTGAAGATGTCGCCAACCAGATTGACGGTCTCGTCATCGACCACGGATAAGAGGGGAGGGCCTACCCATGGAATTAGCCTTCCCGCTGCTCGTCGGGCTGGTCATTCTTGCGCTGCTGTTCGATTTTCTGAACGGCCTGCATGACGCTGCCAATTCGATTGCCACGATCGTTTCGACGAAGCTGTTGAAACCATTTCACGCTGTGCTGTTCGCGGCATTCTTCAACTTTGCTGCCTATTTCCTGATGCTTTACTTCCCCAGCCTGCATAAGGTTGCAGATACCATCGGCAAAGGGTTGATCGACAAAGATCTGGTCACGCCGGCGGTAGTGTTCGGAGCGCTGTGTGGGGCGATGTTCTGGAATGTGCTGACCTGGATAAAAGGCATACCGTCTTCATCCTCGCATGCATTGGTCGGCGGGATCATCGGCGCGGGAGTTGCCGCCAACGGCTTTGATGCTGTCCAGTGGGCTGGATTGAACAAGACGATCATCTTCATCTTCCTCTCGCCAATGCTGGGAATGGCGTTGGCGATGGTGGTGATGTTGCTCAGCAGTTGGGTGTTGCGCAACATGCATGCGAACAAGGCGGAAAAGGGTATGAAGGTGATGCATGTCATATCATCCGCCGCTTATTCGCTCAGCCACGGCTTGAACGATGCGCAGAAAACGATGGGGATCATTGCGGTTCTGCTCTATTCAACCGGCTACCTGAAAGGTGAATTCCATGTACCGCACTGGGTGGCGATCAGTTGCTATATCGCAATTGGCCTAGGCACGGCCTGTGGTGGATGGAAGATTATTGAAACGATGGGGACCAAGATCACCAAGCTTTCGCAGCATCAGGGATTCAGTGCATCGCTTGGCGGTTCGATCATGCTGTTTTCAGCCTCTGCCATGGGTATTCCGGTTTCGACCACGCATACAATTACCGGCGCCATTATCGGGGCAGGCGCAGCAAAACGCGAATCGGCTGTGCGCTGGGGTATCGCCAGCAATCTGCTTGTTGCCTGGGTTTTGACGGTGCCAGCATCAGCGAGCGTCGCTGCGCTGTTCTACTATCTAACGCGGTTGTTTTAACCCGCCATTTTCGACAGCATCTCGCCCATTTTCTGGTGCAGCATATTCACCGCCTTTAACGGGCGCACCATTACCTTGAAATGGGTGATCAGGCCATCATCGTCGCAACTGATCATGTCAATGCCGTTGATCTGGATGCCATCAATTTCAGCGGTAAATTCCAGCACCGAACTATTCTCGCGGTGCCATTCGCCGACATAACGGAAACTGTCATTGCCCAGCGTGTGCCCTGCCGCCGTCAGATATTTCGCGGTGATGTCTTTGCCACGCTGTGGTGTGTGGACCACCGGGCTTTCAAAAACGCAATCGTCGTGCAGGATCGCGGCGATGGCGGCATAGTCTTTCGACATGGCAACCTTGTGCCAGATTTCAGCGGGGTTGTGCGGCATAACCTTTATCCTTCCGATACCGTAGCCCTGAGCCTGTCGAAGGGCGCTTAACGGCTAGACGTGCTTCGACAGGCTCAGCACTACTGTTTTAGTAACCCAATTCCAAATTCACCAACGGCTCGAGCTTTTCACCTTTGTGATAGCGCGCCAGATTTTCGAGGAAACGTTCGGCGGAGCGAACAAACATCTTGTCCTGCGCACGCCCTGACAGGTGCATGGTGATATGCGCATTGTCGAGGCTCCACAGCGCGTGGTCAGCGGGCAACGGCTCGGGCGTGGTAACGTCGAGGAACGCGCCGCCAATTTGCTTGTCCTGCAATGCCTTCACCAGCGCATCCTGATCGACCACCGATCCGCGCGCGATATTGATCAGCACTGCGCTCTGCTTCATCGCCGCCAGTTCGTCGGCACCGATCATTTCTTCGGTTTCGGGCGTCGCGGGGACGGCAAGAATGATCCAGTCAAACTCGCCTAGCCGCGATTGCCATGCGTCAGGCGCCAGACTGTTCGGCCCGGGCGTGCGGCGGACAATGGTGACA
>Ga0209812_10000521_pt1 | contig 34533 bp, 30 predicted proteins | sample JI71714BDNA_FD_187502 | JGI IMG/M metagenome (GOLD analysis project Ga0209812, IMG submission 187502) | Wastewater effluent complex algal communities from Wisconsin, to seasonally profile nutrient transformation and Carbon sequestration -... | ecosystem: Engineered > WWTP > Effluent > Algae...
GTTGTGGTGTAATAAAACCCGATTTATTTGCGCGCAACTGACGGCCAGTCCATTCCACAAGTTCAATATAATCAATCAATTGATAAGGAATATGCGGCTCGGTGTCTTGTTGATTACTACGACCTGAAAAAGGAAGTAAAGACCCGTGAAAGATCGCATGGATGGCACAACCAAGCCGCTGCTGGATGCTGGTGTAGTCAGAGGTTTCGGGTGTTTCTGCCATGTCGGCACGAATGGGGTTTAAATCGACATACGCCATCGCGGTGAGTAGCGCCTTTTCATCGAGCAGCGCTTGACATTTAAAGCGACCTTCCCAAAACCGGCCGCTACAGCGGTCTTCAAGGTTAGCCATCCTAGCGATATGCTCATTGAGACAAATAATATCGGACATCCATGCTTTTAGAGGGGGGTCAGCAGGTGATGAGTGGGTGTCCGAGTTTCTCGCACAATTGACCCCGCTATTCAACGATATAGAAAACGACAGGTTGAAAACCCCGATCCCTAGAGAATTGGTACCAGGGCGAGGAGCATTCCATCACGAGAGTCCATTACAGTTGAATAGTAAACTGTATGGTGCATATGCTGTTTTCCGCGTCGAAGTATCTGGTGGTATCCCTGAAGACTTGCAAAAAATAATCAGGTCTCTAGACAATAAATAACGCCAAGCCCCTGTAAAAATGGGCTTTTTTACGGCTTTAAAATATAAGCCGCCCTTCCTTAGCTGCGTTTACTTAGCCGCCAACTGACTGGCAGTGTGCTTTAAAATCATGACGTCGATCAGCGACTGAATGGCGCGCTGGTCTTCGGCAGACATCTGGCTGACCGCTTCAAACTTCAGCTGCAACCCTTTAGGCAAATCCCGCTCGCCATGCGTGGGAATACGCACTGCCATCTGGGAAAACACACAAAAGCCTCAGAAGATGCTGATGTGGCGGCGCTGATGGATATATTGGAGCTGGATGATGAATAGCCCCGGCACGTTGCCTCAAGCCATTTGCTGGCGTATGATGTACATGTCACACATGAATTACATGTCATACGGAGGTTTTATGTTATCGCTACGCTTAGATGCCGAGTTGGAAAGCCGGCTGGCGAAACTGGCTGATTTAACCGGTCGCACCAAAACGTTTTACGCCAAAGAAGCTATCCAGCGTTACCTGGATGAAATGGAAGAAACCTATTTGGCGCTGAGTCGGTTGGAGAAACCGGGCAAGCGGCTGAGCATGGCGGATGTGGAGCGTGAGCTTGGTCTGGACGATTGAATGGGACGAGCGGGCGGTCAAGGAGCTAAAAAAGCTCGACCGGCAGGCCCAGAAAGAGATTATCCAGTACCTGAAAAGTCGTATCGCCACAGAAGAATCGCCGCGGCGCTTCGGTAAGGCGCTGCTTGGCAATAAGGCTGGGCTGTGGCGCTACCGGGTCAACGATTACCGCATTATCTGCCAGATTGAGGACAATGCCCTGGTGGTGCTGGTATTAAAGACCAGTCACCGCAAAGAGGTTTATGACTGACAGAGCGTCAGAAAAAAATAATATCGGACATCCATGCTTTAGGGTAATGTTCAGCAGTCTAGTTTCAGTTGCTGGAATAATATCGGACATCCATGCTTTTAGAGGGGGTTCAGCAGGTGATGAGTGTGTGTCCGAGTTTCTGCACGAATGGGGTTTAAAGCGACCTTCCCAAAACCGGCCGCTACAGCGGTCTTCAAGGTTAGCCATCCTAGCGATGGGCTGAATATTGTTTTTACTCATCAGGTTACTCCCTTCTTAGCTGTCATGCTGAGCCAGCACGGTATCGAGCATCTGGCTGATAAATTTTTGTTTGGAACGTGGCAGCAGGCTGATTTGCGCCAGTATAACTAGATCATCCACAATTCAAAAATTTGCTGGCCGCCTTTAATGCGGATGTTGCTTAGCAGACGGTTATGCAGACGCATGAACAACAAAAAGTTTGTCACAGATTAAATGCAGTGTAAGCAATGTGGGTGTGATGCAATCTGTGCTACTAGGTGGTATAGTTCTACAATAAAACGAGGATGCCATGCAAGTCTATAAATCAAAGTGGTTCGCTAAATGGGCCGACAAAGAAGATTTAACCGACAGGGATTTATCTGCTGCGGTCAAAGAAATGGCAAACGGGTTGATTGATGCCGACTTAGGTGGGCATGTGATGAAAAAGCGGGTGGCGCTGCAAGGGCAGGGAAAAAGTGGTGGAGCCCGAACCTTGCTGGCGTTTAAAATGGGTGATAAAGCCTTCTTTATGTTCGGCTTCGCCAAGAATCAGCAAGACAACATCAGCCCTAAAGAGCTAAAAGCGTTAAAGGCAATGGCTAAACAAGTACTGGGTTACACACCAGCGCAGTTAAACGTGGCGTTAAATGCCGGTGAGTTTATCGAGGTAAAAAAATGATGAGTAACAATATCTTAGAAGTGATGCATGAGACCGCAAAAGGTTTGACCGAGGCAGGCGTGATGGACATACAAACCATGCGCGAATTCGATGCCTTGTGTTTGCCAGAAGTCGAGCACTATGATGCCGCTGCCATCAAAGCTATCCGTGAAAATGCGCGGGTGAGCCAGGCGGTGTTTGCTGCCTATTTAAATACCAGTCCATCGACAGTGCGAGCCTGGGAACAAGGCGGGAAACGCCCTAAGGGCACATCATTAAAGTTGCTGAACTTAGTCGCACACAAAGGTTTAGAGGCGCTTGCTTACTGAGTAAGCTTCTGAAGGTAAAACCGTATCAAAGAACAGGCCAGCGCATGCTGGCCTGTTTGTTTTATGAAGGTCAAATCACGCAAAAATAAAGTTAAAAATAAACCGAGTGTAAACATCGGTATTCGTTGATTTAAACGGCCATCAAGCTGCAATCAACGAAAAACACAGGGCAAGATAGGTGAAGTACACGGACTTCACAGGCATTCGCCAGGGCTCAAGCGATAAATCCGGCTGGTCAAATGCCTCTCACCAATGCAACAATGTGTTCACAGGTTAAGACCAAACACGCAGTAGAGGTTGAACGCAAAGCTTTGACGCCAAGGTTAAACGATTGCAGCGAAGACAAACCACGTGGCAGATGTCATCAACAAAACCCGTCATCAAGGGCGTGGTGCTTCTACAGCGAAAACCAAATAGCGGGGTCATCGCAATTGGCAAGCCGTTCGGGAAGTCGCGTTAGGGAAGTCGATTCGTCAAATCAGGTGGGTAAAATGCAAGCAACAGCGTCGCTGGAGCGCATGGATGTTCGCGTTGAATGCCTTGCAAGTTTGCGAACTCGCAAGGCATTTGCTATCACTGGCCGGTAAACTGCTGAATTTGCCGTAAAATACCAGTGGCATCTAAGCCTAATTCCTGATACAACTCATCTTGTGTACCATGACGGACAAAATGATCAGAAATGCCGAGATTGAGAATTTTCACGGCGTAGCCTTGTGCCAACACGGCTTCATTCACCGCAGAACCCGCACCGCCTGCCAAGGCGTTATCTTCTACCGTGACCAAGACGTCATGATCGCGCAGTAACTGCTTAATCAAGTCCAAATCCAATGGTTTTACAAAGCGCATATCGACCAAGGTGGTATCCAATTGCTCCGCGGCCAGCTTTGCCGCGTGTAACAGGGTACCAAACGCTAAAATAGCGATCGATTTGCCGCGACGAATAACCTCGCCTTTACCGATGGGTAATGCCTGCATAACGGTGTTGGGGGTGATGCCCGTACCTGAACCACGCGGGTAACGCACGGCCGCCACACCTGGGTATTGATAACCGGTGTATAGCATTTGCCGACACTGATCTTCATCTGATGGCGCCATAATAACCACGTTCGGAATACAGCGCAGGTAGCTAAGATCAAATACCCCTTGATGCGTTGCACCATCTGCGCCCACCACACCCGCCCGGTCAATGGCAAATAGCACATCAAGCTTTTGCAGCGCAACATCATGGATAAATTGATCATAACCGCGTTGCAAGAAGCTGGAATAAATCGCCACCACGGGCTTTAAGCCATCAATTGCCAACCCTGCTGCCAGCGTCACAGCATGCTGTTCGGCGATGGCAACATCAAAATAGCGCTCAGGATATTGTTTAGAAAACGCAACTAAATCAGAGCCTTCACGCATGGCAGGGGTAATGGCCTGCAGTTTAGGATCCTGCGCGGCCATATCACAGACCCACTGGCCAAATATATTCGAGAAACTGGGTTTACTGGCTTTTTTCGCCGGTTGTGTTTGACTGCTGGGATCAAACTTGCTGACCGCGTGATAACCAATGGGATCTTGCTCGGCTGGAGCATAACCCTTACCTTTTTTGGTTACAACATGCAGCAACTGTGGGCCTTTTAATTGCCGCATATTGCGAATGGTGTCGACCAAATTATTGACATCATGGCCATCGATCGGGCCAATGTAGTTAAACCCAAGCTCTTCAAAAAAGGTGCCTGGCGTCACCATGCCTTTAAAATGCTCTTCCGCGCGGCTGGCCAGTTCATGCAGTGGCGGCACGCCGCTTAAAATCCGTTTGCCGCCTTCGCGCAGGCTGGTGTAAAAATTACCCGATAAAATGCGCGCAAAATAGCGATTTAAAGCGCCGACGTTTTCCGAAATCGACATTTCGTTATCATTGAGGATAACCAGCATGTCAGGCCGAACTTCACCGGCGTGATTCATGGCTTCAAACGCCATGCCTGCGGTGATGGCGCCATCCCCAATCACGGCCACGACCTTGCGGTTCTTTTGCTCTTGGCGAGCCGCAATCGCCATGCCAAGCGCGGCGCTGATCGAGGTACTGGAATGGCCAACGGTTAAGGTATCGTATTCACTTTCTTCACGGCAGGGGAATGGATGCAAGCCATTTAATTGACGGATGGTTGGCATCTGCGCACGGCGACCGGTGAGGATTTTATGTGGGTAGGCTTGATGGCCGACATCCCAAATCAACCGATCAAACGGCGTTTGATAAACATAATGCAGTGCCACTGTTAGCTCGATAGTGCCGAGGCCCGAGGCAAAGTGACCGCTACTTTGGCTGACGCTTTGCAGTAAATATTCTCGCAGCTCATCACAAAGCTGCGGCAATTGCTCTTGTGGTAACTGTCGCAGATCTGCCGGCAGGTCGGCATGTTGGAGCAATGGGAATTGTGAAATATTGGGTGCCATAGTCAGGGACCTTGTTTAAAAACGACGTGCGATGACGTAGTGGGCGAATGCTTGTAACGCTTGAGTATCCGCGTCGATGGCTGTAAGTGCAGCTAATGCATCTGCAAGGAGCTGCTGAGCTTTCGCTTTGGCGGCGTCCAGCCCCATTAATGCCGGATACGTTGATTTGTTCTGTGCCAGATCGGAACCTTGCGGTTTACCAAGGGTTTCGGTATCACTTTCGATATCCAAAATATCATCTTGCACTTGAAATGCTAAGCCTATCGCTTTAGCAAAGCGCATTAATTGTATTTGTGTTTGTGCGTTTTGATTTGGGCTGCAGGCAAAACCGAACATGACGGCACATTCAATCAGTGCGCCGGTTTTATAACAGTGCATGGCTTCTAGCGCTGTTAATGTCATCGGCTTATTGGTGTGTGCTAAATCGATGGCTTGCCCAGCGCACATACCAAAGCGACCACTGTGCAGCGCCAGTTGCTGTAGCATGGTCAGGACCGCAGTAGGTTCGACTTGTTGATAAGGGTGTGAACTTATCAGTTCAAATGCCATGGCCTGCAGCGCGTCGCCTGCCAAGATGGCGGTGGCTTCATCAAACGCTTTGTGGCAGGTCGGTTTGCCACGACGTAAATCATCGTTATCCATGGCCGGCAAGTCATCATGAATCAGCGAATAGGTATGCAGGCATTCGATAGCGCCTGCCGGGCCATCCAAATCATCAAGCGTCGCACCTAGCATTTGCCCGACGGCGTAGACCAAAAATGGTCGAATACGCTTACCGCCAAGCAATAAACTGTATTGCATGGCGTGCTGTAATGCATCAGACGGCGATGGTTTTGCTGTCAATTGCGCGGTCAAAAATGCTTCAACCCGCTGCTGAAATTGCGGTAACGACGACAAGGCCAACTTATTCTCCTGTCAAAGGTGCAAAGGGGACCAATTGCTCTGATCCCTGCTGCTGCACGAGCATTTGCACTTTTTGTTCTGCGGCTTGCAATTGCTGTTGACTTAACCTGACCAGATGAATGCCTTGCTCAAACTGTTGTAATGAGGTTTCCAGTGGCAAATCACCCTGTTCCAATTGTTGCACTATGGTCGTCAATTCTTGCAACATGGCTTCAAACGTTGGTGCTGTTGTTTGCTTTTTGCTCATGGTTAACCCTTCTTAAAAGTGTGCGCAAAGTTACCTTAGCAGGCTGGTACGGTCAATCAGATTAGCCAGTTTGACGGCGAAAAAGAATGATAAAAAAGATTTTTTATAATGTACTACTCTGTGTTGTCGATAACTCTTGGTAAGCTAAGATAAATTTAGTTCGATAACAGTGTGTTGTGGGGGATAGGTTGTGGATTTAGCAACGGTGATCGGATTAATTGCCACCTTGGGTATGATGGGGTGGGCAATGTTTTTAAGTTCGAACGGTAATTTGATGATGTTTTTCGACTTTGTGTCGATCATTATCGTGTTTGGTGGCAGCTTCACGGCCTTGATGATGAAATTTACCTTTGCGCAGTTGGCCGCATCAGGGAAAGCGGCCGGTAAAGCCTTTATGTTTAAAATGGAGTCGCCGGAAGAACTGATAGAAAAAGCGGTGCAATTGGCAGACTCGGCGCGTAAAGGTGGTTTTTTAGCGCTGGAAGAGGCGGAAATTCCCAATGCGTTTATGCAAAAAGGCATCAACATGTTGGTGGATGGTCATGATGCCGATGTGGTGCGCAGTACGCTAGAGAAAGATATCGATTTAACCTATGAACGGCATGGCACTTATATTGGTGTTTTTAAACAAATGGGGGACTTAGGTCCTGCCATGGGCATGATCGGTACTTTGATTGGTTTGGTGGCCATGCTTGCCAATATGTCGGATCCAAAAGCGATCGGGCCTGCGATGGCGGTAGCTCTATTGACCACACTGTATGGCGCGATGCAGGCGAACTGTTTGTTTATGCCATTGGCCGATAAAATGACGGTACGTAACGAAGAAGAAAAAACTAATAATCTACTTATTTTGGATGCCATTATGGGGATCCAAGATGGGCAAAACCCCAAAGTGATCGAGGGGATGCTACGGAACTATCTCAAAGCCAGCAAACGTGAAGTGAAAACTGATGGTGAATAAGCACAGGGTAACCGAGATGGTCGTCATTTGTGGTGCTGGGGTGCTCCTGTCCAATTTGACCTTTATGCAAGGAGTGATGTATGGCTGGCTGTCCTAAGTGTCCACCACCAGGGTTACCTGCTTATATGGGGACCTTTGCCGATTTAATGTCCTTGCTGATGTGCTTTTTTGTGCTGTTGTTATCGTTTTCTGAAATGGATGTACAAAAATACAAACAAATTGCCGGTTCTATGGCGTTTGCGTTTGGGGTGCAAAACAAAATTGAAGTGAAGGATATTCCCAAAGGGACCAGCGTGATTGCGATGGAATTTCGACCAGGGCGGCCTGAGCCAACACCGATTGATACGATTCAGCAGCAAACGGTCGATATGACGCAGCAAACGCTTGAATTCCAAAAAGGTGAAGATGACTCGGATGGTGGGCGGCAAGAGCAGCGTGAAGAGAAAACCGGTGGCGCCTCGGAAAGCACAGACGATATGGCAAAACCACAGGAGGAAACGCAATCCCAGCCCGCGCAAAATCAAGAGCAAGTCAATGAAATGCTTAAAAAAATTGCCGAGCAGATGCAAGAGCAAATTCAAGATGGTGCTATTGAACTGGAATCTTTGGGGCAGCAAATCATTATTCGGATCCGAGAAAATGGTTCATTTCCATCCGGTTCCTCGTTCCTACAGCCCCGTTTTAAACCAATAGTGCAGCAAATCGGCACGATTTTGCGCGATATTCCGGGCGAAATTACGGTATCGGGACATACCGATAACGATCAAGTGTCGGATGAACTGCACAGTAACAACTGGGAGCTATCGGCCAAGCGGGCTGTGGCGGTGGCGACGGAATTATTAAGTGGTACCGGTTTACCCAAAGAACGTTTGGTGGTGGTGGGGCATGCGGATACGCGGCCGTTGGTGCCCAACAATAATGAACTCAACCGAAAACGCAATCGTCGGGTGGAGATTTCTATTTTGCAAGGCAAAGCTAAGGAGTCGGACCCGATCCACTTGCGTAACAATAATCAACCGGCAACCTCAGTGTTAAATGATAACGCTGGCGGTTAACCCCGTTAGCGCGGTGGTCGGCGGCGGTGGCGACTACATGGCAGGGAATGGCGGGGCATGGCTGGGAGCGGCAAGGCGTGGCAGTTTAGTGCAAAAGGGCGTATAATCACGCCCTTTTTGCAGTGCAGCTAGGCGCCATCATGATCGAATTTATCATCAAATTGCATCCGGAAATCGCGATTAAAAGCAAGTCTGTGCGTAAACGCCAGACCAAATTACTGGAGCAAAATATAAAAACGATTTTGCTGCAGCTGCACCCTGATATTGTGGTCACCAACTTCTTTGATCACCTTACCGTCACTGCCGCCTTTGAGGATGAAGCACTGGCCACGGCCATGGCGCAACATCTGCAATGTATCCCAGGGATAGTACAGTTTGCCCGCATGAGCTCATCGACCTTTACCGATTTACACGATATCTTTTTGCAGGTATTGCCGGTGTATCAACCGTTGCTGCAGGGCAAGAAATTCTGTGTACGGGTGAAGCGCTTTGGCGACCATCCCTTTACCTCTACCGAGGTGGAGCGCTATGTCGGTGGAGGGTTAAATCAGCATATTGCGTCGGCCAGTGTGAGTTTGCAGCAGCCGGATGTAAAAGTCATGTTAGAGCTCAAGCAAGATAAGCTCATTATGATGAACCGGATTTATCAAGGGATGGGGGGCTTCCCATTGCCGTCGCAAGGTGATGTGTTGTCGCTGTTATCTGGTGGTTTTGATTCGGCCGTGTCGAGTTATTTGATGATCCGAAAAGGGCTGCGGACGCATTTCTTATTTTTTAATCTCGGTGGTGCGGCGCATGAAACCGGCGTTCGCCAGATGGCGTTTTACTTGTGGCAAAAATACAGCTTATCGCATAAGGTGAAGTTTATTTCGGTCGACTTTGCACCAGTCGTCAATGAAATTTTATCTACCATCGATAGTGGGTTGATGGGCGTGGTGCTCAAGCGCATGATGATGCGGGCCGCGGCCGATGTGGCTGAACAAATTAATGTGCCGGCGATTGTCACTGGCGAAAGTGTGGGCCAAGTTGCCAGCCAAACCATTATCAATTTAAACGTGATTGATAGAGTCACGGAAACCTTAATTCTGCGGCCGCTGATTTATCAAGATAAACAAGAGATTATCGATATAGCCCGTGCGATTGGCGTGGAAGACATTGCCAAAACCATGCCGGAGTATTGCGGCGTGATCTCCAAAAGCCCGACGGTGAATGCTGACTTGGCCGCGGTGGTCGCGGCCGAACAACGTTTTGATATGCAAATTTTGCAGCAGGCGTGCCAAAACGCCAAAATACTGGATATCCGCACGGTTGAGTATCAAGCGCAGCAACAAGTGACCACTATTGCCAGTACGGTGGTATTACCGGCAGCGGCTGTGGTGTTAGATATTCGCGCCCCGGATGATACTGAGCGCTCGCCACTCCAGGTGCCTGGACACCAGGTACAGCTTATGCCATTTTTCCGACTCGCCAGTCAATTTAGCCAGTTGGATAGTCAAACCCCGTATTTTCTTTATTGCGACCGCGGCGTGATGAGCCGTTTACAGGCGTTGTTGCTGCAAGAAGCAGGGCATCAAAATGTTGGGGTTTATCAACCCAGCGATCGCAAATAGCAAGTGCTGCCAGATTGCTAACAACATTTCTAACAACATTGCTGGGGATATTTTAAGCTTAATTGCTGCCAAAGTTCAGCATGGCGAATGGCCGGGATATGGTGTTGCTTGGCCTTTTGTAATAAAAATCCGGTAATAGCGCTTAGTTCGGTTCTGCGGCCATGGCGAATATCCTGCAACATCGATGAATAATTATGGGCGGTGGCATGGATGACTTGTTGCACGCGCGCGAGGGCCGCATGCACGGGCATATCGATGCCATCGGCCATCGCAATGGCACAACATTCCGCCACCAAACTTTCGATTTGATGACTAAAGCGAGGATCTGCCAGTTGACCATTTTGGCATTGGTGTAGCGCTGTGAGCGGATTTATAACGGCATTGACCACCAGCTTTTGCCACTGCGCGCTGATGATATCGTGGCTACATAGACAAGGGGCCAGCATGGCTTGCAACTGGTGCAGCGCTTGGGGTTCTAACGTAGCGGCGTTATTGCAAGGCCCGAGAAGGCTGCTGCCTAGACCGCTATGCACCACACGCTGTGGCGTTGGTTTATAGGCACCATGGGTGGTGGTCGCAAACCATAAACCTTGCTGCGGCCCTAGTTCGGCCTGAACAGGGGCTATGGTTCCCATGCCGTTGTGGCACAATACCAGTTGCGCATCTTCGCTGAGATAGGGCTGAAGCGCCTTGACGACCGCGACCACATCGTAGGCTTTGACCGGGATCAGCACATGCGACAGTTCACCTTGGCTGGCGGGGAGCTCAACATGGAGATGGGGCTGTTCCGGTCGTAGCGATTCGTCGGCCGATACGGCTTTTTGTGGCATGGCCAGCTGACTTGGCAGAGGCTTATGTGGTGTAAAATCGATCTGAAGTGGTGTCTGCTCGATATAACATGGACGCGAGTGTTGGCGCGTGACTGCAGCTGGCGCAGACGCCTTGGTTGCATCCGTCATGGTTGCATCCATCTTGGTGGCATACGTCAGGGCGGCATCCTCGCTTGACGATATGGAGGACGCGGCTTTGCGCCACAAAAAAACAGGCACACCTGCATAGTGGCCTTGCACGGCACAGAGCAAACCGATGGCACCTTGGCCAACAATATGCCAACCGCGATAATTTGAGCTATTCGTCATAGGCTTTTGTCATGTTTTACCCGCGTGTTGGGACGAATGTTTGTTGTTGCCGCTTGTGGTGAGCGCAACCGGTGACGACAACGCGATGTCGTAACGCCGCAGTGATTTGCGAAGACAACCCTAATTTTCAATGACGCCATTTATCAGCATGTCGTTGAATGTGATGACTAAAACATAGCACTAGCCCGATACCAATACAATCCGCCAAAAAATCCCACGGGTCACCCATGCGATTGGTCAAACTGTGCTGCAACACTTCCACCAAGGCGCCATAGCTGGCAAGCCAAGCAAAGACCGCCCATGGTTTTAGCCGATACGCAAGCAGAAAGGTAAAGGTCAACACGGCAAACACCAGGACATGCATTACCTTATCATTGGGCATCCACGCCGATGGGATGCCTGAGACATCTTTTAAAAAACCATACAAACTCACGGTCAATGCCAGCCAAAATCCAACACGACTAAGACGTACGCATGCCTTTAGGATTTTGTCATATAAGGATGTGTGCAGCGGAGGGGGAACGGGTGATGATGGCGAGCGCATCTAAAATTCCTTGTGTATGCGAGTTGGGTGGTCAATGCTGCACGGTGATAGACGCCTCACGTGAACGGCCTATATCAGCGACGTTGGCACGCATGCAAGCATGCGTACCCATCCACTGAATGTTCAATGTGCTGACTTAGTCGCGGAAGTTTTTAAATTGGAACGGCTGGCCAAGATCGCTGGTGCGTACCAATTGCATGACGGCTTGCAAATCATCGCGTTTTTTACCGGTCACGCGCAGCTCCTCGCCTTGAATCGCCACTTGCACTTTAATGCCACTGTCCTTGACCAGTTTCACCACCTTTTTTGCCATGTCTTTATCAATCCCTTGCTTGATGGTGATATGGCGGGTGATGTATTTGCCGTGACGATCTTCTTTTTCGATTTTGAAACTGCTCACGTCCAACTGCAGTTTACTGGCTTTACCAGCAAAAATATCAAACAGCTGCATCACTTGCTGATCCGCTTCGGCGGTCAGTTCGATATGGTCTTTATTGAGCTCGATTTTGGCATCGACGCCGCGAAAATCAAAACGGGTTTCCAGCTCACGCTTGGCATTTTCCACCGCGTTTTTGGCCTGATTCATATCAATTTCTGAAACTATGTCAAATGAAGGCATGATGTTCTCTTTTGCGTTGCATATTACGATGGTGGCTATTGTAAGCCAAACCGGCGATGGCAAACAACGGCGACATAAATTGTGATTTTAGACATCTGGATTTCTGTTGACTTTCAACGTTCGGCGGCTACACTAGCGCCCGCTACGTATAGCACTGTTTCAGGTGCCAGCTTAACGCTGGTGAAACGGGAAGCTGGTGCCAATCCAGCGCTGCCCCCGCAACGGTAAGCAGGATAGCGTTGCCTATCGATATCAAACCACTGTGTTACATCCATACGACGTGTTGCCGACAGGCCGACATGGTTTATTGCTGGACATGGGAAGGTTGATACCATCAGTACACTGATGCTGTAAGCCCGGAGACCGGCCTGAAATGTCTTTCACTATCAACACGCGGTGGGCGTGTTTTATGGAGCTTTTATGCCAACACAAGCCGAATGTTTAACCGGCCGCCGAGCCTGTGCGACCCCTCTTTATTCATTACCGTCTCCTGCCGCAGCAAAGACCTTTTCGTTCTCGCTGTTATCTACCTGTTTGGCGTTAAGCCTTTGTAGCGGCGTGGCGAATGCCGCAAGTCTGGTTCTGGAAAGTCGGGTTGCGGAAAGTCAGGTCGCGGAAAGCCGGGTCGCGGACGACCCAATTGAACATATCAGTGTCACGGCCAACCGAGTGTCAAAAGCATTGCCGGAAACCTTAGCCAGTGTGACCGTGATTGACCGTGCGGCCATTGAGGCCTATCAACCCAAAGATTTGGCCGACTTACTGCAATTAGTACCCGGGGTGCAAGTGGCTCGCGATGGCAGTCGTGGCCAAAGCAGCAGCGTATTTATTCGTGGTGGTAAAAGCGGGCATAGCCTGATTTTGGTGGATGGTGTTCGCGTAGGCTCCGCAACCTTGGGTTATTTTTCCATTGCCATGTTACCGGTGGCGATGATTGAAAAAGTGGAAGTTATTCGTGGACCGCGAGCGGCATTGTATGGCTCAGATGCCGTCGGCGGCGTGATTGCCATCACCACGCGGCAAATTTCAAGTACTGAGTTAAATGCTGGAATTGGTAGTTTTGGTCAGCATGAACTGGATTTGCACGTGCGGCAGCAACACAACGACAGTGAGTGGTTTGCGTCCATCGGCTCTGCCGCGGCGGATGGTATTTCAGTGCAAGATCACATCGACCCTGATCGTGATGGTTATCGGCAGTACTACGGCAAATTAGGTGCGGCAGTCACGCACGAAACCGGACGTTGGCAATGGCAATCACAGCTCAATCGTGGTTATTACCAATACGATTCCAGCTTTGGCGCCGATGAAGCCGATACCTTGCAAGATAGTCATCAACTGCAATGGCTATGGCAAAGCGAGCGAGTTCAGCAACAGGCCAGAGCGTCCTTTAGCCAAGATGATAATGAGTCTTACAATGAAACCGTGGCGGCTTCGTTGTTTGGCACGCAGCGGCGCGAGCTGGATTATCAAATCAATTATGCGCTACTGCCCCATCTCAGCTGGCTTAGCGGGGCGAATTGGGTGGAAGATCGGGTTGAAAAAACCGGTGCGCCATACAGTCAGCCGCAGCGACATACCCAAAGTATCTTCAGTGGCCTGAGCTGGCAGTGGCAGGCATGGCTGTTTGATGCCACGGGCCGGCGCGACAATATTACGCAATATGGCGATGAAGATAGTTATCAGTTGGCGGCGGGATACCAGTTAACGCCAGAATTAACGGCGCGCGTTAGCAAAGGTTCCTCCTTTAAAGCGCCAACCTTTAACGAGCTGTATTGGCCTAAATTTGGCAATCCACAGCTGCAACCAGAAACATCCATGGCCTATGAGGCTGGTCTCTATTTCGCCAATGCCGATCTGGTGATGGATGTGGTGCATTTTAACCGCGATTTGACCAATATGATCATCTGGAAGCAGCCGGTCACCAATGTTGAATTAGCGACAGTGCAGGGGGCTGAATTGAGCGTGCAAACTCAGCTGTGGGGCATAGTTCCGCAACTAAGTTATACCTACACGGACGGCCGCGATAGCAAAACCGGCCTGAAATTGGTAAAGCAACCGGCCCATAAAGCCAGCCTGGTCCTTAGTAAACAATGGCAACAATGGCGATTTGCTGTGGATACGCTCTATCGGAGTCGGGCGTCGATGGGGGTTGATTTTAACGGTAAAGTTCAGCCTGATTTAGCCAGTCATGTGCTGCTTGGCACCGGTGTGCAATATCAGGTCAACCCCCAGACCACCCTGCGGTTTGGCATCGATAATTTGCTGGATAAAACCTATCAAACCAATTTAGGTTATGCCCAACCGGGACGAGAATTGCGTTTTAGTGTGCAGTTGACCAACTTCTAAACATTGGATAGATAAAACATCTCATCTACTATCCTCCGTAGCCCTTGGGCTCTACCAGCGCTCATGACTGTGACGGTTATGGGCGCATTTCATTTGCTGTTGGCGCGGACCAACACCTAAATCCAACGCTTCGCTTATTATCGGTGTGGGTATCAATGTTCGTATCGATGTCATTGTCGATGCGAGTGTCGTTTGGGAAAACCAGCGTGCATGCGGTTGGAATAATCTGAATGCATCGCGGGTTATTTCAACCAGCTGGCATAGACTTGCTTAAATTTTGCCAGTTTAGGCAGCACTAAAGCCCGGCAATATGGCTGATTTGGATTATTTGCAACAAAGCGCTGATGATAGGCTTCTGCTGGATAAAATGTGGATGCAGGCTCAATGGCCGTTACTATCGGATTTGACCAATGGGGTTGTGCTGCTGCCACACTTGCGATCGCAGTGGCATGTTGTTCTGGCGAATGGGTGTAAATCACCGAGCGGTATTGTGAGCCTATATCGTTGCCTTGTCGATTCAGCGTGGTCGGATCGTGCAAAAAGAAGAACAACTCTAACAGCTGCGCGGTTGAAATAACATCAGGATGATATTGCACCTGAACGACTTCGGTGTGGCCACTGTCGCCTTGGCAAACCGCTTGATAATTGGCCAGCTGTGCTGAGCCTCCCATATAACCACTCACCACGGGATCAACACCGCGGATCGCAGCCAACGCCGCCTCGATACACCAAAAACAGCCAGCGCCAAGCGTGATGGTGCTCAGTGGCAGGGCAGACATGGTATGCGGTGTGTTTGTGGCGTGGTCTGACATTTAAATAATTCCTCGTTCGCTATGGGCATTTCCAAATACTGCCATGTTTTACGCGGCTTGCACATGGATGGTTTACTGCAGTATTCATTGCTGTTGGCTCGCCATGTGAGTTTGTTATGAGGGGGTGTCATTTGAGGTTGTTATTGGCGGTTATTATTGATCGCAAGGTGATGACAAAACGTAAAACTCGTTAGAACAAATTAACGTCATTGCCATCAGTCGGCATGCCGTGCTTGGAAAAAACAATGTTTAAAAAAAGCGATGGAGACATCATGCAAATCGCAGTGATTGGGGCAGGGATGTGCGGCATGCGCTGCGCTTTGAGTTTACAAGCGCAGGGTTTTGACGTTCGTGTATTTGATAAAGGCCGAACGGTGGGTGGGCGCATGACCAGTAAACGGCTGTTGCAAGGCTATGGCGATATGGGCGCTCAGTATTTTACCGCCCGCAGTCAATTATTTCAGGTGGAGGTGGCGCGGTGGCAACAGCAGGGTTCCATTCATTTATGGCCGCAACATCTGGCGGCGTGGTCAGCTTCTGCGCCCGAACATAGCGCGAGTCGGTTACGTGCATCGTCAGATCAGCAATTACGCTATAGCGGTACTCCGACCATGCATGCCGTGGTAAAGGATTTACAGCACCAATTTGAACAGCGGTGTAAAGAAACGACGGGCTTAAAAAATGGCTCAGTTCATGGTTTAGAACAGCCACCAAGTGCTGAACATCTGTCACACGATAACCTAACCTCACCATGCAATGTCTCACCATGTAATGCCTCCGCATGGCCCCAGCGCGTCAATGTATCTCACACTCTGACGGCGCTTTCTTACCAGCCGTCAGTGGCAGCCGGATCCCCAGCGCGATGGCAATTACGATTTGCCGATGGCAAGCAATGGCAAGCGGATGCCGTGGTGCTTGCCATGCCGCCGGTCCAGGCACACGCATTACTGATGACGGTGCTTGATGAGGCGCAAATTCAACCATCCGCCTCGCTAACCGAACAGGCTCTACATACGGCGGCTCCACATACGGCGACGCCGCCTTGGCAAGACAACAAAACCGCTGGCCTGATGCAGGCTCAGTATGTGCAGCTTGCGCAGTTTGCCAAGCAGTTACAACAGGCGCCCGCACTAGCCCCTTGCTGGGCGGTATTGCTGCAATTTTCATCCGTGTTACCGCTTGATTTATCGCGGATAGTTTCAAATGGCATCAACCAGCTGGATGGTATTTTTGTCCAGCAACGGCCCGCGCGTTGGATAGCTTGTTTAGATACAAAACGGCCCGGTGCTCAGCTCGCAGATACGAATCTGATGGACATCAACCATGCCGAAGGCGGTCACGCGCAACGAGTGACCGCGCAGCAAGTGACCATGCAACAGCATCCAGGCAGCCTGTGGCTGGTACATTTTAGTGCCGACTGGAGTGCGCAGCATATCGATGCCAGCGTCGATGAATTACAAGCGGCGGCTCATGCAGAGTTAGCCGCAGTGCTGGCGGACGTATTGAGCTCGCCTATGCCTGCGCCGGTTGCGGTGCAAACGCATCGCTGGCGCTATGCCATCAGTGCGGAGTTGGGTATAAAAAGTAGTGCTGATGATTTTGAACGCGCATGCAGGCCTGAATTACCGTCCATGTCATCATCAAGCAACTCATCAAACACATTATCAACAGTGCCATGCAGCGAACAGCGCACTACATGCCAAGCTGCAGCGCCGACGACAGCGTCAACAACATCGCCAGCAACAGCGTTGCAATCGGCGACCGAGGCAATATTCGCGATGCCGGACTGCGCGATATGGGCGGGCGGCGATTGGTGTTTGGGAGGGCGTGTGGAAAATGCATATTTGATGGGCGAGGCAATAGCGCAGCACATCGGCAAAACCTTTGCGAAATCATCGTTGGCTTAACGATACAGGTCGGCAGACGAAAAACCGGCTTACGCAAAATGACAAGTGTAGATGCGGCTACGGCAACGTCACTGTTGGCATGTGACTGATGCACGTGAGCCGCGGCTGGTTTGGTCGTGAGAACATGTCCAGATGGGACCCACATTAGGATAAAACGCTATGGTATTGATCATTGGAGGAGGCTCTGGCATTGGTTGGGCCTTAACACAAGCGTATGCGGCTCATGCGTTGGCAAACGGTGATACCCCGTCAGCGTTTCCTGCGGTCATCAGCCGTCAACCCATGCCGCACCATTGGCCGGCACCTGATCGCTGGCTCTGTACCATGGATCTTCCCGAGTGGCCTTGCTATGCGGATATGCCAGCGTCATGGTCGCAGCGGATGTTGGCATTTATTCAGCAAACCGCACCACAGACGGTATTTTGTTGCCTCGGAGCGTTGCAGGGCGATTTTGCCATATCGCCACAGGGGGGGCTGCTACACCACGTCAGCGCGCCGCCATCGGGCACTGCTTTGTTGGAACCAGTGTCAGAACAAGTGTCAGAACCATTGTCAGAACCATTGTTAGAACTATTGGTGGATAGGCCATTAACGGTCTCATTGCGCGCTGAAAAAACGCTGCATGCACTAAGTGCTGCCAGCATGAGTCAAAGCTTTTGGTTAAATACCATATTGCCGAGTGCGTACTTGCAAGCCATATGGCCTTATTGCGTACAGCACCCGCTGAAAATGCTGTGGTTATCGGCGAAGGTTGGCAGTATTGGCGATAACCAGCTTGGTGGCTGGGTCAGTTATCGCGCCAGTAAAGCCGCCCTGAATATGGTGGTAAAAACCGCCAGTATTGAACTCAAACGACGTCAACCACACGCCAGCATTGTGGCACTGCATCCTGGCACCACGGCCACAGCGTTATCGGCCCCCTTTGTTGCCAATGTGCCGGCGGCACAGCTGAAAACACCCGCGCAGACTGCATTGCTACTGCAACAGTTGGCCGCAAATTTGCAAGCAGAGCATTCAGGTCGATTGCTCAATTGGGATGGGCAGCCATTGCCTTGGTAATTCGCCAACGTATTGAACCTGCCAGCTTAGATGGCGGCAGGGTGCGGCCGCTGCGCAAACCGAAACAATGCCGATGATAGACGACGTAATCGCGAGGACTGCCACCAGGCGATCCGACTCAGTATCAGCAAGATCATACACAGCAAACCCCAGATCAATGGGGTTAAAATATGTTCGAGTTGACGCTGCTGCGCTTGCTGCTCCGTAATAACTTGTTGTAACTGATGGAATTGTTTTTTTTCCAGCCAGAGTAAATCATCCATCCACTGTGATAAAAGGCTAAACCAAAGATTGGCATCCGCCACTAATTGATTTTGTCGTACTTGTTGCCGCAAGTCTTCAATCCGTTGTCGTAGTGGCAATTGCAAGATCCGCAAGAGATGCGCCTGCATAAAAGGGCTGGCGGCTGATTGATAGGCGGTTAGCAATTGGTGCTGTGCATCCTGTAACACCACAATCGACTGTAAGCGGCTTTCGGTGAGTTGTTTGCTGGCCAGTGTTAACTGCACTAACGCTCGTTCTTGACCTGTTTTTTCTTTTAACTCAGCCAGCAAATGTAATTGCCGAAGTTGTTCTGTGATGCTGTTGGTGGAGGATAGGGCCATTTGTTCGGGGCTGTTATGGCTGGTGACCGAAGTGAAGGCTTGTTTTATCGAAAAAAATAGATACATCGATGGCGGATCTACTTGCTGAATAGATGGTAGGAAAGTAGAGGGCTGGAGAGGCGATAGCCATAGCCGTTGTGACCAACTTAATTCGTGTATCAAGTCTGAGTACTGACTAAACAATGTCGTCAAACTTTGCTGTTGAGCAGAGTGCCGTAATTTTTTTAAACGCAACGCGAGCTGTGTTAAAGATAAATAGGCCTTGGGTTGTTGCTGAGGACGCGGGTCCGACGCTGCCCGAGGGGAATTGAATTGTGGTGTCATGGAAGAGGGGCGGGGGAGTAGTATTTGAACTGATGGATGCGTGGTGCCGATGTGTTGCGCTGCAGTTTCGACGTCAAATTGTTCAAAGATTTGGGCTTGCAAGTCTCGCAGTGCGGCATCAACCAGCCATTGTTGCAGCGCCAAATTCGGTGGCGGGCTTAGTTTTCCGCTGTAAAAGCCCAAAGTCATGCCTCGTTCCGCCTGCAGCTGATGAATAAGATGTTGTCTGGGAAGATAACTTGTCGCTTGTAGCGCCAGTGTTGACATTTGCTGCGATGCTAGGGTGAGTTGTAGCTGTGTATGCCATAAATACGCGCAAAATGGGCAGATCAACATGAGTGCGACGTAATGCAAGCCAAGCTGTCGTAGGGTCATTGAAAAGCTCCTTGCCTTTGATTTAAATGGCTATAGATGGCATCTTGACATGGCAACTCCAGGCAAGATGGGCGTCCTTGTGGTGATAACCATTGCCCATCCCGCTCGTTCGTTGGCGCACCTGTAGATAACGCTATAAAAAACTATAGATAACGATGAATCGCTTGCCCAGTGATCACGAGTTTAATCTGCAGCTGGTAATGTGCAGCTGGCTTCTTATTCGTTGGCTGATGTGAATTAGCCCGTGAACTCGAACGATAGCTCTGCATGAATGCACATATGGAGGATGATATCTCATGTTGAATGGCTGCTTGAATTGCCATGCCATAACGCGGGTGGCAACCCCGGGATGGTATACGTTTTTTTACAAAACAACCGCCATACCTGCGTCTTATAAAACGCAGGTATGGTGATAAACGAGGCATTACTTCCCGGTATGTACTTAGCCGTTTGGGTTTAGCCTTGGTGATGTTGATCAGGATAGCGTTGCTCCTGCTTCGCCAGTTGCTGTGCAATAAACTCTGGTGATTGGGTTCGCCGAGCAAGCAACAGGTAGGCGACAGGGACCACATACACGGTCAATAAGGTGGCAAAACCAACACCGGCACAGATCACCATGCCGATGACCATCCGACTTTCCGCACCAGGACCTGCGGTGATGATGAGTGGGATACTACTCATCACTGTGGTAAAGGCCGTCATGGTGATAGGTCGTAACCGAAGCTTAGCCGCGGTGAGAATGGCTTGCTCAAATTCGGTGCCGGCATCGCGCAGCTGATTGGCAAACTCGACAATTAAAATACCGTTTTTGGCCACCAAGCCGATAATCATCACCAAGCCGATTTGACTGAAAATATTCAGCGTAAAGCCAGCTAGGTACAATCCGCCTAAAGCGCCTGCTAAACCCAATGGCACGGTAAGCATGATGACCAAAGGATGCACAAAGCTTTCAAACTGCGCGGCCAGGACTAAATAGGTGATGATTAAGGCAAGAGAGAAAATCAGTAAGGTGGAACCACCACTGTCTTTAAACATCAACGACTCACCTTTAAAGTCGATACCGACGGGTTCATCGATTTCAGTACGCACAGTATTTTCTAAAAACTCCAGTGCCTCACCCAAGCTATATCCTGGTGCTAAGTTCGCCATTATGGTAATAGCGCGCATCCGGTTATAACGATTCAAGGATGACGATGTTGCTTCTTCGCGTAGCGTTACCAAATTATCAAGCGGGATCAGTTGGTTATTGCTAGTAGAACGCACATAGACGCCACTGATGCTAGTGGGATTTGAGAAATCAGCATCGGAACCTTCCAAAATGACTTCGTATTCTTTGCCACGATCTAAGAATGTGGTCACGCGACGTCCGCCAAGCATGGCTTCAAGGGCGCGACCGACAACCCCCACCGAGATGCCTAAATCGGCTGCGCGTTCCGCATTAATCTCCACCAACACTTGTGGGACCGTTTCTTTATAGTCGTGATCCAGCATCAGCAGTTTCGGGTTTTCGCGGGCTTTTTGCAAAATGATGTCACGCCAGCGCGCTAGCTCTTCATAGGTGTTGCCTTGGATGACAAATTGCACAGGGCGACCACCACCTGGACCACCGCCTCGAGATGCGGCGATACCACCGCGTGAAGTGGTAAAGGCGCGCACATCGGTCAGTTGGTTGAGTTTTGCGCCAATTTCTGCCATCAGCTCTGGTGTACGACGTTGACCATTATGCCAGTTTTCGGTGCCGACGATGGCGACACCACCACTATTGCCAAAGCCTGGTACTCGGATCAATAACCGGGAAAGCTCGCCTTTTTCATAGTAGGGCAGCAAAATATCTTCGATCAAGCGCATGTTCCGGCTGTTGCTTTGATAGCTGGCACCTTCCGCCGGGCTCATCATCACCATAAAGGCACCGCGATCTTCGGTCGGTGACAACTCTGACGGCAAGCGCATGAACAGCACTACACTGATCACCGCCGAAAATACCAGTAACAACATGACCGGCAGAGGTTTGGCAAAGCTGGTTTGTAGTTGGCGTTCATAGCCGATTTCAATCCGCTGAAAGGCCACTTGCATAAATTTGCTCAAACCACGTTGCTCGGTTTGCGGTTTTAACATTTTGCTACAGAGCATTGGTGACAGCGTGAGTGCGGTGACGGCCGAAAATGCCACCGCTGCGGCAACCGCAAGGGCAAACTCGGTAAATAGTTTGCCCAAATCTCCTTGCATGAATACCAAGGGCACAAACACGGCGATAAGCACTAAGGTGGTAGCGATGACGGCAAAGCCCACTTCACGGGTGCCGCGATAAGCGGCTAACAGCGGAGGTTCGCCTTGTTCAATACGCCGATATACGTTTTCCAACACCACAATGGAATCATCCACCACTAAACCTATTGCCAACACCATGGCGAGTAAGGTGAGTAGGTTTATGGAAAAGTCCAAGGCATAGAGCACTGTGATCGCGGCAACTAAAGCAACCGGTACGGTCACGGCAGGGATAAAGGTGGCGCGGAGACTGCCTAAAAAGGCGAAAATCACCAACACCACCAAAACCATAGCGATGGCGAGTGTGTTGTACACTTCATGGATAGACTCGGCAATAAACACGGATGAGTCATAGCCAGGCACTATGGTCATACCTTTGGGCAAGGTGTCTTTAATGCGTTCCATTTCGGCACGAGCGTTTTTGACGACGTCTAAGGTATTGGCTTTTGATTGTTTGATAATGCCAATACCAAGCACGTTTTTGCCATCACTGCGGAATTCACTTTCTTCGTTTTCTGATGACAGCACCACGTCTGCGACTTCACCTAGGCGCACCAGATAATTGTTTTCACCTCGCTTAACCACCAAGCGACGGAAGTCTTGCTGTGTTTTATAGGTACGGACCACGCGCACGGTAAAATCACGATCACTGGATTTAATATTGCCAGCGGGCAGTTCGACGTTTTCGTTGCGAAGCACAGTTTCAATGTCTTGTACGGTCACACCACGAGCTGTCATGGCGTCTTTATCAAGCCATAACCGCATGGCATATTTACGCTCACCACCAATTTGCAGACGAGCCACACCATCGACCACCGAGAAACGTTCGACAATAAAACGGTCGGCGTAGTCGGTCAGTTCTAAATTCGACATTTTATCGCTGCTGAGTAAAAACCAGGCGATGGTATCGTCGTCGCTGTTGGCTTTAAACACTTCAGGTGCGCGCGCCTGATCGGGCAGGTTGTCCATCACACGCGATACGCGTTCGCGCACATCGTTGGCGGCCGCATCAATATCGCGATTGATTGAAAACTCGATAGTGACATTGGACCGCCCCACTCGGCTGATGGAGGTCACATTTTTAATGCCTTCCACGCCGCTGATCATGTCTTCAATGGGTTGGGTGATTTTGGATTCGACAATTTCAGCGGACGCGCCAGGGTAGTCGGTACTAATGGTCACCACGGGCGAGTCGATGTCTGGATACTCGCGCAGTGGTAACATGCTAAAGCAGACGATACCAAAAATCACGAGTACCAAATTAAGAACTATAGCGAAAACGGGACGTTTGACAGCAATATCAGATAGTTGCATTGTTATTGCTCCACACGCTGGATCCGTTGGCCATCACGTAGTTTTTGTGCGCCTTCCACCACAATTTCGCTGCCTTCGGTTAGTCCGTCCACAATTTCAACCCAGCCGGGTTTCCGATCGCCGATGGTCACCGCCACTTGCGATACAGTGTCATTCTCGCCAACCACAAAAACAAATTGTTTATTTTGCAGCGGCAATAGCGCTTTTTCAGCGATGCCTACCACTTGTTTCTCGGCCAGGGTGATCTTGATATTGAGCAACATGCCGGGTTTGAGGCGCAAATCTGGGTTTGGGATCGTTGCCAACACTTTTACCGCACGCGTTGCGGCATCAATCCGTGGGTCGATAGCCTTAATACTGCCGGCAAACTGTTGTCCAGGGTAGGCAACACTGGTGGCGATAATCGGCATATTTTGCTGCAAATCACCGACAAAATGTTCTGCAACATTAAATTCGGCACGGATTTGGTGAATATCGTCCAAGGTGGTAATAACAGTCCCGGCACTGATAAATGCACCGTTACTGACTTGGCGCAATCCTAAAAGGCCATCAAAGGGGGCTTTTATGGTGAGTTCTTTCAGTCGTGCATTTAACGCATCTAACTGCGCTAAGGTTGCATTCACTTTGGTTTGCTGTTCATCATATAGCGATTGGGCACTGGCTTGATTTTTAGTTAGATTTGATAAACGAGCCAATTGGCGTTTTTGTTCTGATAACTGTGCGGTTAGTTCAGCGACGCGGGCTTTTTCTTCGCTGTCATTGAGCTGCGCAATTAAGCTACCAGCGCTGACGGCTTGTCCTTCGTTGACCCGTAATTCAGTGATGTAATCACTCGATGCAGCGACAATTTTGACCGAGTCGTTTGCCATGGCTGTGCCTAACGCGCGAATTTCACGTTGATGCATCGAGGTCGTGGCAGTTGCCGTTCTGACGGTCACTGCGGCCTGTTGGTTACCATTTCTGGTTGTTGACGATGACGTGGTGTTGGTGAATAGATCTGCTGGCAGCACTAACCAGAGCGTGAACACAGCGGAAACAAATACTAGGGTCCCGACGAATTTGTGGTTTCGTTGCACAAAACACTCCTAAGATGAATAGAAACACATGAAGGTTCCGGGTAAATTGCCAGCCGAACATTCATGTATAAAGTCTTACTAAATTTATGGTTTCTATTGTATGGAATATAGGTCGAAACAGTTCAAAGGCATATCGCGTGAGGTCGTGTGTTGGTCGTATTGAGAGAATAAAGACGATACTTAACAGTTAACATATTGTGAAATAGGAGTTTTTGTGGCTAATAAACCCTGTGAGACCTGCCGCATGATTCGGTTTTACTTGATCTGGACTCTGGTGATGAGTGTATTTGTTTACGCGTATTGGCACTTCACAGGGGTTCTATCGTGAAAGCGTTATGGCAAAAACAACCACAAAAGCATGCGATGATAGCTTGGCCTCAACAGCTAGATCGTGCATTAGATATCCATTGCCAAACGGCAAAAGGTGGCGCGGCATTGCTACTTAGTTCTGTATCCATGATCATTGCTATATTGCTCGCTTGGTTGATTGCGCCAGATTTAACCAGTCAAACCGGCTGGATCCTGTTATGGCTATTGGGTATCTATGCCTGTTGGTTGGCTTGGGTCAAGTTATCTGAACCTTTTCATGTATTGCAGCTGACTGCGCAAGGCGTGACATTCTTTCATCGCCGTGGTAGTTGGCAGCTCGATTGGCAAAATGTCGAACTCGTGACACTCGCCACATCTGGGCTGGGACAAGAATTTGCCTATGTTGGGTTTCGTATCCGTCACTATCAGCCTTTTATCCAAAGGTTACCGCTTCGTTTGGCCGTTCATCTCCTGACCGAGCAACGTCATTTATTGTTACAAGCCGCCAGCGGTTGTCAGCAAGGGCAGTGTGCGGCAGATTATTTACTCATGGTTGGCCCTTGTGAGCACCAAAATGTAAATTACAAAGGCGTACAGGCCATGTTTGTCGAACGCATGCGTAATTTACGGCAGTGGCTTGCCGCTGATGTTTTCATCGCCAACAGTAGCTTGCCTTGTTCGGCGATCGAGTTTTGTCAGCAGTTAAATCGGTATCGCTTGCTTTATCAAAATGAGCCTTTGCCTAGACAGTTGGCGGGTGCTGTATCATAATCCCTTAAAAACACAGTCAACTTTGGTAAAAACTATGAGTTCTTACGAAAAAGCTTTTTTGGTCAGCGGCCGGAATACCATTATTCACAAACAAAAAAAAGTCGATTTGGTCATTGTCAACGATGACGATTATCCAGTGGTTGTTGTGACGCGACTTGGCGTGAAAATTTTTACTGATCCAGTCCCTGCGAATCGGGTGGAAGCGAAAGAGCGTTATCTGGAAGTCGTAGATATTGGCAGTGCTGATGTATTTGGTGAATCTAAAACGCTATTATTTGTGCAGGCACTGAATAACAAAGAATATAAAATCGACTACAGCAAAGTTGGAACTGAATTATTTATTCGTGTCCACCAAGAGAACTACATCTGACGCATTGTGCTTGGTGTGTTGTGTTCGATGCGTTTAGTTACAGTCGCCGCAGCACTACGAATGATGATGTGAGATGTCGAGCTATCTGATGGTGATTGACATCTTTACATATTCATAAGGGGAGCAACAATGCTTGCGTTACCCATGCAGTTTAGCCGTGAAGATAGTGCCATTTTTATTGAAGTGGGCGCTTCGCTGCTGCCGTTAACTGCACAAGACGTACGCTCGGCATTTACGCAATCTGCGTTTTCCCGCTGTTTCTTACAAACCGACTATCTGCAAACGTTCTTGCAAGATTATGCAGACCTTCAACTTGAATTACGACAACAGCTTATTCACGAAGGCTACCGACTAAAGCGGCAAATTGCGATTCGGCGAGATGCCGAGTTGGTGTTCGAAATTGCCGTCGACAAAATGTCCGTGGTTGCCATTCTCACTGCGGCTTGGGGGGGCGCTCACTTGTCCGCCAACGATGTGGTTAAGGCCGCCCAAGAAGCCGGTATTGTGTTTGGTTTTCAAAAAGAGGCCATTATTCGATTGGTAACTACAGCGAGTAAAGCCGAACCTGGTGCCCACTGCCGTGAAATGATTGCATTGGGGCGCCCAATGGCACCAGGTGCCGACAGTCAATTTCTCTCGTTGTATCAGGGCAAGGATGAACGCGATGGAACGCCAGTGCTACTTGATAATGGCAAAGCGGATTTACGTGATTTTGGTGTGATCCCCTCGGTCGCCGCTGGCGAGGCGTTGATGCGACGTGTGCCGCCCACGGCGGGTATTGATGGTATGACCGTGGATGGCGAAGTAACCGTTGCGACCGCAGGTCAGGCAATTGAATGGGAGGTCGGCGAAGGTGCCGCAGTGAGCGACCATGATGCCGATTTAATGATCGCAGCCCGAGATGGCATGCCGCGCTTGCTCGAGCATGGTATGTGTGTGGATGAGGTTTTTGCCGTCAAAACGGTGGATTTATCCACCGGACACATTCAATTTCGCGGCTCCGTGGTCATCAATGGCGATGTCCATGAGAGTATGCGAGTGTTGGCTGGAGGACATGTATACATTAAAGGTACTTTTGAAGGTGCCTTAGTGGAATCTGGCGGCGATATTCAAATTGGGGGCGCCATTATTGGCCATCAGTTAAGTCAACCGGTCGACGGTGAATGGTTAAGCACTGTGGTCAAAGCTAGAGGAAACGTGCAGTGCAATATTGCCCAGTATGCGCGGATTGAATGTGCAGGGCAGCTCAGCGTGAATAAACAAATTACGCACTGTCATGTTAACGCAGGTTCTGTGCTGGCTGGGACGGGCGATAAACCCCAAGGGAAAATTGTCGGTGGAACCTTGTCGGTGGCGACCACATTGTTGTGCGGTGCGCTGGGTGCGCCATCGGAAAGTACGGTGCATCTGAATTTTAATCGTGAGTTAGACCCGCTCACCGAGCGCATCTCGTCGCTGCGGCAAAGTGTAAATAATATTAAGCAAGAAATGGAGCAAATCCGCCTAAGCCTTGAGCAATTGAAGTTGCAAAAACCTTCCTCCGCATTGCAAGAGATGATGAAACGTCTTATCGCCGATTATGACCTGCAAAAACGAGCGGCCATGGCGTTGATTGATGACATAAAAAAACTCGAAATCCACCGTGCAGAAATTGCAAGTAAATGCCAACTCCATGTATTTAAAAATCTATTTGCCGGCGTTGAAATTCGGTTGTTGCAAGACTCTATTTTGATTAAACAACAAACAGGCGCAAGTAAAGTGCTGTTTGTTGAGCAAAAACTACAATTACAACCTGCCTAATAGCCACATTTCGCATTTTACGTCGCTTTCGACCGACCTTGCTATGACGTTATCATGCGTTGTACCTGAAAGCGGATGCTTGAGGTTGGTTTTAAAATATAAGGTAAAACCAGCTCAACCGCTGGTTGTGTGCGACTGTGTACACTGTCAAGTGGGACCTATTGGCGTAAAATAAGTCATTCATTTGTTATGTATTGAGCTATGGCTGACATAGTTCCATGGAATTGCTGTGGTGGTGATGGCATCAAACGCGCTAAATGCTGAAGTGAAGGCTACAAGTAAACTCCTGCAATGGAGTGTGCTGCGACTGGCTGCGATGCGTTGGGGCGTGCTGTTATGGTGGAGCCTCTGGCCTATTCATAGCCTCGCCGTCGAGTGTGATATGGCCTTTCGACATGGTATCTTGATTTCACCCGATCAAATCCGAATTTTAACTGATGGTCGGACCCAATATCAGATCAATAACGATAACCAATTGTTTGTCCAAGGACAGTGGTTGGAGTTATCTGAGCAAGATGGCCAACTACTGACACAATACAGTCAGGGGATGCGGCGATTTGTACCGCAAGTGGTTGGTATCGCCGTGGACTCCGTTGAAGTCGGGTTGTCCACCATTGAAAATATGTTAGTTGGCGTTGGAAATCCTGCCCAGCAACAAGAATGGCAAGCATTAGTGCGAGAAACAACGTATCAGTTAATGTCGCGGTTTGTTCGTAGTGGTGAACATTTTTATCTAGCGCCACAAAGTCTGAATGAAATGGACTCTTTTTTACATGGCGAACTGAAGCATAATTTAAGTTTGTTGGCCAAAAATACCGTGGGTGCCGTTTGGCAAGCCCTGCGTAATGCCTTGAGGCAAACCGATGATAATTTTGAACAGCATGAAATGCAGGATTGGCAGGCGGTTGAAGCCTTGATGGAAAAAATTAACAGCAATTTGGATGCCAAAGCGGAAGAACTGGAGAGTAAATCAGTATTGTTCTGCCAACGGCTTCGCGAGCTAGATCACATCGAAACGCAGCTGCAACAGCGGGTGCCGCAGCTATTATCTTATGATGTGGTGATTGAAAAATAACATGATTTGGTTCATGTGGAGGCGATGGTTCACATCGACTCCACGGCAATGCAGGCGTGCTAAACCACGCCATACTCGTCTTGTAAGGTCACCGGCATGGAATTATCAACTTCATCACTGATGGCATCGATGGTTTTTTCTGCTTCGGTCAGAGAGCTTACTTCGGCAATGTGAAACAGCGCTTCGCCTTCATTCACCAGTGGTAGGTTGGTTCGGCCAATAATGATGCCAGAGAAGGGTGCTTTTACCGTGACTTCAAAATCTGAGTAGGGGGAGTAGATATGCGCCAACACATCACCCTCACTCACCGTTTGGCCCAATCCTAAATAGTAGCGAGCGATACCGTCGTGCTCGGCGCGCACCCAGCTACTTTTTTTCGAAAACAGCGATTTAGTTTTTTGCTCACGTTTGGTCGGGTTCAACATACCAAGGCTATGCATCACATTTAAAATGCCGCGCACGCCGATTTTGATCGAGTGTTCATCAAAGCGCAGCGCTTCGCCAGCTTCATACAAAATAATCGGGATACCCAGTGCGTTGGCGGTGCCACGCATAGTGCCATCGCGGCTGGCGGCTTTGATGATAATAGGTGCATTAAAGCTCTCTGCCATTTTGAGCGAAACTTTATCTTTGGAGGTAGCCCGCACTTGTGGGAAGTTACTCCGATGAATAGCTCCAGTATGTAAATCAATAACATGGGTCGATTTTTTTAAAATGCGTTCCATAAACTGATACGCCATGCGGCTTCCTAAGGAGCCTTTTTCGCTACCGGGAAAACTTCGGTTTAAGTCGCGCCGATCCGGCAGGTAGCGTGATTGCTGCACAAAACCATAAGTATTGACGATGGGTACCACGATCAAGGTGCCCTTTAATTGATTGAGTTTATCCTCGCGCAGTAAGCGGCGGCAAATCTCGACGCCGTTGATTTCATCACCATGCAAGGCTGCGGTGATTAAAAGTACGGGACCGGCTTTTTTACCATGGATGACATGGGCACCAATGTTGAGTTCGGTGTGGGTGTAGAGTTTGCCAAACGGGATGTCTACCACCATTCGCGTGCCCGGGGAAATAATGCTATTGCCCAAGGCAAAATCTTGTTGAGGCAGTACAGCTCGACGGGGCTTAACTTGAGTCGGCGTTGTCTTGGCTGCTGTGTGTGCGCTATCAGAGCCTTTATCGCCTGACGCTGGATTTGACGTTGGGTTTAGCGTGTCTGATGTGCTTTGGCATCCGTCGGACTCACCGCGCGGCTCGCTTGGCGAATCAAGCGCAGTGCTAGTGTCAGATCTTAGTTCAACAAGGCTTGACGTCTGCGGTGACGATGGGGTGGATGTGGTCATTAAACTCTCCTAAACAAGCGCTACAACGGGTATGAATAGAGCTTGAATGAATGAGACAAAGCGCAAACAAATGGCCAATGCAATAGGCATTAATATGCTGCCAATTCCGCTATGAACCTGACTGCGCTGCATGAGTTATGGTATAGCTCCTTTAAACAGTTGCTCACTCGATAGCGTGCGGTTCCAACGTGGATGCTGTTGCTAATTCAGGAGGTGTTGCAGCTCGAACTGATCGCTCCAACACTTTCTGCTGTCGAGCCAGTTGCACCTCAAGGTGTTGAATGATCGCGCTACTGACATCTACCCCCGTGGCTCCTTCAATACCTTCTAAACCTGGCGAGCTGTTCACTTCCATCACCACAGGGCCGTGCTCGGCGCGTAATATATCGACCCCCGCGACTTCTAATCCCATACAACGCGCAGCTCTGAGCGCTGTGTCACGTTCTGCTTTACTAAGTTTGATACTTACGGCACTGCCACCGCGATGTAAATTAGAGCGAAACTCACCGTCTTTTGCTTGGCGCTTCATCGCCGCAACGATTTTGTTACCCACCACAAAACAGCGGAGATCGGCACCATTGGCTTCTTTGACATATTGCTGTACCAAAATGTTGGCATTGAGACCCATAAAGGCTTCAATCACGCTTTCCGCGGCGGTCCGGGTTTCTGCTAACACCACACCAATACCCTGAGTGCCTTCCAGTAATTTAATGACCAGCGGGGCACCGCCAACCATCTGAATAAGATCGGGTATGTCATCGGGTTTATCGGCAAAGCCGGTAATAGGCAGTGGGATGCCATCTCGTGCCAGCAGTTGCATTGAATTGAGTTTATCGCGCGCTCGGCCAATGGCGGCTGCGTTATTCAGGCAGTAGACGCCCATCATTTCAAACTGGCGTAGTACAGCGGAGCCATAAAAGGTAATGGACGCACCGATCCGCGGGATCACCGCATCAATGTCAGTCAGACTTTCACCTTTATAATGAATCGACAGTGCCTGATGATGAATACTCATGTAGCACAGTGTAGGGTCGACTACGATGACGTGGTGGCCACGCTGCTCGGCCACCTCAACCAATCGTCGTGTGGAGTACAATTCGCTGTTGCGCGATAAGATTGCTATTTTCATGGTGCTCCAACACTAATATTCAATGAACGAACTCAGGGGTTCGCAAGGTCGCCAGCATGGCATCCAGTAGGCTAACTTAGTCAAGCTGCAGCCACGATGCTCGGATGACTTTTATAACAGCATGCAAAACACAGTTGCCATGCCGTTGATGTCAATATGCGTTTTGCGAATGGGCATGATAAAGCGGCATACATTGGCAAAACACAGTGTCTGTTAGTTTAGGGAATTAATAACAAGGACCCAAGCCCCAAGAACACAAAAAAGCCCACCACATCGGTGACTGTAGTTAAAATCACCGACCCCGAAAGCGCAGGATCGATTTTCGCTTTTTCTAGCCACACCGGGATCACCACGCCAGACAACGCAGCCACCAAAATATTGATGATAATCGCCATGCTAATAACGGCACCAATAATCCAATCGTTAAACCAAGCAAAAGTCACCACGGCGATCACTAAGGCCCATAACAGGCCATTTAATAAACCAACCCCCAGTTCTTTTCGTAGCAAAGTCCAGTAGGTTTGCGGGGTGATTTGTCCTAAGGCAAGCCCTCGAATCATCAAGGTTAAGGTTTGGCTGCCAGCAATACCGCCCATACTGGCGACAATCGGCATCAATACCGCGAGTGCGACTTGCTGCTGCAGGGTGGCTTCAAATAAACCAATGGTCCACGCGGCTAAAAACGCGGTGAGTAAATTAATACCTAACCAAATCGCACGACGCTTGGCGCTATCCCATACCGGCGCAAACAAGTCCTCGGTTTCATCCAAACCCGCGGTATGCATGAACTGACCTTCTAAACTGCGCCGTACGTTTTCAAGTGCTTCGCCAATCGAGAGGCGTCCGAGCAGTTTACCTTCGTTATCAACGACGGCTAACGCACTATAACCTGAGCGTGATACCAAGTCAGATCCTTGGTCCAAATCCATATCACCTTGAACGATGGGGGCTTCGTCGTCGATAAATTCGACAATGGGTAAATGGATAGGTTGTCCTAACAACTGCGTGCCGACCAATAAACCACTGTAGCGTCCTGTTCGATCCACCACCATCAGGGCATCTTGGTATTCGGCATCTTCGTGAATTTTGCGAAATAACCGAATGGCATCGCGAACTTTGGCATTTTTACTGATCATGACCACATCATGGTCGGCATAGCGACCACATTGATCATCGGTGTAACCTAACGCAGTAGCGAGCCAACGTTTTTCACTGGCATCGAGTTTCGAGCAAGCGTCTTGATAGATGGCGGCCGGTAATTCATCAAGCAGTTCAATCAGATCATCAACATCCATCTGCTCGACCAGTTGGCTGAGATCATCATTACTTAACTGCTTAAAAATATTTTCGCGGGCATCTTCCCGCATGTAGGTGAGGGCGGCGATTTGTTCGCTCGATGGCAGCTGTAACCAAATCAGCAAACGCTGCTCACGCGGCATCGCTTCCAAAGCGACCGCAATTTCTTCTGGTTCTAATTGACTCAACCGTTCGCCCAGCTGTTCGACCTCTTCGTGATCAAAGCTTTCGCGAACAATTTCTTCAATATCGAGCAGTTGATTTTCGGCCATAGCGCCATCCCAATACTGGCATTGACGAAGCTGTCGGTATGCCACAAACAACATAAGATAATACCGCAGCAACACCGTATTTTTATAGTCGATTCAATAGGATTTTTCAGTAGGCATGTGACTAACTGCTGAAATTACCACCAACGTTTCAATTTAAAGCCAAGCATCATGACAAGTGCCAGCAGCAACATAAATCCTAGCGTATAGAAATAACCATACGGATGTTGCAATTCTGGCATTACCTCGAAATTCATGCCATAGACCCCAACAATAAAAGTCAGAGGGATAAATACCGAACTGACCATGGTTAACAGTTTCATTCGTTCACTAATTTGATAGGACGTGGTCGACATGTAGCTGTTTACCAAATCACCCAATTGGTCGTAATACATTTGCGTCATACTGTGCAAACGTTCAAATTTTTCATAAAAATCACGCAGTTCTACCGTTTGTAGCTGTAATTGTCGCAAACTGTGATCATCGTTTAGCCAGATATCGTCAAACATTTCTTTTTGGTACGCTAAATTGCGGTCAATTTTACGTAGTACGGAGCGATATCGCATGGCTTGCGCCAGCTTTTGATCATTACCGCGGCTGAGCATGTCATCTTCAAGCTCCCCCAGCACCTCTTCAAATCGGATCAATTTTTCTAAATAACTGCTGGAAACCGCATGAATGTAGTGTTTTACCCAATCTCGCACCGGGCTTTGTGGTGCTTCCACACTAAAGCGGGGGAACTGCGATTTTTGCATGGAACTTGGGATATTACATTTATAAATCAATACATTGGATGAAAATAGCAGGTTAAGCTGGGCATGGCCTGGATAGCTTTGAAAATCATCAGCGACAAAAGCGCGCAAAATCAGCAAGGTAAAATCGTTACTGGCTTCGAGTTTGGGCGGATGGCGTTGGCGTAAAAAATCCTCGCGGATCACCGGATGAATATGAAATGCATGTAGCACCGACTGCTGCTGTGCCGCATCGGCATGCGTAAGATCGAGCCATACTTTTTGATCGCCATGCAGTGGCAATGTGATATGGGCAAAGTCAACCGAATGCCATGCATCCGACTCTGGATCGTACAAATGAATTTCGAGCATCATCATCCTTTTACCAAGATTGGCTGTTTATAGCGGAGCAGCAGTTGCCAGCGCATCTTGCCGTAACCGTTTGAGTTGGTTTTTCGTCCATTGCCAATACCAGCCTAGCCGACTTTGCAACTGTCGATGGTGGTATAACATCAAACCATGCTGCGGTTGTACCGCATCCATCCACTGTGCTTTATAGCGATCATTACCGGTTAAAAAATCAATATGAACCACCTGATCATGCTGCAAGACCGCATCGATCATCGCCGCAGTGAGTACGGTGCCTGGTGACCATGCATCATAGCGCTCATCTTGCGCTAATTTATAAATGGCCGCATGTTGCTCCTGCACCAGCCACAGTTGACAGGCAATAGCTTGGTTGTCCATCCGCAGCACTCCAAGCCGTAAACTCCCTTCAGTGCTGGCATAATCTAGCAGCCAGTTGATAAATTCCGGGCAGCCTTCGGCCGATTTCCAGCTGTGCTCATATACCCGCCAATAGTCGTCTCGAAGGCCTGCATCGATCTGATGATAAATTTGCCAGCTTGCGCCGGCCGCGAGTAATTTTTTTTGCCGCCGTTTAATGGTGTTTTTTAGTAACGAGCTGCGTTTTTGCCAATAATCTGCCAAGGCATCAGGTTGACGCTTCAACCCCGCCGTCCAATTGTGGCTTGCCACATAGTGATGGTGCCAGCGCTGTGCAGCATGATATGCGTGCAAGGTATCATGTTGCGACGATAAATTTGTCATGTCCTGGGCGTGTAA
>Ga0209812_10000522_pt1 | contig 34435 bp, 29 predicted proteins | sample JI71714BDNA_FD_187502 | JGI IMG/M metagenome (GOLD analysis project Ga0209812, IMG submission 187502) | Wastewater effluent complex algal communities from Wisconsin, to seasonally profile nutrient transformation and Carbon sequestration -... | ecosystem: Engineered > WWTP > Effluent > Algae...
TGAAGTCGGCACGAAGTCTGATTTACTCAACAACACACTGCGCTTAAATGCCGCCTTGTTTTACTACATCATTGACGATATTCAATTATCAGCTATTGGTGGACAAACACAGGGTAATCAGCTGATTAATGCCGATAAAGGCACAGGCTATGGTTTTGAAGTCGATTTTGATTATCGTGTCTTACAAAACCTGAGTATCGGCGGCGGCTTTAGTTATAACAACACGGAATTAAAAGACGATACCTTAACGGTAGCGCCTTGTGGTTCTGGATTGTGTACCGTATTAGATCCACGCGTGAATGGCTTGGCCCTGATTAACGGCAATCCGTTCCCGCAAGCACCTGAAACCATTTTAACGTTAAACACCCGTTACGATTATCCGCTACCAGGCGGCGAGGTGTATGTCTTTGCCGATTATCAGCGTCAAGGAAAAACCAATTTATTCTTATATGAATCTGTTGAGTTTAATACTGATGGCAATTACGAAGCGGGCTTGCGTGTGGCTTATGTTAACTACAATAACAACTACGAAGTGGGGATTTTTGGTCGCAATATTACCGATCAGGATAATCTGAAAGGCGCTATCGACTTTAGTAATCTCACTGGGTTTGTCAATGAACCGCGGGTATTTGGTATTGATTTTAAAATCAACTTTTATTGATTGGTGCAGCAAAAAGCGGGCGAAATAACATCCGCTTCGTTGCGAAGAATTGTCAGTAAAAGCGCTGTTAAACCAGCTCGTACGTTTTATTGAACCGTTGTCGTATAAGTTGTCGTGTTAATATAATAAAGAAGGGTAGCCATTGCTACCCTTCTTTATTAACCACTATAAGTCTTAGTTAATACAGGCAATTAGGTACAGTTCCATACACTGCCGTTAATGTTATTCCTCGGTTTTTGAGGCGGGTATTTTTATAAACTGCATATCACGATACGCATGCCGCTCACCAGGCTCAGCCGCATAAGGCTCCAAGGTAAAACCAATGACTTGGCGGCGATTATTCAGTTGAAAATGCAGTAATGCTGGCTGTGCCACATTGGGATCCTGCCATCGCACAATAAAACTATGATCAGCAAACGGCTCTAGCACACCTTGCAAATTAAGCATGCGTGCAGAGTGTAACGTTAATCCCTGCTCTGTTTGCGAAAGCGTTATAGCACCGAACCAACGATCAGCATATTGCCCAGCATACTCTTGTAATGCCAATAATACACTACCCGTACCCACCGGTAAGGCGGAAGAGGCAACACCCTGCAACCGCTGTTGTTGCTCAGCGTAATAAGCAACCCAATCCCGTTGCACGTCAGGCGCCAAATAGTGTTTTAAAACAGTTTGCACAACCGCCTGACGCGCTCTGCTATTCGAACCATTATTGAGAACAACTATACCCAGTTGCCGCTCTGGTACCAGCAGTACATGCGCTTGAAATCCTGACAGAGTACCCGTGTGGTGCACCACTTTTTCACCATGCATATCCGCCATCCGCCAGCCCATGCCATAGGCACTAAAATGCGTAAAATCCAGTTCGCGATCGGCTGCAGACACCCCCATAAGCGTCTGCGGCGTCCACATTTGTGTTAATTGTTGACGGCTAAAAGGCGCAAAACCCGGCAATTCAGGCGTTTGGTTAGCATTTCGTGACGTAGGATCCAGTAAAAACGCCAACCACTTACTCATATCTTGGGCGTTACAGACGATCCCACCTGCCGCGGCAGACATTAACATCGCGCCATCAATGGCGTTACGCTCAATGACAGCAAAGCCTTCTTCTGCACTAAAGCGATACGGCAACGCCACATTTTGTAAGGCCACATCGGGGACTGGACCGGCATAACATTGCATGTTTAATGGCTTAAAAATCCGCTCGGCCACAAATTCATGCCAAGGCGTTGCCGCTACCCGCGCAACCAGCTCAGCTGCCGCGATATACAACACATTACTGTACGCATAATTCGCCCGAAAACTGGTAACAGGTGTGAGGTAACGTAAATTATGAATCACCTCTTCACGGCTAAAACCACTGGGTTCAGGCCAAATCATGCTATCACCTGCTCCGCCGGCTAAACCACTGCGCTGACTTAATAAATCACGTACCGTAAATTCTGCGGTAACCCACGGATCTTGCAATCTAAACTCGGGCAAATGCTGAATAACCTTGTCGTCCCATTGCAATTTTCCCTCATCCACCAAAATAGCGACACTGGCAGCAGTAAAGGCTTTCGACGCAGAAGCCAAACGAAAATACGTCTCCGTGGTTACCGGTGAGGTTTCTAGCACACTTCGCTCACCGTACCCGGCCAAGTGCACGAGTTGCCCTCTTTGGATCACCGCAACGGCCATACCGGGAGTATCGAATTGCGTCAGTGCCGCTAAAGCAACCGCATCAAACTCAGGTATTGTCGGCGTCAATACAGGATCAACGTCTTGTGCATACAAGGGGGTGCCAATATGGAATAGGGCCGACATCACTAGGGAGACCGCAAGATACCGCATCTTTAACTCCTTTCTCGTCAATGCACGCTCACGATTATGGGCGTACCAATGAAAATTTTTGCGCTGCACTTAGCGTAAAATACTCTGCTGGCCCACCGCCACGCAGTACGGGATCAGCCGCTAACGTATCGAACACGCCATCCTGCAGCAGCGCACCATCAATATGCACACCAATCACTTCTCCAAGTACCATCCACGTATTCACTTGCTCGCCTTGCGCGGTAACTAAGGGAAATAATTGGGTTAACTTGCATTCAAAACGCACGGGGCTTTCTGCCACTTGCGGAGCTTTTATTAACCGTGACGGCAGCATAGTTAAGCCCGCCAAGGTAAATTCATTAATGTCGGGTGCCACACTGGCACTGGTTTGATTCATCGCGCTAACTAAACGACGATTGACTAGATTCCAACAAAACTCGCCTGTTTGCTGAATATTTTGTACAGAGTCTTTCCAGCCAGTACTGGCAAACCCAATTATAGGCGGCTTGTAATTAAATAAATTAAAAAAGCTATAGGGCGCTAAATTGACTAGCCCTGTGTCACTCACACTAGAGATCCAGCCAATTGGCCGCGGGGCAATAATACTGTTTAACGGATCATGCGCTAAACCATGTCCCTGTGCGGGTTCAAAAAAATACTCTTCTGCCATAAACGCGCTACCCTTTGCTTTTTGAAAAACGTTTTTTAAAACACCTGCCAGCGCTGGCGGCAAGTAAACAGCCGCAGAGGACTTGCTTTTAGCCTGCCAGCAATCTAGCCTGAACGCCAGCGCCAACTGAATAAGATGAGACCAGATGCCAGATTTTCGCAGTGATACCGTAACACAACCTACTGCTGCCATGAAGGCGGTGATGTTTAATGCGCCATTAGGCGATGATGTGTTTAATGATGATCCCAGTACGCTGGCATTACAACAGTACGCGGCTGATATGTTAGGGTTTGAAGCGGCCTTATTCGCACCCAGCGGCACGCAAACCAATCTTATTGCGATGATGAGCCATTGTCAGCGCGGTGATGAAGCCATTGTGGGGCAACAATGGCACACCTATAAATGGGAAGGTGGCGGTATGGCCGTGCTAGGTTCCATTCAGCCACAACCACTTGCCCTGCAATCCGATGGTACTTTGGCCTTAACGGATATTCTAGATGCGATAAAACCAGACGATCCGCACTTTGCGCGCACCCGCTTAATTGTGATTGAAAATACGGTGGGTGGCAAAGTATTACCCTTGCACTACATGCAAGAGGTTGCGGCCTTAGCAAAACAGCAACAATTACAATGCCACATTGATGGCGCGCGTCTTTTTAATGCCGCCGTCGCCCTGGCACCTCAGCACCACCTAAGCCCGCAACAGATGGCAAAAACCCTTTGCCACGGATATGACTCTGTCTCTATTTGCTTATCAAAAGGCTTAGGCGCACCGGTTGGCTCATTACTACTTGGCTCTGCCGCGTTTATTCAACGGGCGAAACGGGTGCGTAAAATGCTTGGCGGTGGCATGCGGCAAACTGGCTTATTAGCGGCAGCCGGGCACTTCGCTTTACAGCATCATATCGATCGTTTGGTAGAAGATCATACCCATGCTCGCGTGTTAGCAGACGGGTTAACGACCTTAGCAGAGCAAGGACGCTTAGCCGGTCAACTGATTGTCCATCCCCCACAAACGAATATCCTTTTTACCGATTTGGCACCTACGTTAGCCGAGCAACTGATCACGTTTTTAGCTGCAAAGCAGGTAAAACTCACCAGCAGCAACTATGCAAGTGCCAGCGGCCCGCTAAAACGGTTCCGTTGGGTGTGTCATCTAGATATCAGCACACATGATATTCATCATACACTGGCGTTGGTGGCAGAATTTGCGCATAGTAACGTGTAATCTTAATTATCATCTGGGCAACGATACCGTGGGTGTTGCCCCCCAGCCACTTGGAGCTACCTAATGCGTTTACGTCTTCTTGCTGCCTTAGTTTTTGCAACGCTCGCCTATTCACCCAGTTCGGTTACTGCTGAAGTCATACGTATAAGCCCAGAACTAGAACAACACGTAATAAGCTGGCGGCGTGATTTACACCAACACCCCGAATTAAGTAACCGCGAGTTTCGCACCGCCAAGGTCATTGCTACACATTTAGAGCAGTTGGGCTTACGCGTGCAAACGGGTATCGCCCATACCGGCGTAGTGGCTATTTTAGATAGCGGTAAGCCTGGGCCGGTATTAGCACTGCGTGCCGATATGGATGCATTGCCCGTTACCGAACAAACCGATCTGCCTTTTCGATCAGTGGCGAAGGGTGAATACCGAGGTAAAGACGTCGGCGTGATGCACGCCTGTGGCCATGATTTACATGTCGCAATGCTGATGGGTGCTGCTGACTACTTAGTTAAACACAAAGCACAGCTTACAGGTAAAGTGATGTTTATTTTTCAACCCGCAGAAGAAGGGGCTCCCGCAGGCGAAGAAGGGGGCGCTGAACTGATGCTAAAACAAGGGTTATTTGCTAAAGACAAACCCGAGGCGATCTTCGGTATTCATGTTTGGGCACCGGCTAACACCGGCGTTGTTCAGTATCGCTCAGGGCCATTAATGGCATCTTCGGACCGCTTTGAAATACGCGTAAAAGGTCGACAAACCCATGGCTCTGCTCCTTGGGGCGGGGTGGATCCTATTGTTGCCGCAGCACAAATTATCAACAACGTACAAACCATTGTTAGCCGCCAAATTAATATTACCCGCGCGCCAGCCGTGATCAGCTTTGGTATTGTGGAAGGCGGCGTACGCAATAACATTATTCCAGACGAAGTTTATTTAGAAGGGACGATTCGAAATTTTGATATGGGTATTCGTCAACAAATTTTTGGTTTACTGACCAAAGCCGCGGAAGCCAGTGCGGCGGTTACCGGCGCCAGCGCCGAGGTTAAGATTGAAGAAGGCTATCCGGTAACCCTGAATGATCCCACGCTCACGGCGCGCTCGTTACCTATTTTGCAACAGGTTGCTGGCATTGAAAATGTGCAGGAAAGCCCATTAGTGACTGGGGCAGAAGATTTCTCCTATTATGCGCTAGAAACCCCAGGGCTATTTGTATTTTTAGGGATCACGCCCGAAGGCCAAGACGCAGCAACAGCGCCGGCTAATCATTCACCACATTTTTATGCTGACGAAAAATCGCTAAAAACGGGTACAGAGCTATTTATTAATTGGATAATGGCCTATCAGCCATAAACTTATTGCTTATTTCCCCGTCTAATAACGTTTAAACACTCACAAGGAAGGCTATGCAACGTTTTATTGCTTTATTACTGCTCGGCGTAAGTTATCACTCCGTAGCCACAACGGCGCTAGAGCAACAAGTCGAGACACTTTTTCAACAGAAAGCCTATGACGAGGTTAAAGCACTTATTGCTCCTCAAGTTAACAATAAAACCAAAGATGCGTTTTTATTAGCCACATTAGGCCGCAGTGAGTTGGCACTGGGTAATGCAACAGCAGCGGAAAAATGGCTTGCCAAAGCGGTAAAAGCCGATGCGGCTAACGCAAAATACCAATTTTGGTATGGCCGTGCCAGCTGTGATTCGGCACAGCAAGCCAATATGCTCAGTGCCCTCGGTTTTGCTAAGCGCTGTGTCAACGCCTTTGAGCAAGCGCATCAATTAGCACCCGAGAATGCAGTTTACCTTGAAGCATTGGCGAAATATTATGCGCAAGCGCCTGGCGTGGCAGGTGGCGATAAAGACAAAGCGATGGCACTAAGCAAAACCTTACAGCAAGTTGAGCCACTTAAAGGCCACTTGCTAGAATTAGAATTGCTATTACAACAAGATCAAACCGAGGCAGCCAAAGCCTTAATAGCTCAAGTACCGGCCTTACAAAACCGGCCTGAACCCTATTTTATGCACGGGGTAAAATTGGCACAAAGCCGCGATTACGCAGGTGCAGTGCAGCAGTTTGTTCACGCCAGCAAACAAGAGGCCATTGATACAGAAGCAAAACGCAGTCGTTTATTAGCTCTGTACCAGCTAGGGCGTGCAACTGTACTGGCTAAAACCGACTACCCACAAGGGATTGACGCATTACAACGCTTTTTAGCTGACGAAGAAACCTTGCCTGAATTTAACGAGTGGGCGCAGTTTCGTCTTGCGCAACTGTATTTAGCCACAGAGCAACGCCCAGCAGCAGAAACATTGCTTTCGGCACTGCAAAACAGCACCAAAGATGACACCTTAAAAACCGAAATTAAGAAAATATACTAATGCCAAGACCGTATTTTCAGGGCATTCATCATGTGGCACTCATTGTCAGTGATTATGCCCGCAGTAAACACTTTTATAGCGAAACGCTTGGCTTGCGTATCCTTGCTGAACATTATCGCGAGGCCCGCCAATCGTGGAAACTGGATTTGCAGTTACCCGACGGCAGCCAATTGGAATTGTTTAGTTTTCCGGATGCTCCCTCTCGGCCCAGCCGACCCGAAGCGCAAGGATTACGCCATCTGGCTTTTGCTGTAACCGATTTAGAGCTCTGGGTCAGCTATTTGCAACAACAGCATGTCGCCACCGAAGCTATTCGTGTTGATGAGTACACTGGTAAGCGCTTTACTTTTTTTCAGGATCCAGATGGCCTACCTTTAGAGCTGTATCAGCGTTAATCACTATCGAAGAGAACAAACAATAAACGCGCTAGCTTATCCCTTCACCTGTGGCACCGTGAAGACAAAAAAACCGGCAAAATATGCCGGTTTTTTTGTGATCCATTCGAACAACCTTAACCCGAATTTCGCATCCCAGCAGCAATACCAGCAATAGTCACCATTAAGGCTCGGTTGCTTTGATCATTAATGCTATCGGGATGCTGCCGTGCCCGCTTTAACAACTCGACTTGCAAGATATGCAGTGGATCGACATAGGTGTTTCGCAGCATAATCGATTCGCGGATCCACCCCTCTTTTGCCATTAGGGTATCACTATGAATTAACTGCAGTAATAAGGCGCGATCTTCGGCTAATTGCTGCCGTAATTGCTCACCTAAACCTTGTAATTCGGCAGGGACTAACACCTTGTCATAATAGGCTGAAATTTCAATGTCGGCCTTTAAAAAGACCATCTCTAGCATGGATAACCGTGTTGCGAAAAATGGCCATTGCTGCTGCATTTCATCAAGCAGCGCCTCGTTCTTTTCAGCAACGGCTTTGGCTAAAGCATTACCCGCACCTAACCAAGCCGGCAGCATTAATCGGTTTTGCGACCAAGCAAAAATCCACGGGATCGCGCGCAAGCTCTCTACCCCACCGGTCGGATTACGCTTGGCTGGACGACTGCCCAAGGGCAATTTACCCAATTCTTGTTCGGGTGTTGCGGCGCGGAAATAAGGTACAAAGGCTTTATTGTGCCGCACCACTGCACGATATGCGTCGCAAGAATCTGCTGCTAATTGCGTCATTAACGTGCGCCAGCTCGCTTTAGGCACAGGCGGTGGCAGTAACATGCCTTCTAGAACCGCACTGGCATATAACGCCAAACTGCGCACGGCTAAAGCGGGTAAACCAAACTTAAAGCGAATCATCTCGCCTTGTTCAGTGACGCGCAATCCTCCAGCCAGTGAACCCGGCGGTTGCGATAAGATTGCCGCATGCGCAGGACCACCGCCACGTCCGATAGTACCGCCACGTCCATGAAATAATGTTAGTTTAACGCCGTAGTCATTACTGAGCTTAACCAAGGCTTCTTGTGCACTGTATTGTGCCCAGGCGGCTGCCAATACTCCAGCATCTTTAGCCGAATCAGAATAGCCAATCATCACTTCCTGACGGCCATTAATGTAACCACGATACCAATCAATGCTGAGCAACTGCCGCATGCACTCTGGCGCATGTTGTAAGTCACTCAGGGTTTCAAATAACGGTGCAACAGGCATGGGAAAACTGATGCCGGCTTCTTTTAATAAGAGTTGTACCGCAAGCACATCAGAGGGTTTACCTGCCATCGAGATAACATAGGTGCTAAGCGCTTCACTACCATGCCTAGCAACGATGTCGCACGTATCCAACACTTCTTGTACATCTGCCGAAGGCTGCCAACTTTTTGGAAATAACGGGCGTTTATTTGCCAACTCACGCAACAGAAAGGCCTGCCGATCGCTTTCGGTCCAGGCACCATAATCACCTAGCCCCAAGTAACGCGTGAGCTCAGCAAAGACTTGAGCATGGCGAGCGGCATCTTGTCGTACGTCTAATTTCAATAAGGTTAAGCCAAACGCATAGGCCCGACGAATAGTATCGGTTAAACGCCCACGCGCAATCAACTGCATGCCACTGGCTAATAACGACTCGTAGCACAATAACAACGGTTCGAGCAGTTGTTGATTATGCCAAATAAGATCAGAAGGCCGCTGTAACCGATCATGTTTTAACGCTTCGGTTAACCAATCACGCTTTTGTATTAACTGCTGTCGTAGCTTATTCAATACCGCGCGATAGGGCTCAGAGGCCTGCTCACTCGCCGCAATTAGCGCGGCAGACCCACTGTTCATCGATAATTCGGTGGACAATAAATCTAAATCACGAATAAATAAATCGGCGGCTTTCCAACGACTCAGCAAGAGCACTTGACGGGTTACTTTAGCGGTTACAAAAGGATTACCATCCCGATCGCCCCCCATCCAAGAAGAAAAACGCACCGGCGCGGCATCCAAGGGTAAGCCAGAGCCAAGCGCAGTATTCAGATCGGCATCTAATTCACGTAAAAAATCGGGTACAGCCTGCCACAGGGAGCTTTCGATCACCGCAAAACCCGATTTTGCCTCGTCTACTGGTGTAGGTCGCTGCTCTCGGATCTCATTGGTATGCCATGCTTGGCTAATTAACTCGGTTAAACGCAATTGCAATTGCTGACGTTGCCATGGCGTGTGTTGCTGCTCCAGTTGCGCCAAGCAACCGGCAATTTCACTTAACTTGTGGATCAAGGTACGTCGCGCTACTTCAGTCGGGTGCGCGGTTAAAACTAATTCAATGGAAAGATCGCGCACAGCCTGATTAATATCGCCTTTCTGTAACGCGGCATCTTTTAAGCGTTGAAACAGCTCAGTTAATGGCTCTGGCTTTTCTATGCTTTGCCGGCCCGCTTGACTTACACTAAAATGCTGCTCAGCTAAATTGGCTAAGTTTAAAAACTGAGCAAAGGCACGCGCTACAGGCAACAATTCATCATCGCTTAACGCCGTTAGAACTTGACGTAATTGCTCCGCTTGCTTGCTGTCACCTTGCCGTGCTTCTTTAGATAATTGCCGTATTTGCTCAACCCGCTGCAGCACTGCATCACCCAAATGTTGGCGCAATGTTTCACCCAATTCAGTTCCCAACAACCCAACATTTGCCCTTAGGGCGGCGTATTGCTCCATACCTGTGCTCCGCTGCTCATTGAATAGACACACACCCTAGCCTGTTCTGCGTTGGTACTCAACTATGATTGCTTACCAACTGAGCAACATTATTTAAGGCCGGTTTGACAAGCACGCTTGTAGTACACGTCCATGTAGAAGAAATGTGTGTAATAAAAATGAATCTAATGGAAGTCATCGCCGCGTAGGCACTGGTGCCATGCATGCGATATACTCCGCTAGGCAAAATGTTAATCTATGCAGTTGTGGAATAAAACGATGACAAGTACCAGCAATCAACCCAAAAAATCCAGTGGCTTACTCAGTAACTTGCTGATAAACGTAGTGATCCCTGCCATTATCCTCAGTAAATTTAGTGGCGAACATCAATTAGGCCCGGTGTGGGGGCTTGTTGTGGCACTGGCATTTCCCGTATGTTTTGGTGTATGGGAATTAAAACACGCCGGAAAAGTCAATTTCTTCTCTGTGTTAGGCGTGATCAGTGTCCTGCTCACAGGCGGAATCGCATTATTGCAGTTAGATGCAAAATACATTGCCATTAAGGAAGCGGCGATCCCCGGTGCTATTGGTGTTGCGGTATTAATTAGCCAATATACGCGCTACCCCTTAGTTAAAAAGTTTATCTTAAATGGTGAGCTGTTAGACAACGCTAAATTGTATGCCGCACTTGAACAACAACAACACACCCTCGCTTTTGAGAAAAAATTAGCGCAAGCAGGATATTTGGTGGCAGCCTCGTTTTTTCTTTCCTCTGCATTAAACTATATACTGGCCAAAGTCATCTTGGTAAGTCCACCTGGCACCACAGCATTTAATGAAGAACTGGGTAAAATGACCTGGCTCAGTTATCCCGTCATCGTATTACCCAGCATGGCGATGTTGTTTTTCGCAATTTGGTTTATTTTCAGCAGTATTAGTAAGTTAACCGGAAAAGAACTGGATAGTTTTATGCACACGCCCTAAGGCCAAGGTTGTACTGTAAAAGCAGTGAACACTGGCAGTGGCACGCGATACGCGGTTTATCGTTTCATCGTATAAACCGCGCAGTGTCCACTTTATTCCTTATTATGCGGCGGCAATTGTGCTCTTAACGCGGCTAACTCAGCCTGTAATTGCTGCATTTGTAGCAGCAAATCGTGCTGTACTTGTGCTTTTGCATCTATCTCGTCTTTGTGTTCTTCTTCATTCATGCTTTGTACTGCGTTAACAATCACCGCAATAAACAGGTTTAACATCGTGAAGGTCGCAATAAGAATAAACGGCACAAAGAAGGCCCACGCATAGGGGAATTGTTCCATAACAGGCCGCGAAATCCCCATTGACCAACTTTCTAGCGTCATTACTTGGAACAAGGTATACAAGGTTGCCCCCAAGCTACCAAACCATTCTGGAAATGCCTGACCAAATAACTTAGTGGCCATAACGGCAGAAACGTAATACACCAAGCCAAGCACCATAGCGATGGAGACCATGCCATTGAGCGATTTTACTAACGCCCCAACAATTTTCTTCATGGACGGAACAAAGGTCAACACCCGCAATACACGTAGTACACGTAACGCCCGCAACACAGCAAAAGGCCCACTAGCTGGCACTAATGCAATGGCCACCACAGCAAAATCGAATACGCTCCAGGCATCTTTAAAGAATGCCAAACGATAGGCATAGATACGCAGCACAATTTCAACGACAAAGATCCATAAAATAATACGATCTAACAATAAAATAGGACCAGACGCCACCGCCATAATCTCTGCAGAGGTTTCTAAACCTAATAACACAGCATTAATTAAAATTAAGGTTAACAAGGTGCGCTGCACCCAAGATCGCGCCAACCAAGTGACAACGTTTGCTTGCAGTCCTGGTGATGCGACAACGGTTACTTCACTCATCTTACGTACTCCAAAAATTGATGGCGCCATTGTAGAAGAACGGTTAAACAGATCAATGCATGTGTGACTAAGCCCCATAAAAAAACCCGACATTTACGTCGGGTTTTGCTCTGGTCTCTTTTGCACGCCTATGGCTTAAAAAGCATACGATAGACTGGTGTAGTAAAAACGACCAATATTGTTATACAAACCGGTTTCGGCTGTGGTACCGGTAGTAACACCCGGCAAATCACGGTTAAACACATTGTCCATGCCTAACGCCAGTTTAATGCCATTGGCGAAATCGTATCCAAGGCGAACATCGGTTACGACATAACTGCCATACTGCATAATATCGCTAGGATCTGGATTTATCGCCAGTGATTGCGACGTAAACAGTGATACTGCATCGATATAACGTGTTTTCACGCCTGCCGTCCACGCATCGTACCGGTAATTCACCGTTAAATTCGCTTGCCATGTCGCGTCACCCACCACGCCAGCATTTTCAATAAACTCATTTGGAAAATCTTGGAACGAGAAGGTTTTACGTGATTCTAACCAAGTACCAATAAGCTTGGTATTAAAGCGCCCACCTAAACCGTCAAAATCGTACCCAAGTTCGACATCGACACCGCTGGCCGTTTGTGCTGCCACGTTTTGAACAACAGACGTAATACGCTGTAAGGTTTGCGCGACGGGATCACGCTGCACTAAGTTACAGAACTGTGTATTTGGGCCGCTGGCGGAATCTACGCAACGGTTTAAGATATTTTGCGCGCTGATAGCTGCTATAGCATCATCAATTTCAATAGACCAATAATCCGCAGTAACACTAAAACCACGAATAAATTCTGGTTGATACACAAATCCTACTGTGTAGCTGTCTGATTTCTCAGCACGTAAGTTAGGATTACCGCCGCTAACCCCCTCAACAGTAGAAGGCGGATTATTTAATTGGAAATCAGGTGCGATGCCAATAGCGGCACAATTGTTAACGCGTGTTTGATTCTGTCTTTCTGTAGTAGCACAGGGATCGATCACACTAAAAAACGCCTGATTTTGCGGGCCAAATAACTCACCAATATTCGGTGCGCGTAGCGCTTCTGAATAGGTTGCACGTACACGCAGTGCGTTGTTAATCGTCCAATCTAAACCGGTCTTCCAACTTGTAGCCTCACCAATGGTGCTGTACTTGGCATAACGCACGGCGGCATCAAAGGCTAAGTCTTGAATTAAAGGTAAATCTGCCAGCAAAGGAATAGACACTTCGGTGAAGGCTTCTTTTACATCAAACTCACCCCGCATGTATTGCAATGAGTTTAAAAACGTTGCACCAGTAGCGGCAAAACGATCAGGCACTGATTCACTTCGCTCTTTACGATATTCTACGCCCGTAGAAAACCCTACATAGCCAGCGGGTAATTCGAATACACTGCTATTATTGATACTGCCGTTAATAACCGTTTGCGTAATCGTGCTATGGCTGTATGACGTGGTGTTAAACCAATCACGTGCAGCCTGATTAATCGCATTATCACCAAACAAACTGGTTGGCACGCAGCCAAAAGCACGTGCAGTGGTATCACGACATACAATATCACCGTTATCCAGAGCAATGGCATCTACAGATTGTGCAAAGTTAGTCCGCATTAAATTGTTGTAATTCACCTGTTCTAAGGTCGTCTCACCATGAGTAAGATAACTCTCAAATCCCCAATCAGCGGATAACTCCCCCTCAGCGCCAATCACAAAACGTGATGTCGTGCGGGTATTTTGTTCAAATCGCCGCCCAGCATCTTTTTGAAAGCGATGGATACGGATCGTTTCTAAGCCATTGGCATCCATCAAAGCGGCCATACTGTCGTCTAAAAAAGCGTTATCGCGCGCGATGCCAATTGCCGTGCGATATTCAAAAAACGAAGGTTGACCTTCACTGCTGCCCTTACTGCGAACATATTTGCCTTCGGCAAACAGGTTGATGCTATCGGTTAAATCGAAATTCGCTTTCATGTTCACGTTTTGGCGATTAAAGCCAGGCTGTAAATCTTGATATTCACGTAGATTTAAGAATTCACAATTGCTGCAGTGCTCGATATTGCCGTATGTCGTACCCAAATCTTGCAAACGCACGCTGCCATCTGGATTAAAAATGTACCAATCGCCATTTAAAAAGAAGTTTCCGGCGGTTGAGCTATCATACCAACCGGCATTTGCTACGGTTATGCGGTCAGGAATACCGTCATTGATAAAGACACCGTCACTATTGCGGAAGTCACCGTTTGCTGGGTTGGCAACCGCCATGTAAGACGTTCGCGTTAAACGTCTCTGCGTGGCATTCATGCCATCTTGCCCTGCGTACTCAGCTGCTACCGCAATATTGCCACGCCCACCGGCAAAGTCAGTACCAAATGACAAGGTGACCTTTTGATTTTCATATGGATTATCGTCGGCATAACCTTTACTAGCTTGTAAATCAAAACCTTGAATGTCTTTTTTCAGTTTAAAATTGACGACGCCTGTCACGGCATCCGCACCGTACACCGCGGAAGCGCCGCCAGTAATGATCTCAACAGAGTCTAACCAGGCGGTAGGAATACTATTGGTATCTACTGCAGCAGAACCTGCGCTACTGGCAACATGACGGCGACCATCCACTAACACTAAGGTGCGTGAAGCCCCCATGCTACGCAAATCTAATAAACTTAACCCTGCTGTACCAATAGAGCGCCCTGCGTTTGCTAACGAAAATGTTGCGGCTAACGAAGGTAAGGTGTTCAGCACTTCACCAATATTCATGGCGCCCGTTTCTACTAAATCGCGTCCTGAAATGACTGTAACCGGTGAAGGCGCTATGGCGCCTTCACGAAGAATACGAGAACCTGTAACTTGAATGCGTTCGGGTACTGCCTCTATTGCAGCCGTTTGTGCTTGCGCCGAAACCGGGCTGACTGCCGCTACAGCAATAGCCACCAAACTCAATTGACCTAACGCCAGTGAGGAAAAACGCTCAGACATAGTAACTCCTGATAAAAGCAGCCAGTAGGTGGCCAAAGCAAAGTCATCACCTATTCGTAGCGCGATAACCTTAAGAGGGGCGGCATTGTATGGATTTGCAGCTAAATCACCAGCAGAAATTGCTTAAAACTTACCGATTGATGAATAGTTATTCAGCTCTAGAGCATACAACGAACAATCTGAGCAAAGTTTAAACGCATGCCGAGACAATTAAAGTGAGGATTAAAGCAACTTACAGTTAAGCTGTAAGCTGCTTTATTTTACGATGAGCTGCGTTAATACGGGTCATAACAGCATAATAATTCATAAAGGTTAGCGCATAGCAAATCGCGCAAAAGCCTGCGCTAAGTCTTCGATTAAATCGTCTGGATTTTCCAACCCAATATGCAAACGGATCAGTGGCCCAGAATAAGGCCAAGAGGTTACGGTACGCAGTGCTTGTACATTCATGGTAGCGGTAATTAAGCTTTCATAACCTCCCCACGAAAAGCCCATTTTAAAATGCTGCATGCCTTCAATAAACGCTTGTATTTGTTCGCTGCTACCTTGTTTCAATATAAAAGAAAATAAGCCGTTACTGCCGCTAAAATCGCGCCTAAAAAACGCATGTCCGGGGCTGTCTTCAAACGCTGGATGACGAATGGCCTCTACCTCGGGCCGCGCGGCTAACCATTTGGCAATGATTAACGCATTTTGCTCATGCTGCTTTAAACGCACACTCAAAGTGCGCAAGCCTCGTGATGCAGCATAAACATCGTCCGCAGAAGCGCAGTAGCCTAATAAGTAACTGTGCTCACGTAATGTAGGCCAGCATGCGCTAGTGGCCGTAGCCGTACCCAACATGACATCAGAGTGCCCGATGATATATTTTGTCGCGGCTTGAATAGCAATATCCACCCCCAGTTCAAAAGGCCGACATAAAATTGGCGACGCCCAGGTGTTATCTAAAATGGTAATAATATTGTGTGCTTTAGCAACCTGACAAATCGCAGGAATATCCTGTACTTCCATAGTAAGTGAGCCCGGCGACTCTAAAAAAATCACTTTGGTATTTGGCTGAATAAGCTGCTTTATCTCGGCCCCCACCATAGGATCATAATAGGTAGTAGTAATGCCTAACCCTGCCAATATTTTATCGCATAATCCTCGGGTAGGCTCATAGGCAGTATCCACCATTAATAAATGATCGCCTTGCTTTAAAAAGGACAAAAGCGCACCACTAATGGCTGCGGCCCCACAGGGGTATAATGCACATCCGGCACCGCCTTCAAGTTCACACATTGCCTCTTGAAAAGCAAAATGCGTTTGTGTACCTCGTCGACCATAAAAGGGAACACGGTTTCCACGTTGTTTTGTCGCGTCTTTCAGCTCTTGCATGGTGTCAAAAACAATAGTCGAGGCCCTTACTAAAGGTGGATTTACCGCACTGCCTGTCCACTTTTTACTGCGACCTGCATGGATAAGTTGAGTCTCTTTTTTCATGACGCCCCTCGATTTAAATGATCATTGTTACCAAGACTTCTGGAAGTCTGCCAGAGACTATGCCATAGTCAAAGGGCAATTATAAAATCTTTAATTGTTTTACTGGCCCAGGACCAGGTTGTTAGAGTGATTGCTTTAATAAAAATAATGAGGAGATATTATCTATGCGCAGCTTCAAGCCAAACCCGCTCGCACTGGCCGTGGCCTTAACACTGCTAACCCCTGTGGCTTTTGCACAGGAAGACACGACTGATGAAAAAGCGGAAAAAATCGAACAAATTGTCGTCACCGGTACCCGGGTTGCAGGACGTTCTGTTTCCGACACAGCTGTGCCAATTGATATTGTGAGTGCAGAAAGTCTTGAGCGTTCAGGCTCAACAGAATTAAACCAAGTGTTATCTACCGCGTTACCCTCTTTCAACTTTCCACGTCCAGGCCTTACCGATGGCACAGATACGGTGCGTCCGGCTACCTTACGTGGCTTAGGACCCGATCAATCTTTGGTTTTGGTTAACTCTAAGCGTCGCCATGCCGCCGCACTGGTTAACGTTAACGGCTCTGTTGGCCGGGGGTCTTCTGCTGTTGACTTAAATACGATTCCCACTGCCGCCATCAGCTCGGTTGAAGTATTACGGGATGGCGCCTCTGCGCAATATGGCTCTGACGCCATTGCCGGCGTACTGAATTTACGGTTAAGAGAAGCTAGCGAAGGTGGCAACTTTACCTCTTCGTATGGTTGGCGCGACAGTACTTACAGCACACCTACCACACCCACTCCTGCAGGTGCCACATGGAGTGCACCTGCTGTAATCGAGCGCAGCCGTACTGACGGTGAAACCTTAACGTTAAGTGGTTGGCGCGGCTTTGATTTAGGCAGTAATGCCTTCTTAACCGTTTCAGCGGAGTATAAAGATGCCGAAAAAACGGAACGTGGTGGCTACGATTTCCGCCAACAGTATCCGCTAGTTAATGGCCAATTTGATCCCCGCGAAACCTTCTTTAATCGTTTTAATGCGTGGTATGGTGAACCGGAATTAGAGCAGGTCACCTTATTTGCCAATGCAGGAAAAACCTTAGATAACGGCAAAGTGTATGCTTGGCTGAGTTATCAAGATCGTGAAGCCCGCTCAGGCGGTTTTTATCGCCCAGCAAACGATGCGCGTAACGTTATTGAAATTTACCCTGATGGTTTCTTGCCTATTATTGCGCCTGATGTAACGGATGCTAGCGCGGCAGTTGGCTATGAATTTGATGTTGGCGAGTGGACTATCGACACGTCATTGGTCTGGGGCCAAAACCGCATGGCCTTCACCATCGAAAATACGCTAAACCGCTCAATTGGCCCCAGCAGCAAAACAGAATTTGATGCAGGCGGTTACCGTTATGGTCAAGCGGTGTTTAATGCCTCGGGTGTACGTTCATTTAATGTTGCCGCACTCGCCTCTCCATTGAACGTAGCCACAGGTATTGAATTACGTCGCGAGCGCTACAGCATTTTTGCTGGTGAGCCAGATTCGTGGCGTAACGGTGGTGTCTTGGTAAACGGTAATCCAACAGCATCAGGCGCACAGGTATTTCCTGGTTTCCGGCCTTCAAATGAGGTCAGAGAAACTCGGCGGGCTATTGGTGCATTCCTTGATCTAGAAGCTAATTTAACCGATAACATGCTGGGGTCTGTTGCACTTCGCGCAGAAGATTATTCTGACTTTGGCAGCAATTTGACCGGTAAAGCGGCTTTACGTTACGATTTTACCGATACTTTTGCTATTCGTGGCTCGCTACAAAACGGCTTTAGAGCGCCGTCGTTACAGCAACAAAACTTTACAGCAACTTCAACCAACTTTATTAACGGTATCCCGTTTGATATTACAACCTTCCCAGTTAGTGATCCGGTGGCTCAAGCGTTAGGCGCCCAAGAGCTAGACGCTGAGAAGTCCGTTAACTACTCTTTGGGTACGGTGTTTAGAGTGGGTGGCGTGTCAATTACTATTGATGGCTATCGTATCGATATCGAAGATCGTATTGTGTTATCCGAAAACCTAACACAAAATAATGTCCGAGATTATCTCACTTCTCAGGGTTTTATTGGTATTGGTGGCGGTCGTTTCTTTATCAATGGTGTAGATACCGAGACGCAAGGTGTTGATGTAGTAATTAACTGGTCAATGCCAACTGATAACCTTGGGTTGTTCGATTTTACTTTAGTAGGTAACTATAACGAAACAAAGGTAACGGCCTTACCGTCAACATCGCAATTGTCAGCGCTTAACCCCGCACCAACCTTGTTTGGCCGGGTTAACGTATTAACGTTTGAGAAAGGTACGCCAAAAGATAAAATTGGTGCGACCGTTAACTGGAGTTATGACAACTTGAGCGCGACATTGAAAGCGACACGGTATGGCGAGGTATTAACACCTGGCACAACCGCTGCGACCGACTTTGTTTTGACCCCGAAAACGTTGGTGGACTTAGAAGCACGTTATGAATTTAACGATAGTTGGACAGTAGCGTTTGGTGCAGATAATATTTTTGACCAGTATCCCGACGCGTTTCCGATCAACTTGAATACCACTGGCGCTACCTCGTTCTCGAACTACTCTCCTTTCGGTCGTTCTGGACGTTTAGTGTATGGCCGTGTCTCGTATAATTTTTAATCGCGAGTTTAATATTAACAGTTAATGTTAAAAGTGCGCCATTGCGGCGCACTTTTTAAACCAAGCCGGTTATCTCCGACAACGGCGTTAGTCTCTCTAACTCCGGCTTCGCAAAATAATACCCTTGTAAATATCGAATACCAACAGAAGTGAGGTAATCACACTCATCACGTGTTTCAACGCCTTCAGCTAACACACGAGTACCTTGTAATTCACATTGCTCAATAGTTTTGCAGACAATATGCTGTTTAGCTGGGTTAAGATGGATATTACGAATAAGCTGCATATCTAATTTTAAGATGTGCGGCTTTAATTCGATTAGCCAATCTAATGTGGCATACCCTGAACCGTAATCGTCGATGGCCGTTTGGAAGCCGCGTTTAGCATAGCTGCGAAAAATACGGTTTAAATGTTCCTTATCAGGAATTTGCTCGCCTTCGGTGACTTCAAAAACGAGTTTGTTTAAATCAAACCCGTATAAGTCGGCTGCTTCTATCGTAGCTTTTATGCAGGTTTCAGGGTTGTACACTGCATTAGGTAAAAAATTGATATTTAGAAACGTTTTACAACCCAATTTAGCTGCTGTTTCAATCGCTTTTACCCGACAGGCCTGATCAAAGTAGTATTTATTTTGTTCGTTTATACGTGCAAACACCCACCCCGCACCCTCACCTGCTGGGCCACGTACAAGAGCCTCATACGCAATAATGTCTTTCGTTTGCCAATCAATGATAGGTTGAAATGCCATCCGAATTTGAAACCCTAAATCTTGGCCGCTCAAGCAATCACTGCAAGTTTGCTGTTTTACTGATTCTGGGAAATGCATCAACAAGACCTCAATGCGGGTTAATAGTCTATTTGTATCAAAAAAGCGCCGTAAAAGCTCTTATTTTTAAATTTACGTCACCTTATATACTTGAAGCCCAACAAAGTTATCAGGTTACGGCACCACACGCCTTTAAGTTTACAGCATAAAACGTTGCTAAATAGCATAAGCCGCGACGCGAACATGTGCAAAAGTGAAGAGGCGAATAGCCTTAAATGTACGAGCAACACCACAATAAGGCGTTTATTACAGAAAATGTTAACCTTTTCTGGCACGATCTTCGTATAAAGTCGCGAAAAAAATGCAGAAAGGTGTTGGCAGCCCGCTCAGGCACAACACTGGCAGCGTTAGCTTAGAAATGTATAATAGTGAACATTCTTCTTGGTAAGACCAAGCGACCTTAAAAGGTACAGCATGAAATACAAAGATTTACGGGATTTTATCCAACAATTAGAAAAACGTGGCGAATTGGTGCGTATTACGCAGCCCATTGATCCGGTTTTAGAAATGACAGAGATCGCTGACAGAACGCTGCGCGCAGGTGGCCCCGCTCTCCTGTTTGAGAATCCTAAAGGCTCAACTATCCCCGTACTTGCTAACTTATTTGGTACACCGCAACGTGTCGCGCTAGGAATGGGACAAGAAGATGTTGCCGCGCTGCGTGAAGTGGGCAAACTTTTAGCCTTTTTAAAAGAACCGGAACCACCAAAAGGTTTAAAAGACGCCTTTAGTAAATTACCTATTTTTAAGCAAGTGCTGAACATGTCGGTGAAACAGGTGAAGAAAGCCGTTTGCCAACAAGTTGTGTTAAGCGGCGACCACGTTGATCTTACCCAACTGCCGGTGATGACGTGCTGGCCTGGTGATGCAGCCCCATTGATTACTTGGGGGCTTACCGTGACAAAAGGTCCACATAAAGAACGGCAGAATTTAGGTATTTATCGCCAGCAAGTATTAGGTAAAAACAAAGTCATTATGCGCTGGTTATCACACCGTGGCGGTGCCCTCGACTTTTTTGAGTGGCAAAAAGCACATCCCGGTGAACGCTTTCCCGTTTCAGTGGCGCTAGGTGCTGATCCCGCAACCATTTTAGGCGCTGTAACCCCCGTACCTGATACCCTGTCAGAATATGGTTTTGCTGGGTTGCTACGCGGTGATAATACCGAGGTAGTAAAATGCATTAGTAATGATTTGCAAGTTCCTGCTAACGCGGAGTTTGTATTAGAAGGCTATATTGAACCAGGTGAAATGGCTCCCGAAGGCCCCTATGGGGATCATACTGGGTATTACAATGAAGTTGATGATTTTCCGGTGTTTACTGTTACTCATATTACGCATCGCCAAGATCCTATCTACCACAGTACCTATACCGGACGTCCGCCAGATGAACCCGCTATTCTGGGCGTCGCCTTAAACGAAGTGTTTGTACCTATTTTGCAAAAGCAATTTCCAGAAATTACCGACTTCTATTTGCCGCCTGAAGGCTGTTCATATCGACTTGCGGTGGTCACGATGAAAAAACAATATCCCGGTCATGCCAAACGCGTGATGATGGGAGTATGGTCGTTTTTGCGGCAATTTATGTACACTAAATTTGTTATTGTCTGTGATGACGATATCAATGCCCGCGATTGGCAAGATGTCATTTGGGCAATTACCACCCGGATGGATCCTGCTCGAGATACCACCCTAGTAGAAAACACCCCCATTGATTATTTAGACTTCGCCTCACCTGTATCAGGTTTAGGTTCAAAAATGGGTATGGATGCAACCAATAAGTGGCCTGGCGAAACGACTCGGGAATGGGGAGAGCCTATTGTGATGTCTGATGAAATAAAACAGCGTATTGATACGCTTTGGCCAAGCTTAGGCATTCCTTTACCAGAGAAAAGCAAATGAGTTATCTCGTTACGGTGCTACCCGCTAAATTGCAATTCTCGGTTGCACAAAACGAGACGATTTTGCAAGCAGCGCTGCGCCAAGGCATTGATTTCCCGTATCGCTGCCAACAAGGGGTATGTACCAGTTGTGTCTGTAAATTACGGCAAGGCACGGTCGATTATGCCCCGCCTAGTCCGTTGACTGAACTTGATCAACAACAAGGTTTTGTTTATTGTTGCTTGGCCTTTGCACGCTCAGATTTAGAGCTGCATCATCCTTTTATTCGCAGCTAATCACTGCTTAACATGAGATGTTTATGAACGCTATTGCCTGTCGGGTTGTTGCTATTGAATCATTAACCCCTGTTGTCAATAAAGTACTGCTCGCACCAGCTGAGCCGGTATCTTTTATTGCTGGTCAGTATTTACAACTTTGCCTCACCCCAACGGATAAACGTCCTTTCTCAATTGCTAGTACACCGGCAGACACTTTGCTGGAGTTACATATCGGCACGCCAGCTGGCGATAGTTGGTCAAGTGCCGCGATGAGCCATATACAGCATCATCACAGTACAAATACCGCGATTATGGTTGAAGTAGGCTTAGGTCAAGCGCAATGGCGCCAGCACAGTGAGCGTCCGATTATCCTTCTTGCGGGGGGGACGGGTTTTTCATATGTGCATAGTATCGCGATGGCGATAGCTGCAGCAAACTACGATAAACCGGTTTTTCTATACTGGGGGGTTCGTCATGAGGAAGCGCTTTATTATGCGACAAAGCTTAAGCAGTGGGCAGACACGCATTCGACTTTCCACTTTATCCCTGTGGTTCAGGAACCAAATGCCTCTTGGACGGGTAAAGTCGGATTAGTGCATCAGGCCGTGTTAGATGATTTTAGCTCGCTCGACACTTACGATATCTATATGGCGGGTCCTTTTGCCATGGCAGGTGTTGCCAGAGAGGCATTTGCTGCGCAAGGCGGGCATCGTGAACACATGTTCGCCGATGCCTTTGCCTATATTTAATTCATCGCTACAGACACCGCTAACGCGTCTATCAGCTCGGCTGCAGGTTTGTACCCTGCAGCCTTAGCCTGTTGTAATAACGCAGCCCCTTCCACCTGCTCTCCATCTAATATCAAGCGCGCGCCATGCCAAGCCGTTGCAACCGCATCTTGCTGCTGTATCAAATAAAATTGCCAATCTTCGCGCTGTGCCCCAAGAATACGTTGCGCTCTACGATCACCGTTAACTGCAGCTTTTTTCCACCAATAGTTTGCTGTAAGACTAGGATGTACCGGTACATATTGCTTAATAATAATCCCATCTCGTTTACTGATCCGGCTAAAAGAACGACTTTGATTAATATTATTAGTTAATTCGAATATCCCAGCCTCAGCCCCTCGAATTTTGATACCAATCACTTTTTCTGGCTCGGGTTGTTTTAAACCATTAACATCCAACAGCCGCACAATTTCTCCCTCAGGATTCGTTTGTACACTCACTTCGCCTTCAAAGGACGGTATCGACACGTCTAACTTCTTAGTATCAAACCATGCTGAAAGATCGGGCACTGATTCTGACTCTGTTAAAGACGGTTCCACATAAACCAATGCCCCCGAGACCATAGAGATAAGATTCAATACACTGCCTAACATCTCTTGATGCCGACCGGATCCCAATTGTGCATATTGCCACAGATTTTTATGCCCAATAACTTGATTTGCAGAGCGTGAATCCATAGCACCTTTAACCCAAAAATTGAGCTGAATCGACATCAAATGCGGCTTACCTGTTGCCTCGTATTGCCAACGGCGCATGGCTCTAAAGGTATACGAATTAAAAACATCTTCTGGAAAACCATCTACGGCATCAACAACCTGAACACGACCATTACCATCCACTAAATACTGGAGGACGATATACCCAAAAGGATGTTGCCGTGACACCTCATCTGGAATATCAGGCATGGGTGTATTTACAGCTGCAGGCGCTTGCTCACGACTAAACCGATAAGGTCTGGCATCTTGTTTAATCACCGTTGCGGCAAACGCTTTCGCTGCGATGTCTTCAGCTGCCGTACGTTGCGTGGTAGTGGCCTCAGCATAAACACGTTTTACGATATCACTGGCTTGAGGATGCTCAAGTTTCTCGGCTAGCAAAAAATAGGATAATGCAGCTTCAAGATCGGTATCTTGGCCTTCACCATAATAGGCCATCACCCCCAAGTTAAAAGCGGCTTCAGCATTTCCTAGCGGTAACAGCGCGGTAAACCCTGCTCTGGCTTCAGGGTATTTCTTGTCTTCGTACGCTTGTATGGCCTTAAGCCAGTCAGCCTGAAGTGAAAACGTGAACATCAGTAAACAGGTAAGAAACAATCTTCTCATCTTATATCCTTAACATTATTGTTTTTTCCTTACGACACACTTCACAGCACTGTAGACATCAGGACACCATACACATCATAAAAGCGATATTTAAAATGTATTTGTGGGTTAATGTCTGACGTAATGTACTGCAATAGATTTGTAGGTTTTTTGTCACAAATTTATAGTAGCAAGTTTATGTAATTGGTCAATTTATATTCTGGTACTCGCTGATTCACTGTGCGAAAATAGGAGTAAATACACTAAAATTTAGGAAAAAATTTATGTTACATAAAACGCTGATTAAAGTTCGTGGTTATCATTTAGACATTTATCAGCATGTTAATAACGCACGCTATCTTGAGTTTTTAGAAGAAGCACGCTGGGGCTACCTAGAAGATAGTGGTGATATCGAGTGGTTTGCTAAACATGGTTTGGCATGGGTTATTGTAAATATCAATATTAATTATCGTGTCGCCGCAACGATGGGCCATACCTTAGAGGTTACAACACGCTTCAGTCACATTGGTGGTAAAAGCGCTGTTGTAGCGCAAGAAGTTCGTATTGCAGGGAGTGACGCTGTTGCCGCCGATGCACAAGTTACGTTCGTTTGTTTAGATCAAAAAACCGGGAAAGCCGTTGCAATCGAGGGCGAACTGCGCCAGCGGTTAGAACAACACTTAACAGAGTAATGACACACCTAAACACAACTGTTTTACCAAGGTTGGCTGCTGCAAGCCAACCTTGATAGCAGCTAAAAGGAAGATAAGCCTATGCGGGCTTGTTCAGCGATCTAACCATTTACTCATAACTTGCCTAAATAACACTGCATCATCACTTTCTTTGCATGGAATGTCTTTTGCTGCCATCAATTGCTCAAATCCGCTAAGTGAGGGATCGACAATCAAACAACGATCTCCCACCCTAGCCATGTTATTACTAACACCCGCGGCAGCATCATTAGCGCTACGTTGCTGATGTTCTTTAGCCACAGTCAAACGGGGCTGCTGTTGTTGCTTTGCCCAGCCAGCATAGTCTGCTACTGGAGCACTATGTTGCTGGGTGATGCCGGCTAATGCTCGCTCCGCCAAACTGGAGGACATCGCTGGCGTGGCAGTATGTTTGACGACTAAGCGAGTTTCGGTGTCTATTCTGGCATGCCCTTTTGTTGAAGCATTGTCCAACACGTCATCTGACTCTGTACGCCGATTTGATGCAGATAACGTCTCTTGCACAATGCTGTTACTTGGAGTGGCAGCAACCTGCTGCGTATCAGCCTTTATTTCTTCCGGTTCTGGCGGTGGCATAACCTCGGTAAAGTCAGTTAATAGAGTGTCTGCGGAGACAACAGGTTTGGGAGCGGTATACAAATAACTCGATATTGGCACAATCACAGGCGGCGGCGAAACCGATAAGGGTTGTAGCAGAAAAGCAAAAAACACCAGATGAATAAGGATTGCCCAGCCAACTGGCAATAAATAGCCGTGATGCCAGTTTCGCCGCATGCCCACTCCTTGCGCTACGCTACACAGTATGATCAGAACACTAAGACGTTACCTAAAGCGAAAGATTCCCGGTAATTTGCTGCCATAACTGTAATTTCTGGCTAAAAGGCATAGCAGCATACGCAGGGCTGGTCGAGGGCAAAGCCATTAATCGTGGCACAGGTAACGTAAGATGAGGCATGACATGCTTCTGAAAACTTTGTGCGGCTTTACCCCCGTTTAAAGCAACGAGGCTAATATGCGGGTGGGCCGCAAAAAAACGGTGAAAATCATTCGGCTGCTCGTTACGAATGGCGCTATCAAGGCTGCCCTCACGCTCACAGTATGCCAAGACATCCCATAGCGCGACACCATGCGCAGTTAACTGCTGTAGGCGAAGTGCATAAGGTAAATCAGCAGCAAAACCATATAATGAAGCCATAATCGGCCAAAAGGCATTACGTGGGTGCGCATAATATTGCTGCTGTGCCAGTGACTCAGCACCAGGCATACTGCCTAAAATCAGCACCTTGGCATTGGCATGGGCAACCGGTGCTAGACTTTGGAGCAGTTTTAGCACAGTTCAGGTTGATATTGTTTTACTTTTTGCCATGCCATCGCCGCTTGCTCGCGATCGCCTTCTTGCTCCGCTAGGTAGGCAAGCACGGCAAAAAGATAGCCATTGGTTGGATTATCACGCAACCAATGTTGCACCGCTTTACGCAACTTCAACACCGAGCGCCCCAATGGGATCTGCCGTAAATAAGGCCATGCTGCAGGTAACTCACTTAAGGTTAATATTTGTACAAGCTTTTGTTCAGCCTGTTCAGATAAACCCGCTTGTGCGTCAGCCCAAGCAACACCTAACAAGGCGGCTGAAGATTTACGCTCTTTGGTTGGTAATGTTTGCCAGTAATCGGCTTCTGCGCTAAACCCTTGCGGCATACTTAAATGGGCTATCGCACGGGGATACATGACAAACCGCTGCTGGGGCCACTCTGCTTTTGAAAACCATTGTTGTTGTAACGCTAATGGGATGGTGTGTAATAGCTGACGCCATTGACCGGCCTGCTGCAGGGCCTGTAGGTATAGCTGCCCTAGGGCCTTATCATGATTTGTCGCATTCACATGCGAAGCCAGCAACTGACACGCTTGTCCAGGCTGCCCCTGCTGCAATAATAAATCGGCTTGCACAAAGGCACTATTACTGTCTGTCGTATCTAGCGTTATTGCCAGTGTAGTAGCTTGCTGACTATTGCCCGCATACAAACTTGCATAACTGGCTAACATGCGCTTTTCGTTAAGATATTGGTCATCTTGTAACGATAATTGCAATTGCTCACTGGCCATTTGCCATTGCTGTCTGGCATACGCCTGTAAACCGCTGGCGAATGCAGCTCTGGCTTTGCGTTGACGTCTCCCCCGAAAAAAACTGAATGATTTATGCTGCCAACGCGCCAGCTTTTTCACCATAAAATAGAGTGTGAAAACGATAATAGCCAAGACAAATAATGCCAATACCAATCCAAGTAACGTCATTTCGATGGTATAACCAGCAACCACTATTTTTATATAGCCTGGATTGTTAATCAGCAGCGGCCCACCTAACATGGCTAAAATTAAGATAGCCGTTAATGCTAACAGCTTACTCATATAAGGCCTCCTGTAAGATGGCCAATTGGCGCTCTAACTGCGGCAAGCTCTGCATTACGGGTATTGTAGGGGCATTGGCAAAAGCATCAGCCAGTGTAACTAAATGCGTGCTGAGTTGTTGCACTGCTGGAGTATCAGCCACAAAATAACGTTGTAAAAGATCCGCTGCGCGCTGTAATGCGACGTTAAATACCTCTGGCTGTTGTTGTAACAATGCCATTTCAGCCAGCATCAATTGTTGTTGCAAACTTAACTGAATGCTAAGTTGCTGCTCTGCAGTTAGGCTAATAACGTCATCGGGAAGCGTTGCGCGAACCTGAAACAACGCGCTCCAAGTCTGGTGCCAAAATGCGGCCACGTTTTGGCGCCAGTTCGCCAATTCAGCATCCGGCTCAGGCAGAGTAAGTAACTGCTGTGGCTGTTGTTTTACGGGTAAAGACGCGATTTGCAAGCGCATTTGTCCCAGCTGTAAATGCATTCGATGTTTATCTGGTAGGTTCAGGCTGTTTAGCGCAGCTAAATCTGCAGCAATAGCCTGTCTTACTGCCAATAACGCTGGGTTATTTACCTCTGCTAATTGCTTGTCCGCCGCAGTTAATAACGCTATTGCACTGTTTATGTCTTGTTGTAACACAAGATTTTGGCTAGCACGTACCAATAAAAACCGAACTTCCATTAACACCCAATGTTGTGGCGGCGCACTCTCTGCCTGCTGAATTTGCTGCCTTAAACCGTGCACCTGCAGCATGAATTGCTCTGTATACTGTTGTTGTGACGCCGTTTGTTGTTGTTGCCAACGCATAATTTCTTGTTGTTGTGCCGCAATGGCGTCTGTCTGTTGTTGAGTGGCAACCTGGACTAACTGCTGCATCTGTTGCTCGGCATCTTGCTGACTACGTATATGTTGTACTTGCTGAGCGTGTAACTGCTGCCATTGAGGCCAAAGTAACCAGCCCCCGACACTTATCGCCGCAGTTAAGAGAAAAACCACAATCAAAGCAAACCATGCAACAGCATTACTCTGTGTTACTGGTTGATCTAACTCAGCGTTAAGCGCAGCAAGCGGCGCATCGGCCTCTGTGGTAGTTGCTTGAAATTGTTCACTCATAACCTTTCCTTATTAAACTGCTTTATCGCTGCCAGCAAATCATCGTCATTTGCGCTTTTAGCTAAATGAATATGCTGCGGTACGATACCTAAGGCCAGTGCGCTATCACGTGCTCTGGGACTGACTAGGATCCACTGTTGTTGACAAAGCCACACTTGCTGCTCAACAGGCACTAAATCGAAAATTCGTTGTAATATTTCATTGCTGGTCGCGACTATGCAGCTAATGTGTTGTTGCCATTGCCAACATAATTGTTGGCCATCTAGAGGCAATGGATTACGGCTGTAACTTTGCACATAGCGCACTGAGGCACCGCGTTGTAACAACGTATGCTTGATTAATTCTCGCCCGGCGTTGCCTCTTACCACCACAATACGCTTACCTGTCACATTTTGTAACTCTGGCAGCGCAAGTAAACCTTCACTGCGCTGATCCGTAGGCACCTGAACGTGACGCCCAGTCCAGCGAACTAGGGCCGCTGCCGTGGTTTCACCGACCGCCAACAAAGGTGCAGATAGATCAGCTGCTGACATTTGTTGTTCTAAAGCATTCACGGCACTCACACTTACAAAAATCACAAGCTCGGCTTGGTGTAACGCTTTAACGTCTCGTGCTTTAAGTTGCACCATTTGCGTGGTAATTACCGGTTGATAAAGATACGCAATATCTTGGCTATCGAGTGCTTCGAGTAAATGATCGGCTTTACCGGCAGGACGCGTAATTAAAAACATAATGTCTGTTAGTGACCCTGATAAACCGCAGTTAGAATATCACCCGCACCCGCCGCCAGTAGCCGCTCTGCTAATTGCTGACCAAGCTGCTCGGCCTGAGTTGCCGGTCCGCTAAGCTCGTCGCGAATAATCTGTTGACCATCCAAAGAGCCGACCAAACCTCTAAGCCGCAATACGTCCCCCTCTTGCTCAGCAAACGCACCGATAGGAACTTGGCAGCCCCCTTGAAGACGACGATTCATCGCCCTCTCAGCTAACACCCTATTACGCGTGGTACTGTGCTCTAGTGGTGCTAATAGCGCTTGAACCACGGGATCATCACTGCGGCATTCAATGCCCACTGCACCCTGGCCATTAGCCGGCAAGCTGTCGGCTATCGGTAAATAACTGGCAATACGATGGACAAAACCCAAGCGGATTAAGCCTGCTGCAGCCAGTATAATGGCGGCAAATTCACCATTATCCAGCTTACTTAAACGCGTGTTCACATTACCGCGCAAATCACGTACGTGTAAATCTGGCCGCAACGCTTTTATTTGACACTGGCGGCGTAGACTAGACGTCCCCACAACGGCTCCCAAAGGCAGCTCAGCTAAGGTATCAAACTGGTTAGACACAAAGGCATCGCGCGGATCTTCACGCTCACAAATGGTGCTAAGCATTAACCCTGCTGGAAACTCGACCGGTACATCTTTCATACTATGTACCGCGATATCCGCACGCCCTTCTAAAATAGCGGTTTCAAGCTCTTTAACAAACAAGCCCTTACCACCAATTTTTGCCAGTGGCGTATCCAAAATTTTATCGCCTTGGGTTGACATAGGGACTAACTCAACCTGCAATTGCGGATGATGCTTTAGTAATTCAGCTTTCACAAATTCCGCTTGCCAAAGCGCCAGCGCGCTTTTGCGCGTAGCAATACGAATACGTTGCATAATATTATTCCTCCGTCTGAGCCGGCAGCTTGCTTTGGATAAAACGGCTAATTTCATCCACTTCTTGCGCACACACACTATGCGGCATGCGGTAATCACGCCAACTGACATTAAAGCCTGCAGCTTTATAGGTATGGTAAGCGTGTTGGCCTGCGGCTAATGGCACAACCGGATCTTGGGTACCGTGAGCGATAAATACTGGGGTGTTTTTATTGATGGTTAATTGTTCTGCTGCCAGTTTTTCTGGGCATGCCATGTAGGTTGATAACGCCATAAAACCGGCTAACTTATAGGGCAATCGTGGCAGTAAATGTAAGGTGATCACACCACCCTGACTAAAACCGGCCAGTATGATACGTTCACTGGGTATACCTTCGCTAATGAGCTTTTCTAACAAGGCGGTAACCGCTTCCGCTGATTGCCTAACGCCTGCTTCATCAGCACGATTGGTTAGATCCATGGTCTTAATATCGTACCAGGCTCGCATCCGCATGCCGCCGTTAATCGTTACCGGGATCTCAGGGGCATGGGGAAATAAAAAGCGAATACCCGCATTAGCCGGTAAGCGTAACTCTGACACAATTGGTGCAAAGCCATGCCCTGAATCGCCTAAGCCATGCAACCAAACAACAGCAGCTTTTACCGGGCCTTGAGCTGGAACATCAACAAAAGGAAGTAACGCCATATTATTGTGGTCCTAAAACAACGACTGCACCTGCTTGTTTTGACGCTGCGTCATTAAGCAATTGCCAAAATTCCGTGCCAGTGCGGTTATCAATCCATTGCCCATCGCGCCATTCAAAATGATGACCATTAAATTTGGTGGCGACCCATAATTGTTGCAAAGGTGGCTGCTTGTTAATAATTATCTTGCTGCGATCAGGGAAGGTAATCGCCAATAAACCACCATTAGACTCATAATCCAGATCAAGCTCTTGCTGCTCGATGCCTTCTTCTACTGCCAGTAACATTTGATCCGTTAATTCATCATATTCTAGATCATTCATCTGCTTCACCTGTTTGCTTTTACTGCTAAGGATGCGATTATAGAGCGTCAATTAATTAATGAAATAAAAAACCATGCACGCTCAGCGAATTTCACGCTCGTTATGCCTGCTGCTTAGCGGGCTTTTATGCACTGCACTACTCAGCGCGTGTGGCCAGAAAGGGCCGCTTACCATACCACAGCCAAAGCCGGAAGTGTCAGCGCCACAACCGCAAAAGATAACTGAACCAACCGAACAGCAAGGGTGATAAGATTGGATTACTTTAATTATCAGGGTGATACCTTATTTGCAGAGCACGTTGCTTTGCCAACAATTGCCGCTAATTTTGGCACACCAACGTATGTGTATTCAAAAGCAACCATTGAAAAACACTATCACGCCTTTGCCGATGCCGCCGCCGCACACCCACATAGTTTGGTTTGCTATGCCGTAAAAGCAAATAGCAATTTAGCGGTACTTAATGTACTGGCAAAATTAGGAAGTGGCTTTGATCTTGTCTCTGGCGGTGAATTACGCCGCGTTATTGCTGCCGGTGGCGATCCGGCAAAAGTGGTCTTTTCTGGCGTGGGTAAAACCGTTGAAGAAATGCGCTTTGCGTTACAACTGGGCATTAAATGCTTTAATGTTGAATCGATAAGTGAACTGCACCGTTTACAAGAGGTAGCAAAGAGCCTAGATAAAAAAGCGCCAGTATCACTGCGGGTTAACCCAGATATTGATGCTAAAACACATCCTTATATCTCGACAGGCCTAAAAGCCAATAAGTTTGGTGTCGATATTCTGCTGGCACCGGATATTTACCGGGCAGCACGCGCGCTAAGCCATATTGAATTAGTGGGCGTTGATTGTCACATCGGATCACAACTTACTGAAACACAGCCATTTTTAGAAGCTCTAGAAAAATTACTGCATTTAATTGATGCCTTAAAAGCCGAGGGTATTCAGTTAAAGCATATCGATATCGGTGGTGGGCTGGGCGTGACCTATGATCAAGAACAGCCGCCTTTACCTTCCGATTATATCAGTAAAGTCGTTGCACGCTTGGCCGCCTATCCTGAACTTGAACTGATTATGGAACCTGGCCGCGCCATTATGGCGAACGCCGGTATATTACTCACCAAAGTCGAGTTTTTAAAACCTGGGCAAGAAAAACACTTTGCCATAGTCGATGCGGCAATGAACGACTTAATTCGCCCTGCACTTTATAGTGCTTGGATGAATATTGTACCCGTTGTCATAAACAAGGCCCTGCAGAAGCAAACTTATGATGTGGTAGGCCCTGTGTGCGAAACGGGTGATTTCCTGGGTAAAGATCGTGAATTAGCGATCTCTGAAGGCGATTTGCTGGCAGTGCGTTCTGCTGGTGCTTATGGCTTTACCATGAGCTCAAATTATAACAGCCGGCCTCGTGCCGCCGAAATTATGGTAGATGGTGAACGTTGTCACGTGATCCGCGCCCGTGAACAATGGCAAGATCTCTGGCAAGGCGAGCAGATTCTGTCAGACTAAGTATTTAAGGTCATCATGCTTCTTAACTTTACTAAAATGCACGGGCTCGGGAATGACTTTATGATGGTTGACGCAGTCAGCCAGAATATATTTCTTACCAAAGAGCAAATTAAACAACTGGCTGATCGTAACTTTGGCGTGGGATTTGACCAATTATTAATGGTAGAACCGCCTTATGATCCCGATTTAGACTTTCATTATCGCATTTTTAATGCCGATGGCTCTGAGGTGGAACAGTGTGGCAATGGCGCGCGCTGTTTTGCTAAGTTTGTGCGTTATCGCGGTTTAACCAATAAAACCAAGATCAATGTCAGTACTAAATCGGGCAAAATCACGTTGTACGTTGAGCAAGATGGTCAAGTCACGGTGAATATGGGGATCCCACAGTTAGAACCGGCTAAAGTGCCCTTTAAAGCTCAAAAGCAAGAAGTCACCTATATCATGCTCACTGAGCAACAAACGGTATTTTGTGGAGTGGCTTCTATGGGGAACCCGCATGCGGTACTGGATGTTACAGATGTTTCAATAGCACCGGTGCAAACGCTGGGGCCGCAACTCGAAACGCATGAGCGTTTCCCCGAAAAAGCCAATATTGGTTTTATGCAAGTGCTATCGCCGCAACATATTAAATTAAGAGTATGGGAGCGAGGCGCAGGCGAAACCTTGGCATGTGGAACAGGTGCGTGTGCCGCCGTGGTTGTAGGACAATTACAAAAAAAATTAGGGCCTCAAGTGCGCGTAGACTTGCCTGGAGGCTCGTTACACATTCGCTGGAATGGCCCTGGTCAGCCTGTTAAAATGACTGGCCCAGCCGAACATGTGTTTGATGGACAACTTACCTTATGACTGACAGTCTGATCCAAGAAGAATCTCGTCTTGCCGCCTCGGTGGTAGAAGACTATTTACAACATAACCCAGATTTTTTTCAGCACTATCCTGCTGTATTACCACGACTGCGGCTGCCCCATCAACAACGCGGCACCGTATCCTTAGTAGAACGGCAACTTGAGCTACAGCGTGAAAAAATCAATCTACTTGAAGAAGACATCACTCGATTGATGTCTGTTGCCCGTCAAAACGAGCACATTTTTCTGGCGCTAAATGCACTGCATATCAGTATTCATCAGGCAAAATCATTCGACGATATAACCGTAGCGTTACAACAATTTGCGGATGCGATGCCACATGTAAAATACTGCCGTCTATTGGGTTTTGAACAAGGTAAAATAGATTTACATCCTTATCAGTTATTACTTAATCGACGCTTACAAGCACAAAACGTGTATCTAGGCCGTTTAAATCAGGAAGAGCAACAAGGCCTTTTCCCCGCACAGGTGCATTCCGTAGCACTCTTACGTATCGATCCTAGCGCTAATAATACTACCCCCTTAGCTATTTTAGCGTTCGGCAGTGAGTTAGATGATCATTTCCAACCGGGTATGGATGTCTTATTTTTGCGCCATCTTGTTACTTTGCTAGCCTTAATTCTACCGCGTTATGTCATCGCCTGACTTACCGTTGCACTGGCTTGAGCCTGTGCAACGGTTTCTCGAATACCTAAGATTAGAGCGTGGTTACAGTAAACAAACGCTACAAACGTATCATCAACAGCTTATCAAACTCGCCCAAGCCTGGGCTGAGCAAACTGATACTGCCGCGCAAGGTTGGTTTGCCTTAACGGATAAGCAAGTACAACAGCAATTGCTGCGTTTTAGAAAAGCCGGTCTTAGCGCTCGCAGTTTGGCACTGACGGCTTCAACCTTGCGTAGTTTTTATCGCTATGCACAGCAAATGGGGTTAACAGAAACTAATCCCGCGCAGTATTTAAAGCTGCCCAAAGCCAGTAAAACCCTGCCCAAGCAATTAGAAATTGAACAATTAACGCATTTACTAAGCTTTGATAGTACCGAAGACATTTTGGCCTGCCGCGATAAAGCCATGTTAGAGCTGTTTTACTCCTCTGGGCTACGTTTAGCCGAGTTAGTGTCTATTAATGTGCCCGATCTTAATCTGTCAGAAGCACA
>Ga0209812_10000526_pt1 | contig 34096 bp, 33 predicted proteins | sample JI71714BDNA_FD_187502 | JGI IMG/M metagenome (GOLD analysis project Ga0209812, IMG submission 187502) | Wastewater effluent complex algal communities from Wisconsin, to seasonally profile nutrient transformation and Carbon sequestration -... | ecosystem: Engineered > WWTP > Effluent > Algae...
CGATTGCTACATCTTTCCCTGTGTAATTGCCAAACAGAATATAAGGGATGATGGATTGAACCCCCGTGAAGGTACTACTTTATGGGGGTTTTATTTTTCCTCTTCCAAAGAAGACTCTGCTTTTTTACCAAAGAGCTGAATGAGGCCAACCACCGAAATGGCCAGTAAAATAAAAAACAAAATCCGTTCCCATTCGCTCGACTTTCCTCCTGAAATAGCCTCATGTAAGGCTTTGGCTTGAAGACCCGTCCAAACGGCTAGGAGTGTACGTGGAATCATGCCTAGTGCACCGCCAAGCCACATGGCGGACAGCCGGGTGCCTGCCATGGCCAAAACCAAGTTCGTCAATGTGAACGGCAAAATAGGCGACAGCTTAGCGAAAAATACTACCCGGAGTTGATTTTTTTGCAAACGAGGCAGCAACTGAGCGGCTTTTGGATTATCCACTAAAAAGCCTAGATAGGTCCGAACCGGCAAGTAAAGCACAGCCAAGTAGACTAGGTAAATGGCAATTAGATTAATTAAAAAAGCAGGAACTAAGCCAATATAGCCTAGAAAATAGCCCAGGATTACGGCTAAATATGTCGGGGGCGTTATGGCCAAGGCTGAGGTCAGGCTAGTCACCAAAGTCCAAATCAACCAGTAGTACCACGGCCAATGGCGTAAAATAGCTTCATATTCAAGGGCATAAGCGACCCACAACGATGTGAGCACAACGGGAAGTAGGGTAAGTAGGGTACTGGACAGGAGGGGAATGCCGATTTTTTTCAAAAACGTGTGACAGAATGTGCATGTAAAGGTCGGGACATTTTTTTAATTTTAATACTCTTTCCTATTCGAAGGCACGAAACAATCGAAAAGGTATGTTTGGCAGAAATACGAAATTACCTAGGATCTCCATTCTTTTCCTGAGCAGCTCCTTTGCGAACTGCGACACGAATGAGGATTTCCTACGTACCTTTGTAGCATGAAACAGCTCACATCGCTTCAAAAAGGCGTTTTATTCATGGTATTGGCCTCTTTTTGTTTTGCCTTGACAGGGGCTGCGGCCCGAAAGCTTGGAGATCACCTTTCTGCGGTAGAGCTGGTGTTATACCGTAATTTACTGGGGGTTATCTTTGTATTGGCCACCCTACCTAAGCGGCCTTTAGTGAACGAGGGCGGCCGTTTGGGACTATTGGTTTTTCGAGGGATTATTGGCACGTTGGCGCTCTTTTTGTTTTTCTTTGCCATCACCCGAATTGGCCTAGCTGAGGCGATTACCTACCAGCAATCCTATCCGATTTTTCTAGCTTTATTCTCATTTTATTGGTTGAAGGAGCGTCTCACGTGGTCGCAATGGGTCGCGATTGGGGTTGGATTTATGGGGATATGCTTCATTTTTGTTCCGCAAATGACATTGGACTGGGGCCAAGGGCAACAGCATATATTGGGTTTACTGAATGCCTGGATGACGGCATTGGCATACCTGAGTATTCGTCAGTTGGCGGGCATTTATGATAACCGGGCGATCATTCTGTCCTTTATGTTGTCCGGTATCGTGCTGCCTGTTGTTGCTCTTGGGATAGGGCCAGTTTCGGGCTGGGAAGCTATTTTCCCTGCCTTTGTGGGGCCAAATCGAGCGGATCTACTTTGGATTGCTTTGTTGGGTGGGGCAGCTTTAATCGGACAGGTATATTTGACCAAAGCTTTTGCCCATGGAAAAGCCGGCCTCATTTCGGTGGCCGGCTATAGCAATATTTTATTTTCTGTGGTATTCGGCTGGTGGCTGGGGGATGCCATTCCGGAAGCCACGACCTGGTTGGGTATCGGATTGATTGTGTGGAGTGGTGTTTCCGTAGCGGGAAAGCGAACTCCATCAGAATAGTACATTCAGGCTATTTTTGACCAGCGTTTTGGCCAATAAGGCAAGTTTGACAGAGTCAGGTACACGAATACGTTCCTCTTGGATCCGGTTGGCCGCGGTTTTCTTGATGCGTTCAAATAATTTAATGTAGTACGTGTAGGCGAGATAGACACCTCGGCGAGCACCGTCCGGAAGCCCTTGTATTCCCCGAAGGGCATGATCAAAGTCTTTTTGGATATCGTTTTCAATCAACTGCTTAGCTTCCAGGTTGAAGTCTGTGAAGTCTACACCGGGGAAATAAACCCGGCCCCGATCAATGAAGTCACTTTTAATATCACGTAAAAAGTTGACCTTTTGGAACGCCGCGCCGAGGCTTCGGGCATCTTCTTTTAAACGGTCGTACAGTGCAGCATCTCCTTCACAGAAAACGCGCAGGCACATCAAACCAACCACTTCGGCAGAACCGTAGATGTATTGATGATACGTCGATTCATCGTACTCTATATCGTGCAAATCCATTTCCATGCTGTACAAAAAAGCCTCGATCAATTCGTGTTCAATTTTGTAGGTATGGACAGTGGATTGGAAGGAATGCAATACAGGATTTAAACTGATTCGTTCTTCCAGCGCAAGGTAGGTATCTTGTTTAAAGCGATTGAGAAGCTTTGCTTTATCAAAATCATGAAACGTATCCACGATTTCATCGGCATACCGCACAAATCCATAAATGGCATAGATCGCTTGGTGGAATTTCTTATCGAGCGTCTTAATCCCTAAGGTAAATGACGTACTGTAATGTTCCGTTATGAGCTTACTACAGCCGAACGTCGTTTTTTCATACAAGCCAAGCATACAATACGAAATTATAGGGTTTAACGTAGGTGGTTAGGAAAGACGGGACCATTTGGTAGCTTCTTTGGCTACGACCAAGCCAGAAATGAGCGAGGGTGGGACTCCCGGGCCCGGAACGGTCAGCTGTCCTGTATAAAACAGATTTTTAACCTTTTTGTTTTTGATTCCGGGTTTTAAAAATGCGGTTTGGAATAATGTATTGGCTAATCCGTAGGCATTTCCCTTGAACGAATGGTAATCTTTCTTAAAGTCTTCGACAGCAAAGGGTCGTTTGTAGACAACATGTGACCGTACGTCGTGTCCAACATATTTTTCCAGCCGGTCCATCACAATGTGATAATATTTTTCTCTCAATGCGTCATTGTCTTCCAAATCGGGTGCAATGGGGATCAAAATGAATAAATTTTCACTTCCTTCAGGCGCGACTGAGCTATCGGTTTTGGAGGGCGCTGAGGCATAGAAAAGCGGTTTGGAGGGCCACTGCGGATGAGTATAGATTTCTTGCGCATGTTGATCAAAATCCTCATCGAAGAATAAATTATGGTGTACTAATTTATCGATGCGGCGATTTACCCCCAGGTAGAATAAAAGCGATGACGGGGCCATCACGCGAGAATCCCAATATTTTTCGGAGTAATTTCTGTACGGCTCACCCAATAATTGATCTTCAATGTGGTGGTAATCAGCTCCACCGATGACGATGTCGGCGGTGTAACTTCCCGTAGAGGTGACGACCGTGGCAATCCGATCGCCTGAATAGGTAAATCCTGTAACTTCTTCGCCTAACCGGATTTTTACCCCTTTTTCTTCGGCCAAAGCGACCATCCCTTTGATGATCTCGTGCATACCGCCCATAGGGTACCACGTTCCTTTGGCTATTTCGGCATAGTTCATCAAACTATACAAAGCAGGTGTATTTTGGGGAGTTGCGCCCAAGAACAAAATCGGGAACTCCATCAATTCCAACAATCGTTTGTGCTTGAAGAATTTTCGGATGTGTTTACCAAACGAGGCGAATAGGTCCAAGCTAAAAGCTTTGGAGACCAGCCGGAAGTCAAAAAACTCGGTAATGGAATGACTTGGTTTCCAAACGAACTCACCAATGCCGACACGGTACTTGTATTCGGCTTGGCGCATAAATTCTTTGAGTTGTAGGGCACTGCCGGGTTCAAAAGATTCAAACAAGGCTTCTAGTTTTTGATAATCGGCAGGAAGAGCGATATCTTCATCGGCTGAAAAGACGACTTGATAGGATGGGTCTAATCGAACGAGGTTGTAATAATCGCTCGGCTTTTTGCCAAATTCTGCAAAGTAACGTTCAAAAATATCGGGCATCCAATACCAAGAGGGGCCCATATCAAAGGCAAATCCTTTTTCATGGAAAATACGCGCTCGCCCGCCGGCTACTGTATTTTTCTCTAAGATTGTCACATCAAATCCCTCAGCAGCTAATTTCGTCGCCGAGGCAAGTCCGGCAAATCCGGAGCCAATTACAATCACGTGTTTTTTCATGAACGAAGTGTGGTTTGTCGTCTATACGTAACCCGAACAAGGAAGTCAATGTTTTCGTAAAAAACGACATTCAAGCGTAAAAACCAAAAAAGTTGCTCGCAATGCAAGCAACTTTTCGGAACCTTCCTCTTTTTTAACCAAAAACTACTCAATCAGTATTTTCATTTAGTCGACTTTCGCCGAAATAAAGATGATATTTCTTGAATTTATATGATATAAACCGAAAGTTTCGGTCTTTTGTTCATATAGTAGAGATTATTTCTCAAATTAATAATTAGTGTGCATATACGGCAAGCAAGTCTTTTAATTCTTTGCGGGCGATGTGAATTCTATTCTTTACCGTACCAATCGGAATATTTAATTTTTGTGCAATTTCGTGGTATTTGAAACCTTTGAAATGCATCATGAAGGGTACTTTGTAGGTATCTTCCAACGTATCAATCGCTTCGGTGATGTCGTCCATTGCGAAGGAAGAATACGCATTATTCTCTACCAATGAGTCCGAAGAATTGATGTAATGTAAATTGTCTGTGGTATCAATGAAGGTGTTTTTTCTTACCATCCGTTGGTAGTTGGTAATGAATGTATTCTTCATGATGGTATACAACCAAGCCTTCAGGTTGGTGCCATCGGCATATTTCTCCCGATTTAAAAAAGCTTTGACCAACGTATCTTGCAGCAAATCATTTGCATCTTCTGAGTCTTTCGTAAGACGAAGGGCAAAAGGCTTCAACGCTTTCGAGGTCGAATAGATCGCATAATTAAATTCAATCGCTGTCATAACTGGATCATTTTGTTGAATCAAAGTTAAACAAAGTTAAACAAAGTCAAAGGGGTTGAGTGAAATTTTTTTCATTGAACACGTCTATAATGATATGTTTTAGGGATTATCTACATTTTTATATGTTTTCATAATAAGTTAATATGTTGATTATAAGTAATTTGTGGAAATACATGTTGAGGTATATGTTGAACTTATCCAATGTAGACTATTTTGGGTGTTTTTTTAAATATTTAATTTTGTTCAACAAAAACGAGCAAAATGTGGGACAATACCCATCGGGTTAAACAAAATAATTGAGTATTCCCCTTGTTTAACCTTTGCCAAAATTGCTTCTACAAACTTCTCGTCCTTCCCATATACGAGGGATACAGGTAAAAAAGCCTATTTTTGTTTACGAAATTTCCCATACCGCATGTCTGCCTTGTTCGAAGAAGAAGTTACTTGGTTCGCTGATATTTTACTCCCGGTTCCCATTGCCAAATTATTTACCTACCGGGTACCCCGCCACTTGGTGCCTGACATCCAAATGGGCTCCCGAGTCATTGTCGAATTTGGGCGCGGGCGCGTGCTGACGGGGGTCATCGGCCGGATCCACCAAACGCCGCCAGTAGGGTATCCCGCAAAATACATTTCGGAGGTTCTGGACCCCTCCCCAGTCGTGACGCAAACGCAACTTTGGTTATACCAATGGATCGCGGATTACTACCTCTGTGCTGTAGGTGACGTATTTCAAATGGCGCTACCCTCAGGATTGAAAGTATCCTCCGAATCACGAATCGAATGGAATCCAGATTTTGATCGGGCTGATCGTTTGGAGACGAATGAACAAGTACTCGCCCAAGCCTTACAAAATAAACCATTCCTGACCTACCAGGAGGCTCAAGAAATCGTTCCCAAAGGAGAACTCAACCGGTTATTGAAAGGGCTCGTGGCAAAACAGGCGATTATCCTGTACGAAGAGGTGAAAGAACGGTATTCTCCTAAAAAAGTTCGAAAATTACGTTTAGCTTCTTCATTTGCATCAGTTCAAGCCGCGGCTGAGCTTCTCGACCAGCTCAACAAATTGCCCAAACAGCAGGCGGCCTTGCATGCCTTTTTGCAAGAAGTGGGCATCCACCGCCTTGCGGAGGGGCAAGAGGGCATTGTCAAATCAACATTTTTAGCCAATCCAGGGATTTCCAAATCCTCGGTTCAAACCTTGATCGACAAAGGGATTCTAGAATCCTTTGACACGGTCGTGCCTCGTTTCCCTAAACCTTCATCAGAGGAAAGCGCCGAGGTCACCCTAACCGCAGCTCAAGCTGTGGCATTCACAGAAATCTTGGGGCATTTTCAGCAAAAAGAGGTCGTTCTATTGCATGGCATTACGGGCAGTGGAAAAACGGAAGTGTATATTCGGTTGATCCAAGAAGTATTGGCCAGTGGCGCTCAAGTATTGTTTATGTTGCCTGAGATCGCATTGACCACGCAAATTGTCAGTCGACTTCAAAAAGTATTCGGTACAAGTGTTGGGGTTTATCACTCCAAGTTTTCAGATAATGAACGTGTGGAAGTCTACCGACAAGTTCTGGAGGGTGATTTGTCGTTTGTGGTGGGGGTTCGATCGTCGATCTTTCTCCCGTTTACCAATTTGGGACTGATTGTCGTGGACGAGGAGCACGAAACGTCCTATAAGCAATTTGATCCAGCGCCACGCTATCACGCCCGCGACGTGGCCATCATGATGGCACACCACATGGGCGCTAAAGTCCTTCTCGGATCCGCAACACCTTCGTTGGAGTCGTATCAGCAAGCTTTGCAGGGGAAATTCGGACTGGTATCCATGACTGAGCGGTATGGTGAGGCACAACTTCCAGAAATTCGCTTGATCGATATGCGGGTTGAACGGAAAAACAAAACCATTAAAAATGATTTCTCCTCCGTTTTTTTAGATCATATCAAACAAAATTTAGCTTCAGGAGGACAGACGTTGATTTTCCAAAATCGACGAGGTTATGCACCGTATATTCAATGTGAAGTATGCCAGTGGATTCAAGAATGCCCGCAATGTGCCGTCAGTATGACCTACCACCTGCGCGCACAGGAACTGGTTTGCCATTATTGTGGGTATACCGACAAGCCGCCTAGGCAGTGCCCCGCCTGTGCTTCCACGCAAGTAAAAACGGCCGGAGTGGGTACTGAAAAAATCGAAGACGACTTGCTGGTGTTTTTCCCCACAGCTCGCGTGCAACGAATGGATTTAGATACCACCCGTTCTCGTCATGCCTACCAAACGATGTTGCATGAGTTTGAACAAGGGGCAGTGGATATTTTGGTTGGAACACAAATGATTTCGAAAGGATTGGATTTTGACCTTGTCCGTTTAGTAGGCATTTTTGATGCGGATCGGATGATTCATTTTCCGGATTTTCGTGCGGCGGAACGAGCCTTTCAAATGCTAACTCAGGTGGCAGGTCGTGCTGGACGGCGATCTACCGCAGGGTTGGTGCTCATTCAAACCCGAAACCCATCCCATCCGCTACTTAAAAAAGTCATTGCGCACGATTATCAGGGTTTTTTTGCACAAGAAATAGCCGAGCGTAAAACCTTTCACTATCCCCCGTTCACCCGGGTAATCGAGCTCAATGTCAAACATCTCGACGCCGCCGTTGCTGAAAAAGCCGCCGATCGGTTGGCGCGCGCGCTGAAAGGACAACTGGGGGATTTTCGTGTCTTGGGTCCTGAAAAAGGATTGGTCGAAAAGATTCGAAATAAGTTTATCTTTGTTATCTGGTTAAAGCTTGAAAAAGATCGTGCCCAAATCCAGTTAGCCAAAGACAGTATTCTAGAACAAATCAATGCATTGCAGTCGGACCGGAATTTCCGCCAAGTACAGGTGGTGATCGACGTCGATGCCTATTAATGTGCCTATCTCTATGAAAGTAACCCAAAAAGTAGCCGACTACCTCGGATTGGAACAGTTCAAATCCAATGTCCTCGCCTTGGTGGAGGCAAAAGTTGCCTTGACTAAATTGGACATTCAAGAAAAATTAGAAATCCTATTGGTACAAGCCATCGTGATATTGATCAAAGCGGGCTTGGGACTGGCCGTATTGGTCATGGCCAGCGTTTGTCTAGGTGGGCTTCTGAATGCTTGGTGGCATAGTGCATGGTTAGGGTATGCCGCCCTGACAGCCGTGTATGGTGTGCTGCTGGCTTGGGTATGGCTCAAAGAAAGTTGGTGGCAAACGAACATTTTACGTTGGGTCCAGTTGCTGGTAGATACCCATTTCCAATCCTCTTCAAATGAAAAATAGAGTTCTTTCTGTGGATGTCCTTCGTGGCTTGACCATGATGGGCATGACAATCGTCAATAATCCCGGTGATTGGGGCCACGTGTTTCCCCCCTTACTTCATGCCGAGTGGCATGGCTGGACACCCACCGACTGGGTATTCCCGTTTTTTTTGTTTTTGGTGGGCATATCCATTCCGCTGGCTCACCCCGAGGGAACGTTTTCACATGATTGGATGGGAAAGGTGCTCACCCGGACCATGAAAATCTTTTCTTTGGGGTTGTTTCTCGCATTTTTCAGTAAAATTCCGTTGTTTGGATTGGAGGGAATCCCAGTTTTGCTTTTTCGTTTAGCGATCACGGGAGGGTTGGTTATTCTTTTTTTTAGTGCGTATGATTTAAAACTTCAATTCAATGTGGCCTTGATCGTTACGTCTGTCCTGATGGTTTTAGCTTTGGGTGGATTTGAAGCCTTCTCTTCGGTTCGAATACCCGGCGTTTTGCAGCGTATTGCGGTTGTTTACTTTCTTGCTTCACTGGCCTATGTGTATCTTTCGACTATTGGGCTGGGCATCCTGTCGATTCTTCTTTTGGGAGGGTATTGGTATATCATGATGTTTTCCAATTTGCCTAGCTCGGGCGTTTTACTCCCGGGGCAAAATGTGGCGGCCTGGATCGACGAAGCCTTGCTGCCGGGGCATCTCTATTCCGCTACCAAAACATGGGATCCAGAGGGCTTCTTAAGTACACTGCCCGCCATTGTCTCGTCCTTACTCGGTATTCTCAGTGGAATCGCGCTACGTTCCAACCGTCCCATTTCGCAAAAAATCATCGGTGGGTTGATTTCAGGTGTTATTTTAGTTGGATTGGGGTATGTATGGAATCAAGAATTTCCCATCAACAAATCGCTTTGGACATCTTCTTATACGTTGGTCATGGCTGGATTTGCAATCTGGTTTCTGACGACCATAGAGGGATTGATTTATGTCTTTTCAGATCGCTGGACAAAGCCATTCGTGGTGTTTGGAACCAATGCCATCACGGTTTTCTTCTTCTCCGGGATTATCCCTCGGGTACTGGGGATGATACCGATTGGAGATCGTTCGTTACAAGGATGGATGTATACGACCTTCATTACACCGATTTTCCCCGATCCGTATGTAGCTTCCTTCGCCGGTGCTCTCGTCTATTTACTAATCTGGGGAGGTATTTTGACTTATTTTTATCGAAACCGACTTATATTTAAAGTCTAATATCATTATTCAACATAAACCTTTTCAAAATGAAAAATTGGGTTTTGGCGCTATTCGTCGCAGTTTCGTTGCCAGCTATGGCACAAAAAGGGAAATGGGTTTCGCTATTTGATGGCAAGCAATTGAATGGCTGGCACAATTGGAAATCAGACAAGGTCTCAGGCTGGGAAATAAAAGACGGGGTCTTGAGTACAGACGGCAAAAGTGGTGATTTAGTGACAGATAAAGACTACGAGAATTTCATCTTGGAGTTTGAATTTAATGTAGCCCCCAAAGGAAACTCCGGGATTATTTACAAAGTCTTGGAGGATGCCAATGTCAAAGAATATTTCGCTACCTATGCCTCTGGACCAGAATATCAGATCATTGATGATAAAAATTACCCCAGTGCGATTACAGACAAGCAAAAGACAGGCGCGAACTACGATGTCTATCAACCGAACGATTTCAATGTAACCAAGCCAGCCGGCGAATGGAATAAAGGGAAAATTGTAATCAACCAAAATAAGGTAGAACACTGGTTGAATGGCAAGAAAGTGGTTGAATATACGTACGCATCAGCACAATGGGCGACGGACGTAGCGGGAAGTAAATTTGCCAAATGGGCCTATGCGACACCGCATCCAAAAGGCAAGATAGCTCTTCAAGATCACGGAGATCGTGTAAGTTTCAAAAACATCCGGATCAAGGAATTGTAATATTGAGTTTTGTTTGAGGTCAGATACGCAAAAGGGTAAGGTCATCTCCTTACCCTTTTGCGTATCCTCTTTTCTGGAAAACAAACGCAAGGCCCTTACAGAGAATCCAAGATCTCGCCCAACAATTCGTATCGTTTTTCCTGGATTTTTTCGTGTGCAATGCGCTCAGCCTTTTGAAACCCACCTTGGTAATACCGCTGTACCCAAGGTAAAAACGATAAGGTTCCTTCAATAAACGTGGTATTCAACGCGGATCGCAAGCCCAAGTAAAATAGTCCACCGGTGAGGAGCAGCGAATTCAATCCATTTTTGACATCCCCTACATACAATTGCCCCAATCCCGGCAAGATCATACTCAAAATACGGGCTTTTTTAGGATTGATGCGACTGATTCGGTCATTGGTTCGAAAAAGTGCATGAACCTGCGTGGTGTCGGTCACTAAACTTTTAAAGGCTGCCTCGGCTTGGTCAAACTCGCCTTGGGCATAGGCTGTCAATCCTACGTACAGGCGACGTTCGCGCTCTTGGGTGGGTCGAGAAATGGGATTAGGAAGGTCGACTAATTCGACTTCCGCAAAAGAATATTGCTTAAGAAACAGCAAACAGGCTACTTTTTGCAGGGAATAGGCGGTTTGTGCGCTATCTTCGTCTGTGGAGAAATAAGCTAAGTCATAGTAATTTGCTGCTTCAGCAAAGCGCTTTTCTGTATACAAACTATGGGCTATACGTGCATAAATCGACGGACTGTAGGTTTGGGTCGAGTCAAAAAACAAAACCCGTTGGTACGTTTCAATAGCCGACGCAAATCGACCTGCCTCGAACTCCTGATTGGCTAAGGTAAATGCCTGGGCAATACTTTGCCCCTTAGCCGGAAGGTTAAGGATAATAAGTAGTAAATAAAGCGCTGGTCTCATGCTTGATAGCGTCGCGTTTTCGACTGTTGTATTGTTTAGCGGCTTTGATTGAACCGAAGATATTCCCACCATAAAAACCTAGCCCTAAGCCACCATAAATCCATCCTTTGGTACTTCGAATGCCTTGCTGGGTAAAGCCCCGATACGATTGGAAGGCCATCCCGGCTGTGAAAATTAAGGAGACCAAACCATCTTTCCATTGGCCGGCATACGCTTTTCCAGCCCCAGGCAAAATCAGGGATAATCCACCCGCTACCCAGGGTTTTTTATAGGGTCCTTGCAATGCCTTTTCGGTGACATTCAGGTAGGCGGGATATAAAAAATGGGTGGTATCTTGAATCGCGATAATGTGTTGTCGGGCTTCTTGAAATCGATCGGTAAAGAGGAAAATAGAGGATTGGACAATTTTTTTATCGGCCTCTGGAAAAACAGGCGATGTTTGAATAAAGGACAGCGTATTTTCCCATTGGCGTGCATTCAGGCTCAGTTTGGTGTATTCCAAAGCAAAAGGCCAAGGCATGGATTTCGTGTCTGGAAAAAAATCATGGCTTCGCTGGATGCCTTTTTCGGTTTGCGCACCGAGCCGGTACGCACGCAAGACTTGCAGCTGAAACGTATCGTTTTGTGGAGCTAGGAACAGCAATCGCTCATATTCACGTGCGGCGAATTCATATTGCCCTGATTTAAACAGATGGTCTGCAAACCGATGCGTATGCGAACGGTCAAATAAATTACCTTCTTGGCCATAGGCTAAGGAGGCATTGAGAAGAAAAAGAAAAAGTATACGTCGGGTCATAAGAACATTAGCGAATCACCACCGCTCGATAAGGGTCAGGCGGGAGTGGAGGATCCACGAGCAATTGAGTTTTTTTATCTATTTCGTACGCTGTTGGTGATAAACCGTTGCATCGGGTTAATCGATCCATGGTCATGAAACCACCCCGCATGGGGCCAAAGCGTTTGACGGCTAAAATGCCGTATTCTGAGCACGAGGGCGTAAATGTACAAACACTCAAGTCCTGAGAAGAAATGAATGTTTTATAAAACAAAAATAGTCCAGAGAAGGCTATTTGGACTTCGTTGGTATTATTTTTAGCTTCGTTGTACACGCGTTTGGCTGGGGCGTCCAGAATAGCCTGGAATTCCCGAAGCTGTTGCGCTTTACTTCCGAACAGGCTTAGCCACAGGAATGCGGTAACGATATATTTCATCTTCCGTAGTTTGATCGATTACAACATTTTTATAGGTCGTCAATTGGATATTCTCTTTTCCATCATCCAAGTACGAGATCATCGTCACTTCTTGTGGAAATGAGATACCTTTCTGGGTGGTGTATTTTTTAAAATATTGCCGGCTCACGATTTTAGTATTTTTATCAAAAAAAATCATGGCGTCGAGACGTTTATTCACATTGTGCATTTGGACGTTTCCAAATACTTTTTTGAATCGTTCATCGATGGGTTCCCACGTAGTCAATACACCTGTTTTGGTTTTTTCGACTTTCCCAATTTTATAAATAGGCTTTTCCTCGACCGACTTAAGTCCATAATCGGCTAGACGACCGGTAAGGGCCAAGTGGAAAACGGTAAATTCAGGGACCAAAACAGTTCGGGTGGTAGCGGTTAGTTTTCCCTCTTTATTTAGGGTGTACAAGGTAGTATCTTGCGCGATGATCGTCTCTTGTCGTGGGAATTTAAGTTGGTAGACGATTTTCTTGTAAATTTTATCGTAATAAACCTTACCCATCGTTAGTCGGTAGGTACCGTCTGATAGCTTATCCTTGATGGAAACATCGGCTTTAAATCGATAAAACTGTTGAGAAAATACAGGAAAAGATAGGAAGATCAACAAGAGAAAACGCATAGGAACGGAGTTGGTCTGTAAAGAAAACGAAAATAGCTCAACCGCTGTATGGGTTTGAGCTATTTTCGTAAAAATAAGTGTGTTTTAGATCAACCAAGTAGCTCGGCCGAAGACAACACCCCAGAAAATGATGTAAAGCAAGTAAACACCGCCCGTTACAAGACAGCCATACAAAGCTTTTTTCGTCTGGTCCTTATCTTTATCAGTCAAAACATACACGAGGATGACTCCCAATAAGGTCAATACACAGCCCCACCAAAAAGCTGGAATACCTAAGGGAAGTTCATCTACAGCAAAGGCAGCGGAGGAGTCGGGAGCAAGGGTTAAATCCTTCAACAAGCTTGAATTCGTAGCTTGTAAATCTTCTAGTGTTGCACCAGAAGATTCCACATACTTTTCAATTTGATTAAGTTGCTCGAAATCAGATGTCGCATCATACGAGTACGCTTCCGTTGACGTTTCAGAAGCAAAGGTCAAGGAGGTGGTGACTAGGAGGACCGAAAGCAAGGTAGTTAGTTTTTTCATAACGTATAGAATGAATTAAGGTGATTTGATAACAATTGTACCTAAATTTCCTTAGAAATACAAATGTCGTATAGCATTGGAACGTTACAAATTAACTTAGATAGTCGTTAAATATCAACTACCAAGTTGTAAAACCCCCAAATGTTTTATTTAGTGGGCGTTGTGAGTGTTTGAAACCAATCGTCAATAGTTTCTTTCACCTCATGAATGGGGCTGTCGGCCCGAAGTTGACCGTGGTGAATCACCAAAACTCGATCGCACAAAGCGGCTACTTCCGAAAGAATGTGGGTACTGAACAAGACTGTTTTTTTCTCTCCAAGGGTTTTGATGAGTTGCCGGATTTCAACCAACTGATTGGGATCCAAACCGGTGGTGGGTTCGTCTAGAATCAACACGTCGGGGTCATGCAAAATGGCTTGGGCTAAGCCAACACGTTGCCGATATCCCTTTGATAATTGGCCAATGCGTTTGTGGGCTTCGCGCTCCAAGCCTACGAGTTGAATTACCTCTTCTATACGATGCCGGGCATTAGGTATTTTGTGTACCTGCGCGATGAAATCTAGGTGTGCCCGGACAAAGAGTTCGAGGTAAAGCGGATTGTTTTCGGGTAGGTAGCCAATGTGTTGTCGAGTTTCTGGGAAATTTGGACCAACTGCCAAGCCCATGACCTGGATTTCGCCCCGGTTGGGAACCAGCGATCCTGTGATCATTTTCAACGTCGTCGACTTTCCGGCACCGTTCGGGCCTAGAAAACCCACAATTTCACCAGGTCGTAGATCAAACGACACATCTTGAACAGCCCATTGGGTGCCAAATTGTTTTGCGATATTTTGGACAAGAATCGACATGGGTACGCGAGTAAATCGTAATAAGGGGTCAAATAACAACGAAAGTCGGTGTTTTCCTTGCAAGTTATTGAAAAATAAAACCGACCTCCAAGAGCAGAAGTCGGTTTATTGGTTTTTAGTTGTTGATTCTAAGCCAAAAATACCAGGATGTCAGAGGTCTGGTTGCCCTTAAAAAATGTATTTGTTTGCTTGCAAACAAGCGTCCGCAACACGGCGGCGTGCTTCTTTCAAGTTCATGGGTTCAATTTTAGTGAAGCGCTTTAGCCCCATGAGCATGACACGTAATTCATCCCCCTCGGCAAAGGAAGTGATGGCTTGGCGTCCTGCGGTTTGGGCTACTTCCACCGCCCGATTCAAGTAAATGAGGGCCATGTCTTTTTGAAGGCTTACTGCTTCTTCTCCCCGGGTATCCATCAGTTTTTCAACCCGCAAAAGCGTAGATTCGGCGGCATAAATTTCGATGATCATATCCGCGATATTCATCAAAATCTCCTGTTCATGCGATAGTTTCATCATGAATTTTTGAACGGCAGCACCAGCAATCATCAACACCGCTTTTTTGAGATTGGCCAAGACTTTTTTCTCCGCCGCAAAAATAGTTTCGGAATCATCGCCACCAAAGGTAGGGATCGACATGATTTCTTTCGCTACAGCTTGTGCAGGCCCCATCAAGTCCAACTCACCTTTCATGGCATTCTTGAGTAGCATATCGACGATCAACATGCGGTTGATTTCGTTGGTCCCCTCAAAAATCCGGTTGATGCGCGAATCACGGTAGGCGCGTTCCATTGGGGCATCCGCTGAGTAGCCCATGCCGCCGTAAATTTGAAGACTTTCATCGACAACGAAGTCAAGAACCTCGGAGCCATGGACCTTCATGATCGCACACTCAATCGCGAATTGTTCTACACCCTTCAATTTGGCAGCTGATTCATCCATACCACCGGCAATCAAGCTTTCAATGGCATCGTCGATGTTTTGTCCGGCCCGGTAGCACGCGGTTTCGCTGGCATAAATTTGGGTTGCCATGTCCGCAATTTTCTGCTTGATGGCACCAAATCGGCCGATCGTGATACCAAATTGCTTCCGCTCATTGGCGTATTGAATGGCGTGATGAAGCGAGCCTTTAGCTCCTCCCACAACGGCTACACCCAATTTGATCCGACCGATATTTAAGATATTGACGGCAATCTTGAAGCCATTCTGGCGGGACGACAACATGTTTTCGACCGGCACCAAGCACTCATTGAAAAACACTTGACGGGTATCCGATCCTTTGATCCCGAGTTTCTGCTCCGGCTCGTTCATCGAAATGCCATTGAATGACTTTTCAATGATGAATGCCGTCAGATTTTTATCGTCTTCAATCCGGGCAAAGACAATGAATACATCGGCGAAACCACCGTTCGTTATCCACATTTTTTGTCCCGTAATGGCATAATGTTTACCATCTTCGGTTAAGACAGCTTTCGTTTTTCCGGAGTTGGCGTCAGATCCTGAGTCCGGTTCAGTTAAACAATAGGCCGCTTTCCATTCGCCAGTGGCTAGTTTAGGCAAATATTTGGCCTTTTGCTCCTCGTTGCCGTAATACAAAATAGGCAATGTGCCGATTCCGGTGTGGGCGGATTGCGCGACGGAGAACGAGTGGCCGGTTCCTAACGTCTCGGCTACGAGCATGGAGGTATTGAAATTCATACCAAATCCACCGTAGGCTTCGGGCACCGCGGTGCCGAGCAAACCAAGCTCTCCCGCTTTATCCATCAAGCTGGCCATCAAGGCAGGTGATTCCGCTTTGTCGATTTTATCCAAAATAGGGTGCACTTCCGTCCGGAGAAAATCCCGGCAGGTATCAGCAATCATTTGCTGCTCTTCGGTAAACTCTTCTGGGATGAAAACATCCATTGCCGGCGTTTCGGCGATTAAGAATTCGCCACCGGTCAAGGCTTTTTTGGGCTGTGTCGTTATCATAACCTACGGTATTTTAGTGCTGAATAGAAAATAGTATGCTTGCATACTGTTACAAAGTAAATAAATAAAAAAATGTTATGCAAGCATACAGATTAAAAAAATAAAAAAAACCGATTCTTTGGTAAAGGATCGGTTTGGAAGGAGAATCGTTGGCGTATGGGGTTAATTTGGAAGGGAAATTTTGCCCATCGTGATTGTCGGGACACGCGGTCTATTGCCAAAGGACGTTTGACCACCGGCTAGAGTTTCGTTGGCGAGAACGGCAAATAGGATGGCTTCTTTTGCATCGCCGGAAATGCCTAGGTGATCAAGGGGTGCGATGGGCCATTCGGGAAGAAATTCTTTCAAATATTTTTGGACAACTGGGTGGTGTGCACCACCTCCACTAACCCATAGGCTAGATCGCGGGCTCCATTGGGGTGCCCACCGTTGGACGGCTTCGGCGACCGTCTGGGAAGTGAATTTAGCGAGGGTGGCTAACACATCGACAGGTTTGGCGTGCTGGGTTCCACTGGCGATTTGGGCAGTTGTGAGGTAGGCGAGATTAAATAATTCCGGTCCGGTCGTTTTGGGTATTGGTTGATCGAAAAAAGGATGGTCGAGTAGGGCTTGAAGTAAGCCGGGGATGGGAGTTCCTTGTTGGCTCAATTGGCCGTCCCGATCAAAAGGCTGTTGGAACTCTTGTTGTGTATAGGCATCGAGTAGCGTGTTTCCTGGGCCTGTATCTGTGGCAAAAACGCCATCAGGATCCAGATGACCGGGTAGAAACGTGAAGTTGCCGATACCACCCAAATTCAAGAGGACACGATCTTCTTGTGGTTGGGCAAAAAGTAGGTAGTCTCCATAAACAGCTAGCGGGGCACCTTCCCCGCCTGCCGCGCAATGCTTTTGGCGGAAGTCGGATAGGGTGAGAATTCCGGTTGAAACGGCGATATGATCCCCATCGCCAATTTGTAGCGTGGCATTGGGCCAATTGGGAAGGCGATGGTAGGCTTGAGGGGCGTGAAAAACCGTTTGTCCATGACTGGCAATGGCGTCTACCATGTCGTTCGGTACACCCCATTGCGCTAGGGTTTGATTGATGATTCGGCCATGCTCGAGTCCTATCGCAGGGTTGAGTACGCAGAGGTGTTGAAAATCAATGTGCGGCTTGGCGAATACGTCCCGGATCGAGGCTTGGAAATCAGGTGTAAAGGGTTCGGTATGAAAATGAAGAACCTTGACTTTTGTTTCGAGCCCGTGGCCTTGGAAGCTACACAAGGCCATATCCAGACCGTCTAAGGAAGTTCCAGACATCAAGCCGAGGATCAAGCGTTCTGGCTTTTGCGCCATGCGGTATAGCTGTTCAATTTGCGGATTCATTTGGTCGGTTGAATTGGATTTGGGTAAAATTAGGCATATTTGCAAAAACCTATGAATATGATGAGAAAATATACCTATGCCGTGGTCGCCTTGGGCGAGTTATTGGCTGATTTTATTGGTACTGAACCCAGTGCTTCGGTGGGTGATACACCCGCGTTTCTACGATTTCAAGGCGGTAGCCCGGCTAATTTAGCCGCCAATATGGCGCGATTGGGTCAGCAAACAGCCGTTGTGAGTTGTACCGGAGCGGATAGTTTAGGGAATTACTTAGTAGCGTCGGTGGCTTCCTCCGGGGTGGATGTCCAGTATATTGTACAAGATCCTGAGGTGCCGAGTAGTTTGGTCTTGGTTTCTAGAACGCAAGGAACACCTGACTTCATTCCCTACCGAACATCTGATCCTAGATTACTGCCGGTGCATGTTCCAGATGCTTTGCTGGCTCAGGCGGGTTTAATTCATACCACCTGTTGGCCATTAAGTCTTCAACCGGCTCAGTCTACGGTGTTGGATGCAGCTGCACGTGCGCGTGCTTTGGGGGTTCGGTGTTCCGTGGACCTCAATTATACCCCCAAAATTTGGCCGAATCGGGCGGAGGCGCATGAGGTTATTCAGTCGTATATTCAAGGTGGAGGACTCGTGAAATTAAGTGAGGACGATGCCGAGCGCTTTTGGGATGGAACGTTATCCCCTGAGATGATTCGAGAAATTTTGCATGGGTGGGGTGCATCGTTGGTTTGTTTGACGCTGGGTGCAGCCGGTAGTTGGGTATCTTCAGCGGAGGGCGAAGTGCATTTCGTTTCCGCTACACCCATTGAAGTGGTGGATGCCACAGGAGCGGGAGATGCGTATTGGTCGGGTTTTTTAACCGCCTATTTAGATGGCGAGTCACTCGCTCGGTGTGCCCAGGCGGGTGCTCGGATGGCTGCTATTAAACTAACCACGTTAGGACCTTTACGTGAGCCAATAGAAAAATCGTTGTTATTGGTATGAAAAACAAACCGATTTCGGCCCAGATAAACCAATTGGATCCTCAGAAAGACCATCAAGAGATGATGTTTTTGATGGGGGCGTATAGTTTTTATTGGGATGTAGAGCGCGCGCTCGAATTGGCCTTGTTCCGCACCTACGCGGTTCCAAGCATCTCGGGATTGCTATCTCGTACGGGGGAGTTTAAACATCGACCTCGGAAACGGTACGACGATACGGAATTAATTTTAGCAGAAATTCTAGAAAATGGGTATGACAGCCCACAGGCAAAACGGGCTTTTGCCCGCATGAATGCCATGCACCAGCGGTTTCGGATTGCCAATGACGATTACCTCTATGTGTTGTCTACCTTTATCTTTGTACCCATGTATTGGATGGATCGTTTTGGTTGGCGGCCATTTACCCAAAAAGAAAAACAGGCTATTTATCTGTATTATCGGGAAGTTGGTAAGCGAATGCACATCCAGGATATTCCTGAAAGTTTGGAGGCTTTTGAAGCTTTTCACTTGGCTTTTGAAGAAAAGCACTTCCGCTGTACGTCCACGAACGTGGAAATTTCTGAGTACACCATCCGCCTATTGTTGTCATTTTATATCCCCACTTGGTTGCATGGTTTTGGTAAGCCGATTGTTCGGGCACTCATGGATGAGCGCTTACTCCGAGCCATGGGGATGAAAGCAGCACCTACATGGCTCATCAAGACCGTGGAAGGTATATTAAAAGGACGGGCTTGGCTTCTTCGTCAACTGCCGGAGCCTGATCGCCCGCACCTCATTACGCAACGCTACCGTCCCACCTATCCCGAAGGATACCGTATTGAAGAACTGGGTACATTTGAAAAAGAAGGATCATAGTGCAAAAGGCATTTCGTGATCGAAATGCCTTTTGGGATTATAGTAAATCAAATGCTGCTTTTAATTCTTCGCGATCGTCAAAAGGATATTTAACACCTTGGATATCTTGGTAGGTTTCGTGTCCTTTGCCAGCGACGAGGATGATGTCACCGGGTTGGGCCCATTGTACGGCCCATTGAATAGCTTCGCGGCGATCGAGGATGACTTCGACGCGTTTTCGGTGGGTAATTTTAACCCCAGCGTACATGTCATCTAAAATGCTTTGTGGATCTTCAAGTCGGGGGTTATCCGAGGTTAAAACTACAAAGTCACTTGATGAGCAGGCGATATCGGCCATAAGGGGGCGTTTCCCTTTGTCTCGATTTCCACCACAGCCTACCACAGTGATGATGCGTTGATGTCCCTCACGTAAGGCCGTGATGGTTTCTAAAACATTTTTCAGTGCATCGGGCGTATGGGCATAATCCACAATGCCCATTTTATTTTGACGAGGATCCGGACATTGCTCGAACCGGCCTGGAGGAGGGGCAAGCGTAGATAAGTGCATCAATACTTCTTGCGGATCTTGTCCTTCCAATACGGCAGCGCCATAGACAGCAAGCAGGTTGTAGGCATTGAATTGGCCAATGAGCTTGAACCATACATCTTGGCCATCCACCTGCATTTCCAAGCCAGCGAGGCCACTGTTGATTAACTTCCCTTTGAACGTGCCAATACCTTTCAACGAATAGGATTCACGGCGAGCTCGGGTATTTTGAAGCATAATTTTCCCATTTCGATCGTCCGCATTGGTTAGGGCAAAAGCGGAGGCAGGCAATTGGTCAAAGAAACCTTGTTTGGCCTTGATGTAGTTGGCCATGGTTTCATGAAAGTCCAAGTGGTCTTGGGTAATGTTGGTAAAAATGGCCCCTGCAAAGTGCGTACCTGCGATGCGGTCCATGACCACGGCATGGGAGCTTACCTCCATAAAAGCGTATTGGCATCCGGCCGAAACCATCTCCGCTAGCGTTTGCTGGAGGGTCACGCTGTCGGGGGTTGTATGGGTAGCTGGAATGACCTGATCCTCAATCTGATTTTGAACCGTGGAGAGTAGGCCACACCGAAAACCGAGGTTTCGGTACAACCGAAAGAGTAAGGTCGCTACCGAAGTTTTCCCATTGGTACCCGTTATTCCTAAAACCGTGATTTTTTTTGAGGGATGGTTGTAGAAATTAGCGGCGGCTAATCCCATGGCACGTGCGGCGGAATCCACTTGAATGAAGGTACAGTTTGCCGCTGGATTTTCAGGAAGGCGTTCACAAAGAACAGCAACCGCCCCTTGGGCTATCGCTTGGTTGATGAAGGAATGCCCATCGACTTGCGTTCCGGGGATGGCGACAAACAAGGTACCTGCAACAACTCGGCGGGAGTCATAGTGCATTGATGTGATGTCGATCTGGGTTGAACCGGCGACCGACCGAAGGGAAATTCCGTAGAGAATATCAGAAAGGAGCATGGGATTGCCTTTTTTTCTCAAATATAACCAACAAGGCCGAAAACACGAGAAGTCCCGTAATATGGACCGCTGCGGATACGGCTAAGGAAGGGAATGAAATCAGAGAAAAGCCGTAGATAAGTCCACCTCCTACAGCCAAATAGGTGATTAATCGACCTGTGGCATACGGTACAGGGAAAACACGTTGGCCCAAGATGTAACATAGGCCGACCATGGTGCATGAGGATAAACACGCGGTCCAGGCGCAGCCCAAATATCCAAAGCGAGGAATCAAGAGTACATTCCCCAGTATAGCCACCGTCATTCCCGCCAAGGTGATCCAGGTACCCGTTTGGGTGTGGTCGGTAAGCTTGAGCCAGATCGACATGTTTCCATAGACCCCGATGAATAAATTGGCCAACAAGAGCCAAGGAACGACCGGGATTCCGACACGGTAGGAGGCACCTAAGAATAGACCAATCCAATCGAGGTTGAGCGACACCCCCACCCAGATAACCACACACGCGATGGTGAACCATTGGGTGGAGAGGGCGATCAGCTTGGGTGAATTTTTATCGCCCATTTTGGAAAAAAACAAGGGATCGGCGGCATAGCGGTAGGCCTGCACGACCAAGGCCATGAATATAGACAGCTTATATACTTGGGCGTAAATTGAAAACGCATCTTCAGGCGTGCTGCCGGGATAAAAGTTGGTCGGGATAAGTTTGAGGAATAAAATACGGTCAGCGGTGAGGTTAATGGCCCCCGCCAGTCCCATCCAAACCAAAGGTTGTGCATACCGAAAAATGGGTTGGAGTTGTTCCCATCGGAAGTACCACCGGTAATCCTTAAATTCTGGACTCAGCAGAAGCAAGGTCGCGGCACTCGCGATAAGGTTTGCGATGATAATGTAGTCCGGTCCGTTAGCGGGATTGTAGAAAAGTCGTGCCATAGGCGCCCATTCGGGGGAATGTACACCTTTTAGGATCAGGTCACATCCCAAAAAGAAAAACGCTTGGAGCCCGATGGTGATGCCGATATTCAAAAGCTTAATGCCCACAAACCGCTTGGCGCGTTGTTGGGCACGCAGGCGCACAAATGCTAAGGCGGCTAATGTATCGAGCCATAATACGACGGCGAGCCACTGAACCAAATGGCCTTTGCCGGGAAAACCTAGCCAGTCGATGATCGGATTGGCAAAAATTCCGAGGAGAAGGGAAAGGCCTCCTGCCCACAACATGAGGAATGAGCCAATTTGAGAAAAAACAAATGCTTGATTTTCTTTTTTGGATCCAAATCGAAAAAAGGCGGTTTCCATGCCGAATGTAAACAGAATATTCAGCGGAATAATATACGTGTAGAGTTGGCCATTGTCGGCCAGCATGCGGGGTTGTTCAAAAATTCGGGTGTGTACAAACACCAACAACCAATTCAGTAAACGCCCAACGATGCTACTGAGGCCATACAAAACGGTGTCTCCTGCCAGTTTTTTTAGCACACTCATACTACGAAATTAGTCGGATAGGCCGATTAAAGAGAATCTTGGATGGGTCCTGTGGGCAATTCGGATGCTGAGGGTGTTGGAACAGGAAGACGATCGGGTGTTAAGCGAGCACCTCGAGGAAGGAATTTTACTTCGGTAATAAAATACTTGGTATCTCCATTCCAAGGAAATTGGAAGAATTTTTCCTCATAGCGAAGTGTAATCCGCTCACCCGTGGCTAGGGCCTTCTTCAAGTCTTCGACAATGCGGTCATCTTTAGCGGAGAAATCCCAATACCGAGCTTGTAGGCTACCCGTTTCGCCAGAATACCCGCCTTCATTTAAGACACCTTCGTACGTTTTGAACACGTAGCCACGTTCACTCAATTTGGAAACGGTACCTGCGCGATCGCCGGAAGAATAATGGCCTGTAGCGACGTACCAAAACGTACCCAAAGCCAAGAGAAGGAAAATGAGAAAGAATACCTTGAATTTTGACATAGCAGCGTTGCATTTACGAGATAAATCAAACAAAACTACATGATTGGAAAGGAGATGCACAACATTCCGGTGAAATAAATTGAAATCTCCCAATTTGCTCTGGCATTAAATTGTATTTTTTTAAGAAATTCTTTTTATTTCTGGTTTGATCTTACCGAACCTTTTTTACCTTTGTTGTTTTGGTAACGTGGTGTATGACAAAGGTTAAACAGTGGGTTTCATCCCAAGTATCTCCTCAGGGGATTGTGTGGGGATTATTGATTTTTTTAGCGTTGGTATGGGGATTATCCTTCATTCTGATTAAAAAAGCGTTGCCTTATTTTTCGGCTTGGGAACTGGGTGCGGCGCGGATTTTCATCGCGGCGGTTACGTTATCTCCTTGGTCGATAGGTCGCTGGTCCACTTTTCCACGAGCTCAAGCTATGCCCTTGGCCTTGTCGGGTGTATTGGGGTACCTTATGCCGGCTTTTATTTTCGCTTACATCGGGAGTAAAATTAACAGTTCGCTGTCAGGCACATTGAATGCCACCACACCTGTGATGGTTTTGGTGGTTGGGGCTTTATTTTTTGCACAGCGGATTCAACGAAATCAAATTTCGGGATTAGCCTTGGGGTTTTTAGGGAGTTTGGTGTTGATTTTTTCCGGAGGTAAGTTGGGTGAGGTAGATTGGTTGAATCCGTATGCAGCTTTAGCCTTGTTAGCGACAGTCATGTACGGATTTAACGGGAATATCATTGGCAAATATTTAGGTGGATTGCACCCGATGCAGGTGAGTTCGTATAGTTTGCTCTTTGCGGGGAGTTTGGCAGCCGTGGTTTTGGTTTTTACAGGTTTTTTTGGTCATGTCTGGTCGGGCATTGACCCAATCGCTTTAGGGATTTTATTGATATTGGGTGCATTAAACTCAGGATTTGCCGCTGTATTATTCAATTATGTGATTCAGAAGTCCAATCCTGTTTTTGCGTCATCGGTGACCTACCTGATTCCTGTGGTGGCTTTGTTTGCTGGCTTTTTAGACGGCGAGAAGATCCAGATCTTGCACTTTTTAGGGATGGGCATTATTCTGGTTGGCGTGTATCTTATCAACAAAAAGTAAAATAAAATGTATCAAGCAATTGTCAATGAGCAAACACCCGTCAGCATTGCGCTAACTGAAACAGGTTACACCGTCGAAGGAAAACCGTTTTCGTGGGATATGGTCCAAACAGCTGGTCAGTCGTTTCATGTAATAGCGGAGAATCAATCCTTCCGCATCGAGGTCATTGAGGCCGATACCCAAAAAAAGGCGTTTCAAATCCGAGTCAATGGGGACTTATTTTCTGTTGTATTGAAAGATTCCACCGATCTATTTTTGGATCAATTGGGGGTAAATACAGGGAAGTCCACAGGAATGTCGGTACTGAAGGCGCCTATGCCCGGTTTGATCTACCAGTTACCTGTTCAGGTTGGGGATAAGGTAGCGAAGGGGGATGTTTTGGTTGTGTTGGTGGCGATGAAAATGGAGAACGCCATCAAGGCTACGGGAGATGGCGAGGTGAAATCCATTCAGGTTAAATTAGGGGACACGGTAGAAAAAAATCAGGTAATGATTTCGTTTGTGTAGGTTCGTAGGTATCAAATGAGAAAAATTTCCTGTAATTTTGTTCAAAATTCCTTTTATGTCCTTGCGCTACAAACGTATTCTACTGAAACTCAGTGGGGAGGCCCTGAATGGGGGCGATAAATCCCAAATCATCAATTCGGATATTTTAAATCAATACGCCTTAGAGATCAAATCGGTGGTCGAGGCGGGTTGTGAAGTGGCGATTGTCATTGGGGGAGGGAATATCTTTCGTGGGGCAACCTCCGCGTCGGGCATTGATCGATCACAGGGCGATTATATGGGAATGTTGGCAACCGTCATCAACGGCATGGCCATCCAAAGCGCTTTGGAGGCGGTGGGATTAACGACCCGGCTTTTGTCTGCCATTAAGATGGAACAAATCGCCGAACCCTTTATCCGACGCCGTGCCATGCGCCACTTGGAGAAAGGTCGCGTGGTTATTTTTGGTGCGGGTACGGGAAATCCGTATTTCTCAACCGACTCAGGTGGAGCTTTACGTGCCAATGAAATTGAGGCCCAAGTCCTCTTGAAAGGTACCAATGTCGATGGTATTTATACGGCGGATCCGAGAAAAGACGCTTCGGCTACCAAGTATGATACACTTACTTTTGACGAGGCCATTCAACGGAATTTAAAAGTCATGGACATGACAGCTTTCACGCTGTGCCAAGAAAATGGGTTACCCATTATTGTATTTGACATGAACACACAAGGTAATTTACTCCGGTTGGTACAAGGCGAAACCGTCGGAACGCTCGTTGTACCCCAAGCATAAACGATTCAGCTCATCATGGAAGAAATTAATTTAGTATTGGATATGGCCCTAGATAGTATGGAACGGGCCATGAAGCACACACAAATTGAATTAGGGAAAATTCGAGCAGGAAAGGCAACGCCTCAAATGTTGGACGGGATTCAGTTGGAATATTATGGGGTGATGACACCCATCAATCAGGTTGCAACAGTCAATACACCCGACTCCCGGACCTTGGCGATTCGGCCTTTTGAGCGTAAAATGATTGCCGCAGTAGAACGTGCTATCATCAATTCCAATTTAGGCCTCAGCCCTTCAAACGATGGGGAAATGATTCGCTTGACTCTCCCTCCTTTGACCGAAGAACGACGTCGGGATTTGGTCAAAAAGGTAAAAGTTGAGATCGAACAAGCCAAAGTGAATGTTCGGAAGGTTCGTCAAGAGTCCAATGAAGACCTACGCAAATTAAAAAATGAAGGTGTCTCAGAGGATGCCATTAAAGTGGGGGAGGAACGCGTTCAAAAGCTGACGGATACCTTTATTGAGAAAACTGAGCAAATGTTCACGGCCAAAGAAGCCGATATCATGAGCGTCTAACCCTAACCCTTAGACTATGTCGCATATTTTGTCGGTCATTATTCCGGCGTATAATGAGCAAAATACGATACAATCGGTTTTGAAGCGCGTGTTGGAAATTTCCCTTATCCAAGCGGTACAAAAGGAGATAATTGTCGTGAATGATTGTTCAACCGACCAAACGGAGGCACGAGTCCAAGAATTTCAATCTCAATATCCGGAAGCCAACATCCAGTATTTTGCGCATGCCCGCAACCAAGGCAAAGGGGCCGCTCTGCACACCGGTATTCAAAAAGCCACGGGGGATTTTGTGATTGTGCAAGATGCAGATCTAGAATATGACCCTCAAGAATTCAATATCCTCCTCAAACCCATTTTAGATGGGTATGCAGACGTGGTGTATGGTTCCCGGTTTATGGGAGGCAGACCACACCGCATCTTGTTTTTCTGGCATACCATTGGAAATAAGTTTTTGACCTTCCTGTCCAATGCGTTCAATAATTTGAACTTGACGGATATGGAAACCTGCTATAAGCTGTTTCGTCGATCGATTATACAAGGGCTACACTTGCAAGAAAAAAGATTTGGATTTGAGCCGGAGGTTACGGCCAAAGTGGCGAAAATCCCAGGAATTCGCATTTATGAGGTCGGGGTGTCATACTACGGTAGAACCTACGAAGAAGGAAAGAAGATCAATTGGAAAGATGGCTTCCGGGCGCTGTATTGCATCGTGCGGTATGGATGGTTTGGTTGATCATGCCGTGAATTCTAGCGGAACATACAACAAAGAGTCTCTCTACGGGGCTCTTTTTTTAATAAATATATTTTTTAAAATTCTCCATATAACTTCGGCTTACCCGGACAATATCCCCATTAATGAGCACAATGTCAAAACTACTGATGTTTTTGTGTACCTCCCGGATCGCATCCAATTGCACAACAGCCGATCGATGCACACGAATGAAGTGCTTGGGCGAAAGTTTTGACTCCAGTTGGGTAATTCCGTAATTACTTAAATATTGTTCTGTTAACGTGATGAGCAGCGCATAGTCTCCGCTAGCTTCTATGCGTAGGATATCCTTGACAGGCACCGCGATCAATTTTTGGTGCCGTTGCACAAGTATCTTCTCTGGATAATTGGCTTCATGCAGTAAACTTTCGGCTAATGGCTGCAAGGATTGGGGACTATTCTCCGTCTTGAGTTTTTTAATGGCGGTCTGAAATCGCTGTCGGGTATAGGGTTTTAATAAATAATCAACGGCATGAACTTCAAAAGCTTGGAGCGCATATTGATCATAAGCGGTAGAAAAAATGATATGGGGGATCTCATCCAAATGGGTTAATACCTCAAACCCAGAAAGCCCTGGCATTTGAATGTCAAGGAAGACAATGTCGGGTTGAAATTGACGGATCACTTTGATCGCATCCACGCCATTGTTTGCCTCGCCAACGACAATGAGCTGAGGGAAATCAACCAAGTACTGTTTGATGAGTGTTCGTCCAGAATCCTCATCATCAACGACTACGACTTTTTGCATGTCGGCAATGTAAATTGTATGCATACTCCCGTTGGAGTATTGGGTAAAATGACTAATGTCTCTCCACTCATTTTTTGTAGCCGAAGTTGTGTGTTCATGAGGCCAATGCCAGGTTTATTTTTTGGCATTGAGGCTGGCATACCCATCCCATCATCACGGATTTGGACCCGAATACCGCCTTCTTTTTTTTGTATGCTGACCTCAAGCGTACCCCCTTCAATTTTGGGGGATAGTCCATGTTTGATCGCATTTTCAATAACAGGTTGTAACAGCATGGAGGGTACTCGTTCATCCAGCACAACGGGGTCTATAGAAAATCTTGTTTTTAATCGATTTCCCATGCGCATTTGCTCGAGTCCGATGTATTTCTCTGTGAAAGCCCATTCTTCCCGTAAGCTTACCCAAGGCTCTTTGGAGGCTTGCAGTTGATAGCGAAAGAGGTCAGATAATTGGGCAATCATTTCGCGTGTGGTTTCCATTTCGACGGGCACGCTCGCACTTATGGTATTGAACGCATTGTAAAGAAAGTGTGGATTTAATTGCGCTTTGATCGCAGCCAGTTCGCTTGCTAGGTTTGCTTCACGCAGCTCTGCTTCATTTTTTTGCAATTGAATGTTTCGGACATGGTAATCGTAGGCATGAAACAGGCCGAACTGGATGATATAAATGAGCGCCGGTATATAGATATCCCATATTTGGCTACTCCCTCGTAAATGCCCCCGACCTAATGATTCAAGTATTTTGTAGAATAAAAATTGCCAAGTGGCGACAAAAACGACCCAGGTCAGTACATGAAAGGCTAACTTTATCTTCCAATCCAGATGCGGGATTACCCGAAAGAAGAAATACCAAATGGGGATTGTGAGTAGCCCTTTTAAGCCGTAATCGATGGCTTGGCTTCCTAAATAGTTGGCTAAAAGATCGTGAAAGGGCAGGTCAGTATAGGCCGATTCGTTGATGGTGAGGGTAAGTGCATACAAAATATACAAAACAAAGTACACGAAGAGGACGATTCCTCCTTCCCAAAATTGAATTCCAGCCCATGTGTGGGGTTTGTTCATGTGCAAGGGTGACGACTTCATGAAACGAAGATCGTGTAAATCAGCCAGTATTTTTATGTTTTTTCGGTGAATGACAAAATACGCCGTTGAATGAATCTTCTCGTTCATTGAGCTGAGCAGCGGTTCATTCGCCGAAAAGGTTTTTCTAGGGTATTATTTTCCCTGAATCTTTGAATCAATAAACTGATTCAAAATGAACTACGTAATAGGTTGCCTTCTTTATTTTTTTATTTCGCATGGCAGTTTGGCCCAAACGCCATCTATACAAGGAAAGGTGGAAGCCAAGGGTGGAGAACCCCTCGTGGGGGCCACGATTGCTTTATATCGGGTAGCGGATTCCACCTTGGTTAAGGTCGCGATTTCGGATACCCTGGGAATGTTTGACTTCAGGTCGTTGGAGGTTGCAACCTACCAGTTGACGGTTCGCTACCTCGGCTTTAAGGCCAATTCCTTACTTGTACGTCTGACGGCTGAAATGCCCGTGCAATCTGTAACATTACCCATGGAAGAGGGCAATACATTGGCGGAAGTAGACGTGACAGCCCAAAGAGCCTTGGTGGAGGTACGGTCTGACCGACTGGTTTTTCGGGTGGAAAGCACACCTAGTGCTACAGGTTTAAACGGATTGGAGGTTTTACGTAAAGCTCCTGGCGTTTTACTCGATAATCAAGAGAACATCATGTTGGAAGGAAAGTCAGGCGCCCGAATCTGGATTAATGGTCGTCCTTCCTATATACAAGGACAAGATTTGGTGGAATACCTAAGGTCATTACCTTCCGACGATATCGAATCGATTGAATTGATCACTCAGCCTTCTTCTCGGTATGATGCCGCGGGTTCGGCAGGGATCATCAACATTCGATTGAAAAAAAATGCGCGATTGGGGACACAAGCCACACTTACGGTAGGCTCAGGCTACGGTCGGTATGGCAAAGGAAATGGCGGAATTTCCATAAACCACCGAAATAGAGCGTCCAATTGGTTTGGAAATTATCAAGTGCGTGGAAGTCGAGATTGGTCGTTTTTAAACCTAAAAAGAGAACAAGCCGAAACCTTGTTTGACCAGCAATCTGAAACCATTCGGGATGGGGTGTACCATACTTGGCGCATGGGGTATGATTACAACATGAGTTCCACCAAAACCTTAGGCGTGATGGTCAGTGGAAATCGGCAGGATAGTAGGCTTCAAACCCAAAGCCGGACACCCATTCGCCCGCTAGCTTCGCTCGAGAATCAAGCTATTTTATATGCCGAGAATTTAAGTCAACAGGTTCAAAATCAATGGATTATTAACCTGAATTACCGTTCTTCAGATACCTTAGGGCGTGTATTGAATGTAGACCTAGACGGCGGGCTATACGAGTTCTCCCGAAATAGTCGACAGCCGAATACCTACCGTAACGGACAAGATACAGAAACGTTGCAGCAACGTACATTTCGGTTGATATCACCAACTCAAGCTCGGATTTGGGCGGGACAGCTGGACTATGACTTCCCTTGGAAAAAAAGTCAGTGGAGTGTGGGAGGAAAAGTTTCAACGGTTCAAACGGACAATACCTTTTCATTCTTTAAATTAGGTACAGACAACCAAGAGGTAATCGACCCGTTACGCTCCAATCAGTTTAATTTTGAGGAAATGATTTTGGCGAGCTATGTTCGATGGGCCAAAAAATGGACGAATTGGGATTTCCAAGGGGGTATTCGGTGGGAATATACGCAGGCTCAGGGGGCTTTGACATCCGCTCAGGTGCTGGCCGATGCCCAAGTGACACGTCGATATGGAAATCTCTTCCCCAGTGCTGGGATAACCTACGGGACGAAACCGGGAAATAGTTGGGGAATACTGTATAGTCGGCGCATCGAGCGGCCCTCGTATGCGTCCCTTAATCCATTCGAATGGCCGCTGGATGAGCTTACTTACCAAAAAGGAAATGCCTTTTTACTACCTCAATTCACAGACAACCTCAAGTTATCCTACACCCATGCTTATCAATTGACTCTTGCTTTTACGTATAGCTATGTGCATGATTTTTTTGCTCAAGTGACGGACACCCTTGAAAGTACCCGTAACTTTTTAATGGAGCGGAATATTGCGGATCAACACGTATGGAATTTGGGCATATCCTACCCACTGCAAATAGCAAAAAACTGGCAGATGTATTGGAATGTAAATGCCTACCGTACTCAATTTTCATCCGACGATATTCGCTTTCGGGAGGTTAGAGCGCATGTATTGAATGTGTATGGCCAAAGTACATGGACACTGCCCAAGAAGTGGAAAGCCGAGGTGTCGGGTTGGGTCAGTACACCTGGAGTTTGGGGGGGGACCTACGTCACTCGGGGTCAAGGAGCTTTAGATTTGGCGATACAAAAAGAGATAGCAAAGGGGAAGGGTACTTTTCGAGCCACGCTGACCGATCTTTTTTTTACATCGCCTTGGCGCGGGGAAACCCAATTTGGGGGTATTCGAATTGTCGGATCTGGAGGTTGGGAAAGCCGCACGATACGGGCGTCCTTTTCGTATCAACTTGGCAATGGTCAGATTAAATCGGCACGGCAACGCAGCACAAGCTCTACCGAAGAGTCAGATCGACTGTAAATGATCATTTTCCTTTATCTTTTGACTCCGAAAATGACTCTATATCTCATATCTTGGAATAGTATTATTGTTTATCTTTATTGTCTAACCCGATTATCTAGTATTTTCATAGCAAGTTTCTCCCCAATGCTTGTACTTTTCCTATAATCATAGGATTATTTTAATTTTTGTATAGGATCGTGGAAGGAACTTTGCGTTGGTAACATTTGGTTAATTGACACGTATTCAATAAGTTCTGTATGTTTGCATCAACAAAGGTTTTCAGGAAGTCGTATTTAAGAAAAGACTGGTAGGTTTTGAGTACGTTCTGAGTCTTAGTAAAAAAATACAATTTTTTTCCAACGAAAACAACCAAAGAAAATGATGAAAAATTCAATGTTGATGTTAGCTACCGTGATCGGAGTATCATGTGCTACCCAAACTTTTGCCAACGACATGCGGATTGTAGCTTTAGCTCGTCCAACGTCTGACCTCCAGTTGGTGGCCCTCGAGGGCATGAAATTTAAATTGACCGCAGATAAATTACAAAATAGATCTTACGTAGCGATTAAATCACAAGATGGCGATGTGTTGTTTAGTGAATTTGTGATCAACCGCAATGGTCGCTATGCTAAGGTATTTGATTTATCGATGTTAACGGATGGGAACTATACTTTCGTGATTGAAAACGGATCTGAGAAATTAGAAAAGCCGTTTGTGATCGCCACGGAAGTAAAGCGGACCGTCACGCCTGCCGGTAAGTAATTTTTCGTAGGCTTTCGCGTAAAACCTTTGTAGTGTGGGTCGGGAGTTCGCTTCCGGCCCATTCTTTTTTTAGGTAATTTGTACGTACCTTTGCCTTCCAAATCGCACAGGATATGTTTGAGAATTTACAGGATAAACTGAATGGCGCGTTTAAAACGCTGAAAGGAAAAGGCCGGATCACGGATATCAACATCGCGGCCACCGTCAAGGAGGTTCGCCGGGCTTTGATGGACGCCGATGTGAACTACAAAGTGGCCAAAGATGTCACCGACCGCGTCAAGCAAGAAGCCTTGGACCGAAAGATTATGATTTCGGTTGAACCGGGCCAATTGTTTGTCAAAGTAGTTCAAGAGGAGCTTACCGCTTTGATGGGTGGAACGGCACAATCGGTGAATATCAAAGGAAGTCCGGCCGTGGTTTTAATTGCCGGCCTTCAAGGGTCAGGGAAAACGACGTTCTCAGGCAAATTTGCCCACTACTTAAAAAAGCAAGGCAAGCAGGTTATGCTGGTTGCATGTGATATCTACCGCCCGGCGGCCATCACGCAGTTGCAAGTTTTGGGGGAGCAAATTGGTGTCGATGTTTATGCAGAGCCCGATAACAAAAGTGCGGTGTCTATCGCACAAAATGCCTTGGCCGAAGCAAAAAAACGGGGGAAAAGTGTCGTCATTGTGGATACTGCCGGCCGTTTAGCGGTAGATGAAGAAATGATGCAGGAGGTTGAGCAAGTAAAAAAAGCGATCTCCCCAAGTGAAATTCTATTTGTCGTGGATTCCATGACAGGGCAAGATGCCGTCAATACCGCCAAAACGTTTCATGATCGGTTGGATTTTGATGGGGTAGTTTTGACGAAGCTCGACGGGGATTCCCGTGGGGGAGCGGCTTTATCCATCAAAGCGGTGGTTGAAAAGCCGATCAAGTTCATGAGTACCGGGGAGAAAATGGAGGATTTGGATATCTTCTATCCTGATCGGATGGCCAGCCGAATTTTAGGGATGGGGGACGTGATCTCGCTCGTTGAGCGCGCTCAGCAAGCGTATGATGAGGATGAAGCCCGGAAGTTGAGTAAGAAAATGCGGGAAAATAAGTTCGATTTGAACGATTTCCTTTCGCAGCTTCAGCAAATTAAGAAAATGGGAAATATCAAAGATCTGATGGGCATGATTCCAGGTGTGGGGTCAGCCATGAAAGATATTGACATAGACAATAATTCCTTCAAACCGATCGAAGCGGTGATTCAGTCCATGACCCCAAAGGAACGCGAAAATCCCGATATGATTGATGGGAATCGCCGGAAACGGATTGCAGCGGGAAGTGGCACGTCCGTTCAAGAGGTAAATAATCTCCTCAAGCAATTTGATCAGATGCGGAAGGTCATGAAGAAAATGAATAAAATGCAGGCCGGCGGCAAAATGGGCCGTATGTTTGGCTAATTCTTATTTCTTAGGGTAAAAATATAACGGAATCGGGGTGGTTTGCCCACCTCCCTCTGACAAGGTAAAAAAACCAGTTTGGGCTTTATCAAAACAAATGGCCTCGCCTTGTGGCTCGGGTGTGTAGGCCGGTGCGACATCGCGAGGCCTTTGCAAGGCTTGTTCAACCGTTTCGTTTTCCCTCAACTTCCAGTAATAAACCGTTTCGTAGTTTTTGAGCAAGATTTCTTGTCCGTCAGCCGAAATATCACCCCCTGTGATCACAAAGTAGGGCAATGTAAACAAAAACTGGGCTGTATTCATCTCGTTTGTCTTCTGAGGATAGGCTAATTTATAGACACGTACGTTCAATTGCCGCTTGGTGATGACGTAGAGGTCTTTCGTTTTTGGATCGATCAGCAAGGTTTCTGCATCGTAGGGCCGGCCGTCAGAATATTGAAATTGAATGGTTTCAACGGACTCAATGCGTCCATTGCGTTGGGTTGGTTCAGGAAATCGAAAAATCTCCACAAAGGGGTATTGTTCTAGATTATCCCCAATATTGCCTAAGTAAACATAGGAAACACCTGCATTAGGCCCTGGGCCGACGGCGATATCTTCCCAATCTCGAATCTGTACCGGCATTTCCCAAAAGGTATTGTAACGGCCTTGCGCACTCAAGAGATGCAACCGGCTTGGGCGCGCGCCGTTGTCTTCGTGTGTATAGAGGAAAGTAGGAAAATTTTGACTTGGGGCTAGCCCAGAGGCTTCTTCCAAGGCGGGATTATCCAGAGGAAAGACCAATGGGTTGGAG
>Ga0209812_10000528_pt1 | contig 34071 bp, 23 predicted proteins | sample JI71714BDNA_FD_187502 | JGI IMG/M metagenome (GOLD analysis project Ga0209812, IMG submission 187502) | Wastewater effluent complex algal communities from Wisconsin, to seasonally profile nutrient transformation and Carbon sequestration -... | ecosystem: Engineered > WWTP > Effluent > Algae...
CGTTGGTGTTGCATGCACGCGCAGCAATGGATGATATTCGTTCAACATGTGAAGAGATGTTGAAACAAATACGCGAAAAATTATTTAAAGCGGCGGCAACAAATGTGGATCCCAATGTTCCGGAATTAAATGATTTTATTGACGATTATTGGAAATTTCGATATCGCAAACAAATACAAAGCTGGAAGAGCGACTTTTGGCCAATTGTAGTTACCCATAATTTAAAAAATGATGCGGGTGATGAAATTTTAGGTTACCTGCGCTCTCACGATTTAATCAATAAACCCGGTGATAAAGTAAAAATGGTATATCATCCTGATTTTGTTGCGGCCACTTCACCATTATTTGGAATGGAGTATCCGCAATTTGTAAGAGGATGCCACCTGGGTTTATTTCCAAGTTATTATGAACCGTGGGGTTATACACCACTAGAGTGCGTTGCACGCGGGGTTCCGGCCATTACAAGCGATTTGAGCGGGTTCGGAAATTATTGCCAAACTAAATTCCGCAACCTCGACGAAAAAGGCATTTATATTGTAAAACGCAAAACAAAAACCTTTGACGAAAGTGCAGATGAATTATGTGAAATGATGTACAATTTTGTGCAGCTAAGCCGACGTGAACGTATTATTTTAAGAAATACGGTTGAGAGTTATGCCGAAAATTTCGACTGGAGTAATCTGGCATCTAATTATGAAAAAGCATATCAATTGGTGTTGCAGGGAAAATAAACATCACTTAAATTAATTCGAATTAAAAGCAACTTAAATTTATACAACCATTTATATTAATTGCGCGCTCAATATTTTCAATTGATAGCAAACAAAAAACCCCGACGAATTAACGCCGGGGTTTTTTATGTAGTAATTAGTTATTTAATTACAATTTAACGATGTTACCAGAAGTAACTGCATCACCTGCAATTACACGATAAACATAGTTACCAGCAGGAAGTGTAGTAACATCAACGCTATAAGCATGGTTACCGGCAACTTCATTTGCATTAGCAACAGTGTAAACTTCCTGACCCATCATGTTGATGATGCTTACAGAAACTTCAGCAGCAGCTTGTAAATTAAAGCTGATAGCAGCAGTTGTAGAAACAGGGTTAGGAGAAACCACAACACCTGAAACTAAGTTTACATTTTCAACACCTAATACGATAGGATCGCTACCATCGCATTTGAAACATCTGTCCCAGCAATACTGTAACATAACATCAGCATCAGGGATAACTAATGTACGGTTGATGTTTCCACCACCATCATCAGTTCCACAACTGTCAGTTGCAATTGTATTAGCAGCATCTGTTCCTTCGTTTGTTCCCCAGTTGTCGTTTACAAATTTGTAAGGCTGAGTCATACCAATAGAAGCAGTTGGATAAGTAACAGTGATAGACCACACGTTGCTACCCATGTCTGTTAAAGCACAAGTTGGATCAGCAGGTGCCCAAGATACCATAGGAGTTCCAGCGTTTTCAGCAGCAAGTGCACCAAAATCGCCACCAATTCTGATACCACCAGGAAGCAGTGTATTACCTGCAGCTAAGTAGTCTGTAATGTCAACCATATAGGTAACATTTACCTGTGCGTTAACCGCACCGGCTACAAACAAAATTGAAAGTAAAGAGTAAATTTTTTTCATAACTAAACTGTTTTTTAAGCTTAAAAATTAAAATATCAGCCTAAAGTTAAAGATTATTTCAATAAAAACGCCCTAATTTTTAACAAGAAATTGACTGTAGAATATAATATTGAACAGTTGCTCTTGTTGAGTTTTCAACCCTCTTATCAGGTGTAAATTTTTCAACATTAAAAAACATTTTCAGAAGGCTAATAAAATTGAATGTGGCGGTATAATTGGCTGATAGCCGATAACTTAGGAGTAATAAAGAGGTGGGTAATAGTTAGTTGAAAAACCAGTGTTTAAGGTAATTAATTGGTAAAAACTGAAATTGTAGTCATTACAATAAGTAAGGATTTTTAAAAATGCGGCAAGTTTTGAGAGGCGTAAACCCCGTGCTTATAGCAGACTCCGGCTTGGTTTGGGGTTCTTCCGCTTAGCTTAAATAACCAGGAAGAACACAATTGCCAACTAGTCAATTATTTCGCCAATGGTAGCCAGCGTTAAAGGAGTGCCTACCATACGCACATTGGCCGGTATTTTACCTATGGTACCGGAAACCATAACCAATAATCCTTCTTTCTTAAAATCATCGGGCAACATTACAGGCAAATAACGGGTAATGTCATTTCTACCATTATCAACCTCAATCACAAAGGTTCCGGCAATAAGTTTAATTGTACCTTTTGTTTCAGGTAAAAAACCAACTGAATCAAATGGAAATAAATCTTTCACGGCATCTTGAATTTTTTGTGCATCAAATTGTTCGGTTGATTCGGATTTTATGTCTTTAATTTTAATTGGAGTGCCCATCATCCGCACATTAGGGTCGCTTTTTAAAATGGTAGCACTAAATGTTATAGCAGTATTGGCAACTAAAAAATCTTGCGGTAAAAAATCTGGAACATACCGTTTAGTTTCACCGTTTATTTCCTGCTCAATTAAGAACACATCGCCAATGGCAATAATTTTTCCGTTTGCATTGCTAATAAAACCGACAGAATCGGGGTCTGGCAAGGTTTGACTTACTTTTTCTTCCGACAATGTTTCGCCATTATTCGGATTGGGTTTGGTGCGGTATAACACTCTAATCATATTGAGTTTGAGCGGAGTGCCAACCATTTTAACATTAGTTGGAATACGCCCGATAGCACCTTCAAATACCACTTCCTGATTGTTAATACAATATTTTTCAGGCAAATTAACCGGCAAATAATATTGAGTAAAATTCGCTTTGTCCACCTTAATTACCCAAGTATCGTTTTTTATTACTACTGTCCCTATTTCTATACTTTTAACGCCAACTGAATCAAAAACATAAGATTGCGCCGAAGCAGCGCCAAAACCTAGAATCAGGAATAAAAAGGTGTACAAAGTTTTCATACGCATTATGTGGCTAAAATTATACCAAATTGTTTTGAATCTGCACTTTTTAACTCCAGAATGAGTTTGAAAAATACTTTTTTGTAACTTTATTCAACCATGAACCGAAGATTAACACTTTTACCGATATTGTTTTTGAGTGCATTTAACCTGTTTAGTCAGGATTGGGCACTATTTCCGCAAGGCCAAAAAAATACATTTTTATTTTCCACCTATATAAATCTTATTTACGGGTTAAACCCGCATATCGTAATTACGGATGGTGATACCATTACTTCTTATTTTGCCTATGAAAATATAGATTTTAATGAATATACCTGTCAGGAAACCGTTGATGCGTATTTCCCTTTAGACGGGTATGATATGCTTCCAAGACTCGACTCCATTGTTTATGTTAACGGACAAACATCGTTGTATGGTTATGGAATAGATTTTTTAATGACATTTCACAACAATGCCAATACCGGAGATACATTTCATATGCTATCACCGGATAATGAAGATATTTATATGAAATGTTTTTTGGCTATGGAAGATGATGTTTTTGGTGTAATGGACAGCGTTAAAAAATTTAAATTTTATAAAGAAAGCGGCACAACACTACTCAATGATTTTACTATTGTGTTGAGCAAACATTATGGTTTATTAAGTTTTTTGGATTTTTATGATTTGGCCAATTTTGATGGTTATGGGACACCGCGATATTATTCTTTGTTAGGACTAAAAACACCTTCAAATACTATTGGATATCAATATAAAGATTGGACGAATTTTTTCCCTTATTCAACAGGAGATATCAGAATTTGGCGGACAGATTCCTATAATCCGGACCCATTTAATTACATCGCTTTTACGCAGTATTTTAAAGATTCCATTACAAGCGTAAATTATTATCCTGATAGTATTGTATATACCTATAATCGGACAAAAAAAGATACAGACGATGTATTAACTTATACTTTCGATATACATCATAATTTTAAAAAGGAAGACTTTACACAGTTTATTACTGCCTACCCTTCTAAACCGGTATTAAGTAATTGTAATGAGTTTAATCCCTGGTATAGCGAAGAATTTAAGGTGTGGAATAATGCAGGAACCAGTTATTTTTTAGATGGTGGTGATACCATCACTACTTACAGGTGGACATCAGGAGCAGGTTATGTTGACACCACAATATGCGAAGTTTTTGAAATTGTTGATGTGGGAAATGGTATTACTTTAAACGACCAACATGGGGTGATTTTTATGAGTCAATCGATAAATGATTTTAGTTATACCTGGGCACTTATTGGTGGTACATTAAATGGCGACCCATTTGGAGAAACCGATTTCGGGCATTTAGCACTAACATCTCAGGTAAAACAACCTTTACATATTTATCCTAATCCGGTATCCGATAATATTACTATTTCAGGATTAACGCAACAAAATGAGCGGTATGTTATTTATACAATTACCGGAATATGCGTGCAACAAGGTGCTCCGGAATTTACAATAGATGTACATAATTTACAAAGCGGGTTGTACTTAATTCAAATTGGCAATACAACCGCTTCGTTTATTAAACAGTAATTTATTGTTTTAATACGCTTAAAGTTGCTTCGCGATAATTTTTTCCGATAGGCACTTTTATTTTTCCCATTTCCACCATATTGCCATTTAATGCTTCCACTTTGGTGGTATTAATAATGTATGATTTATGAATGCGCAAAAATTGTTGAGCCGGTAATGTCAATTCCAGATTTTTTAAAGTTTCGAGGGTGACAATTCTTTTTTCTTTGGTGTAAATACTTACATATTCGCGCAGCCCTTCAATGTAAAGTATATCGGCATACGGTACCTTGATTTGTTTGTAATCGGATTTAACAAACATATAATCTAAAGCAGGTGCAGCAGCTGAAACAGGGGCACTTGTTACTTGCAAATTGGATGCGCCTGCATTTCTCAGGTTTCGGTATTCCATTGCCTTGTTGACAGCCTGCACAAATCGTTCAAATGGAATTGGTTTTAATAAATAGTCGGTAACGTCAAGTTGATATCCTTCCAATGCATGTTCGGCATATGCAGTAGTGAGGATGATTTCCGGTTTGTTTTTTAAAATTTTAATGAGTTCAATACCTGTTAAATCCGGCATTTGAATATCGAGAAACAAAATGTCAATTTGTTGTGTCTGTAATATTTGTAACGCAGACAATGCATTTTGGCATTTGCCAACAATAGTTAATTGCGGAATTTTATTTACATAATCTTCCAACAAGCGCAGGGCTAAATTTTCATCATCAACTAACAAACAGGTGTATTTCAATTGAGCTCGATTGTAAGGTGAACAACAAATTTATTATTTATAGTTTGAACTTCGAGTATATGTTTGTCGGGATACAACAAGGTTAATCGCTTGCGAACATTTTCTAAACCAATGCCACCAACTGCATCTTTACGAGCCGTTTGGTCCGCGATATTGTTTTCGATACTAAAATGTAAGCTGTTAGCTTCTATAGTAATTGTAGCGGTTAAAAAACCATTAATATTGTCTAATACATCGCCATGTTTAAACGCATTTTCAAAAAATGGAATAAACAATAAAGGCGCAATACTAATTTTATCAGGATTGCCATTTACAACAAGTGTTACTCGGTTTGTTACTTCGTTTTTAAGTTGCTGTAATTCCAGATAGTTCTGTATATATTCCAACTCTTTAGAAAGTGGCACCAGGTTTTCGTTGCTTTCATATAACATATACCGCATGAGCGCACTTAATTTTAATATTTGTGGCGCAGCAGCTTTGCCTTCCAAATGCGTAAGTGCATAAACGTTATTTAAAGTATTAAATAAAAAATGAGGATTTACCTGCGCTTTTAAAAACTTTAATTCCGCTTCCAGTTTTAATCTCGTTAAATCTGCCGCAATTGTTTTTTTCTCGTAATAGGCTTCTAATAATTTTAATGTAGTAGTAACGCCCAACATAATTACAGAACTCAGCACTATAGTGCCATAGTGTGCAACCGAATACATTTCAAGCGGATTATTCTCATTAAAAATAAATTGTTTATCTATTAAGGCCCGCAGTGGTGAAGAAACAATGATTAATAAAACGATTATTCCGGCATATTCAAAATATTTTTCTTTAAACAGCAAACGTTCTATTAAAACATATAAATTAATATATACCAATGGTGCTAGTACTAAACAGGTTGCAAAATTGCGTAACAAAGCCTGTTCAAAACCTAGGAAGCGTGCAAATATGAGTGTCATTAATAAAACAAACAAGGCCCAAAACAAACTATGCCATAACCACTCATATTTTTTAAGCACATAACTCACGTTACAAACATAACCAATTCAGCAGGTTTGTATTATTTTTTTCTACCAACTATAGTTTTTTTTCTACCAACGGAAACAATTTACTACCAGCGTATCGAATTTTCCTCTAATGGATGATTTATTGATGTTGGTATTGTTGCTATGCTATTAGATTGAATTTATTTTCCGCTGGCAAACAAGCACAACATCTTTGCCTCATCAACAAACAAAAAAAATTATGAAAACGATGAAAATTCAATCACTCGCCTTAGTTGGCCTTATTTCATTATCAGTTGTTTCATGTAAACGCGCTGATGACCTTTTAGATATTGAAGCAGATCCCGGAAGTGCAAAAATGGTTGCAGAAACTACTAAAGCATACGACGATGCACTTACAATGGCAGAAGAAGCTACTATTCAATATTTAGATGATTCAACATTTACAGAATATGCCATTGGAAATTGTGTGGTAATTACTTTCGACGCCACTAATACACAAATCACTTTCGATTTAGGCACTTCCGGTTGTGTTGGTTTAGATGGTCGTGAACGCAAAGGAAAAATTATTGTCGATTATGATGGCGTGCCACGCGAACCGGGTTCAAGCCTGAACATAACGCTCGACGATTATTCGGTAGATGGTTATAGCATTAGCGGAACACTAACTTATAATGCCATTAATTATAATACAGATGGCAATTTGGAATTTTCTTATATGGTTGAAAATGGTGTTTACACAGAACCTGACGGAGATGAAATAACACTTACCTGCAACCGCACTGTTACCTGGACAGCAGGTGCCGGAAGCGAAAATTTATATGATGATATATTCGAAACCACCGGCAGTTTTGCGGGCAGCGTAGATGGTGAAGTATATAGCGGCACCACAACATCACCTGTAGTGTTTAAATCTGCTTGTTGGGCCGATGGAATTTATTATCCGGTGAGTGGTGAATTGAACCTCGATTTTCCGGACAATATTAGCAGAGCCATTAATTACGGTGTTGGCGCATGTGATAAAGATATTGTTATAACTATTGGTAAAAAAGATTACCCATATACACTTCCTTGATGATTGGTTTTAAGCTGACGGCGTGGGCAAATCGGATTGCCCCGCCATTTTTTTTAACCTAAAAAAATACTATTTATGCTTTCGCAATGGGATGTTCAACTCGTTTGGGTTTATTCATTTTTAATGTTGCTAACCCGATATTTTTTAATTGCCGGCGCTGCTTATTGGTGTATTTATTTTATATTTAATAAGCGACTATCAGTTAAAAAAATTCAACAACGATTTGTGCCGAATAATAAAATTATAAATGAAATAATTGCATCTGTATTTGCATTTTTTATTTTCGCGGCATTTATGACATTAATTGTTTATTTACAAGAGCTTGGACTCACCAAAATTTATACCGATTTTTCTCAGCATAGCTGGTGGTATGCGGTTTTGAGCTTTGTTGCACTTTTATTTATTCACGACACCTATTTTTATTGGATGCACAGGCTCATGCATTTGCCGATTTTATTTAAACATATACATCTGCACCACCATAAATCGGTAACACCAACGCCCTGGACAGCATTTTCATTCCATCCGGTTGAAGCCATTCTTGAATTTGCTTTTATCATTCCTGTGGTGTTTATTTTACCGCTTCACCCGGTTGTGCTAATGATATTTGCTTTTGCGATGACCGCCATGAATGTGTTAGGTCATATCGGTTATGAGTTATTCCCTAAAAATTTTCTGCAACAACCTTTAGGAAAAATATTTAACACTACAACGCATCACGATATGCACCATCATTATAACAAATGTAATTATGGATTATATTTTAATTTTTGGGATTTAATTATGCGCACTAACCACAAAAAGTATCAGAAAACGTTTGAACAAACGGCGAGTAAAACAATTTCAAAACAAACTACAACAATGCAGCAATTACAACAGCATTAATAACTAAACGTTTTAATGGCTTTGGCTTTAACGGCAGTAAATCCTACAATAAGTAGTGTAACAGTGCCTCCAAAAACCACTGATGGAACAGTTCCCATTAAACGAGCTGCCAGGCCGCTTTCAAAAGCACCCAACTCGTTACTGCTTCCAATAAACATAGTGTTAACCGCTGCTACTCTTCCTCGCATTGAGTCAGGTGTTAATATTTGAATAATATTACTGCGTATTACCACACTCACGCTGTCGAAAGCACCATTTAAAAACAAGAGGACCAACGACAAATAAAAATTGGTTGACAATCCGAATAAAATAATAGTGAGACCAAATCCGGCAACTGCCCAAAGTAATGTATGACCGACTTTCCCCGGAATTTTTTTCCATGATATATAACTAATGGTAATAACGGCTCCCAACGACGGCATTGCTCTTAAAATGCCCAAACCCTGTGGGCCACAGGCTAAAATGTCTTCTGCAAAAACCGGGAGTAAAGCAACTGCGCCGCCGAATAAAACAGAAAACATATCCAAACTTAATGCAGTTAAAATAATTTTATTTTGGAATACAAATCGAATACCTTCTTTTAATCTGTCTAAAATTGGTTCTGTATTATTTTTCTGCACTGCCGGTTTTGAAGCTACCTGGGTAAATAAAATAATACCGGTAATAATACAAATTACCACAATTGCCATTGAAACAGTCATGCCAAACCCCGCATAAATAAATCCGCCTAATGCAGGGCCTATAATTGCGCTCATTTGCCAGATAGTAGTATTCATGGTGCTGGCTTTTATGAGTTGCTGATTTTGGATTTTTTGTGATTCGCCATCCATTAATTCTTCTTCATCAATACTATCGAGTGCTTGAATTTTATTGGTTTTGTTTTGAGTGAATGTTTTTTGAGGAAGCACAATTTGCGGAATAATAGAAGTTGCTGTTGGCCCGTAAAAACCGCGAGCAAGTCCGGTTGTAAAAATGAAAACATACATCAATAAAACAGTAGTGGCATCGGTATTTATTTGCCGCATGTAATCTGATGTAAACAAAGTGAGTCCGATTGATGAAATCAACATACCAAATAATGCGGCAATTAATAAATTCCGCTTATTGCTGATATCTGCCAAATGGCCTGCATAAAGCGCAATACCAATAGCAGGAATGGCTTCTGCTAAACCAATTAAACCCAAAGAAAGGGGGTCTTTTGTGATGGAATAAATTTCCCATCCTGCAACTACATATTGTATTAAAAATGCGAACGTAATAAAAACCCGCATACTTAAAAAGTAGCGGAATTCCATAAATCGTAGAGGTGATTGGTTGCTCACAAAAATTTCTTTCACAAAAGTAACGCGCTAAACATTAACACTGTAATTTTGGATATAATAATTGCATTCCAAAAAGTTGTAATATGGATATAGACCCTAAAAAACTTCGGTTTGTCAACAATTTAGCACTACTTACACTCGGTATTTTGATGATATTAGGTGCGGGGCTCATTTGGGGCGCTTTTAGTGAGGCATCACAAATAGGCAATTACAAACAGGCTCCACGTCAACAAGTTTGTGGAGTTACTTTTAAACCGGAGTATACAGGAATAGGGAGAGAGCTATTCCAAACCCATTGTCAAAAATGCCATTTATTAGAAAGAAAAATGACAGGGCCTGCATTAGCACTTGTGCGCAATAGATGGGCCGATTCTACACACTTGTATAGTTGGATTAAAAATTAACAAGCCTTTTTACAAACGGGTGATAAATATGCCAATGATTTAGCTAGGGAATATAGCAATTCGATAATGCCGGCATTTCCCAATTTAACAGATGAAACATTTTAAATATACGATAAAAAAATAACGCCTATATTCTTAACCAGATTATAGGCGTTATTATATATTTTTAAATATTATTCAAAAATTATTTTTTGTGTTCCTAAAATTTGATTGCCTGAATACACTTCAATTAAATAAATGCCGGTAAGTATTTTTTCTGTTTCGATCCATGAAAGCTTATAATCTTTACGTAAATCATAGGTAGCTACTTTTATGCCTTTCATGTCGTAAATATTAGCCTAATAATTTATTTTTTCATCCCAATTAGTTATCTCTATGTATAGGATGTTGTCAACAGGGTTTGGGTATATTTTAAATCCTTGGTTAGTTGTATTTATATCAAAATCCGCCAAACGCACCATCAATTCAGGAATTTCGTCAATTACTTCCGGATATTTTTCTTGGAAAACAGCATCCAGTATATTTTGCGCAGCAATTCCTGATGGAGTTTCTTTATTTGCTATAGAGCGAAGAGTAGATTCTTCAACTTCAGTTATTTCGCTAACCGTTCTTCCAGAACTATCTAATCCAATGAGCACTGAATATAGAGTTATAAAATTTTCTCCAGTTTCATCAAATATCGTATAATTAGATAATGCCGCTTCAGCATCTATGTAATTTGATGCAGCTGAAAGAAATTGAATTTCCAATTGTTGTGCCCAGTCACCTGCTTCCTCATCGATAATTGAAAGCGCTGAATCTATTTTAGATTCTTTAATTAAGTCATTAAAAGATTGCATAATCGCATATTCGCGCTTTGTCTCAAGTATTGATACAGTGGCTAACAAATCTGTCATTGCTGAAACATTAAGATGATTATTTATTATATCTTCATTTAAAGCTTCAATAACCGGAGACGGAACGTTATAGTTGCTAACTTCAAGTGTTGTAGCCACTGTATCAGATATAGGATAGTTATTATTCATAACATCCAGAATTTCTGATGTACCTAATGGTTCTGCAGCTAACATCGTAACAAGTACTTCATTACTTATATATGGGCTTGCTTCGTCAAGTAAATACTTGACCTCTGTAGGTGACACGCCTCCTTGAATATCAGCAATAAACCCTTCTGTATTACCCCCATCAATTTTTGAAAGTTCAAGATCAATAGCCTCCTGATATCCAGTTGCTTCAATCGTCGACATTCTTCCCTCACCTCCAATGCCACCCGGAAGTGTAGAAACACAATCGTCCCCGCCGCTTACGCCGCAGTTGTGAAGATTTATATTTGTAGTTGTATAATCAATAGGGATATAATCAGACTCTGTATGGTGTCGATAGTTAAGTGTAACTCCGCTTGGAACTATTCGAAAGTCACTTTCTGTTTCACCGTTGAAACTAAATATATTACCAGCGGGTTGAGTAATTGTGGCATTACAAATACCCTGATTTCCTAATGTTCCAGATGTAACGATTATGTTATAATCATGTATGGGGCTAATAAAGTCATTACATCTTAATTGAAGCTTTGAATTATTCCCTTGACTTCTAATACCAATTTCAATATTTTCAAAAGTGTTACGATAAATTTGGGTTGCAATATTATGGTTATTTTCCACCAAAATACCTGAACAAAAGTGCGAATTTGAAGTTAATGTTCCTAAACTTGTGAAATAATTCCCCTCAACATGATAATTTAAACACCCTTCAAGATACAAACCATATCCCGTTTTTGAGCTAAAGTCTGGGATTTCAAAATAATTTCTAAATATTTCAGATTGTGTAACTGCCGAAAGTAAAATAGATCGTTCATTATTAATAAAATGAACATCATCTATTATTATTGCCCTTGGTCTAGCAGCCGAATTAGAAGCATAGACGCCCCTATAGTATCCACTAAAGTATGTTTCATTCACTTCACAACCCTCTTCACCAGCAAAATTACAGTCACTTTCAACTGTATAGGTAGCATTAGTACTATTTATCCCAATAGGAAAATTGAAATCAGTGCAACTACTAAAAGTATTTTCAAATTTACATGCATGGAACAATACTCCATCAACATCATCTAGAAAGACATCACTTGACGCATAGATGTCGCACGGCATTTGTTCATCTTTACTAAATTTGCACATATAAAATTCGTTAATATTATCATCATCAGTATTTGAAGGCGATACATCAAATGGACGTATGTCTATGCTAGTAATATTATTATGAAATTCACTATAGCGAGCCACTATTATACCTCCATAAAAAGTAGATGTTGTTGGATACGCAGAGTTATAGGTAGTAATCGCCACTTCTGCTGATTCAATCTTTGCATTATTTGTTAAAAAAACTACACCATGATCTGAATCATTTATAGGATATTCTCCAGTAAAAACATCCTCCAATGCTGGATGCGGAACGGAATTACCTTTACCCCAAACCTCAATACCATCCCAGAAATCACAATAATTGGTAATTGTTGCACCATCTAACACTAGTTTACCACCATTTTCAACTATTATTTTTCCATCTTTAGGCATCCTTATTTCGCAATTTTGAACGGTAAGGGTGGCACCGGGTTTGATAATGATATCGGTGTAAGCGTCTTGAGAATATTGCCAGGTTTCATCATTATAAATTTCAATTGGTTGATATGCGGACGGTGATTCTACTTTTATGTCAGGAAGTGGAGTTTCCCACACGCCGTAGCCATACAAACATGTTCTAAGTGTTTTCGTACAATAATTAATTTCAATGTCACCAGCACTGGCTAGTGGTAAATTGGTATTGAAACACTCCCAGGTTTCTAATCCCTTATTCCATACATAAATTCCAACACCAGTTGCTGCGAATATTACATCATCAGACCCTTTCCAATATTCCAAATCAATAACAGGGTAATTTGGAAGACCCTCTGATTTATCAAACCATGTAGAACCATTGTCTGGAGAATAATAAACTTTCCCCGTTCTCGATTGGTTTGTTTCGTCCATTACATACCAAAGTGCCTCAGGATGAGTTCCTGCTCCCCATTCATTAAGTGTATTTGACCCAAAAGAAACCCAAATTTCCGAATTGTTTACATTTTCATTATTAAAATCAATTGCTAAACCGGTAATAAATGCTTTATCAAGTTGATTAGTTGTTGGCAAATCTCCACCGTCATGTCCAGGTGTTATATTTACAGCTGTATAAGGGTTGGGATCACCTTCTAAATAAGTACAATAAACCATTTTAATTAAATCATCAGCGGACCTATTTTTATAGGTTGCAAAATAAATGTGGGTTTTTGCTGAGTTTATGGGGTCTGCATACGAAGCCATTGTTGATATGGGACTCCCAGTAATAGCAAGCGGATTTACTTGAGTTAAGTTGTAGATAGAAACTTCTGATAATTTCAACCAATTACTCTGATCGGTGGGAGATTGAAACGCATTTAAATTTGAATATACTTCATTTGTCCCAGCATAAAATTTTTCAATATTGTTAAATGTTTTAAATTCAAATGGCATTAAAGGCATCATATATTTTCCTCTATCTTCGTCAGCATCAGAGACATCTCCACGGGGAACTTGGGGTCGAGAGGTATTAAGTCTTGCTCCCGAATTCATATCATAGGTGTTAAATGTAATTGGTATAAAACCTTCTCCAATTGCCCATCCTGTACCATTATAACTCACAACACCATTGTAAGGAACTACATTTGAAATTGCAGCCTTATAGGCATCACAAATGCTGCCAAATGGGTGGGGTTCTTCAACTTCCGGTTTATCGTTAAAAATCCAACTGTTTCCATCCCCCGCAATGCCTAAAATTTTATAAGGCGCCATTTCAGTGGTTTCAATACTTTCAAAGTCAGCAATTGATAAACCATCACCATTTAAGTTTTGCCAAATATCGTCATTTTCAACACCCATCACTAAATTATCTGCAATTGGGCAAAAACTAATGCCACCGTCGGTTCCAATGTAAATTTCATCAGTATTTAACTCACTATTATATTTCATCCTAACTACCCTGATATCTCCATGTGTGTTTGAAAAATCTTTATCGCACTCAGGGTAATAAGTAACCGGTTCAATTGGAATTGTGAGTCCGTTTATTGCAGGTATTATACCTACATTAAGTTGCCTTTGATTAATACCAACAACAAATTTATTTGGATTACTTGCTAATACATGCAAATCAACCCATTCATTTGCAGGGTAAGTGTCTATTGGAAAGTAATGCACCATTGTGGGTATGCCCCCAATTATTTGATACTCACATAAATAAGAATTATCATAAGTAAATTCATTTTCTATAAGATCTTTTGTTTTATATCGAATAATGGAATAAAATTTACTTGTATTGACAAAGTAGGAGATAATAGTTGCAAATATTTGTTCATGAGGGGCTGGCACTATTTCGGGCATTGAAGTAATTGAAGACCATGTTGGAGAAATAGAATTTGCATTGTTGGTAAACACAAATAATGATTGCGACCCTTCATGAGGTCCTACAACAGCATAATTAGGGTTGCCGGTTGCAAAATCTATATCCCAAACTTCAACACCTAAAGACATTGGATCAAGAATTGAATAATCCAATACTGCATTTTCATTCCATGTATAATAATTTTCTGTTGGTGAAGTATAATGACTATAAGTATTACGGACATAAATTTTTTCCCGATTGCCTACCCATATTTCATCATTATCAGGCCGGTATTCTATACAAGTTGTAAGTTCATTTTTATTAAATTGGAATGAGAAACCCGACGGGTAATTTGCTTTGGGTTCTAACTCCCATTTACCATTGAATGGGTCAAAAAATACAATTCCCAAGTCATATCGATTTAATATTGAACCAAAATAGCCATATCCATATAATGCTGTAGTACTATAACTTGGTCCTTCAACAAATACATCAGCCTCTACTATTTCATTGACACCAACAGAGGGTAATTCATAAGAAAACAAATTCACCCAATTGGATCCACCGTTTGTTGTTTGCCACATCCCGCTGCCGCGTGTTCCTATTGTAATTTTATTTGAGTTAACCGGATCAACATACAATGCCGTAACTCTTGCTAAATGGCTTTGTTCATCGTCAAATGGACCTAGGTTAATCCAATTTGAGTTTAAATCGCTTTGCTCGCATGTGAAAACTTGTGCTTTGGTTATTTGGATTAACAATACTATTGTCAATACCAAATGCATTTTTCCAATAATTGTGTTCATGATAAAATATTTAATGGGTAATTATAATAGGTAAGTTTGTTTGACTAATATTATCATAAGACAGATTAATAATGTAAAATCCTTTATTTAATTCTGAAATATTTATAGCGTTACCATTGATTATCAACCCGGATTTTAACACTACCCCGGTAATGGAATAAATAGTAAAGTGTAAATTTTTAATGCTTTTATTACGCACAAATATTACATCATTTGCAGGATTAGGATATATTTCAATATCATTTTCATTTAGAGTGACGTTATCTATTTTAGTGGGCAAATCAAACGCCACTAACCACGCATCCATTGAAGGTTGGTCTGCAGGGTTATAATGACCGCATTCAACATCAAATGTAGGCATTTCAGCAATTGACTGGCTTGTGCTAAAGAAAAACAAGCTATTGTTTTTTACAATATGATTTCCTAAAATTGAACCACCAGAACTTTCAGAATTGCCACCTCCTCCAAAATTGATACTCCAAATTACATCAAGGCTTGAAGTAAGTTTTAATAACCAATAATCGTAATTTGTGCCATCATTATAATTACCTGGCAAATCACCATCTAGCGATGTAGACAATCCGGTTAAATATATATTTCCAAATTCATCAAAAGTTGAATTTTTTATAAAATCTGCACCTGTTCCGCCAAAAACTTTCAAATCAATAAAATCCAAGTCATAATTAAATACAGCAACTGCCCCATCAAATCCACCACCGATGCCATGTGTATCTTCAAATTTATCTGTAAGCGGGTTAGAGGAAGTGCAATTGTAAATTTTTCCATCACTCGCCCACAAAAAAGTGCCTGGTAATAATTTTAAATCTGTTTCTCCTGTAATAATATTTTCATCAACTATTACACCGGTGCTATCCATTTTTAGTAACCACCTTTTAAATATGTCACCACCCACACCAGCCATATCGTGGTCATCACCAATACAACCTAAGTTCAGAATATAGTAGCCGCGTTCAATTTCTATTGAATTACTTAAAATGCCATCATCACCCGATGTTCCCATATTTTTTGACCATAGAATATTACCTAATGAATCGGTTTTAATTATGACAATATCATTACTAAATCCACTACCGTAGTGATCCGGAATATCGCCGCCGGAAGAATTACTATATCCACATATTAAATAACCCTTATCTTGGGTTACCATCATTTCACTTGGGAAATCGCTCCCCGGACTGCCATAACTTTTGCTCCAGAGTTTTTGACCCAGTGAATCTGTGCGTACCAAAGTAATGTCACTTGACCCATGATTATCCAAAAAATCGCCATCCGTAGCATAGGTGTTGCCAAGGGCAACAAATCCATTATCGCTTAAAACTTCAACTTGATAAAAATTACTTGCATTGGTAAATCCCCCAAACGAACTATACCATTGGACATTAAAATCACTATCGAATTTCATGAGTGTAGCTGGGCGTTCTAAATCTGATACTCCTTCTGCATCAAAATCAATACCCCCGTATTCAATACAAGTTATATACCCGCTGTCAACAGTAGGTTTTGCATCCATAAAATAGTCCCGATACGAAGAACCATAACAACGTTGCCAGGCAATACTCGGTTGCGCATACGCACAAAACCCCATCATCAAAATAGCAAAAAACAATAGAAAACGCGTCATAAGGTAAGATATTTAAGGGTAATGAGGATATTATTACTATCCAAATTTAATCTTTAATTTCAAAAAAACAAATACCGGTTCAAATTTTTAACATAAGTTTATTAGTATATCAAATAAGTTATCCTTCTTATCACAAAACCCACATGTGAATTTAATTTGATATTACTTCCTTAAAAAGAGCTAGTGGATTTAGTGTAAGATATGTGGAAAATAAGGAAGAAGTTTTTTATTTCAGCTTCTCATTTTCCTGATGCCGGGTTGAATCACGTTGCGTTTTTTTATCGAGATTTTTTTCAAGTGCTTCGGTAAGATTAATACCGGTTTGGTTGGCGATACATATTAATACAAATAATACATCAGCAAGTTCGTCGCTGAGTTGTTTGTCTTTATCGCTTTCTTTAAAAGATTGTTCACCATATTTTCTGGCAATAATTCTGGCCACTTCACCCACTTCTTCAGTGAGCATTGCCATGTTGGTAAGTTCATTAAAATAACGAACACCGGTAGTGTTTATCCAGCGGTCTATCGTGTCTTGCGCCTCCTGAATTGTCATAGTACAAATGTATGCATTAACTACAGGAACAAATTATTTATTTCCCGCTAATCATTAATATTTTAGCCACATAAGTTTGTGAGCCATCTTCATTTGAGCTGTAAACTAAATACACACCTGTGGCAGCGCGGTTGCCTTCGTAACCTTTACCATCCCAAACGGCTTGTCCGCCTAATGCAGTTGTTTTATATATAACCCGTCCCGCCATGTCTGTAATATTTACATCTGCATCAGGAGTTAATCCATTGATTGCAATGGTGCCATTGTAATTTTCTCGAACAGGATTAGGAAATACAGATACATCATTAATTTCTGCTACACCTTCTGTTGCAGTTGAACGATAGGCAATAATACCTTTATCGGTGCCAAAATAAACATCGCCGGTAACGGGATCTATTTCGATATTTAATACTGTATTTGAAATAAGTGGTGAATTGTCGGCATTAAAATATAGTAATTGTTCCGTGCCATCTGCGCTAATTAAAAATGCGCCGCTATTTGTGCCAACCCATTTTCTATTTGCGCCATCAACAGCAATGGTATTTACAATATCGTTGCGCAATAATTGTTCGTAATATCCACCGAGATTAACCAAAGGTTGTGTGGCATCTCCCGCTGCTGTTCCGGTAAAAATTTCAGAGGGGTTATAAAAAATGGTAATGCCTTCACTTGTGCCTACCCAAATTTCATTTTGTTTGTCAACGGCAATGGCATTAATATAATTCACATGTAAATTACCATTTCCGGAACCGGCGCCGAGTACTTTCACTAAATCATCACTTTCATCATCAATAGTGCCATTATCATTAAACACTAAAATACCATTTCCGCGTGGTAACTGAATCCATTTAGTCTGAAAATCATCAATCGCAATGGCTCCTACCTGATTACCAATATCAGCTGGCATTTCCGGGTTAAACGATTTCCATGTGCCATCTGCTTTTTTTACTACTATACAGTCGGTAGCACCATAATTCGACATCCATAAATTGTTGGCATCATCTAGTGCTAATCCACCAATACGATAAGAATTAGTGTCACCCGCAACCATTTGTAAATAACCCTGTTTGTATAACAACATTTCGTTGGTATTGCGCCTGAATTCAATCAACCCGCCACCGTAAGAACCAAAATATACAATGTTATTGGTGATATCAACATCTACGGCAAGTAAATCAAAAACACTATCGAACAAGTTATATGAAAATTCATTAAAGGCCTGCCATTTGCCAAAACTATATGTAAAAAAGCCATCGCGATTGTAGGCATAATTCCACGAAGCATTTATTTCACCGGGTGCAACAAATAATTCGTTGTTGATACTTTTCATATCAAAAACTTTATCGCTAAACGGACCATTTGGCAAATAAGAATTATAGGTTCCGTTGTTATATTTTATTAATCCGCGAAATGCATCTGCAATCCAAATATTTCCCTCTTCATCTAAATCACTTTGACCCAGATAATTAAATTCGGTGTCGTTGACAATTTCAGTTAATGTTCCGTCACCATCTACCATTATTACGCGACAAGAATCGGCCGGAGAATTTGTTCCAAATACTTGTGTGATTAATAAATTATTATTTACGGTGCGCACATCATTTGTTTGCCAAATAGTATCGTAAAAATAATTTTCCCATATGCCTTCATTGTATTGATATAATGTATCGGCAACTTGTGCAAATAGCATATTATTATAAACGGTAACAAAACGAACAGCACCTTCGGGCAGGTTGTTGGTTCCGCTTGTTTTATTCCATTTTGAAAAATCCTGTAAGTTCGATTCTGATAATGCCCCTTGATACAATCCATTTTCAGTTGCGGCAAAAAAAGAATCTGCAAACACAGTGCATTGATTTACCTGTATACTAGCTTCATCGGTATCTGTAAAAAAGAAAGTGGCAGGACTCTCACGAGCTTCGATATCAAACAATACCAATCCAAAACCACAGCTTAAAATAACAGTGTCACCATAAAAGGAGGCGCTATAAATATTTTTATCACCACTTATGTTGCTGGATTGAATAAACGGGTAGTTATAAATTTCGTTGTCGAACAGGAAGTCGAGGTTGCTATTGGTATAAGCAATTACCAATGTTTGATTAGCCTTGTTATAATTAATCCCTTTTATGCCAATATCAGAAAAACCGGCTGCCGTACTCAATTTAGTATAAGAGTTGTCGGTTTTGTCGTAGCTAAACACTGAACGGGTGTTTGCTGCATACACTTTGTCGCCGGCATCTGCAACCATAACCGTTCCGCTATAAGGCAGGTGTGAGGTCCATTGGCCAATGGCAACATTTTGGCTTTTGAGTATACAAAGGCAGAACAGGCCGGTTAAAAACAAGGTAAAACGCTTCATCATCGCAGAGCAAATTTCCGAAATAGAACCATATAACGCATAAAACAGCTAAATATTTCAGTAAATCCTTCATCAATACCGTAAACAGCGGCTGTTAATTTAGTATCTTTGCCATCCTTTTTAAATATGGTTTGGAGGGCACTAGGTAGGATAATTTTAAGGAATCGCTGGGCGTTTTTAGCGGCATGGGTGGTAATTACTGCCTTCATGACCTATGAAACCACCCGTGTAAAGCTTAGTTATGAGTTTTACAAAACGGTGCCTGAGGACAATGCGGCCTATCAGGACTACGAAGATTTTAAGGCGATTTTTGGTGAAGAGGGAAATGTCCTGTTTCTAGGCATTCAAAGCGAGCGTTTTTTTGAACTGGACTACTTTAACGACTGGTGCGCACTCGAAAAATCGATTAAGGAAATTGAGGATGTTGAAAGTACCCTTTCTGTGCCCAGCACCTATAACCTGGTTAAAAACATTGCAGAGCGCAGGTTCGACATTCAGCCTTTAGTGGTTAATCAACCTAAAACTCAGGCTGAGCTCGATTCTATCAAAAACGACTTTTTACGACTTCCCTTCTATAAAGACCGAATTTATAGCCCCGACTCCAATACCTATGTGATGCTGATTGCCATCGACAGAGAAGTATTGAACTCGCCAAGAAGGATTTCGTTAATCAATGAATTAAAAGAGAAAACAGAGGCCTTTGGTGCTGAGCATCAAACAGATATAAAATATTCCGGACTACCATATATCAGGTATTATCAGCTTTCCACAATTACCCGTGAGGTTAAGTTATTCCTCATTTTAGCGATAATAATTACCATTATCGTGTTGTATATCCTGTTCAGAAGCTGGGACGCCGTGGTGTTTCCATTGCTTATTATTGGTTCGGGAGTGGTTATTTCTACAGGGTTTATGGCGTTATTGGGCTATGAATTTACGGTATTAACCAGCCTTGTGCCGAGTTTACTCATTGTAATGGGTATTCCGAATTGTGTGTATCTATTAAACAAATACCATCACGAAGTTCGCCGAAACGGCAATAAAATCAAATCGCTGAGCCTTACTGTCGAAAAACTCGGGTTTGCCACTTTTATTACCAATATGACCAAAGCGGTTGGGTTTGTGGTATTTTGTTTTACCAATGTGCGCATATTAGAAGAATTTGGTCTTATTGCCACAATTGGTGTGCTGGCAACCTTTATTATTTCATTGGTAGGTATTCCGGTGGTTTATAGTTTTTTACCTCGCCCTAAAGCAAAACAAACAGAATATCTTGAAAGCAAACAGCTGAAATTTATTTTAGGTAAACTAGAACTTTGGACAAGCAATCACCGCCGTCAGATTTTTATTTCTGCTATCATCATCATTATTATTTCAACTTTTGGTGCTTCGCGATTAAAGTCAAAAGGATACATCCTTGATGAGGTAAAAGAAACTACTGAAGTGTATCAGGACATGAAATTTTTTGAACGTGTATTTCATGGTGTGATGCCTTTCGAAGTAATGGTAACAAAAAAACAAGTGGTAACATTTGTTCAGGATACCATTATCAATGAACATGTTACTTATGTTGATACCGATACCATAATTAATTATGATACACTAGTGGTAAAACGTCCCGATACTTCAGGCACCAGTGTAATGGGTATGAACACCCTGCAAAAAATTGCACAGCTGCAGGATACACTGGCAACATATCCTCAACTTTCCACTTCGTTATCTATTCTCGACGGATTAAAATTTGCACGTCAGGCATATTATAATGGCAGTCAGCGATATTATTCATTACCCAATTTTAATAACCTGACCACCAACGATTTAAAAGTAAAAGATTATCTCGAAAACTCAGGCCAGAAGGGCGTTTTGGAGAATAGATTTGTTGATTCAAATGGCGAAATTGCGCGAATTAGCGTTCAGGTTGCCGATATCGGAAGCGATAGTATGCCTAAATTAATGGCGGATATTCAACCTAAAATAGATGCCATTTTCGACAAAGAAAATTATGATGTTCGTATAACAGGAACCAGCGTTGTTGCCTTATCAGGTTATCAATATTTAATTGACGGATTATTTGAAAGTTTATTAATTGCATTAATTGTTATTTCGCTGATATTGTTATATCAATTCCGCAGTTTGCGCATGCTGGCAATTTCATTTTTACCGAATTTAATTCCGCTGTTTATTACAGGGGCAATTATGGGCTTTATGAATATTGCGATTAAACCTTCAACAGTATTAATATTTAGTATTGCCTATGGTATGTGTGTCGATTTCACTTGTTATTTTATTGCAAAATATAAACACGATTTAATTCGCAACAGTTTTAATATTCCAAAAACGGTAATGAGCAGTTTGCAGGAAGCAGGGGTAAGTATGATTTATACCTCATTAATTTTATTCTGCGGATTTTTCATATTTGTATTCAGCAAATTTGGTGGCACTGTAAATATGGGATTACTCACGTCAATCACTTTATTAGTTGCCCTGTTTAACAATTTATTATTGTTGCCGGCATTGATTCTGCTATTTGAAAAAGGATTAAACAAATCGAACAGTAAGTTGCGTGCCCGTGCTGCTGAAAAAGCAAACAGGCCATTTACCGACTTAATTAATAACGATACTAAGGATATCAAATAACCTGCTTAGTTAGTTATTCAGGCCACCTGCGCAGTTCGCCAGACTCCTCGTTTTTACCCTTTAGTATTGCCTAATACACGGCAAATTACCCGAATTTGTATTGGTGTCTACCTAAAACCGGCGCAAATCCTACTCTTTTGCCTCGAAACAATTAATTTTGCACGCTTAATCATCAAAGGCTAATAGTTGATGATTTTTACTATATGTCTACAAAAAAGTATCAAGAATTTAAGCAGTTGAACCTTCCGGAGTTTGAGAAGGCTGTGTTGTTGTATTGGAAGCAGAACGATGTGTTCAAAAAAAGTGTGTCTGAACGCAACGAAAACAATCCCTTTGTATTTTACGAAGGTCCTCCAAGCGCAAATGGCACACCCGGAATTCACCACGTATTGTCGCGTGCGCTGAAGGATTTATTCTGTCGTTATAAAACCATGCAGGGATTCCGTGTTGAGCGCAAAAGCGGATGGGATACACATGGTTTGCCGGTTGAACTCAGCGTTGAAAAATTATTGGGTATTACTAAAGAGGACATCGGCAAAAAAATTACGGTTGAGGAATATAACGAGCGTTGCAAGTTGCAGGTAATGCAATTTAAAAATCAATGGGAAGAGCTCACCGATATTATGGGATATTGGGTAGATATGGAAAACCCATATATTACCTACGACAAAAATTTTATTGAATCGTTGTGGTATATTTTGAAAACACTTTACGATAAAAATTTATTGTATAAAGGGTATACCATTCAACCATATTCTCCTGCAGCAGGTACCGGATTAAGTTCGCATGAATTAAATCAGCCCGGAACATATAAGCCATTAAAAGACACGACAATTGTTGCGCAGTTTAAAGTGATTAAAGATAATCACGCGGCGCATCCGAAATTATTTGCGGGACATGATGAAGTGTTTTTTCTTGCCTGGACAACTACACCATGGACATTGCCTAGCAATTGCGCATTAGCAGTTGGAAAAGATATAACGTATCAGCAAATTGAAACGTATAATCAATATACAGGTAAACATATTTCGGTGGTTTTGGCACAGGACAGAGTTGCTGCTTATTTTAAAGAAGAAAATAAAACGCATACACTTGACCCTACAAATAAATCAAGCTGGAAAATTGTTTCTGAATTTAAAGGAAAAGATTTAGCCGGTATTCAATACGAACAATTATTACCTTATCAGCAACCAACAACAGGTGATGCGTTTAAAGTAATTGTTGGCGATTTTGTTACTACGGAAGATGGAACAGGAATAGTTCACATTGCACCCAGTTTTGGAGCAGATGACTTCCGCGTAGCGAAACAAAATAATATTGGCTCATTAACATTAGTTGATAAAGAAGGAAAATTTGTTGACGGTGTTGGTCCCTTCAGTGGTTTGTTTGTAAAAAATTATAAGGATGATGAAAAATGGGAAAATCCTGATGTATTAATTGCCATCCATTTAAAAGAAACAAACCGCGCATTTAAAGTAGAAAAATACGAACACAATTATCCGCATTGCTGGAGAACTGATAAGCCGATTATTTATTATCCGCTTGACAGTTGGTTTATTAGAACAACTGCAGCAAAGGAACGATTAATTGAGTTAAACAAAACCATTAACTGGAAGCCACAAAGCACTGGTGAAGGGCGTTTTGGACAGTGGTTAGAAAATTTGGTAGACTGGAATTTATCGCGTTCACGTTATTGGGGAACACCATTACCAATTTGGCGAACTGAAGACGGGACTGAAGAAATTTGTATTGGTTCGTTTGAACAATTACAGGAAGAAATTAATAAAGCAAAAGATTTAAATCCACATTTACCTGCAGATTATGATGCGCGAAAAGTTTTAGATCCGCACAGGCCATATGTTGATGCAATTGTATTACGCAGTGCTTCGGGCAAACCAATGCAACGTGAAAGCGATTTAATTGATGTGTGGTTTGATTCAGGAGCGATGCCATTTGCACAGTTACATTTTCCGTTTGAAAACAAAGATGTTTTTGCAAAAAATTTCCCTGCCGATTTAATTGCCGAAGGTGTTGACCAAACACGCGGTTGGTTTTTTACATTACATGTTATTGCCACATTAATGAACGATAGCGTTGCCTATAAAAATGTAATCAGCAACGGATTGGTATTGGATAAAAACGGCAATAAAATGTCGAAGCGTTTGGGCAATGGTGTTGATCCATTTTCTACCATTTATAAATACGGCGCAGATGCCACTCGTTGGTACATGATTACCAATGCACAACCATGGGATAATTTAAAATTTGATAACGAAGGCATAGTAGAAGTACAGCGCAAATTTTTTGGCACCTTATATAATACCTATTCATTTTTTGCATTATATGCGAATATTGATGGATTTGATTTTTCGCAGGAGGAAATTCCAATGCAACAACGCGCTGAGTTAGATCGCTGGGTTATTTCGTTATTAAATTCATTGATTAAAGAATGTGAAAGCAGTTTAAATGATTATGAACCAACAAGAGCCGGAAGAGCAATTCAGGATTTTGTCAACGATCATTTAAGTAACTGGTATGTGCGCTTAAGTCGCCGACGTTTTTGGAAAAGTGACGACAGTGCTGATAAATCCGCTGCTTATCAAACATTATATACCTGTTTACAAACCATTTCACAATTAATGGCGCCAATTGCACCGTTTATGAGTGAATGGTTGTATCGCAATTTAAATGATGTAACCGGAAAAAACAGTTCCGATTCAGTGCATTTAACCTTATTTCCAAAGGCACAGGAGCAGTTAATCGATACTGAGTTGGAAGCAAGTATGGCTTTAGCTCAAGAAATTTCTTCAACTGTGTTGTCGCTGAGGAAAAAAGAAAACATCAAGGTTCGTCAGCCCTTATCAAAAATCATGATTCCGGTTTTGAACGCCCAGGTTCAGCGTCAAATTGAACATGTTGGTGAATTAATTAAATCTGAAGTAAATATTAAGACAATTGAGTTTATAGCTGAGGACAGTGGGGTAATAACCAAGAAGATTAAGCCGAATTTCAAAGCCCTGGGTCCAAAACTCGGCGCCGAAATGAAGACAATCGCCGCCCAAATCAGTGCATTTACCCAACAACAGATTGCAGAGTTGGAAAAAAGCGGTAACTATGCCATTGAAACGGCAAATAAAACTTTTGTTATTTCGTTAGAAGATGTTGAAATTTTGAGTGAAGACATCCCCGGATGGCTGGTGGCTAATGCGGGACATGTTACGGTGGCTTTGGATGTTACCATAACCCCGGCGTTGAAGGAAGAAGGTTATGCCAGAGAGTTTGTGAGCCAGCTTCAGCGTATGAGAAAGGAGATGAACCTGGAAATTACCGACCGTATAGGAGTTGATTTTGAGGCAGTTGATATGGAACTTTCAGGGGCATTGCTTAATTATAAGCAGTATATTTGCGCCGAAATTTTGGCCGACACTTTAGAACAGGTTGCAAGCCTGCCGGAGTCGGAAGCGATTTCAGTAAACGACATATCAATCAAGGTCCTGATCAAAAAAAATTAGCATCATGGCAAAAAAACCAGCTAAAAAGGCAGCAAAAACTGCTAAGCCTAAAGCAAAAGTGAACACAAAAGCTAAGGTTGCTGCTAAAGCACCAGTAAAAAAAGCTGCCCCAAAAGCAGCTAAAAAAGCCCCTGTAAAACCGGTTAAAAAGGCTACCGCAGCTAAACCTGCCGCCAAAAAACCAGTAAAAAAGGCGGTTACTAAAACTGTGGCAAAAAAAGCAGCTCCGGCAAAACCGGTTGCTAAAGCCGCAAAACCTGTGGCTAAGCCCATTGTAAAAAAACAGGAAAAAACAAAAGCACCGGTTGCAAAACCGATTACAAAGGCCACTAATACAAAAGCCCCTGTGGTTAAAAACGTTACAAAAAATGAGGTTGTAAAAGAAAAAGAAGTGAAAAAGGCAGTAACAAAAACAGTGGCACCTAAACCAGAGCCTAAAAAAGAGGCACCGGTTGTAAAAACGCCTCCCAGAAAATTTGAAAGACAATTAAAGCCTAAACCGGCGATTGTTTCGTTAAATACCGATAACCGTTCACGTTACAGTGATGCGGAATTAGCTGAATTCAGAGAATTAATTACCGGTAAACTGGAAACATCTCGCGGTGAGCTGAAATATCTGCAGGAACAAATTAGCCGCAGCAGCGAAATGGGTGATGATTCAGATGCGCGTTTCAAAGGATTGGAAGATGGTACTTCTACCTCTGAAAGAGAATACCTGAGTCAAATGGCTTCTCGTCAGATTCAATATATAGGTCACCTCGAAAAGGCGTTAATCCGTATCGAAAACAAAACCTATGGTATTTGCCGCGAAACTGGCAAGCTGATTTCTAAAGAAAGATTACGCGCAGTGCCACATGCCACATTAAGTATTGAAGCAAAACAAGGAAAAGGATAATCCGGTGAAGAAATCCTATCTGGCTATCGGTATTATTTTGTTGGTGTTACTCATCGACCAAGTTGTAAAATTTTGGATTAAAACCACATTTGCACTTGGTGAAGGGTTTGATATTCTCGGATTTTCATGGGCAAAAATTCATTTCGTTGAAAATGAAGGGATGGCTTTTGGAATGGAGCTCGGTGGAGATTATGGCAAACTCGCTTTGAGTTTGTTCAGGTTGATAGCGGTATTTTTTATCGGATACTATTTATATACGTTAATAAAAGCAAAAGCCGGAAACGGCTTAATCATAAGCATTGCACTGGTATTTGCCGGCGCAATGGGTAATATTATCGACAGCGTTTTTTACGGCGTAATATTTTCAGCTTCTACATTTGGTCAGGTGGCGGAATTTTTGCCCGAAGGCGGCGGTTATACCACTTTGCTGCACGGACATGTGGTAGATATGTTTTATTTTCCAATGACACAGGGTAACTACCCCGATTGGATGCCATTTTTAGGTGGGAAGTACTTTATGTTTTTCAGACCGGTATTCAATATTGCAGATAGCGCCATAACAATCGGCGTGCTTTCGATACTTATTTTTCAGCGCAGTATTTTTGTTAACTCTGATTCGGAGCAAAAACCGGCAACTGAAAGCACTAACCCTGTTGAATTGCAGGAACCGGTTGCGGAAGAAGAACAACCCAAAACCTGATTATTATAATCGGGCCCTTCTTAAGGTATTTTGACTTAAGTTTGCGGAACAATTAGCAGATGAAAACCATCGACGACTTACAACAATTTTATCAGCAGGAAATAGTACCGGGTTTATCGCAACTGGAAGTATTGCGCAAAGCACAGTTACGCAGAGTGCGATTTATGTGGATTGCAACAGTGGTTTCACTTTTTGTGGGATTTATTTCCATGATGCCTCCACTGATACTTGTGTGTTTACTCATTTCATTATTATTATATTTTTATTTTTTTGGATTTAAACGCAATCGCCCTGATTTTAAATCAGAGTATAAAAAAGTTGTAATTGGAAAACTCATTCAATTTATAACACCTGATTTAGCTTTTACACCTAATTTATTTATTGCACAAAATAAATACACGCAAAGTGGTATTTTTTTGGCTAGTCCCGATATTTATAAAGGGGAAGATTTAGTGTCCGGAAAAATTGATAAAACGCAAGTAGAATTTTGTGAATTACATACGCAAGACCGTCAGACCGACCACAAAGGAAATACACATTATGTGACTATTTTTAAAGGCCTTTTTTTTATCGCTGATTTCAATAAACATTTTAATGGAAACACCTATGTGTTAAGCGATTTTGGTGAAAGATTTTTAGGCGGATTTGGCAAAATGTTACAGGGCTTAAGCATTGGACGCCCCGACGTTGTAAGGCTTGAGGACGTTGAGTTTGAAAAACAATTTGTTGTTTACAGCAGCGATGAAGTAGAAGCCAGATATATTTTATCTACCTCGTTTATGGAGCAAATAATGGCATTTAAAAAGAAAACAAATGCCAATATTCAATTGTCGTTTGTTGGCAATAATATTAATGTGGCAATACCGATGAAGGAAAATATGTTTGAACCTTCAATTCGCAAAACGGTATTAAATTTCGAAGACATTAAGATGTATTATTCGCAATTACAATTTTGTACTGCTATAGTTGACGAATTAAATTTAAATACACGGATTTGGTCCAAACAATAATTTAATTCCGTTAATATTTTTCTTCCTTATTCGTTTTGCATTTCACTTAAGTGGTAAATTTTATAAGTAATTTGCCAACCGTTTGCACCAAGCATGGTATTGAGTGATAATTCCATAACCATATCGCTATACACCGATTCTTCAAATCCACCATTAACCGACAAGGTTAACCAGCTCGTTGTTTTACTGCTATAATTTGGCCCGGAAAAATCGTAAGTATCTGCAATAAGTGAACAACATGGAATGGTTAATCCCTTTACAACCGCAATGTAATTATTGTATTTTTTTATTGCGGCTAACGAATCACTTCCGGTGTACAAAATGTTATAATACATTGCTTTTCGGCTTACGGAGGCAGCTCCTACTCCGGCCTCTACCGATTCTTTTGTGACTAAATTGCTGTACCAACCTGTTTCTCTAGCCAAAATTTTTGGTCTGGAAACAGTTTTAACATTCGCAAAGTCGGTAGGAAATTCGCTGATGGCCCTTAATACCATAGCTCCAAATTCAACGGGTTTTGTCCCCTTGGCAGCCGCAGATTTTGCTGCCAGGTCGGCATTTATCCATTCATCCCAAATCAAAACATCGGGTGCCGCAATTGGCGTAGGTAATACCACAGTGGTATCTGCCCCTTGAAAAACATTATCTTCAAACACACCCGAGGCAATAGCGCCATCAGGTGTATAATAAGTGCCCAGGCCATGAAAGCCGTTGTATTTGAAGTCGCCGACATAAAAAGCACCATTAGCCCAGTCGTACCTGCCATAACCTTCACGAGTACCATTTACCCACTGGCCGGTATACATATCGCCATTTTCAAGTTTAAACACACTGTAACCGTTTTCACAATTGCCAATTATACATTGTGCTTGCACTTGCAAACTAAATGCAGCAATGGCTAATACAAACACAATTCTTTTACCTGATGTCCATTTCATATATTAAAAACCCGTTATGGTTAATCTTGTTTTATCTGTTTTGTTTCAGTTTTGATGGTATAATTGTTTGAAAGAATACTGATGTTACCATTTACTTCCAGCATTCCGAGGTTTACCTCTTCAATATGTTTCACACCATGCGCTCTGAGCGCCGCCTCAAGTTCCGCCATCGAAATTCCCGATTTTTTCAAATTTGGGGCATTCACTTTGCCCTCATAAATGAGTAAAACGGGGTTTCCTTCCAATAATTTCCTAAAAGGACCATAATTTTCGACCTGTTTCAGCACTAAATTGATAACAAACAAGGTGATAGCAGCAACAATTCCGCCAAAAAGTGTTGTGTCGCTTCCAAGCATCGCATTTTGCACGGCATTGCTGATTAAAAGCACCAAAACAAAGTCTATTACACTTAGTTGAGCAATCTCTCTTTTACCCATAACTCTCAATCCGGCAAGCACTATTACGTAGATAACGGCAACCCGAAGGCATATTTGGAGTATTTCATTTTGGTCGATTACCATGTCACATGAATTTTGTGACTGAAAGGTAGAAATAAAAAACTGTTGTTAAAACCCATAACTTTACCTTAAATTTACCCATTCAACAGACAAATATATGATGCTGAGGAACATCGTTTTATACATTTTTACGGGCTTATTGATACAAGCTGCACAGGCACAGGAATCTTTGCTTTGGAAAGTTACCAGTCCGGATGGCAAATACAATTCATACGTTTTGGCTTCTACCACCTTACCGGGCGTAGAAAATTATGATATTGCTACCGGAACAGCATTAGTTATGGATAAAGTAAATACGGTCGCATTTTTTAATGTACCTGATCAGTCTGAAATCCAGAATATTCCCGTTTTTATGAAATCTTCAGGTGATAATACTTTGAAAGGTTATTATAAACGCGAAGACAGAATCCGTTTTGAATTAATGGTAAATGATAAATTAAAATCCAGTCCTGAAAATTATTATGGCTTCAAACCACTTTACGTTTTACAATTATTAAAAGAAAAAGATCATGCAGCCGGAGCCGATTTTCAGCAAACAATTTTAATGGATATTGCGCTGCAACAATCAAAACCAACATTGAGTTTAATTACCATCAGACAAATTGCCGGTATCATGGACCAAATGGATTTTAGTACACAGGCCATGGTGTTAAGTAGTTATGTAAATAATGTTCAAACGTACCTTGATGCAGATGCTGAAAAATTTAATGCTTATGTGCAACAATCATTAACCGATTATATCAAAGTTGTTAATTCAGCCGAGCAGTCCGCTTATATTAATGTAATGTTGAATAACATGAATGATTTTTTACTTAAAAAAATTGAACCACTTAGTTCACAGCAATCTGTATTATATGTTTTAGATGCTGATTTAGTTGCGGGTGAATCAGGTATTCTTAAAAAATTAAAAAACAAAGGTTTTATTGTTACTGCTGAGCCTTTGAGCATAAAGTTATATGCAGGAAATGCACCACAGTTGGGTGATAAAAATAATAATGCCACAGCTTCAGTAACTTCCAATATTCCTGATGACTTTCCTGAAATGACATTAACACCGGCTATTAATGGATATATAGATCCGGAATCAATTAAGGTAATAAATATTAAAGAGAACAACAGTTATAACGATGGATTTTTAGCATATCGTGACCCATTTGGTGATTTTTTTGATATGGCAGCAGCTGATACTTTATTTATGGAAAGTTGGTATGAATTAAAAGGAACAGATGCTAACTTTAAAGTTAAAGTTCCTGTAAAAGCAGAGTGGGAAAAATCTGAAACTCCTTGGAGTAATGGCGGAACTATTAAGAAATTTATTTATTCAAACAACCACGCGAAATCCGATTTATTTTATTCAGTAGGTTATACCGTTTACCCACCTAATTTTGTTCAGAATAATAAAAATAATTTTTTCGAACAATTTATAAAAAGCACACAAGATCAAATTAGTGGAAGAATAATTGACCAACGAATTGTTTCTAATCCGAACTTTACCGGAAGAGAATTTACTGCGGTTGTAGGTGATTCGTTTTTTGTTCGTTCACAATTTTTGTTACAAGACAATGTGTTGTATCAATTATTAGTAGGTGGCCCGGGAGATAACCCTTTTAGCGTATATGCCGAGTCGTTTTTGAACTCTTTTCAAACAGCAACCAATGTTTTGGTTAACTGGCACTTTTTCGAACAGCCGTCATTTAACTGTTATTTGCCAACTCCACCATCAAAACAAACAAAAACATATCCATTAGCTGCCGGACCTTTAAATGTAATTACTTATTCATCTACCGATTACAAGGAATTGGTAGAATATACAGTAACCGCAAGCACGTATCCTCCAGGTCACAAATTCGGGAATAAAAATGCATTTTTTGAGGATTTAGTTGCTACAGCTGAAAAGTCATATATCGGAAAAGCCTATAAGACAGAAAAAGTTGAAAATAACGGTGTTGAAGGTCGTTATATAGAAATGCAATTGATGAATAGCAAAATTTATCGCATCTACTTTTATTTCGATGGGAATACTGTTTACCAGTTTGCAGCAGGAGGCGATAGCCAAATTTTGGTATCAAACAACGCAACAAGATTTATTCAGTCTATCCACTTTTTAAGTGCGGATGACGAAAAGTAAAATGCGTAATTAAAAAAGCGGCAGTATTTAATTGAAAGGTGGGATTATAATTTTATAAAGCCCACACCATCAAAAATAGGCACCACATCAAACTGTGGATTGCTCATACAAAACTTGATGTCGTTTTCTATACCTAATCGTTGTAATCGTTTAAAGTGAGTAGCTTGTTTCACTGTACGCAACATGTTTTCGCGAACGTGTTTGTATAATAATTTTGCACTTAAAGTTGAATCGTCAATAATTCTAAAATCATCAGCCAATTCACGTACAACAGCACCTGCAAAAAGGGCGTCATCCATTACGTAATGGTCTTTCCAGCCGGCGCAAAATAAAATAGTATTTCTGTTTTCTTTTTTTATCCAGTCGAAAATGGCATCCTGATTTACAAAACTACCGGCAACAATATTTCTAGCGCCTTTACTTTTGAGTACACAACGTGTGCCGTTTGTAGTGGTATGAATTATTTCTTTCCCCCTAACATCTTCTCCCATAAATTCGAAAGGAGAATTACCGAAATGGAAATGAGGAATTTTAATTCCATCGCGTTCACCGGCAACTAAATAACCTTTTTCGAGCCAGGTATTTGCTTCTTCAACAGTTTCAACCGGTATCATTTTTTTTACACCGTGATGTAATGCAGAGGCAATAGTAGAGGTAGCGCGAATAATATCAATAACTACTACGTTTTTATCCTTGGGGTCATGTTGATCCCAAAGAGCAGGTGTTAAACAAACCTCTAATATTGGACGATTATCTTCTAGTGTGTTGGTCATATTGTTGAAAGCAATTGTTTTGAAAAGGCTCCAATTATTTATTCCAAAATGGAATCTTTACAACTTTGGCTTTCACGGGTTTTTGGCGAATATCTATAAAAATTTCGGAATCAGCGGCAGATTTTTCGTTGTTTACATATCCAAGGCCTATTGCTTTGTTCAAACTCGGACTTTGAGTGCCTGAAGTTACTTTGCCTATTACCGCTCCGTTTTCATCTAAAATAGGGTAATCGTGGCGTGGAATGCCTCGGTCAATCATTTCAAAACCAACCAACTTTCTGGTTAATCCTGCTTCTTTACCGGCAACAATTTTATCCTTACCTACAAACTCATTATTAGCCGCTTTGAGCTTGGTAATCCAGCCTAAACCCGCTTCCAGAGGAGATGTGGTATCATCTATATCGTTGCCATACAAACAAAAGCCCATTTCAAGGCGTAAGGTATCGCGAGCTGCAAGGCCAATTGGTTTAATGCCAAAAGCGGCACCTGCTTCAAATATTTTGTTCCAAATAGTTAACGAATGTTCTTTTGGAAAATAAATTTCAAACCCACCCGCACCGGTATATCCGGTTGCAGATATAATTACATTGCCCACACCGGCAAATTGATGTTTGGTAAAGGTATAATAAGCAATTGTACTCAAGTCAACGTCAGTAAGGCTTTGAAGCGCCTCAATGGCTTTTGGTCCCTGAATCGCCAACAAACTGGTATTATCAGAAATATTCACCATATCTACATTATCGGTGTTGTATTTCATGATATGGTTCCAATCTTTTTCAATGTTACTGGCATTTACCACTAACATATAATTGCCATCTTCGAGGTGGTAAACAAGTAAGTCGTCCACGATGCCGCCGTTTTCGTTTGGCAGGCAGCTGTATTGTGCTTTGCCGGGACTTAATGCATACACATCGTTAGAGGTCACCTTTTGGATTAACGCAGCAGCGCCATCACCTTTCAGGATAAATTCACCCATATGGCTCACATCGAAAACCCCAACAGCATTGCGCACGGTATGGTGTTCTTCAACTTGTCCGGAATAAACAATAGGCATTTCATAGCCCGCAAACTCAGCCATTTTGGCGCCGAGGTCTTTGTGTAATTGTGTGAGCGCAGTTTGTTTCATATAGTTTGAAGTTTAGCTCTTACCCTCAAA
>Ga0209812_10000530_pt1 | contig 34021 bp, 26 predicted proteins | sample JI71714BDNA_FD_187502 | JGI IMG/M metagenome (GOLD analysis project Ga0209812, IMG submission 187502) | Wastewater effluent complex algal communities from Wisconsin, to seasonally profile nutrient transformation and Carbon sequestration -... | ecosystem: Engineered > WWTP > Effluent > Algae...
GTTTGCATACCGTAGCAAATGCCCAGTACCGGCACTCCCGCCTCAAATACATACTGCGGCGCGCGTGGGGAATTAGCTTCATGTACGCTTTCTGGGCCGCCAGAGAGAATAATACCGGTTGGGTTAAACTCACGAATTTGCGCTTCAGTCACATCCCAAGCCCAAAGCTCACAGTACACACCAATTTCGCGCACACGGCGGGCGATAAGCTGGGTGTATTGCGAACCGAAGTCGAGGATTAAAATGCGATGATGATGGATGTTTTTGTTCATACTAACCTTTACAAAGTAAGCGGGCTGGCCATAAGCCAGCCCTGAAAGCCGAAAGCGGTTAACCTAACCGATAGTTGGGTGCTTCTTTGGTAATTTGCACATCGTGCACATGCGACTCGCCCATACCCGCGGCTGTCACTTTAACAAACTGCGGTTTAGTGCGCAGCGTCTCAATATCGGCAGAGCCGGTTAAGCCCATGGCTGAGCGTAAGCCGCCCATTTGTTGATGAATGATATTTTCAATCGGGCCTTTATACGCCACACGGCCTTCGATACCTTCCGGCACCAGCTTTTCCGCGTTGTTGCTGCCTTGGAAATAACGATCAGAAGAACCATTACGCTGTGCCATAGCACCTAACGAGCCCATACCACGGTAAGATTTGTAATAACGGCCTTGATACAGTTCGACTTCACCTGGGGCTTCTTCCGTACCCGCAAACATAGAACCGACCATCACACAGTGCGCGCCTGCCACTAAGGCTTTGGCCACATCGCCAGAGAAGCGGATACCGCCATCGGCAATAATACAGACATCCGTGCCTTGCACACCTTCAACCGCATCAGAGATGGCGGTAATTTGCGGCACACCACAACCTGTCACAATACGGGTGGTACAAATAGAACCTGGACCAATGCCCACTTTTACCGCATTGGCACCGGCTTCAGCCAGTGCTTTGGCGCCTTCGGCTGTTGCTACGTTACCGGCAACAATTTGTAAATCAGGGTACTGAGCGCGGGTTTGTTTTACGCGGTCAATCACGCCTTGCGAGTGACCATGCGAAGTATCAATCAGCAGAATATCGACACCGGCCTCTACTAAGGCAGCAATGCGCTCATCGGTGCCCGGGCCTACGCCCACCGCAGCACCGACGCGTAAACGACCTAACTCGTCTTTACACGCATTAGGCTTGCTGGCCGCTTTGTAATAATCGCGAACGGTGATCAGGCCTTTTAATTTAAAGCTATCATCCACGACTAATACTTTTTCAATCCGATGCTGATGCATCAGCTTTAAGGCATCTTCACGCGGTGCGTTTTCATTTACAGTGACCAGCTTTTCGCGTGGCGTCATCACTTCAGTCACTTTCGCTTGCAGATTCGCTTCAAAGCTCATATCGCGGCCGGTAACAATGCCCACCAGATCGCCTTGCTTGTCTAACACCGGAAAACCTGAGAAACCGTGCTGTTGAGCCAACGCTTGCACGTCGCGCACGGTCATCTCCGCTGAGGCCGTAACAGGATCAGAGACCACACCGCTTTCGTATTTTTTCACTTTACGCACGTTGGCAGCTTGTTCTTCAATGGTCATATTCTTGTGAATAAAACCAATGCCGCCTTCTTGCGCTAAGGCAATCGCTAAGCGCGCTTCCGTTACGGTGTCCATAGAGGCGGAAACCATAGGAATATTCAGCGTGATTGTGTTGGTTAATTTTGTGCGTAAATCCGCAGTATGGGGTAGCACGGAAGAGTGCGCCGGTACCAATAACACGTCGTCAAAGGTAAGGGCTTCTTTAATGATCCTAAGCATTGCAACAATCTCGCTGTGTGGATGAAAAGATAGGGAATGTTGCGGTGCAATTTTAGCGGAAATCCGGCGATAGAACAAACGGTTTTTTCTTTTTGTCAGATAAGGTCACAATGACGTACACTGCATTTCCGTAACGTAAACCACAGGCAGATACCGAGTCCGCTATGCAAAATCATGATATTTACACCGTTTCCCGTTTAAATAGCGAAGTGCGTTTAACCTTGGAATTACAATTTCAGCAATTATGGCTGGTGGGTGAGGTATCAAATTTTGTCGCTGCCGCTTCAGGACACTGGTATTTCAGTTTAAAAGATCAGGCCGCACAGGTAAAAGTCGCCATGTTTAAGCAGGCGAATCGGAATGCCTTGGTGCGGCCACAAAATGGCCAGCAAGTATTAATTCGTGCTCGGATCAGCGTGTACGAGCCCCGAGGTGAATATCAGCTGTTAGCCGAGTTTATTGAGCCTGCTGGTGATGGCTTGCTAAAACAACACTTTGAACAACTTAAAGCCAAGCTAGCGGCTGAAGGACTCTTTGCCGAAGAACGCAAGAAGGCATTGCCAGCACAGCCGCGGACTATTGGTGTGATTACCTCGCCAACCGGTGCTGCAGTTCGCGATATTATTAGCATATTAAAACGTCGGGCGCCTGCGCTTGAGGTGATAATTTATCCTTGCCAAGTGCAAGGCGAGACTGCGGCAGCACAACTACGTGCCATGCTAAGCACCGCCATTCGCCGCAATGAAGTAGATGTACTCATTATCGGCCGCGGTGGCGGCTCATTAGAAGATCTCTGGTGTTTTAACGATGAAACCTTAGCCCGCGCAATTGCGGCCTGCCCTATTCCGATCGTCAGTGCGGTGGGGCATGAAATTGATTTTGCTCTCACCGACTTTGTCGCCGATATACGTGCTCCCACGCCCTCGGCCGCCGCGGAATTAGTGTCACCGGATCAAAGCCAGCATCTGCTGACACTGCAACAATTGGCGCTTCGTTTAGCCAGAGCGCAGCGCTTGTACTTGCAACGACTAGCCCCAAAACTAAGCCAACTACAACAGCGCCTGCAACACTTACATCCACAGCGCCGATTAGAACAACAACAGCAGCGTTTAGATGAATTACAATTGCGCTTACAGCGGGTAATGCAACAACACCTGCAACACGCCAAACGCCAGCACAGTTATTTACAGCAAAGCCTGCAGCATTTATCGCCCGCTAAAATGGTTAAGCAACAACAGGGGTTGCTGCAACAACTGGCAAGACGGCTTGAGCATGCCCAGCAGCAACAATTAAAACAGGGTCAGCAACAACTGATGAGGCTTAGCGCGCAATTACATACCGTCAGTCCGCTCGCCACTTTAGCACGGGGTTACAGTATTAGTTTTAATGCTCAGCAACAGGCGATTACGCGTGCGGCACAATTAACTGTTGGCGATAGCGTTAGTACACAATTGGCGGAGGGGCAATTTACGGCTATCGTTACCGAGGTGCAGAAAGGATAATCGCATCGCGGGCTCATCCCTTACCACAACAGCAAACCGTGTTGCGACACCTTAATCGCGCGCTGTAATAAACGCGGTAATGGTAAAGCGCCCGCTGCGCGGATCTAAATCAAAAGGGTAATCTGTCGCGATATCGCCAGAATGTAATGATGAACAACGATACAACAGCAAACGATTAAACCGCGCAGGGACTTGTGCAATTCGCGCAAACATGGCGTTATCCCCATTTATATAGCCTTTTGGCGTCCCATATTGCTGAAAATCGTCGGTAAGTGAGCGCTGATAGGCCGCTTGCCGCTCAGGCGTGATCGCTTCAAAACCACTGCGTCGATGCCGATAAAAACTGGTACCACCATGCTGCGCGTGACATAAATAATACACTATAGCGAGATCATCCGGTTTGGGGCGATCAAAGTGCGGCATACACTGCCACGCCGATAATTGTGCAACCGGCGTGGCCACCATCGCGTAATAACTGTCGACGCGCTGAATACGCGCTGCGGTCAGTCCAAACACGTGCTGGATATGTGGCGCTAATTGTGCCAGCACACGTTGCCCAAATATCTGCGGTGCAGGCGAGCGTAAACCAGGATACAAGCCCGTGGCTGGGTTAACAGCACCTTGTTGCAACGCGTACTGCAGCAGTTGGTTAGGTTCGGGCCAAAAGTCATCCACCAGTAAAAGCGGCTGCTGATCCTCTCCGATTACGGCTATCCGAGGGGTGCATGGCGCTGTGGTCTTTACACTGGATAACATCAATAAATCTTGTCCGCTTTACAATGCTGATTAATAAAGGCTTGATGTGACGGCATATAATCCACAGCGCTACGGATCACTTGGCGGATCCCTTGCAAGCGTTTATCTAATGCGTCTTCTGGAAACGCATCCACTAGGGGATGATAACGTGCTGGCGTGATCCCCTGCCCAAGCATGACTTCAAACCAGCTTAGATCGCTAAACATTTCGTTGTTAAAACGAAAGATCCGTCCATGATCGCGAAATTGCGTGATTTTTTGCGTTAGCGCATCAGGTATTGGCATGCTACTGCAATAACGCCAAAAGGCCGAATCACGACGTGCTGTAGCGTGATAATGTAAAATCAAAAAATCGCGGATACTGTCGTATTCAAAGTGCATTTGCCGATTAAACTCATCAATATCGCTTTGTGCAAAATCTCGATCAGGAAAAAAACTAAACAGCTTTGAAATGGCGGCCTGAATTAAATGTAGGCTGGTTGACTCTAATGGCTCCATAAAACCCGCGGCTAATCCAATCGCTAAACAGTTTTTTTGCCAAAATTGCTTACGCTTACCCGTCGTAAAACGTATTTGTCTGGGCTCTGCTAAGGGCGCGCCATCTAAATTTTGCAGCAAAATTGCCGTGGCCTCATCTGCCGACATAAATTTACTGCTAAATACATGGCCATTGCCAATACGATGTTGCAGCGGAATTCGCCATTGCCAACCTGCGGTATGTGCTTTGGCGCGCGTAAAAGGCCATGGCTCGCCAGCACTGGCGCAAGGTACGGCAATGGCGCTATCACAAGGTAACCAATGCCGCCAATCCTCATAGCCCGTTTTTAATGTTTGCTCAATCAGTACGCCTTGAAAACCGGAGCAATCAATAAAGAAATCAGCCTCGTGCACACTGCCATCAGCCAGCTGCAGCGCGTGAATAAACCCATCGGCCCGCTGTTGTACCGATAACACCTCACCTTCTGTACGTTGTACCCCCCAGTTTTCAGCAAGCTCTCGCAAATAGGCGGCAAATAAGCCAGCATCAAAATGAAACGCATAGGCAATATTCGATAATGGTGAATTGCCCGCAGCAATGCTTCGCATAAAACGTTTTTCATGGCAGGCCAATGATGTCAGGGTATATTCATCGAGCGGCGCGGCACGATCTAATGCCCGCATTTTTAGCCAATAATGGTAAAACTGTAGGCCTTCCATATTTTTGCCTACATCGCCAAAAGCATGAATATAACTGCTGCCTATTTGGTGCCAATCAACAAACTGAATACCCAGCTTAAAGGTTGCCTGAGTGCGACGCATAAACGCATTTTCATCTAGGCCAATTAACTCATTAAACAACATAATTTGAGGAATAGTCGCTTCACCAACACCCACCGTGCCAATGCGATCAGACTCAATAAGCTGGATCTGGCAGTATTGATCCTTTAATACCTTCCCAAGCGCTGCTGCGGTCATCCAGCCGGCAGAGCCGCCCCCTAAGATAATTATTTTTTTTAATTTATTGATCATGTTGGTCTCTTTTTAAACCGCATTACGCGTTAACGCGAGGAAATCGGTGTAACTAGGCATTCCTGACACGAGCCGCGCGATACTGTGTTGAATTTGGTGTACCGCACTAAACAATTCGGTTGTGCTGCGTGTTGCCAATAACATACTGGGTAACGCTGGCCTGAGACCTAAACCAACGAGTAAACCAAACCATTGTGCCGGTAAGATGGCATCCGTTTCTGCCGGTAACAAACGACCGGCGCGCGCAAAGAGCTGACCTTGTGCAGTGGCTAATGGCTCAGTGTGACATTGCAGATACATGTGTACTTCTTGCTGAAAGAACTGCCATTGCGTATTAAACAGACTTGCCGCAGCGGGTCGCATTGCCTGCCCGGGCAACAACGCTAACCAAAGCGGTAACATAAAGGATAAGGCAGACACGCCATCATATAAGGGCTGATCTAAGACGGCTGCGGCTGCACCGCAACGTAGCACATTGCCTTGCCAAGGATTATCCATACCCTTAGGCACTGGAAAGCGCACTTGTTGCCAATCGGCAATACCGGTTTTTTGCTGCAATTCGGCTAACACCAAAGCCACTGTTGCAGGCGGCCGCTGCAATAAGCATTGCCAATGTTCTCGATCAGCCAGCCGATGCTTTACCACCCAACTCCCACTCAGCTGGATTGCCGAACTGTAAGGCGAGAGCTGTTCAGGCCGACTATCGGCCCATAAGCGCAGTGCAAAAGGCTGTTGCAAAGCGGGCGTTGCTGCAGATGCATGGATCGATACGTCCGAAGAACGTCGACAATCTATAAGAAAATGTACTGGCTGTTCGTACCCATTATCAGTTTTAATGGTTTCTACTATACCGTGCGTATTGCGTACACAAACTAGAGATGCACACGCATGGTATATGACACCTGCAGCCAGATTATGCTGATGTAAACAGGCTGCCAAGGCCACACTGTCCATTTGCCCACCAAATGCTAACGCTTGCTGCAGATCGGGTCGAGTATTCGGGGCAATTGCAAATTTTTGTTGTAATGCCGCCTGCGCGGCGACTGATAACGCATCAATACTTATCGTGTTTGCCAAGGCTGGTGACTCACGTAAGCAGCGTAATACCACCTGCTCAAATTCACTAGCCTCGGCTTGCAGACCGTAAAAACCATAGGGGATAAAACCCTGCCTTGCCGCGAACTGATAATGACATCCCAACGATATATGCCCTTGAGCCTGCTGGATTAATGACAATGGAGTACACGCAAGATGTTCACACAACGCCGTTAGCGTTGGACCAAATAGCGTGCTACGGCTCTCCGCAGGCTCACTGGGTAATACCACGGCGACTACACGCATACCAAAACGACGTAACGGCGCGGCGATCCAAGCACACGCAAGCTCTAACCACACACCGCTGCCTATGACTACCACAGGATTTAGCGTACGCATACACGCCCTCCTGCTGCACTGGCTTCACGATAGCCATATAGAGAATGCACTGGCGGCGCATTTGACGAGCGCGATGAATTATCCAACGCCTGCCGATGAGAAGGACTTTGGCCAGCTTGCATTTTCAGGTGTTGATAATACTGCTGCAACCAGGCGCTGTAAGGTGCGCTGGCAGCTGCTTGCAAGCGAAAATCAGTTTCGTTAGGGCGAGCGCCCTGCCCTAACAAAACCGCTAACCAACTCGCCGGTTGGAATAATCCTTGCCGATACGCTACCAGTTGTCCACTTTCCTGAAACAACGCCAGCCGCTGCTGCAAACTGTCTGGAAGAGACATGTGCGCACAATATTGCCAAAACGGTTCAGAACGCGTATTCACTTTGTAATGCAAAATAAGAAAATCTCGCACACGCTGATACTCTGTCGCCATTTGATCATTAAAGGCATCACGTTCACTTGTCGACACGGTAGGCTGCCCCGCCGTATGCACCGGAAAGTACAGCAATAACTTTTCTAGTGCTAATTGTATTAAATGTAGGCTGGTCGATTCCAAGGGTTCTAAAAAGCCCGCCGCCAAACCAATGGCTACGCAATTATGTCGCCAGCTTTGCTGACGGCGCCCCGTGGTAAAGCGTAATGCTTTTATTGAAGCACCCGCAAACCCCGTCTCATTGACTTCCTGCACTAAGTGTTGCTCCGCAGCGTCATCAGCTAGAAAAGCACTGGCATATACCAAGCCATTTCCCGTGCGATGTTGTAGCGGTATACGCCAACGCCAGCCTGCGGCCATCGTTTTAGACAACGTGTACGGCGCCGGATCAACATCGGCAGCACTCGGCATGGCCAGAGCGCGGTCGCAAGGCAACCACTGTTGCCAATTCTCAAAGGGGGTTTGCAATGTTTGGCCAATCAATAGCGCCGAAAAACCAGAACAATCAATAAAAAAATCGCCTTTTAAACGCATCCCCTGCTCTAACACTAATTCACTGATATCACCATTAGGCTGTTGCAACACCTGCTGCACCTTGCCTTCAATGCGGCTCACGCCCTGCGCGGTCGCATGTTGACGAAGCAACATGGCATATTTACCCGCATCTAATTGATACGCATAATTAAAGCTTGAAGCAACATCTGCAATGTCGGTACTGGGAAAGCGGAAGCGTTTTTGTTGCGCTAATTGCACAGCGAAAGAATAGTGATCAAAAGGATAAGTAGGCTGATGTTGCTGTTGTAACCACCACCATACCTGATGAAAGGGTAAATCGTTTAGCATGTCGCCACTCACCCCAAAAGGGTGGTAATAATCGCTGTTCGCCGTTCCCCATCCCTGAAAACGAATGGCTAATTTATAGGTCGCCCCCGTCGCCTGCATAAATTCGGCTTCTTCTATACCCACCCATTGATTAAAGTGTCGAATATGAGGAATAGTCGCTTCACCGACCCCCACCGTGCCGATTTGCTCTGACTCCACCAAGCAAATAGAATACTGCTGCGAAGGCAAAAATCGTGATAAGGCGGCTGCAGCCATCCATCCTGCGGTCCCACCGCCTAAAATAACAATACGTTGTTTTAACATAGTCACGTAACGCCTTAATGCGCCATCACTCAGTCTTACTTAACCACTGAGCGATGGCGTAACGTGCTTAGAAGTTGCCGCGTACCACAAACGCTATCCGCCGATCAGCCACAAACCAAGAGCGTCCTGCTTCTTGTCCCTCGTTATTGAGGAGCATCAAGGTTTCAGATTGCGCATTAGTAATGTTGGTAGCCTGCAGCCCTATGGTAAAGTTTTCGGTAATATTATAAAAAATAGAACCATCTAACTGCCCATGATCGTCATACCATAACGGCGCCTTACTGATCACATCGCGTGTAGTCAGCAAATATTTTGAACGCCAGTTGTAGGCCAAACGTGAACTCCAATCACCTTTTTCATACATCGCGACTAAGTTAAAGGTGCGATCAGACTGACCTTGTAGCGGAATGGTATCCATATTGACGCGGATCCCAGTATCTTCAAAATCGTCCCCTAACCAGCTTTCGTCTTCAACATCTACCTCATTATTCGGCACACCACTGGCTTTAATGTAGGTAAAGCTGGCTTGAATACCAAAGCCATTTAACGGCTCCGGTAGCCCATCATAAAACTGCTGATAAGCCAGTTCTACACCACGCATTTTGCCATCACCGCCATTGGTGGTGGTGCTAATTAATGATGTTTGATTCACACCACTAACCGGATTCGTCAGGTTTTGCGCAAAGGCTCCTTGTACAAAGTAGTTTTTCAAATCTTTGTTGAATAACGTCGCACTTAATTGGCCCACTTCAGCAAAATACCACTCTAATGCAAAATCAAACTGCACTGATTCCATCGGTTTTAAGAATGGATTACCGCCGCTGCCAGTCCAAGCCGGCACATAAGCCCGTTGAATCAGGTTATCTTGCGGTAACGGTGGATTATCAGGATCAATTACTTGCACCGGCCGTTCGGCCTGCACCGATTCATTACCCAAAGAAATACGATTACGCACGTCACCCATATCAGGTAAGGCAACGGCTTTAGAAAAGGCAAAACGCCCAATCAACTCATCGGTAATTTCATATTTAAAATTAAAGCTGGGTAGCCACATTTTGAACGAGTTTTTGGCGCTTAAACGCTCTTCAGCATCATTACCAAAAGCCCTATCGTTATCGGGTAGGTAATTTAAGGGATCGCCGATCCAGCGATTTTCCTCTGCGCGCAGCGCATCTTCAACCGATGCATAAGTGCCATTGCTAACTTGCTGATTAACATAATCCAGCACCAATGTTGGATTAAGCTGTCGATTTCTTAATGACTCTGGAGGTAAAAAGTCTGGAATCAAATCAGGAAACGTCACCGCACCAATCGCTTCACGATCCAATACCACATAACGCAAGCCAATGTTACCGGAGTAACGACGATCGCCTTGCCCCTCAAAGTTAAACCTAACATAAACGGCTTTATTCGTTTCAGTGGTATCGTTCACTTCGCCGGGCGTAAACAGACCAAACTCAGAATCGACTCCCGCCCGTTGTGGATAAGGCGTCCAGCTACCACCCGCGGAGCTAAAAGGTTGTCGTGCTGGATTTGCGCCCATTATTGAACGAACATAAGCTTCAGTGGCATGGATGGTTTTATTGCCCGGAATATTGGCAACACCACCACCATGAAAGCCAGACCAATCAACTAATTCAAAATCATTGGCGGCACCCGGAATCGTATCTAGCCAGCCTGCTGGCGCAACACTGCTAAATTCAGGGGCTAATGCCCCCCAGTTCCAATCGGTTGCACGCACCGTTTGTTCCCGTTTTGCATAGCGCACACCCGTTTGTACCGATGTCCAAATCCCCAAATTATCTAATTGGTAATTGGCATCTATACGTCCGGCAACCGATTCGCCTTCAGAGCGCTCGTAGTGATCCATCGCACTGCGTAAGAAATAGGACGTAGGATCTTGAAAGTAATTACTATCGCCAGCAGGATCGCCGCTAAAACCAGGATAGCCTGTCGCAAATAACTCAGGATTGGCATCACGATAACCAAACCAAGGCTCCAACAAGCGCATAGTGGGTGTTTTGCCACGAATATTATACTCTTGGCCCGCAAACGCTGCCGTATGAACGGTAACGTCGTTATCGGTGGTTTCTGCCTGTACTAATTGGAGATCGGTAGTAATTTCCAACTGATCAGTGGCTTTCCAGCGGAGATTTAACGAAAAGTCTTCTACCAGATTTTCAGAGTCTTTTACTCGGCTATCAAACTGCGTAACATAACCAAACTGATCGCGCGGATTATCACCCCAGCCACGGGCCACACGGTCAACGTTACCATCGGCAGCACGCCAACCGTCTACCCCTTGCGTGATGATCCCTGATTCAAATAAGCCTTGATCATCAAATTCAAATTGGGTGCCAGCCAAAGGCCGTGAGCGCCGATTATCGATACTAAAATACCCTCCTTGGTATTTCACCGCTTGCTCGTGCCAAGATAAGCGGGCATCAGAGCGAATATATTGAAACGTACTTAAAAAGGTGTCGTCACTATTTTTCCACTGTAACGCGGAGGAAAAACCGGTCCTTTTACGATCATCAAACTTATTCAGTAAGTTAGAGGCATTAGGCATCCACACTAAGCCATTATTATCCGTTCCTACAAAGTTTTCGGCACCGGCAATGGTTCTAGCATAAACCGGCACATAGGCATCCGATTGAATACCATGCGATGCGCCATATAACTGCGAGCGTGCCGCATTAATTAAAAAACCAAACTCGCTGCCATTATCTAATACAAAGCGATCGCTAAATAATGCAGATAGTGTTGGGCTGCCTTTTTTGGCAATGTCGCCATAAGACCAATCACCGCTGATAGCAAACAAACGTCCCGCAGCATCAAAGGGTTTACGCGTGCGTAAGCTCACGGTTCCGCCAATACCGCCCTCCACCATGTCGGCGGTTTGATTTTTATAAATGTCAACACCGGCCATTAACTCAGGCGAGACATCTTGAAACGATAATCCCCGTCCAGAGTTAGCGGTAAAGGAATCACGACCATTAAATTCGCTGCGGGTTTGTGTCATACCGCGAATAATGGCGCCACTCCCTTCCACGCTAAAATGATCTGGATCATCTGGCCCCGCAAACCGCTCAATCGATACCCCTGGGATCCGTTGAATTGCCTCAAGGACACTGCGATCCGGTAATACACCAATATCCTCCGCAGAGATCCCATCAACCACGGTATCAGCGAGCCGTTTGATATTTTGGGCGCTTTGTAAGTTAGCACGTGTACCACTTACCTGAATAACTTCGATATCTTCAACTTTGGGTTTATCTTGTTCGGTTTGTTCTGTCGTCTCTTGCGCGCTAACCCCTGCAGTTAATCCCATCATGGCGATTAACAATAGCGAGCGTTTAAAAACAGGTTTTTTGGCTAAGTGTTGGTTTCGATTGCTGTGCACCATCGAAGGTCTCCCGTGTGTGTTTTTAATGCATCGGAGCGCACAGCAAATCGCGCCATTTGTCGCGTTGTACTGTTAAACCGATGCGCTGTTTACCAGCTTTTTTTATATTTTTACTTACTACTGACGTACTGCATGCTTCGCCAATTCTGGGTGAATTAACGGCTAAAATCGCTGATGTATTAGCCGTATCTGATAGTGCGATACGGCTGTTTCAGCGTCAAACCGTCTTGGAAAAATCAGAATAGTGAAAACAGAAAACGCACCTTTATTGCACCCTGTCGCCCTATTTTGAGGCAGTTTCTGGCTCAACATCCTTGCTCGTTGTCATCGGCAGGTGATGCATTGCCGCTAACACATACACCAAGGGTGCGTTCCAATTAATCGCGACTTCGTTACTGGCATAACTGCACCAATCATCAACATAACTTAAGGCTGGTAAGGGAGTGGTGTACGCGCACTGATCTTGCTGCCCAGGTTGCGGCCCGCCGACTAACCATCCCGGCACCGGCGCGTCCACGTTATCTGCTGCAGAAGGGCGATGATGGATAAACTGCGGATGCGTTATCCCAAAACCGGTTACATAAGATAGCTGTAATGGATTACGCCCTAAGACATAGTCTAATAAGCCCTGCATAGCCTGTTCATAGCGTGGCTGAGGCGATACTAACCACGCTTGATAGAGCAACATCGCCTTGTTCATTGCGACGGCATTGCTGCCCCAAACAAAGTCGTCTGCACGCATTGCAACGCCATACGCCGATTGCTGATGAATACTGACAAGTTGATCGGCCGCCTGCAGCAGCCCTTGGGTAACTTGCCCCACAATAACCGAATCGAGGTTTCGCCCCTGGCGCAGCTCAGCGGCTAAGCTGTAATAGGCCAGTGCTGCGACATTGGCCCAAGACGGTGTAGTGGGTCGCGACGACACCACAGTTGGAGATAACGAAGGTGATGGCAATGATGAAGTCGATGGCGAAGTAGATGGTGATGACGCAGTCGAAAGGCCCGTTAACTGGCGAAACGCGGTTAAATATGTTGGCTCACTTGTTAACAAAAATAGTTCAACGCCAGCCCAAGCCCATTCATCGGCTAACTGCTCATCGCCATAGGCACCGGTGTGTACATCGGCAGGTTGTTGATAATAAACTGCAGGATATTGCTGAGCCCATTGCCATGCCGCGAGTGCTTGTTGACGATATAACGCAGCTTTACCTGGCCATTGGCTTTCAAAGGGCTGAATCACTCGGCTAGCATTTGCCATCACCGCGGCAAAATTCAGTGCCGCGGCGGTACTTTTTTGCACCACAAAACGCTCGGCATGGGTCTGATCAGGCATCACAATACCGGCAAAGGAAAGCGTTGTTAATTTGTGGTAAACACCGCCATCGTTAGGATCTTGCATGGCGCTAAGCCAGTCCAGATTCCACATAATTTCGTCTAGCAAATCGGGAGTCGCATTGTCTGATTCAGGTATCTGCCATTGCCGTTGTTGATAAAAGTCTGCAAAGTCGGCGTAGGCACGCAATAAGGTGTAGGTACTAATGCCTGAATTTACCACATACTTGTTGTAATCCCCTGCGTCGTACCATCCTTTGGGCGCACTGAAGGTAAAGCCAGCAGGCCGCGCGTCCGAAGCGGCTGAGCTGTGTACTTTAACACTAGTATCGGGATGCCCTGCTGCCCGCGCCCATGGACCAGCAAAACGAGGTTCAAGGGCGATTGAAGCGCGATTATAGTAAAACGCTTTAATCGCACTATCATGAACAGCGCTGTAAGGCGCGGCAGCAATAGTAAAGTGGATTGGCTTTAACCCAGGCACCAAAAACTGGTATTCGCCTGGCGCGGTGAGTGAAGAAACATCCGCTAAACTTACCCATTGCGCCGCTTCTGGCCAATAGGCTGCGCGAGTCGTTTCTCCTTGTAATACAGGCTGATCGTTATTAGGTGCTATTACCTTAAAACTTACCACGCGATCACCCGGCACGACCAACCACTTAGGTCCGATAAGTCTGAATCCCAAATAGTTATAAAGGGGCACTAACTGAGGTGAAGTCTGTGTCGCCGTGGACTGCGTTGGCTCAGCTTGGCTTGCTAAGCTCGTGGTGTACACCAGTGCGATCAGAATGATCTTGGCAAAATAAGCGAGGCAATTCATGTTCAGGGCATCCTTTTAAGGAGGATTAAAAAGAAGAACGCCAACGGCTGCAATCCGGGCGCTCTTATGAAAATGCATTTCTGCTGTATGATTTTTTATTGACGCGTCACGTTTTTCGAAAACGTCAGACGTAAAAAACGCTTACTGTGTATCAGCCAGTTTAATAAGGGCCGGCAGCAGTGGCTTGGCGTGTAATTGTCGATCAAATAATAAGGGGTAATCCGTACGGCCTCGCATCGGGAAATTGTTACGCCAGCTTTGTGCATCATGCAGTCCCCACAAGGTGACACGATGTAACTTGTCTTGCTGACGCAGAAATAATGCAAAAAGATCTAAATAACGTTGCTCCCAAGCCTGCTCAACATCAGCGGGCAACCCTTCCCGATAGGGATTCAGCTGCTCTTGCAGCTCTTGGTATTGGCTGATATCTGCGCCCGGTGTCATCCCAGGAGGGAAAGGCAACACCGAAATCTCTAACTCGGTAATCATCACCTCTAATCCCGTCGCCGCAAACGCCTTGATAGAGTCTTCCACATCCGTAAAATCAGGCGAGATCAATCCGTAATGCGCTTGCTCGCCAATCGCATGAATAGGGACATTTTTCTCTTGTAGTTGGGCAATAATACGTAGAACACCCGCGCGTTTTTCAGGTTTATACAAGTTGTAATCGTTGTAATACAGTTTGGCACTGGGATCGATCTTGTGCACTAATGCAAACGTCGTGGCAATGTAATCGTCGCCTAAAATCTGCCGCCATTTGGTATCACGTAAACTACCATCTTCGTTTAATGCTTCGTTAACCACGTCCCAACCGTGTACACGGCCTTTATAACGCCCAACCACGGTACTAATATGCTGTTCTAAACGCGCCAGCAATTGTGCCTTGCTAGCCGGCTGGCCAGTAGCCTCTTCAAATACCCAAGCGGGAGTTTGCTCATGCCACAATAATGTATGCCCTACCATAAACATCTTATGCTGCTCGGCAAACGCAACTAATTGATCGGCTGCAGCAAAATTGAACTGTCCTTCAATAGGTTGAATTTCTTCCCATTTCATTATGTTTTCAGCGGTTAAACTATTAAAATGCTGCGCGATTAACGAAAGCTCACTACGGCTTGGTTGTTGTAACTGCGCCAAACTCACTGCGGTACCAATATGAAAAAAAGGTTGATAGGCCTGCTGTAAAGACGACGTTTGTTCATTAGCGGGCGCAGCCGCTAATCCCGATGCCACCGGCAACAAACAGCTCACCGCAAGGGTGGCACTGCATAAGAGATTCGAGAGTGTTAAATGCATTCGCAATTCCTTTGATTGGCGCATAATGACAACACGAGGTGCGGTGATGCGCGATTGTAAGTTGTGTGGTTCACATATTAAGTAATGTTGCATACGTAACTTGATATAGCGACTTTGGATTAAACGGAAAAATGCACGCACACGCAACGGCTACAGGGTTACGAAAATACATCGCCCCAGTGCGTTTTTTACTCTGCAACAGGCGTTTTGGTAATTACAGTAGGTTTCTAAATGAAAATGCCTAGAGTACGCTGAGTTATCCTGTGATGACGCATACCAAAAAGATAAAAAACACACAAAGCTGATTTTCAAGTAAGCGGTTTAATTCCCGAATATGCTACCATAAGCCATCAGGCGCTGATTAACATCGCGCCGCAACTAATAAGTGACTAATAATGTTAACGACATTAACCCTCGACTTAGTTTCTGATATTGCTTGTCCTTGGTGTGCTATTGGTTATGTGCGCTTAGAACAGGCATTAAAAACCCTACCAGAATTAAACGTAGTCCTGACATGGCGCGCTTTTGAGTTAAACCCCGATAAACTGGCACCGCAAGAACCGATATTGCCTGCACTAAGCCGAAAATATGGCAAAAGCGAAGCGGAGATGCGTCAATCGCAAACACATCTTATGGAACTGGCTGCTGATTTAGGGCTTAATTTTAGCAAGATGCAACAGCGATTCACGTGTAACACCTTTGATGCGCATCGCTTAGTGAAATGGGCTGACACACAGGGGCAGGCCACTGCCATGAAGTTAGCCTTGTTTAACGCCTATTTTGGTGAAGCAGCCAATGTCGCGGATCATCAGGTATTAGTAAATTGCGCGGTGAACGCTGGGTTAGATGCCGACCTCGCGGCTGCTATTCTTGGTGGCACAGAGTATAGTCAACAAGTACAAGACGATATTACGCGTTATCAACATGCAGGAATATCTTCCGTACCGGCATTTATTGTGAATAATAAATACTTAATTTCGGGAGCCCAAGCACCGCAGCAACTGGCTGCAGCCCTGCAGCAAATCGCGCAGGAAATGCCCTAAGATGCATTTACCCACCGTAATTTTGCTGGCACTAGCAACCAATTTTATGGTCGGTCTGTATTTGTATTTGCTGTACCAACGCAAACCTAAAGATCGTTGTTTTAAACTCTGGTCTTATTCCTGTGTCTGTTTTGTGCTCGGTTCAATGCTGGTGGTACTGCGTCCTTATCAGCTTCCTGAATTGCTAAGTTTTTTTCTCGCCGATTGTTTACTGCTATTGGCGCCAGTCTATGTTTTGGCTGGTTTGATCCAGTTCTCACGTTTTCGTTTTACTAAACAACGGCGTCAACAAGGCTTTATGACCTTAGCCTTGATGGCGTTACTGTTTTTTGTGAGTCATCCGCTGCCTGGCCTACTGAGTATTTTGGTGGCGCTGGCTATCGCTTTTACCTTTTGTTTGTGCGCCTATTTACTACAAAAATCGATCATTACCGAGCCGACGTTTACTCGCACCCTGCAAACCGTCTTTTTGTTACATGCGATGGTGATGCTGATCCAAGCGGCGCTGGTTGTGATGAATTGGCAACACCTAAATATTCATGGCCTCCCTGAGTCGTCGGTGTATACTCTTATTAGTCATATCTTACTAACGACACTCACTGCCTTATTACTGCCTTGGTTAAGCTTTTTAAAACTAGAACGCAAACTTACCCTAAAATCACAACGCGATGGCTTAACCCGCTTGGCGAATCGAAGCCACTTTTTCACGCAGCTCATCCGTTATTGGCATCAACACCCCACTACTCCCGCCGCCTTTATGATGATTGATATCGATTTATTTAAAACCGTAAATGATAATTATGGCCATGCTATTGGCGATCAGGCCATTAGCTTAGTGGCTGCACTATTATCTAAGCAGTTACGCAGTAATGATATTATTGGTCGTATTGGCGGTGAAGAGTATGCCGCATTACTGATTGATATAGACGAAGCAACAGCATTAAAAGTTGGCCAACGGCTTTGTCAGCAAGTGGCTAAGCAGCTTGAGTTTATTGGTGATATTCAGGTAAATCTAACCATCAGTATAGGCGTAGTTCATGTGCTTCCCTTTAAGCATGATCGCACCAAGGCCTTTAAATTGGCTGATGATGCACTCTATACCAGTAAGCAGGCTGGTAGAAACACCGTCACACTAGCAACCTTTACGCCAATCCCCTAAGCCAGTTTTAAAACACGTTACTAAAGACTACACTGTGTAGGGTGATGTTTTCGTTAGTCGAATATCGCGGTTAAATACCACGGCTTGTCCTAATACATCAGAATACACATTCATCAATAAGGAACCTTCGTTATGCGTATAGTTTGTATTGTTTTATTCGGACTTTTAGTAACGGCTTGTGGCAAAAATGAAGTGGGCGATGTATCGCTCGGTATGTTTACCACTAAAGATATTAAGCTTGATGCTTTTACCGATCCTGTGATCACCGGCATTACCTGCCACGTCTCCAGTATTGAAGCCAATCTAAACCTGTCTGATCCGTCTGACAGCTCCCTCGCTTGTCGTCAAACGGGTCCGATCACGGCCGCCATGATTGCACAAATCGATAAGAGTAAAAATGGTGAGGTGCTTTTTACCAAATCAAAAAGCATCTTTTTTAAGACCATGAAAATTCGCCGTATCTTTGACGCCGAAAACCAAACGCTGATGTACTTAGCCTATTCGACCAAAGAAACCTCGGGTAGCTTTAAACATAGCCTGTCAACCGTGCCGCTATGGGGAACAGATGCGTATATCAGTAAACAGCCGGAATAAGTGCTTTACTCATTCAAGGTTGCAATATTAATAAGATCGGGAGCCTGATGTCTTACGATACTATGGCGTTAAACCAACAGCGCCAACCGCTGGATAATTTGGAGTCAGTTTGGTTATTTGGTTATGGCTCGCTGATTTATAAGGTTGATTTTCCCTATTTACAGGCCAAGCCTGCATATATTACTGGCTGGCAGCGCCGCTTCTGGCAAGGTTCGCACGATCACCGCGGTACGCCAGAGGCGCCGGGCCGGGTTGTTACCCTGGTGAAGGCAGCCGGTAAGCGCTGTGTTGGTATGGCGTATCAGGTAACACCCGATACCTTTGCTCATTTAGATCAACGGGAGAAAAACGGCTATCTGCGCTTTTTTACCGAATTACACTGGCTGGATAACGCAGCTCCCGACTCCACAGCCGAAAGCTCAGCGACGACGCAAGGCGTGGTGTATATTGCTAACCCGGATAATGCCGCTTATTTGGGGCCGGCACCAGAAGTCGTGATTGCCAAGCAAATCGCCGAAAGCCGTGGCCCCAGCGGCCCCAATAGCGAGTATTTGCTAAAACTGGCGCAGGCACTGCGCCAACTCAACGAACAGGATGAGCATGTGTTTAAACTGGAGCAGGTGCTGTTAGACTTATAACAGCAAGCAACGGCTTAACGTTCTGTACCTGAGAGCGTCAGCGCACTTAGCCAAGGCTCTGCAAAACGGCCATAGCGCACCTGAGCCTGAAAGCGAATTTTTTGTTGACGATCGGTATCTATTGGTAAGCGTTGCGCATACGGCTTGGCAACATATAACGACTCCACCGCCAAGCGGTTTACCAACACCTCGGGCTGTTTTGCTGCTTTATCGTTCTGACACCAGGTATAGCTAAGCTGGATATCTGCTGGCACTATTAATAATTGACTAGCCTTAGGTCCGCTATGTTTTGCCAGTGTTTGTTGTAATAAGTTGCGATCAGCGGCGGCATCAATCACAAACAGCCGGGTTACCTCCTCGCGGGCTACACGCCATTGCTCTTCAGCATGTTCCAGTTGTTCTTGCCGACGCTTGGTCGCTTCCCGCAGCCGGTCCTGTACCAAGCCGGCATTTAACTCAGCAACGGCTTCTGCTGCCAGCCGTTGCTGTAACGCAGAATAATATTGTTCTGCTTGTTTCAGGTAGTCCTGATAACTCTGGCCATTAAACTCCAACAACACCCAACCAGAGCGCTGTTGTCGCTGATAGCCTTCCGTACAGCTGCCGAAACGAAAACTGGCAAACTGCGGCGGCTGCAACGTTAGGATACGTTGTTGCTGCCTATATAAATAGTGCCACTCGTCCTCGTTTGGCGTTAACCAAGGCGTGGTCCAGGCTAGATTAAGGCGTAATGATGAATCGTCTTTCGCCCTACCCCAGTGGTATGGCAAACTAAGCTCCCGCTCACTCAGCGTCAGCTCAGCAATAACCACACTGCGATTTAGCCACACGTTGCCAAGGATAAAGGCGTTGGCGCCTAGTACGGTGATCACCGCTAACAATAGCCGCTTTTTTGCCCCAGGCTTAGACATTGGCCACCTCATCTGGCTTGGCTGCGGTTTGTACCGCGAGGCGTAATCGGTTAAAGATTAACAGTGCTAGAATGGCCGTCAGCCCCAACAGGAAAAAGAACAGGTACTTCGGCAATCCGTCCCACCACCAGTCAAAAAACTTGGTATACAGGAACAACGCAAAGAATACATTACCGGTGAGCATTAACTTGGCGGCCTGTTGCCGAATACCGTACAGCACCAGCAAGGCGCTGCAGACAAAACCCAGCACCTGATACAGCCCTTCAATGACGCCATCTGACCAGGGTAAATAACTAACACTACCCCAGTTCGCCAGGATCAGTATCGCGATAAAGAACACTACCGCCGCGAGGATCTGATAGATGGCAGCAAAACCATCGTAGCGCTGTTGCGTAAATATAAGGGGTAACAAAAAGAACAACAGGCTGGTTAACAGAAAATGTTCCGGATATTCGCCGGTCGACACCCAGTAACTGCCCATCCAGCTGCCAAAGCGGGCGCCAATAAACAGATAACTGCAAAGCATGCCAGCGGCTAATAACAAACGGACGTTGAGCGCATAGGCCAACAGAAAAGCATAGAGCGCAAAGACAGCAAAGGCATTCGGCGATGCCGGTAAATTAAAAATACTGCCCAGCATCACAATATTCAGCACCCAAGCCGCAAACGACACCAGCGCGGCTAACTTAGCGTAATACCCTGTATGATCAATGCGATATAGCCAACTTACTAGCCCTAAGCTCAGTAACGGCGCGCTGATTAATATCCCCAACTGCAACGGCGTATCAAAGTAACCCCAATATTGATAAAACAAAAAGAACAAACTGGCCGCCAGCGCCAACGCCCCTAAAAAAGAGACGATTTGCATTCCCAAAGATAAATGACTGGCTTGATCGTTTAGATCAATATCTTGACTCTGCTGTAATTGGTGTAAAAGGTTATGATGATATTGTCGAAGGTGTTGGCTGGTATTATCATCCAGCTTGAGAATGCCTTGCTCAGATAACAGCTGTTGTTCGGCTTGAAAAGCACGTATTTGGTTAACGCGAGCCTGAGCTTGTGTTTTACTTAATGCAGAGAGATTAGGCAAGGTATTCACCACTCCTTGTTAGCAACAGAAAAACCCTGTTGCCGTTTTGCTTCCATGCAGCATAGGCGAACGGTTGCCAGATGCAACCGTTCGCCCAGATTTTTACTCTTTGACTACATCGATAAAGTACTTCACTTCACCGTCAACCGTTTCGCGCACTAAGCCGTGTACGTCGGTTTCAAAACCTGGGAATTCGCCGTTAAAATCACGGGTAAATTTCAGGTAATTAATGATGGTTTTGTTAAAACGCTCGCCAGGAACCATTAATGGTATACCCGGTGGATACGGCGTCACCAACATAGCCGTGACACGACCTTCGATTTCATCAATCGATACGCGCTCAATCTCGCGGTGTGCCATCTTCGCCCACGCATCCGCTGGCGTCATGGCAGTATCAATATGCGATAAGTACATTTCGGTGGTCACTTTGGCCACATCATACTTGCGATACATATTGTGAATACGCTGACACAGATCGCGCAGACCGACTTTTTCGTAGCGCTTATTCTTCGCCGCAAACTCGGGCATAACCCGCCACATTGGCAGGTTTTGATCGTAGTCGTCTTTAAACTGCTGTAACTCGGTTACCATCGAGTTCCAGCGCCCTTTGGTAATACCAATGGTAAACATAATAAAAAACGAATAAAGACCGGTTTTTTCAATGATAATACCGTGCTCGGCCAGATACTTACTTACAATGGCCGCCGGGATACCGGTTTCATCAAACTGACCATGCAGGTTCATACCTGGGGTGATAATGGTGGCCTTGATCGGATCCAGCATATTAAAGCCCGATTCAATTTCGCCAAAACCATGCCAACTGTCGGTAGCATGCAGCACCCATTTCTCGCGTTTACCTATGCCCTCTTCTGGCAGTAAATCGGGGCCCCACACTTTAAACCACCAATCATCGTCACCAAATTCGGCGTCGACTTTACGCATAGCGCGGCGAAAATCGATAGCTTCTAATAAGGATTCTTCTACCAGCGCCGTGCCACCTGGTGGCTCCATCATGGCTGCTGCCACGTCACAGCTGGCAATAATGGCATATTGCGGGCTGGTAGAACTGTGCATTAAATACGATTCGTTAAAACGATGCGTATCTAAGCTGCGTTTCTCGGCATTTTGTACCAAAATTTGCGAGGCCTGTGATAAGCCAGCTAACAGCTTATGCGTCGACTGCGTTGCAAACACTAAGGTTTCTTCTGAACGCGGCCGATCTTTACCAATGGCATGCATATTATGATAAAACTCATGGAAGCTAGCATGCGGCAACCAAGCTTCATCAAAATGCAGCGTATCAATGGTAGAACCCAGTTCTTGCTTTATTTCTTCCACGTTATACAAAATACCGTCGTAGGTACTTTGCGTTATCGTTAAAATACGTGGCTTTTTATTTTTGGCATTGCGAGCAAACGGATTAGCTTCAATTTTCTTGGCAATGGCCTCTGGCGAAAATTCACTTTTCGGAATAGGACCAATTATGCCGTAATGATTGCGTGTCGGCATTAAGAATACGGGGATAGCACCGGTCATAATAATCGAGTGCAGAATCGATTTATGACAGTTACGGTCGACGACCACGATATCGCCAGGCGCTACCACGGAGTGCCACACCATCTTATTCGAGGTTGATGTACCGTTAGTCACAAAGAACAGGTGATCGGCATTAAAGATCCGCGCGGCATTGGCTTCGCTTTCTGCCACTGGCCCGGTGTGATCAAGTAACTGGCCTAATTCATCGACCGAGTTACACACATCGGCTCGCAGCATATTCTCACCAAAGAATTGGTGAAACATTTGGCCTACCGGACTCTTTAAGAAGGCAACACCGCCTGAGTGACCAGGACAATGCCAAGAGTACGAACTGTCTTGTGCATAATCCATTAGCGCATTAAAAAACGGTGGCGCTAAAGCATCTAAATATTTACGGGCTTCGCGAATAATATGCCGAGCTACAAACTCTGGCGTATCTTCAAACATATGAATAAAGCCATGCAGCTCGCGCAAAATATCGTTAGGGATATGGCGACTGGTGCGGGTTTCACCGTATAAGAAAATGGGAATATCGGCGTTACGTTTACGTACTTCCTTTACAAAACCACGTAAGGCTAATAGGGCGCTATTAACTTCTGCGTCGGTGCCACCACCAAACTCTTCGTCGTCGATTGATAAAATAAAGCATGAAGCTCTGCTAGCTTGTTGCGCAAAGGCCGTTAAATCAACATAGCTGGTGTAGCCTATGACTTCAAAACCATGGCTACCAATGGCTTCGGCTAAATCACGAATGCCTGAGCCAGAAATATTTTCTGAGCGAAAATCTTCGTCAATAACAATGACGGGAAAACGGAAATTCATCAGTTAGTCCTTACTTTTGGTTTTATTGGCCATTTTTTGCCGAGCCAGTAACAGGCGCTCACGTTTATACTTTTGTAACGCCGTTTCGGTATTCTTTTTGGTTGGGGTAAAGGGGTTTTCCCCTTCTCTAAATTCAATACGAATCGGCGTCCCCATCATTTGCAACGCTTTACGATAATAATTCATTAAATAACGTTTATAGGAATCGGGTAAATCTTTGACCTGATTACCATGTATCACCACGATAGGCGGGTTATAGCCACCCGCATGGGCGTACTTTAATTTTACCCTACGCCCAGACACCATTGGCGGCTGGTGATCTTCTTGTGCCATTTTCATAATACGCGTTAACAATGATGTACTGACGCGTTTGGTGGCAGAATCGAAAGCTTCTTCTACCGATTCAAACAAATTGCCTACACCAGACCCATGTAGGGCAGAAATAAAATGTAAACGAGCAAAATCAATAAAACCAAGGCGACGATCTAGCTCGCGTTTTATTTCATCTTTTACGCTGTCGTTTAAGCCATCCCATTTGTTCACGGCCAACACCAGTGAACGCCCCGCATTAAGCACAAAACCTAAAATACTTAAATCTTGATCAGAAATACCTTGGCGCGCATCAACCACTAAAATGACCACGTTGGCATCTTCAATGGCTTGCAGCGTTTTAACCACCGAGAACTTTTCGACCATATCGTCAATTTTACCGCGACGACGCACCCCAGCGGTATCAATCAGGGTGTAATCGCGTTCATTACGTTTCATCGGGATATACACTGAATCGCGTGTGGTACCGGGCATATCAAACACCACCACCCGCTCTTCACCCAAAATACGGTTTGTTAGCGTGGATTTCCCCACATTCGGCCGACCAACAATGGCAAGCTTAATATGCTCTGAGCGCAAGCGTGCCGCTTCTGCATCCGCTTCCTCTTCACTTACCGACGTTAAATCCAATTCGGGAAGGGCTTCGCCATTGGCCAGCGCGGCCTCTTGCTTGGCTTGTAAAAAGGGTAATAATGCATGCTGCAATAATGACGATACGCCACGACCATGCGCCGCAGCAATAGGATACACTTCGCCTATGCCTAGACTATAAAAGTCGGCTACAGCGGTATCGGCGTCTAAACCATCCGTTTTATTCGCCACTAAAAAGACTGGCTTGCGCACACGCCGGATATGTTCAGCAATGGCTTGATCGCCCACGGTAGAGCCCGCCCGAGCGTCTACCATAAACAATACCACGTCGGCTTCATCAATCGCTTTGAGCGATTGTTCAGCCATTTCCACTTCTATGCCTTGTTCATTGCCGTCGATACCGCCGGTATCCACCACAATAAATTCCATGCCTTCGAAGTTCACCGAGCCATATTTACGATCACGGGTTAATCCCGGAAAGTCGGCAACTAAGGCATCGCGCGTCCGTGTTAAACGGTTGAATAAGGTAGATTTGCCAACATTGGCACGCCCCACAAGGGCAACTACAGGTAACATGTTTTGTCAGCCTCTAAAAATAAGAAAACAGGCCGCTAAGACCTGTTTCCTGCTTAATGTTTAAATACGCAGTTTAAGGCGTTTGTAATAAGGTTAGCTCACCATCACGCGTCGTGATCACTAAATATTCACTGTTCGCAACGGGTTCACGATAAAAGCCTGAACCATCAAAGCTTTGTCGTGCTACAAATTCGCCGGTACTACGATTTAACCAATGCAAATTGCCTTTGTTATCACCCACCACCAAATAGTCTTTGTACACGGTTGGGCCGGTTAAGAAATGCTTATGTAAACCGGTTTGACTCCATAGCTCAGTACCATTACGGCGATCAACCGCATAGATACGACCGACAGAATCAACTAAATACAGCACCGTGCCAGAGACAGCCATATTGCGGAAACTGGCGTAATCACGTTTCCAAATTTGCTGGCCACTGCGCAAATCCATAGCAAAAAGCTCACCGTTAAAGGCAATGCTATAAATATTTCCGGCCACCACGATAGGTTTGGCATCCACATCAACTAATCGAGACAAATCGGTGCTACCTTTCGGGGTTGCAATCGTTTCTTCCCACGCTTGGAAACCACGATCAACGACCAATACGCCAACGCGACCATTAGAGGTGCCATAAATCACCCCACCGCTGTCAATTACTGGCTCGCTCACACCACGAATAGTCAGTGGCGGCTGTTCGTTTTCAAATACCCAACGTTGTTCACCATTATCGGGATTTAAACCCACTAAGGTACCAGTACCCAGTTTTACTACCACAAACGCATCACCTACGGCAGGGCTAACGAGTACTTCTCCTGGCACCTGAATACGCCACATTTGTTCGCCCGTTTCGGCGTTTAGCGCAACGACATCACCATTTTCTGTACCAAAGTAAATATTGCCGTAGCCTTGTGCGATACCACCGGCGATCCGAGCGTTATCCGCTGAAAATCGCTGCCGAACGCGCTGAAGTGTTGATAAGGTCTCATCTTTCCGTAAATCGAAAGTCCACAACCGCTTGCCACTCGCAAGCTCTAAAGCAACCACTAAGCCTTCGCGGCTCGCCATGTACACCTTGTCATTAAGTATCAAGGGTTTTAAACCAGATTCGTAATGAGCAACACCGTTACCGACTTGTACATCCCAGACCTTTTTAGGGCTGATCTGGTTTTCAACATCGGGTAACACCAGTTTTTCTTTACTAGAACACGCTACTAATGTTAGCGCTGCTAACGCTAAACCTGCATGCTTTAACAATACGTTCATGCCGGCCCCTTAGTTTGTCACTGTGATGTGCGCCAGCTCATCCAGTTTGATTTGTAACAGCTGTGTATTTTGTCCAGCTTTCGCTAACGCTTGTTGATACGCCGTTTTAGCTGCAACTAAATCACCACTGGCGTGTAACACATCGCCTTTTAATTCGGCTTGCTGAGCAGTAAAGCTCTCAGGAACAGGTTGATTCAAGGTAGCCAGTGCAGCCGCATAATCACCCGTTTCGCGTTGAACACGGGCTAAACGAATTTGCGCAATCGCTTTTACACTGGCATCACTGCTGTGTTTTTCGGCAAAGGTTAACTGATTAATCGCTTCAGGTAAGTTACCTGCATTAACCGCTTCTTTCGCCGCTAATAATGCCGCTAAAACCGCATAATTGTTGCCACCTTGCGCAGCAATAAAGTTCTGGGCCTGCGTTAACCATTGCTCATCTGTGCCCTGTTGCTGAACAAGTTGCGCATAGCTTGCAGATAACGCCTCAGCACTGGCGCGCTGCTCTGTTTGGTAATAGCGCCAGCCATAAAGCGCCGCTAAACCAATTACCACACCGCCTAAAATTGCTTTACCGTATTCGTTCCAAAACCGTTTGATGGCTTCAACTTGTTGTTCTTCAGTGCTGTAAATTTCCACCTAACTACTCCGCTATTCTTTTAGGCCAGTTGCTGAGTCAATTCACTCAGCTTAAGGGTTTGTTGTGGCTTATCTTGGCGCAGCCATTTCAGGGTCACTTCACCGCGCGCCAGTTCTTCATCGCCTAAAATTAGGGCGATTTCAGCACCTGATTTATCGGCTTTTTTAAATTGTTTTTTCATATTGCCACCACCACAGTGCAAGATAACACGTTTTGATGGCAAGTCGTTACGCAGCTTTTCGGCAACGTTTATCGCCGCAAGTTCCGCAGACGCACCTATTGCCATAACATAAATATCGGCACTAGGGGATTCAGCAGGCGCAAGCCCTAACGTTTGCAGTAGCAGTATTAAGCGTTCTAGCCCCAGCGCAAACCCTACCGCTGGCGTTGCTTTACCGCCCAACTGTTCAACTAAACCGTCATAACGGCCGCCAGCACATACAGTGCCCTGCGAGCCTAAATCGGTTGTAACCCATTCAAAAACAGTGCGATTGTAGTAATCTAAACCACGAACCAAACGCGGATTGAGCGTAAATTCAATACCTGCAGCCGTTAACCGCTGTTGTAATTGGGTAAAATGCTCAGCTGACTCAGCATCTAAGTGATCGGCTAACTTTGGCGCAGCAGCCAACATCGCAGCCATTTCCGGGTTTTTGCTGTCTAATACCCGTAACGGATTGCTGTACAAGCGGCGTAAGCTGTCTTCGTCAAGCAGCGCTTTATGCTGTTCTAAATAAGCAATCAGCGTATCGCGGTAAGCGGCGCGTGCCTCATTAGATCCTAAAGAATTAAGCTCTAACTTAACGTACGGGGTTAAACCCAATTTTTGCCACACGCGTGCACTTAGCATGATCACTTCGGCATCAATATCTGCACTAGCAATACCAAAGGCTTCTAAACCAAATTGATGAAACTGCCGATAGCGACCTTTTTGTGGTCGTTCATGCCGAAACATTGGTCCGGTGTACCACAAACGCTGTTCTTGGTTATAGAGTAAACCATGCTCGTTACCCGCTCTGACACAGCAGGCCGTTCCTTCAGGACGTAAGGTTAAACTGTCGCCATTACGATCGCTGAAAGTATACATTTCTTTTTCAACAATATCGGTAACTTCGCCGATAGAACGCTTAAACAGCTCTGTCATTTCCACTATTGGGAAACGAATTTCACTGTAACCATAACTGGCGACCGTATCGCGTAAAACGTGTTCAACGTATTGCCACAAGCCTGTGTCTTGTGGCAGGCAATCGTTCATCCCACGTATTGCCTGAATAGGTTTAGACAAAATAATGCTTCCGTTTTTAGTTCTCTAAGCAACGCTATAAATACAGCAAAGCCTTGCTAGCAAACACCACAAAAAGGAGGTAATTATAACCTTAAACCGCAGCAAGATGCGAATTTCAGCGCACTTGCCGCAAACAATGTTAAAGTTGTTTTACCGTAATACGCTGCTGCAAATACTGCCGTACTTGCTGTTCAAGTTGTGTCGCTATATGTTCATTGTCTAGGCGCAAACGTTGTCTTTCACCATTAATGTAAAAACCACTTTTGCGATTGGCGCCGGCAACCCCTAAATCTGATACCAGAGCTTCACCAGGTCCATTCACCACACAACCAATCACTGACACCGTTAAAGGATCAACAATATCTTCTAAACGTTGTTCTAATTCGTTCATGGTCTTAATAACATCAAACTCCTGCCGTGAACAACTTGGACAGGCAATAAAGTTAATGCCTCTGGAACGGATCCGTAACGATTTAAGAATATCAAAGGCCACTTTCACTTCTTCTACCGGATCGGCAGCTAAAGAAATACGTAAGGTATCACCAATACCTTCGGCTAAGAGCATGCCTAAACCTATAGCTGATTTTACCGCACCCGCGCGCGCCCCACCCGCTTCGGTGATCCCAAGGTGCAGTGGTTGCTTAATTTGCGTCGCTAATAGGCGATAAGCGCCAACGGCCAAAAATACATCGGAGGCTTTTACACTCACCTTAAACTGATCAAAGTTTAAACGGTCTAGAATATCCACATGCCGCATGGCCGATTCAACCAAGGCTTCTGGCGTTGGTTCACGATATTTCTCTTGAATGTCGGCTTCTAATGAGCCGCCATTTACGCCAATACGAATAGGAATATTGTAATCTTTTGCTGCATCAACCACCGCACGGATCCGATCTTCACGACCAATGTTCCCCGGATTAATGCGCAAACAGTCAACGCCATATTCAGCCACTTTTAAAGCGATACGATAATCAAAGTGGATATCTGCCACTAAAGGGATCGGAGATTGCTGCTTGATAAGTTTAAATGCTTCAGCCGCCTCCATCGTTGGCACTGATACGCGGACTAAATCTGCGCCTGCCGCTGCGATTGCGCGAATTTGTGCCACGGTCGCATCGACATCCGTCGTGCGAGTATTGGTCATTGATTGCACCGCTATCGGGGCATCACCGCCTATCAACACATTACCCACTTTAATTTGAGTGCTGTGCCGACGCTTAATCGGATTCTCTGCAAACATTATTCGTTTTGTCCTGCCAAAGTAAATTTCGCCACCCGGCCGCCGGGAAAGCCAGACAGATCAAATGGCGTTTGGTTAATCTCAATTGTCACAACACCAGGATTACCCAAGGTAATCGTAAATGGGCCCTTGGCATTTAATTCCATAACATAGCCCGGTTGCTTAGTACCATAGGCAATACGCTCACCATTGCTGTCTAGTACATCTATCCAGCAATTGTCACTAAACGTCATTTTAAGGCGATCCAAGCCACTGTCGCTACTATCTCCAAAAGATTCTGCCGGGATGCCTGTAGCAAGCTCGCCTACGGGGTTAGCGGTAACCGTTTCTGATGAGGTCTCTTGTAAAGCTGCCACAGTAATCGGTTCTGATGCCAAAACAGATTGTGCTGCGCTTGATGGCAACGCCTCAGCGACCTGCGGTGTAGCTTCTGCAGTAACCGTATTGTCTAACGTTGGTGCAACTTGCGTAGGTACTGTTAAAGAAGGCGCCGTCGTTGGAACGACAGTTAAATCGGCTACGGCCGTGGAAACAGGGATCGATTCAGCACGTTCTTCGGCTAATGTGAGCCCCGTTATGGGCGCTGTAGGCTCATTTAAGGCATTAAAATCACGCGCTCCCTGCCACAACCACGCGGCTAACGACGCCAGCAACAAGGCCGCTATAACATAAGTCAGCCACATAAAACGGGTTTCAGTTTGTAACTTGGCTTGCCGGTTAGAAAACGTTTTCATCATTTTTACCGGCGCACTTTTCACCTGATGTGCTTGCTCAAAACGCGTTAATAACGGCTGTTCCGGTATCTTCAAAAAACGGGCATATGCGCGCAAATACCCGCGCATAAAGGTAGGTAAAATCGCTTTATCTGGCTCATCTGCTTCGATACTCTGTAGCACATGCGCTTTCAAATTAAGCTGTTGCGCAGCTTGCTCCAGTGTAAGCTGACGCCGCTCGCGTTCTTGTTTTAATAACTGTCCAACACTTAACTCGGAGGAGACAGTTTGCTGAGCTTGTTCGTTATTACTCATGATTAATTGATGCCGGATCCACAATATAAAGTTTCTGACCAATCTTAAGCCGACTTTGTTCAGTTAGCTGGTTCCAAGCCAAAAAGCGCTCGAGTCGAATATTATAACGGTACGATATTGCAAACATAGTATCACCCTCTGCAACGAGATGATAATACTCATCTACGGGTTGTACCGCGGCAAGCCGCACAGGTACAGGCTTGGATTTTACTGGCTCAGAGGCTGGAGCCTCTGACATTGCAACCTGCGGTATCGTTTGCGTTTGTTCTTCTGTTTGCAGTTGTGCAGTCATTTCAGATTGCTGTGTTGTCAGGGCTTGCGCTGCAACCAGCCTTGTTTGTTCATCGGGCAAGGCGGGGGGTGCCTGTAAAGACGTCGCAATAGACGCTGTCGAATGAGTAGGTCTGGGTAGTGCTGCACTCACGCCAGATGTGTCAGCTGCGAAGGTCGGCGGTGACTCTATCTGTGGCACTGACGTCTCTGTTACAGGCGTTGCAACCTCTGTTGCTACGACGGCAGTTGGCGTAGCAAGCGTGGGGCGCGTCGCTTCCGGTGTTGACACCTCAGCCGTTTTACGCCGAATGCGTAGCTGCGGGTTAGCCACAGGTTGTGGCATAGCAGTATCTGATTGCACGGTTGTTGAACCAGAAGGCTGCAAACTGGCTAATAAATGCTGTTTATACCGCTCACGAAGTTGTTCAAACTCACTTTCCATTATGCGCTGCTGTAACAAGAGTCGCGTTTCTTCGGTGTCGATGTACAGGGTTAACAATAATTGCTCAGCATGGCGCATGGTGGATACATCACCTTGCTTTTCTGAGACTAAGTAATTCAGTAAAGTACTGCGTGCCGATACACGGCCAAGACGCTGAATACGTTGTAGATCAGCTTTCGCATCGGCAAGATTTCCCATCGCGTAATTGAGTGATGCACTGTTAATAAGCGCACTGATCCGCGTACCATTGTGCGTAATAGAAGAGCCAATATAAGTACGGGCTTGTTCAAAACCGTTTTGCTCAAGTTGGCATAAGGCTAAATTTTCATAACTTTCAGCTACCCGAATATATCCGGGCTTGGAAATAGCTGATAATAACAAACGTTCAGCATCAGCATAGCGCTCAATTTGACAAAGAAAGGCCCCATAGTTGTTATAAGCGTCAGCATTATTACTGTCTTTGGCAATGGCTTGCTTGTACGCATTTTCCGCTTGTAGATGCTCGCCTACTGTTTGATAGTAAAACGCTAAGGCGTTATACACTTCAGGTAAGTTTGGTGCCATCGTTTTAGCGCGTTCTAAGTTATAGAGCGCTTGCGTACTATCACCACGGCGTAAATAATTTAGTCCCAACGAAATGCGGGTTTTTGCTGCTTCAGTATTATCGACATTTCGCTGTGTAACTTGGCGCTCATTTGCGACATACGTACTCTCAGACACACAGCCTGAGAGCATAAATAGTGCCGTAAGCGCGGTGACAACAGGATATTTCTGCATTACCACTGGCCATCCATTCTGTTATTGCAGCACTTTTACTGTGATAGCGTCACCTTTTTGCTGCTTTTTAATTAATCGTTTGGTTCGGTCGATAACATCACCCACCAACTGACCACACGCGGCGTCAATATCATCTCCGCGCGTTTTACGTACCATAACAGTAAAACCGTGTTCTTGTAAGACCTTGTTAAAACGATCAATCCGTGAATTGCTTGACCGTTTATAAGGCGAGCCAGGATACGGATTAAAAGGAATAAGATTAATCTTCGAGGGTGTATCTTTCAAGGCTTTGGCCAGTTCGTGTGCCTGCTCCATGCTGTCGTTTATGCCCTCTAACATGACATACTCAACCGTCACTTTGTCATTGGCTTTAGAATGTTCAATATAGCGACGCGAGGCAGCTAGAAACTCCTCCATCGGGTATTTCTTATTCACGGGCACCAGTTCATCACGCAGTGCATTATTGGGGGCATGCAACGAAATAGCTAACGCAACATCAATTTTCTCACGCAGCAAATCTAACGCAGGTACCACGCCAGAGGTGCTTAAGGTCACCCGTCTCTTGGATAAACCAAACCCAAAATCTTCTAACATTAATTCCATGGCTGGCACGACATTGTTCAAATTCAACAAGGGTTCCCCCATGCCCATCATCACCACATTGGTCACCGGCTTTTCGCCCGTATCACCAAAGCTGCCAATAATTTGCGATACGCGCCACACCTGGCCAATAATTTCGGACACACTTAAATTACGGTTAAAGCCTTGCTGCGCCGTCGAACAAAACGAACAATCTAATGCACAGCCTACCTGTGATGAAACACAAAGTGTGCGGCGATCTTTTTCTGGGATCCAAACGGTTTCTACTTCTTGACCACCCGCCAGTGCCATTACAAACTTAATGGTGCCATCAGCACTGTCTTGGCGCGTGGCAATTACTGGCGCTTTTATTTCGCACCGAGTTTTTAATAACTCGCGCAGCTTTTTATTGATATTGGTCATTTTGTCGAAATCATCAACACAGTAATGATAAATCCATTTCATGACCTGATCGGCACGGAATGGCTTTTCACCAAGGCTGACGAAAAAATCCTGCATCTGTGATCGCGTCAGATCCAGTAAATTTACTAAAGCGGCGGAATTGCTCATTCCAGGATACTCCTGCTAACCAATATCAATAAAAAACGCGTGTAACACATGTAATGTAAAGAAGGGGGCTATTGCCCCCTTAGTATTTCTCTCACTGCGAACGATTAACGTGTGCGGCTGCACAGTTCCGCGTCAGTAAAGAAATAGGCAATTTCGCGAGCAGCGGAGGCAGCAGCGTCTGAACCGTGAACAGCGTTCTCATCGATGCTGTCTGCAAAATCAGCACGTAACGTACCCGCTAACGCATCTTTCGGGTTTGTTGCACCCATGATTTCACGATTTTTCAGTACAGCGTTCTCGCCTTCTAATACCTGAACTACAACTGGGCCAGACGTCATAAAAGACACTAAAGCGTTAAAGAAAGGACGCTCTTTGTGCTCAGCATAGAAGCCTTCAGCTTGTTCACGGCTTAAGTGTAACATTTTAGCAGCAACAATGCGTAAGCCTGCAGCTTCAAAACGGCTGTAAATCGCGCCGATCAGGTTTTTTGCAACGGCATCAGGCTTGATGATTGAGAAGGTACGTTCTAAGGCCATGTTAGGCTCCTATTAATCTAAAGGGTTAAAATTTTGGGCGGCAAATTATACGCTAAAATTTATAAAAAGCCTAATGGCCTTCGCTGACCATATTTACCGTGTACTTGGGAATTTCGACGACTAAGTCTTCATCGGCAATACGAGCCTGACAGCCTAAGCGTGATTCGGGCTCTAAGCCCCACGCTTTGTCTAACATGTCTTCTTCAAGCTCATCGCTTTCGTTCAGCGAATAAAATCCTTCGCGCACGATAACGTGACAGGTTGTACAGGCACAGGATTTTTCACAGGCGTGTTCTATGGAAATACCGTTGCGAAGCGCCACATCTAACACGGTCTCACCACGTTTCGCGTCAAGCGCTGCGCCATCTGGGCACAGCTCTGCATGGGGTAAAAATACGATTTGTGGCATGGTTAAACCTCATCTACCTTATGGCCTTGCAGCGCTAATCGAATGGATTTATCCATACGTCGTGCCGCAAACTCATCTGTTAACTGATTAGTATGTTCAATTGCTGCTTTAATTGCAGCAGTATTGTCTTGCTGTTTTACGTTTTGCAACACGGTTAATGATTGCCGAATCTGCGCTAACTCATCGGCATCTAACAGTGCAGCATCCGTATTTAAAGCGGCACTCACGGCTTCTAACACCCGTTCGGCTTCAACTTGCTG
>Ga0209812_10000531_pt1 | contig 33972 bp, 38 predicted proteins | sample JI71714BDNA_FD_187502 | JGI IMG/M metagenome (GOLD analysis project Ga0209812, IMG submission 187502) | Wastewater effluent complex algal communities from Wisconsin, to seasonally profile nutrient transformation and Carbon sequestration -... | ecosystem: Engineered > WWTP > Effluent > Algae...
GGTGGCCGGACGACACCGAAACGACTGGCCGGTTCACACCGAAATAGGTGGCCGGACGATACCGAAATGACTGGCCGGTTCACACCGAAATGAGTGGCCGGACGACCCCGAAATTCGCACTCGTACGGCTCTCCGCCTCCATGAAGTCTATACATTCATAAACGACATTAATTATAGAGACGAGTGCACTGCCATTGATGCGCTGAACGTGGCTATGAACAAAGCGGAGGAAGTTAAAAAATCCGCAAAAGAAAAAGTTGATGCAAAACGAGCAAAGCTCAATGAGCTGAAGGCTCAGCTTAAAGATGAAAGTAAAGGAGCTGATCGGGTAAACGACTATCTGAATAATTTTTTTGGGCACCAGTCTCTCTCACTCAAAGCCATTGAAGAAACATCAGGGGATGCATCATCTGGATATCGGTTTGAGGTAACTCGAAACAACAAAAAAGCATTCCATCTCAGCGAGGGTGAATGCAGCCTGATAGCTTTCTGTTACTTCATGGCCAAGCTTGGAGACATAGAGACTAAAGGTAACCAACCGATCATCTGGATCGATGATCCAATTTCCAGCTTAGATTCAAATCATATCTTTTTTGTCTACAGCCTTATTAATGCCGAAATCGTAACTCCAGAGAAATATGAAGATGGCGGTGAAATAAAGGAACGTGATCGTTTTAAACAGCTATTTATTTCGACACACAACTTGGACTTTTTGAAGTATCTAAAGCGGCTTCCCGGGGCTTTGAACAAAAACAATTCTCAATATTTTATCATTAGCCGAACGGATCAAGTCAGTGATATTTTATTGATGCCGCGATACTTGAAAGATTACGTCACAGAGTTCAATTTTTTATTTCATCAAATTTATAAGTGTGCTCACGCACATATCGAGAGTGATGATAATCATGATTGCTACTATAACTTTGGGAATAATGCCCGTAAGTTTTTAGAAGCATTCTTGTACTACAAATACCCTAATGCTGTTGAAAAAGATGACAAGTTGGCTCGTTTTTTCGGAGAAGATGCATTGGCTGCGTCACTAACGGATCGCATTAACAATGAGTTCTCTCATTTGGCGGGTGTATTTGAGAGAAGTGTTTTACCTATTGATGTTCCAGAGATGAAGACTACAGCAAATTTCATTTTGCGGAAAATCAAGGAAAAGGACCCCGATCAGTATTCGGCCTTACTTCAAAGTATTGGGGTAGAAAATGCCTAACAAGGCGCTGCTGTCGGACAAATTTTTCGCTGCGCTCCGAATTTGCCGCAGAGCGCGGCGTTAGCCTCTATGATGATACGGAAATTTCAAGAAAGCGATTTTGAGAAAGTGAACGAAATTTACTCGCTGTCGAAGTTGGACGAACTCCGCTTTGAACGGGAGGTATTTCAGTTACTGCCCCTGAAGGAGGACGAGAAACGACTTCGAGATCTCATGGAGTCCGAAATTTTTGTTTATGAGGACGGTGGTATTCTTGGCTATGGTGCTATTTACCAGAATGAAATTAGATCTCTTTTTGTCCATCCGTTGTATCGTGGCCAAGGGGTTGGTAGCGCGTTGTTTGAGCATCTGATTTCTGAGGTAAGGACTCCTACTAAGCTATACGTGGCGAAGAGCAACTTCCCAGCGAAATCCATGTACCATAAATACGGCTTCACGGTTACCGGGGAGTTTGAGACGTCATACAACGGAAAATCAGTATTGGCAAACGAAATGGTGCGAATTAGTGAGTAAGGCTAACAAACGGCTGTTATCGCCCCTTCGGGGCTGGGACGGCCTTTCCACTGCGCTCCAAACCAGCCGCAAATGCGGGCCTTAGACATTAAGAGGACTGAATTTTGAGACTCGAAAGAAAAGTGGCTCTAGTCACTGGTGCAGCTAAAGGTATTGGTGAGTCGATTGCTAGGCATTTTGCAGCGGAAGGTGCTTTTGTTTATATCACGGATATTGATCAGGATAATGGGTCGCAAGTAGCGTTATCCCTTGGTCAAGCTGCTCGATTTGCTTTATTGGATGTTCGCGATGAAGCTGCTTGGCAAAAACTTACCAAGGACATAATCGACGAACACGGACGACTTGATATCGTCGTCAACAATGCTGGTATTACTGGCTTTGAAGAAGGCTTCGTTCCGCATGATCCAGAGAACGCAACTTTAGACGCTTGGCGCAAGGTACATGAGACAAACCTCGATGGTGTCTTTCTTGGATGTAAATATGCGATTAAAGCCATGCGCTCCGCGGGTAAGGGGTCCATTATCAATATATCCTCGCGCTCTGGTATCGTCGGTATCCCAACTGCCGCAGCCTATGCGTCTAGCAAAGCAGGCGTGCGGAATCATACTAAGAGTGTAGCCTTGTACTGCGCGCAGCAGAATTTGAATGTACGGTGTAACTCAATTCACCCAGCTGCAATTCTGACACCTATGTGGGAACCGATGCTGGGTGATGGGCCAGAACGTGAGGCTAATATGGCGGCTTTTGTTCAAGATACACCGCTAAGGCGTTTCGGTTTACCCGAGGAAGTAGCCTGTGTTGCTGTGATGCTGGCCTCAGATGAATCTGGATATTTAACAGGAACAGAGATAAATATTGATGGCGGCATTCTTGCGGGTTCAGCCGGGGTCCCTGCGAAATAATGTCTAACAAAACGCAGCACTCGCTCCCTGCGATTGCTGGGACGCAACCCCTCTGCGCGGCCTCTCGGCTGGCGGCAAATGTAAAAAAGGCCTGAATATTCAGGCCTTTTGCTTCAGTGAAACGCTGCTTAGCGCTGCGTTGCTGCTTTCATGCCCCGGACAAAATCGCCCAGTTCCTGCAGCAACGTCGCCGGTGTCGCCAGATTTTTTTCAATCAGCTGGACAATCGCTGAACCGGAAATAGCACCGGCTGCGCCTGAATCGAGCGCGGCTTTGACATGTTCGGGTTTGGAGATGCCAAAACCTAGCAGGGCGGGTGCGGCGCCATAGCTTTTTAGCTTGCTCAGCATCGCATCGGCTGGCATTGCGGCCACCGTTTCGGTGCCGGTGACGCCGGCGCGTGATAACAGGTAGGTATAACCGCGGCCGTAAGACGCCAGCTCCTGTAAGGTCTCGTCAGTGGCGTTGGGCGTTGCGATAAAAATCGGTGCGATGTCTTCTGCCAGTGCCGCCTTACGAAAGCGCAGGCTTTCAATTAAAGGCACATCGGCGATCAGCACCGAGTCGACGCCGGCCGCTTTGGCTTGCTGATAGAAATGGCTGATGCCGCGCGCCATCACTAAGTTCGAATACAGCAACAAACCAATCGGCAGGTCCGGCGCATAGGCGCGCACTTTAGCGATAATGGCAAAGGCATCGGCTGGCGTTACGCCGGCGGCTAAAGCACGGATATTGGCGCCCTGAATGGTCGGGCCGTCAGCGATAGGGTCTGAGAATGGAATGCCCAGTTCCAACGCATCTGCGCCGTTGTCGACGAGCGTTTTGATGATGTCAAATGACAACTCAGCAGTTGGATCACCCAAGGTGACAAATGGCACAAAAGCGCCCTGATTGGCCGCTGTTAAGCGGCTGAACATTTGGTCGTAACGTTGCATCAGTGGGCACTCCCTGTATTCGCTTCATTCTTGGTTTGCTGCTGTGCGGCCAGCACCGACATGACATGGCCTAAATCTTTGTCGCCGCGGCCTGATAAGTTCACCAACAGCACCATAGGTTCGGTCGCAGCTTTGGCCATTTTTAACGCGTGCGCTAACGCATGCGAGCTTTCCAGCGCCGGAATAATGCCTTCAGATTTGGCCAGCAACTGGAAGGCTTCTAACGCCTCGTCATCGTTGATGGCGACATATTCGGCGCGGCCAATCGACGATAAATAAGTATGCTGCGGGCCGACCGCTGGATAATCGAGACCGGCGGAAATTGAATAGGATTCTTCAATCTGACCATCCGCAGTTTGCATAATGGCGGTGAAGGCACCGTGCAAAATACCGAAACTGCCGGTCGACAGCGCTGCGCCATGCTGATGGGTGTTGATACCCATGCCGCCTGGTTCAACACCAATCAGCCGCACACCGGTTTCCGGAATAAAATCAGCGAACATACCGATGGCATTCGAGCCTCCGCCAACACAAGCCAGCACCGCGTCCGGCAGTTTGCCTTCAGCCTGCAGAATTTGTTGCTTGGCTTCTTCGCCAATCATTTTCTGGAATTCGCGCACAATCGTCGGGAATGGATGCGGGCCGGCCGCAGTGCCGAGCAGATAATGGCTGGTGGCGTAGCTGGCGGACCAGTCGCGCATCGCCTCATTGACCGCATCTTTTAAAGTGCCGGAACCAGCGGTCACTGGAATAACCGTCGCGCCCATCAGTTTCATCCGGAACACGTTCGGTTGCTGGCGCTCAATGTCTTTGGCACCCATGTAAATTTTGCAATTAAGGCCGAGCAGGGCACAGGCTAAGGCGGTGGCAACACCATGCTGACCGGCGCCGGTTTCCGCAATAATGTCTTTTTTACCCATGCGTTTGGCGAGTAAGGCTTGCCCCAGCACCTGATTGGTTTTGTGCGCGCCGCCGTGCAGCAAGTCTTCGCGTTTTAAATAGATTTTCACCAGCGGATTTGGCGAAATATTGCGGGTCAGCGTCAGCGGCGTCGGCCGGCCGGCGTACTCGTTCAGCAGCTGCTGGAACTCGGCGAGAAAAGCCGGGTCCTGTTGCGCATCAATAAAGGCCTGCTCCAATTGCAGCAGGGCCGGAACCAGCAACTCGGGCACGAACATGCCGCCGTAGTCACCGAAATAAGGATTAAGCTTAGGTGCTGTCATAACTGGGTTTCTCCGAAACTGAAAGCTCTGATACGTTGAAATGCGCTGAGAATTTTGGCTGGATCTTTGACGCCGGGCGCCGATTCCAAACCGGAATTCATATCAAGACCGCTCGCGGCCGTTTTTAACGCATGCTGGACGTTGTCGGGGTTTAAACCGCCGGCCAGCATGACGGGTTTATGTAAAATACGTTCGCCAAGCAGGTTCCAGTCAAACGACAAACCGGTGCCGCCCGGGATCCCTGGCTGATAAGCATCCAGTAAAATCCGGTCTGCGCTGTGGCTAAATTGCGGCAGGGTGTCTTTCACCCGATAGGCTTTCCAAATCTCACAGCCTTTGGGCAATAAGGTTTTTAAACCGGCGATATAACTTTCATCTTCATCACCGTGCAGCTGCACTGCGGCGAGCTGCAGTTCACGGGCAACCAATGCCACTTGGGCCGGCGCTTCATTGACGAACACACCGACAAATCGCAGCGGCGCGCTGTCGCGGATTGTTTTAGCCTGTTGCTGCGTGACAAAACGCGGGGACGGCGGATAAAAAATCAGCCCGCCGTACAATGCACCAGCCGCCGCAACCTGCTGTGCCTGCTCCGGCGTCGTCAGGCCACAGACTTTGTGTTCACCGCGGGTCAATGCATGCACAGCTCGGTCTAAATCTGGCTCGGCCATGACAGAACTGCCGACTAAAAAGGCCGTCGCGACTTTGCCCAGCTGGCGCACTTGATGGTTAAAATAAATGCCCGATTCACTAACCAGCGGGGTCGATGGCGGTACCAGCCGCGCTAGGCGGAAACTGGTATTTAAATCGGTTTCCAGCGTGCGTAAGTTACGGTTATTAATGCCGATGAGTTCAGCTTTCAGTGCCACTGCGCGCAGCGTTTCGTCTTCGTTACTGACTTCGGTCAGCACTGTCATGTTCAGCTTGTGTGCGACAGCCGCAAGCTGCTGATACTGCGTATCATCCAGCACCGATAACATCAGCAGCACGGCATCGGCGCCACAGGCGCGGCCACGGTAAATCTGATACTCGTCGATGATAAAGTCTTTGTGCAGCAACGGTTGGTCGACCAGACCACGCATCGTGCGCAGATAGTCATAACTGCCTTGAAAGAACTTTTTGTCGGTCAGCACTGAAATACAGTCGGCATATTTGCCATAGACACCGGCAATTTCTGTTAAATCAAAATTGGCGCGGATCAGCCCCTTGGACGGCGAAGCCTTTTTGCATTCCAGGATAAAACGCGCGCCTGGTTGCTTCAGCGCTTTAAGAAAGTTGCGATTAGTCGGCACCACCTCGGCGATAAAACTATCGAGCGGCAGCGCGATTTTGTCTTCAGCCACTTCCAGCGTTTTGTGCGCAATGATGGTTTGCAAAATATTCGGCTTGGCTGGCGATGCTGTTGTAGTTGAATTAGTTGCCATGACTGGCCTCCCGGAACTGCTGTAAGGTGGTCATCGCCTGATCGGTCGCGAGCAGGTCAAGTACGGCTTGGGTATTGGCGGCCAAATCTTCGCCCTGGCCACAGATCTTCAGCATGGCGGCGACATTAGCGGCGATGGCATCCCGATGTGCTTGTGGTGCTTTACCCGCCAAAATATTGCGCGTGGCTTCAGCGTTTTCGGCCGGATTGCCGCCGCGCAGCGCTTCCAGCGGCACTGGCGAGAGACCAAAATCGGCGGCGGTTAAGCGGAACTGATGGATCTGGCCGTCGCGGACTTCACAGACATCGGTGACGCCATGCAGCGCAATTTCATCACAGCCTTCACCGTGCACCACCCAGGCGCGTTCAACGCCCAGTTGCAGCAGCGCCTGCGCCAACACCGGGCATAACGCTTTGTCATACACACCCAGCAACTGAAATTTCGGCGCAGCTGGGTTCAATAAAGGCCCAAGCAAATTAAACAAAGTCCGGCTTTTTAGGGCACTACGCACCGTCATCGCATGGCGAATGCCGCTGTGATAGACCGGCGCAAATAAAAAACTGACACCTGCTGTTGCCAGTGTCTGCGCGGCTTGCTGCGGGCTCATCTGAATGGCAACGCCGAGCTGCTCCAGCAAGTCGGCGGAGCCGCTTTGCGACGACACACTGCGGTTGCCATGTTTGGCCACTTTCAGCCCCATCGCTGCAGCGACAATGGCCGCAGTGGTCGAAATATTGATGGTATTGCTGCCATCACCGCCGGTGCCGCAGCAATCGATGACGGCAAGGTCAGTCGCTGGTAATGGCGTGGCGGCCGCGCGAAACGCTTTGGCGGCGCCAGCAATTTCTGCTGCGGTTTCACCATTGAGTTTCAGCGCAGTGAGCACGGATGCCAGCACAATAGGGTCAATCTCGCCGCGCGCCACGGCGGCAAAAAACGTTTCGCTTTGCGCTTCGCTGAGCGATCCACGGTTCAGCAACTGGCTAACAGTGGCGATCTCCAGCTCGCGCGGTGTCAGGTCTTGCTTCACTATTGCAGTCATAGCGCTGCCTCCGTTTGCGTCAGATACGCCAGGCTCTGCGCCAACAGCGGTTTGCCCTGCGTGGTCAGAATCGATTCAGGATGGAACTGATAACCCAGTGCTTTGTGCTCTGCATGCAGCACGGCCATCGGAATATGCTGGTAGTTGGCAATCACCTGTAAAGTGGCTGGCACTTCGGTTGCCATCAACGAGTGATAACGTGCCACAGCAAAAGGCCGCGGCAAGCCGGCAAAGAGTGGATGGTCGGCTAGTTCAATCAACGAGGTTTTGCCATGCACGGTTTCACCGGCACGGCCGACGACTCCGCCATAATGTTCAACGAGCGCTTGATGACCGAGGCAAATACCGAGCATCGGAAAACGGCCGGCACAGAGGCGAATAAGCTCCGGCATCGAGCCGGCATCTTTAGGGGCGCCTGGGCCAGGGGACAACAACAGCACCACAGGTTCAGTTTCCAAACACATTTTGTCGAAGATATAAGCGGCCGGCACTGTGTTGCGGTACAGCTTCAGGCGACAGCCCAGCTGCGCCAGTTCGTCGACCAGGTTGTAGGTAAAAGAGTCTTTGTTATCCAGCAAATACACCAGGCTCATACTGCACCTCCTGCGCTTGTCGTTGCCACACTGTCGATGGCATGCGCCGCCAGAATGGCACTTAAAACGGCTTGCGCTTTGCTGCGGGTTTCTTCGGTTTCAGCCTGCGCCACACTGTCGAACACCACGCCAGCGCCGGCCTGTACATAAGCGGTGCCGTTTTGCACATAAGCACTGCGGATCACGATGCAGCTGTCAAAATCGCCGTTGCCGGACAAATAACCGACCGCACCGCCATAGCTGCCGCGTTTTTTGCCTTCGACCTGACGGATCAGTTCAGCCGCCCGCACTTTCGGTGCGCCGACCAGCGTGCCCATATTCATACAAGCCTGATAGGCATGCAGCGCATCTAATTCAGTTTTTAACGTGCCGACGACGCGGGAGACTAAATGCATCACATAAGAATAGCGGTCGACTTTAAGCAGTTCTTTGACATAACGGCTGCCCGGCACGCTGATGCGCGCCACGTCGTTGCGGGCTAAATCCACCAGCATCAGGTGTTCGGCCTTTTCTTTTTCGTCTTGTCGCAGTTCCAGCTCGATCCGGCTGTCGAGGTCGCGGTCTAACTGGCCTTGCGCGTTAAAACCACGTCGGCGCGTGCCGGCGATTGGATAGATTTCTACCTGCCGATTGGCGGCAGCGAATTTCAACGCTGATTCTGGTGAGGCACCGAACAACACAAACGCCGGATCCTGCAGGTAAAACATATAAGGACTGGGGTTTTGTTGCTTCAACCGGGCATAAGCGGCCAGCGGTGACGGGCAGGGCAGCGAAAAACAGCGGCTTGGTACCACCTGAAACACGTCGCCGGCGACGATATTGTGTTTGAGTTGTTCCACCTGCGCGGTAAAGGCCGCATCACTGATATCGACTTGTAAATCGGCGGGGCTTACAGCTGCACGGCTTTCCAGTGCCGGGTCAAACACACAGGCGCCCTGTAAAGCGCGGTTCAGTTGCTCCAGCCGTTTACCGATGCCAAAACAGCTTTGCATCGCCTGTTCGCCACAAAATACATTGCCGACCAAGCGCGCCTGCTGACGTTGGTGGTCCAGCACGAGCAGCGTTTCAGCCAGATAAAACACAAAATCCGGGCAGGCGTTGTTGCCAACCGGCACGTCCGGCAGCAGCTCTGCGCTGGCGACATAGTCGTAGCCGATGACGCCACCTAAAAATACCGCGAAAGGTTCGTCGCTGTGGCTGCACAAGCCTTGTTGTAAAACGCGTAGCACCGATAGCGGTGTTGGCGCCAATAAGCGGCTGGCTTCATCGCAGAGCGGGTCTGGCCGGCTGAACTGCACGCTGAGCTGGCGCGGGCTGCGGCTCACGTCGGCGATTTGTTCTAACTTGGCGGCGAGAAAATCCAGCAGCGGTAGGCCATTATCAGAAACGGCGTCGACCTGGACTGTTAAGTCCTGGCATTCAATGCGCAGCGCCGCGTCCAGCAATAACAGCGTTTTGAGATTGTCTTTGCTGTCAATTTCGGCCGATTCGAGCAATAAACTGTAAGGGCTGAGCCGGCTTAACTGCTGATAGCAGCCGAGCGCATCGCTCTGGTAGGGGATGGCGGTAGCAATAGATGCGACTTCGCCCGGTGTCTGTGTGATATGACTGAAAATCATCCGGAAGTTCCTGTAGTCCCGCTGAGCTGCGTTGCCAGTGCGGGCGGTCAGCTGACCTTAATTAAAACGACAATAATCCAAAGCCGGGCCACAATTGCCCTTTGAAAATTGCCACCATCGCCAGGAAATCAGTGCTGTTGTGCTCATTGGTAACTCCACGCTTAAAAAATTTGTCTCGCCAGATATGACAAAGGCCCGTTGTGAGAACGGGCCTTTGGTTTTTCGGAATACACCGCCAACACACGCCCGTTAAGGAGTATGCCACCACCAAGTGATCAGCTGAGTTACGCTGAGAGTGTGTGAAACGGCCATTGTCTATTCCTCGAATACTGCGACCGGATATCGGTCAGGCCCACATAAAACCGCAAATGCAGGGATGACGTCAAGCAAAAATCGGTGAAATCTGAAAATAAAAACGTAAAGGTGTCTGGATGGCTATATATTCTTTGCAAGGACTGCATGTCTTTGTTTTGGATCAACATCCGCTGCGCACTGAAGCGTACAGTGAAATGGAAGATGACGTTACAGCGAACAGGAGACATCAACATGTCTGAACAACGGCAAGTGTTACTCAATTTGCAGGAACAACTGCATCAACGTTTAAGCGCAGTACAGCGTGACCTGCGTCAGGATCATGATGCCGATAGTGTTGAGCAGGCGCAGCAACGTGAAAATGATGAAGTACTGCAACAACTTGAACAGCAATTACAGCACGAATTACTGCAATTACATTTGGCACTGGACCGGCAACAACGCGGCGAATACGGGATTTGTGTCAAATGTGGTCAGACGATAGCCCCGGCGCGTCTGCAGATATTGCCATTTACCGCGCATTGTCATCACTGCGCTTGATGCTCCTTTCTTTGCGCTGGGCGTTGAAGATAGCCGCACCTGCGCTTCTGTGGCACAATTGACAAGTTAGCGGCTCACTGCTGGGCCGCTCATCATGTCTTTTGAGTCTTTCATGAAATTTGATCTGCACAGTCACACTTTTTATTCCGACGGTATGCTTAGTCCTGCCGATTTATTGGCAAGAGCGATTGAGCGCAAAGTCGATGTACTGGCGATCACCGATCACGACACCTTATTAGGCCTAGCGCCTGCCCGCGCCGCCATTGCTGATGCCGAGTTACCGATCCGGCTGGTGGATGGCGTGGAGATCTCAACCAGCTGGTATGAATTTGAGATCCATATCGTTGGCCTGGCGATCGACCCGAGCAATGAGCTTCTGCAACAACGGCTGGCCAGTCAGCAAGAGCGCCGGCTGGAACGCGCCCGCGAAATGGCGCGCCGCCTGACCAAACACAATGTGCCGGATTGTTATGATGCGGTGCTGGCTTTAGCCAACGGCGGCGCCGTGACCCGCACCCATTTTGCCCGTCATCTGATGGCTATTGGCAAAGCGACCTCGATGGCCGGTGTATTTAAACACTATCTGGCGCGTGGCAAAGCCGGTTATGTCCCGAATAATTGGGTCACACTGCCTGAAGCGGTGCAATGGATCCATGACGCCGGCGGTATCGCCGTGCTGGCACATCCACTGCGTTACAACCTCAATGGCAAGTGGCTGACCAAGCTGATGCGGGAATTCGCTAGCGCCGGTGGCGATGCCGCAGAAGTCGCTAGTTGCCAGCTGACACCGGTGCAGAAACGTGATGTCTGGACGTTGTGCCAGCAATTTGGTCTGGTTGCATCACAAGGTTCGGATTTTCATCAAGCCACTGACTGGAGTGATCTGGGCCGTGGCTTGTATCTGACTGACGATATCCGCACTGTGTGGCAACAATTTCCGGCACTGTTTCCGCAAGCCCCGTTAAATCTGCTTGAAGCTAGCCAGCAGCAAGAAAGCTCTGACAATCCCGTGCATACCAGCTAAGCTGTAGCACAAGGGCGCGCTTTCGTTTTAAGCTGCTGATCTCCGGTCATTTTCAACGATTTGCCGCAGGCAATAAGGATTCAGGCATGAGCCAGTTTTTCTACGTTCATCCGGAAACGCCGCAAAGCCGGCTGATGAAACAAGCCGTACACATCATCAAACAGGGTGGGGTGGTGATTTATCCCACCGACAGCGGCTATGCACTCGGCTGTCAGCTCGGCGACAAAAACGCGCTGGAACGTATTCTGCAAATCCGTCATATCAGCGGTGAGCACCATTTCACCATTATGTGCCGCGACCTCAGCGAATTGTCTCTCTACGCCAAAGTAGAAAATACCGCGTTCCGGCTGATTAAAAACAACACACCTGGCCCTTATACCTTTATTTTACGGGGTACCAAAGAAGTGCCGCGCCGCTTGCTGAATGAGAAGAAAAAAACGGTTGGCTTACGCATTCCTGATAATAAAATCGCGCTGGCGTTACTGGCCGAATTAGGTGAGCCGCTGATGTCCAGTTCGTTGATTTTGCCTGGGCGCGAATTTTCCGAATCCGACCCGGAAGAAATGCGCGACCAGCTGGAGCGCCAGGTCGATTTAATTCTGCATGGTGGCATTCTGGCCGGTAATCCGACCACGGTCGTTGATTTGTCTGATGACAACCCAGTCGTGGTGCGCGAAGGCGCTGGCGCTGTGCAGCCGTTTTTATAACAGCGCCGTCTATGCCCGCAACAAATCAGTCTGCCAGCACACAAGCCGATGCGGAACCGCTCAGTACACTGACCGTGCAGCAAGTGCTGCCGCTGGCGTTTGTGCGTGGCGAAGCGGTGCTGGAACGGCCGGAGGATTTGTTTATTCCGCCGGACGCGCTGGAAGTCTTACTCGAAGCTTTTGAAGGCCCGCTCGATTTTTTGCTGTATCTGATCCGTCGTCACAAGTTTGATATTGTCGATTTGCCGGTCAATGAAATCACGCTGCAGTATATGGAATACATCAACCTGATGCAGGAGCTGAATTTCGAACTGGCGGCCGAGTATCTGGTGATGGCGGCGATGCTGGCGGAAATTAAATCGCGCTTATTGTTACCCAAGCGCGAAGCCGAGCAGACTGAAGAGCTGGACCCACGGGCAGAATTAGTGCGCCGGCTACAAGAATATGAACAGTTCAAACTGGCAGCCACGCAGCTGGATGCTGTGCCCCGGCAAGAGCGGGATTTTTTCCCGACCCATGCAGGCCTCGCTGATAACTTTGCGCCTTATGTGATAGAGCCCGAAGTGAGTCTGGCTGAATTGGTGCTGGCGCTGCAGGATGTGATCAAGCGCACCAAAGATTTTCAGCATCACCAGATCCAAAAAGAACAACTGTCGACGCGAGAGCGAATGAGCCGGATCCTCGAATTGCTGCGCCAGCAGCCGGTATTGGCCTTTGGCCAATGCTTTGCGTTACATGAAGGCCGCCAAGGCGTTGTGGTGACCTTTTTGGCGGTGCTGGAGCTGGTGAAAGAGAAATTGATCACGCTGACGCAGGTCGAATCTTATGGTCAGATCCACCTGAAATTGGCATAATGCGCGGCCGTTTTGCGGTGTCTTTACCGGCAAGCGGCGACGCACTGAAGGCGAGGGGTACAGATGGCAACAAAAATTCAGGATGATCAGCTAGTACAGCTGTTAGAAGCCTGTTTATTTGCCAGCGAGAAGCCGCTGAGCCAGACTGAATTGCTGGAGACGGTGCTGGCGGATTTCCAGCTCAGTAAAAAACGTCTGCAGGCAGCCCTGAACCGGCTGGAACAAGATTATCAAGGCCGTGGTATTGGTCTGGTGGAAACCGCCAGTGGCTGGCAATTTCAGACCCGGCCGCAGTGGAGCCCATACCTGGCCAAGCTGTGGCCGGAGCGGTCGCCACGGTATTCCCGAGCTGTATTAGAGACGCTGGCACTGATTGCTTACCGCCAGCCAATCACACGCGGTGAAATTGAAGAAGTACGGGGCGTTTCGGTTAGTAGCCAGATCATGCGTACCTTGTTGGACCGCGGTTGGGTCAAAGTCGTCGGACACAAAGAAGTGCCAGGCCGGCCCGGCTTGTATGCAACCACGAAAGAATTTCTCGATTATTTTGGCGTGAAACGGTTAGATCAACTGCCGTCATTACCCGAATTGGTCCCGCTGGGGCCAATATTTAATTCAATTCCGGAAAACACAGTCGCGATGACTGAGGAGTCGCAAAGATGAGTGAAAAATTACAGAAAGTTCTGGCGCGTAGCGGTGTGGGTTCGCGCCGTGAAATGGAAACTTTTATCACGGCTGGCCGCGTCACGGTCGACGGCAAAGTGGCCCATCTGGGCGACCGGATCAATGTGAACCAACTGGTTCGCGTGGATGGTCACCCGGTGAAAATCGCCTCGGAAGAAGAACAAGTCTGCCGAGTTGTTGCCTATCACAAGCCGGAAGGCGAGATTTGTACCCGAACCGACCCGGATGGTCGGCCGACCGTGTTTGACCGTCTGCCAAATATCCGTGGCGCCCGCTGGATTGCCATCGGCCGCCTCGACATCAATACCTCAGGTTTATTACTGTTCACCACCGATGGCGAACTGGCCAACCGCTTGATGCATCCGAAGTTTGAAGTGGAACGCGAATACTCTGTGCGCGTGTTTGGCGAAGTGAACGATGCGATTATTCAGCGTTTGCGGATTGGTGTTGAATTGGAAGATGGCAAAGCAAACTTCAAAAAAATCAAGGCGATGGGTGGCGAAGGGGTTAACCGTTGGTTTAACGTCGTCCTGACCGAAGGCCGCAACCGCGAAGTGCGTCGGATGTGGGAGTCTCAGGGGACTGTGGTGAATCGCCTGATCCGCATCCGTTACGGTGACTTGCTGTTACCAAAGCATTTACCTGCCGGTGGTTACACGGAGCTGGCTCTGGAAGAAGTCAATTACCTGCGTAAGTTAGTCCATCTATCGCTGGAAACTGAATCGTTGGCGAAGCCGGAAGATCGGGATGAGCGTCGCCGTCGCATGGCTTCGATTAAACGGGCAGTACGCAAGCATCAGGTTAACCAAAAACTGGTCGAAAAAGGCGAGAAACCGGTAGCGAAACCGCGCGCTGAGAAAGCGAAAACGGATGACAAAAAGCCTGGTAAAACGCCGTTTAAGGGCAAAAGCCGGACGCGGATCTAATCGGGTTATGGCAGAAAAAAACGCAGCGCCGGCTGCGTTTTTTTGTCTGTGCTGACAGGGTCAATAATAAATATCCGAGCTTTGATGAATTTGTGGCTCGTCGAGCAGTTCGTCAAAGCTCACCGCGAAGTGTTTACTCTGGTCATGTAAATCTGACAGATACACGGCGCGGTCCTGTGCATCAATCCAGCTGACGACACCTGCACCTTTTACACTCTGGCACACCATGCCTAATTTGAGCTCTTGTACGTTCATCATTGGCCTCCTGTTTTACCGACAGAACTGTAACGTTAGACGTGTTTTTCTGCAGATGTGTGATCCGACCAGTTGCAAAACGACCTAACTTACGCATTTGCCAACCAATTTATTTTTAGCTGGCCGTATCGGGGCACGAAAGCATGCAAGCATGCTGTAATGAGGATGTAACTGAAAAGTAGGCAGGCGTACGCGGCTGCAGATCTCAACTTTTAAAATCGATTTTCTGATGGATATTGATCCAGTTTTCCGGAAATTTGCCCTGCAGAACGTATGAAAATGCGATGAGTTCTGCGATCAGGACATATAGCTCCGGCGGGATCTGATCGCCGAGTTCCATCCGTTGCAGCAGCTGATTTAGCTGTTCGTCCTCATGGATTAACACACCATGTTCGCGTGCTACGGCGATGATATCGGCAGCGAGGTCGCCATGACCTTTGGCAATAATCTTCGGCGCATTTTTACCATCATAGTGCAGCGCGACGGCGCTTTGCGGTTTATCACTCATACCCGAACCTGCAGCAAACTGGTGCCCCGCTGATACAAATGCTCGGGGATTTTGCCGAGCTGACAACCGGCTTCGGCCACCTGTAAGCCTTGCATCGTCAGCCGGTCTTTAAACAGCGGCAGAAATTGCCCGGTATCCTGTACGGTTTTTTCGTTGTCGGCATAAAACTGCAGACTGACTTCTTTACCAATCAGCCTCACCTGGACCAGCATCTCGCCTTGGTCACCTAAATCAAACTTCATCGTTAGTTGCCAGCAACGTTGTTGACTGCGTTGGTCAGAGCCATCAGCTTCACGCTCGCTGATCGCCAGCTCGGTAAATCGGCTTTCGCCTTGCTGTAACAGCGGCAACTGGATCAGTAGCTGCTCGGGTCTTTGGGTTTGCGCCGGCGTGGCTTGCTGTTCCAGATTGGCGATTTGCGCACTTTGCAGCTGACTGCTGTGGCCGGACAATTGTCGTAGCAACTGCGCACTTTGACTGCGGTCGAGTTGGCCCACCAACTGTTGCAGTTTGTCTTTTTGCGGCGGGTTCTGGCGTTCGGCCGGAAGCTGTGCACCGAGCCGTCCCAATAGCAATTGAATGGCGATGGCAATCCCTCCGGCGACGCTATTGGGCTGGGTCGGCGTTTGTAACGGATTGAACTGCAACGCAGCGTTGATCTGTTGCATCAATTGTTGCTGCGTCTGCAGTTTGGCGGCATCCGGGTGTTGACTGCGCAATTCCTGCAATACCTGACGTACCGCAGCGGGCAGCATTGGACTGTCGGCCAACAAATCAGGGCTGGCCTGACTGAGCGGCAGCCATTGGCGCCACAAATCGCGGCTGTCGGTTTGCACTTGTTGCGGTGCTGCGCTTCCCGGCTGTGGCGGCAAAAATTGAAAAGGCCGGCTCACTTCGCTGACTGACAGTTTGAGCTGACGCGGTTCGGCTTGTGGCGTCAGTTCAAGTTGGATTTGTTGCGCTGAAGGCTGTTTTAGTTGCCATTGCCAGCCGGCTGCGTTGTTGGCTGGCCCCTGGATTTTGGCCTGTGACAGCCAGTGTTTGATATCGCTGCCCAGCTGTTCTGGCCAGGTCTGACGGGCGAGTTGCGGCAACAATTCCTGCACGGCGGCCGGTTTTAATGCGACCACATCGGGCGCCGCAGCGGCAGGGCGACCCAACAGCCCGGGCTGTTTAGGCGGTTCAGTCTGCTGTGCAGCGGGTGTATTGGCGGTTGGCGCCGGCGATTGGCGCGCGGGTTCCAGCTGCAGTTGTGCTTTGAGCTGACCCTGTTCAACATGGAGTTGCAGCCGGGCGGGTTGCAACTGCTGCTCAGGCCAATGCTTTGCCTGCGGTAATGCGCTGAGGTCAACCGTCAGTGGCTGTCCCTGCGCCAGCTGGATCTGTAAATGCGGGCCCTGTCTGGATAATTGTACTGGCCACTGCAGGCTTAGTTGATCGGCTCTGGCACTGAGTTGCTGCGCTTGCACGCTGAAATGCTGCTGCGGGCCTGGGGCCGGTTGTTGTAACAGTTGCAGCAACTGGGCAGCTTGCAGCGGAATCGTCAGGTTTTTGCCGGCCAGCCGAACGGTCAGTTGGATCTGGTCATTACCCAGCGGTTGTAACTGGACAAAGACTTTCGTTTCCTGTGATTTGGTTTCTGTACCCGCTGTTGCAGGCATTGACGGCGTTGTTGCTGAGCCGTTGTTGCTGTCGGCCTGGCCTGGACTGGCAATGGTTGCCGCGCTCAGCAGCTGTTGTGCCGTTTGTAGAATTTGTTGGGCGGTTGCTGCGGGCAGCATCATCTGTAACGGGCCCTGCGGAGTTTGAATACTGAGTCTGGCATCCTGATCCCGGCCGATTTGCAGCAGTGCCTGATAGAGCTGACTAGAGTCCAGCTTCAGGTTTTGCTCGATTTTCGTACCGCTGCCGATGTGCAGCAGACTTTCAATATTGATCTGGTTCATATTTCAGGCGCTTAGCCTACCCGCAGAGAGAACGCACATTCGTATTCTAACGCCAATATGCTAATATGCCCGCGTTTTTTTCCGTGCCTACAGGTCGTTTTAGTGATGTTATTGTCTGCTCATCAGTTAAGCTGCATCCGCCAGGACCGAGTGCTGTTTGAGCAGCTCGATCTGCAGTTGTCTGCCGGAGAGATCCTGCAAATTGCCGGCAAAAATGGTGCCGGTAAAAGCTCGTTGTTACGGATCCTGACCGGCCTCAGCGAACCCGAAGATGGCGCGGTGTTTTATCGTAACGTGACGCTGTCGCAAAGTGCGGACGACTATGCGGACGACCTCTGTTTCATCGGCCATTTAGCTGGCGTACAACCACAGTTGACCGCGCTGGAAAACTTGTCCTTCTGGCGTGCCTGCTTTGCCCTGAAGCCGGCTGATGACTGGGCCTTGCTGGCCACGGTCGGCTTGGCCGGGCTGGAAGACATTCCCTGCCAGCAATTATCTGCCGGGCAACAACGCCGGGTGTCATTAGCGCGGCTTTGGCTGACACCCGCAAAGATCTGGATCCTGGATGAACCTTTTACGGCGCTCGACCAGAGCGCTATTCGTGCCCTCACAGCGCTAATCGCCAGTCATTGCAGTCAGGGCGGCGCTGTGTTGCTGACGTCGCACCAGGCCGTGGATATTCCCGGATATCAGGTTCGGCAATATATGCTGGAGTACCGCTGGTAATGAGTCATGTTGTCATCTTTCGCGCCACGTTGCGGCGGGAACTGAAATTGCTGGCCCGGCAAAAAGCTGATTGGGTCAATCCGCTGTTGTTTTTCATTATTATCCTGACGTTATTCCCGCTTGGCGTTGGGGCTAAGCCTAACCTGTTGCGGGAAATCGCCCCCGGCGTCATTTGGATTGCGGCATTGTTATCGGTGCTGCTCGGCGCTGAACGGCAGTTCAGGCAGGACTACCGTGATGGGGTGCTGGAACAACTGGTTGCGGCGCGTGCGCCTTTGCTTGGCTACAGTCTGGCCAAGATCACCGCCGGCTGGCTTGGCAGCGGCTTGCCGCTGATTCTGGTCTCGCCATTGTTGATATTATTCCTCGGTTTATCTACCGATGCGCTGCTTGCCGTGGTGCTGACTTTGCTGCTTGGTACGCCTCTGTTGAGCTTGCTGTCTGCATTGGGCGCAGCGCTCACGTTGTCTGCCGACAAAGGCGGGATTTTATTGGCACTGGTGATCTTGCCTCTGTATATTCCGTTACTGATTTTCGCCAGCTCAGCGGTAGAGCAAGCAAGTTTTGGTTTGGGCTATCAGGCTCAGCTTGCCGTATTAGCTGCGATGTTATGTGTCGCTTTGGCTTTGGTGCCTATCGCAGTGCAAAAAGCATTAAAACTGAACGTGGGGTGATATGTTTAAGTGGCTTGATCCATACGCTAAACCACAGGTGTTGTTCGCAACCTTGTTATGGTGGCAACGCGGCTTAATGCCGTTGGCGATTGTGGTGTTGGTAATCGGCACCATTTGGGGGTTAGGATTTACCCCCGCAGATTATCAGCAGGGAGATTCTTACCGGATTATTCATGTGCATGTCCCTGCCGCCATCTGGTCGATGGGTGTCTATGCCTGGATGGCCATCGCCGCCTTTATTGCCTTGGTCTGGCAAGTCAAAACTGCCCAATGGGCTATCGGGGCTATCGCACCGATTGGCGCTGTCTACACCTTCATTGCGTTATTTACCGGCGCGGCCTGGGGCAAACCGATGTGGGGCACCTGGTGGGTTTGGGATGCGCGTCTGACCTCTGAACTGATTCTGTTATTTTTGTACCTCGGCGTGATGGCATTACAAAACGCTTTCGCTGACCGGCAGACGGGCGACAAAGCGTCCGCGGTACTGGCGGTTGTTGGTGTGGTGAACCTGCCTATCATTCACTTCTCGGTTGAATGGTGGAACACATTGCATCAGGGCGCCACTATCACCAAATTCGCGAAACCTTCGATAGATCCATCCATGTTGTGGCCGTTGCTGATTTGTCTGCTGGGCTTTGCCCTGTTATTCGGTGCTTTAACCTGTTTACGTCTGCGCACCGCTATTTTGCAGCACGAAGCGCATCGTCCCTGGGTTCGTCAGTATGTTGAGGAGCAGCAAAATGCCCGAGTTTAACTTTGCCTCATTCGCTGATTTTATTGCGATGGGGGGATATGGTTTTTTTGTCTGGTTGTCTTATGGCGGTAGTCTCGTCGCCCTGCTGGCACTTGGTTGGTACAGTAAGCGGCAACATCAGCAATTTATGCAGGAACAATCCAGCCGCATTGCCCGTGAGACGCGGGTGCGGCAACAGCAATCCCGGGAGCAGGTATGAATCCACGTCGTAGGCAGCGGCTGTTTGCCGTCAGCGGTATTCTGGTGTTACTGAGCGCTGGTCTCGGCGCGATGTTGTATGCGCTCAACGAAAACGTTGATTTGTTTTATACGCCGTCGCAACTCGTCGATGGCCTTGGCGATGATAAAGAAAAGCCGGTCGTCGGGCAGCGTTTGCGGATCGGCGGTATGGTCGTCGCGGGATCAGTTCGCCGTGACGAATACAGCCTGAAAGTTAGTTTCGATCTGGTCGACACCGGCCCAATCGTGACAGTGCATTACGATGGTATCCTGCCAGACTTGTTCCGCGAGGGGCAGGGGATTGTGGCGCAGGGCACACTGCTGGATGCGACCACTATTCAGGCCACCGAAGTCCTGGCAAAACATGACGAAAACTATATGCCGCCAGAGGTGGCTGAAGCGATGAAAGGCATCAAACATGTCCCGCCGAGCAAAGCTTATCCAGTAGGGACGCCATAATGATTGCTGAACTTGGACATCTTGCGCTCTGCTTTGCTCTCGTGTTGTCGCTGCTGCTGACAGTCTTCCCACTTTACGGCAGCTATCGTGGGGCGGCCGGCCCTGTGTTGTTGGCCCGCCCGATCGCATTGTTATTATTTCTGCTGACGTCAGTGGCTTTTGGCGCGCTGTGTTACTCATTCTGGGCCAACGATTTTACGGTGCTGAATGTGGCCAGTAATTCCAACAGCTTGTTGCCGTGGTATTACCGGATGACGGCCGTGTGGGGCTCCCATGAGGGCTCGATGCTGTTATGGGTCCTGATGTTATCGGGCTGGACTGCAGCCGTTGCGCTGCTTTCCAATAGCTTACCGCTGATTCTACAGGGACGGATCCTTGGCGTGCTGGGCTTCGTCAATGTCGGTTTTTATGCGTTTATTCTGCTGATGTCGAGCCCATTTGAGCGGACCTTGCCATTCTTTCCGGTGGATGGCCGCGATTTAAATCCGCTGTTGCAGGATTTTGGCATGATTGTGCATCCGCCATTGCTATACATGGGATATGTTGGCTTTGCCGTGTCCTTTGCTTTCGCGATTGCCGCCTTACTGGGCGGCCGTTTTGATGCGAACTGGGCGCGTTGGGCAAGGCCTTGGACGCTGGCTGCGTGGTTATTCCTGACCCTCGGGATCATGCTCGGTAGCTGGTGGGCGTACCTGGAATTAGGCTGGGGCGGATGGTGGTTTTGGGATCCGGTCGAGAACGCTAGTCTAATGCCTTGGCTCGTCGGCACCGCACTGATCCATTCGTTAGCGGTGACTGAAAAGCGCGGGACTTTTAAATCCTGGACTGTGCTGTTAGCTATTGCGGCGTTTTCTCTGAGCTTACTGGGGGCATTTTTAGTGCGTTCCGGGGTGTTAGTCTCAGTGCATTCCTTTGCGACAGATCCGAGCCGTGGTTTGTTCCTGTTGTTCTTTTTATTAGTTGTGGTGGGCGGTTCCCTGTTGCTGTACGGCCTTCGGATGCGCGCAGTCCGCTCACAAGCCCGTTACCAGCTATTTTCCCGTGAAGTGCTGTTGTGGGGAAATAATGTGTTTTTGCTGACCGCAACGCTGGTAGTATTCCTCGGAACTTTATATCCACTGTTCCATAAAGAGCTGGGACTTGGTTCTATCTCGATTGGTGAGCCGTTCTTTAACTCCATTTTCATGTATCTGACGATCCCTTTTGCCTTGTTACTCGGTCTGGCACCATGGGTGCGCTGGAAACAGCAACAGGTGCAGCCGCTGCTGAAACCGCTGGGCTTATGGCTGGTTGGCGCTTTGGTGCTGGCCGTTGGTGTGCTCAGCATGTATCAGACCCCCTCTGCCAATGTGGCTTTACTAGGTTTATTACTCGGTGCCTGGGTCACGATGGCAACAATCGGCGAAATTCAGCAAAAAGCGGTGCAGCTGGGCGGCGTTCCTGGCTTGTTTAAACTGCAAGCCAGTCACTGGGGTATGGTGCTTGGGCATCTTGGTTTTGCCATGCTGGTGATCGGCATTGCGATGACTAAAACCTTTAGTGTAGAAAAAGACGTCCGGATGAAGATTGGCGACAGCGTAGAGCTCAACGGCTATACCTTCATGCTGACCGATGTCTATACCCTGAATGGCCCTAACTACGGTGGACAGGCCGCCGAGTTGGAAGTATTTAAACAGGGCGAGCGGGTCACGCATTTGCATGCCGAGAAACGCTTCTATCATGTCACTCAGTCTGTGATGACCGAAGCCGCCGTTCATGCCCGTCTGAGCCGCGATTTGTATGTTGCGCTCGGTGAGGAATTGTCTGGTCCTTCATGGGCGCTGCGTGTTTATGTCAAACCTTATGTCCGCTGGATTTGGCTCGGCTCTATTCTGATGTCGCTCGGTGGACTGGTGTCGTTATTGGATAAACGTTATCGCCGTAAACGTAACCCGACCGCCGCGCAGACAGGAGAGGAAACTCATGCGTAAAGCGTTGTTTTACGTGCCTCTGGCCGCTTTTTTAGCGCTGTCATTGTTTTTGCTCAGCGGCTTGTTTTCTGATCCGCGCGACCATGGCTCGGCATTAATCGAGAAACCGCTGCCAGCTTTTAGCCTGCCTGATTTACAGCAGCCGGAGCGGATGATCACGGCCGCGGATCTAAAAGGCGAAGTCACGCTGTTGAATGTCTGGGGGCTTTGGTGTCCGACTTGTAACGCTGAGCTGAGCTTTCTGACCGAACTGCGTCAGCAAGGGGTGCGGATTGTTGGGCTCTACTATGTGCAGCCGGTCGACGCCGCTTTTGGCGACAGTTTTGATATCAAAGCTTTACGCCACGATGTAGAGCAAAAGCTGGCAGAACAAGGCGACCCGTACCTGTTTAATATTGTCGATGAGAAGCGTTCATTGATTTTTGATTTGGGGGTGACCGGTGCGCCGGAAGCCTTCCTGATTGATCGCAATGGCGTGATCCGACACCATCATGTGGGCGATATCAACCCGCAGAACTGGCCGCAGTTACAACAACGGTATCAGCAGTTGCAAGAAGGAGATCCGGATGCGCTGTAACTTAGTGTTGCTCCTCGCGCTGTTGGTCTTTCCTGCGCTGGCGGCGGAAGATTTACTGCAATTTGAATCGGCAGAACAACAACAGCTTTACCGCCAGCTCACTGCTGAGTTGCGCTGCCCGAAATGTCAGAATCAGAATATCGCGGACTCAGATGCTGTGGTCGCTGTCGATATGCGTAACAAAACCCTGGAGCTGGTCCGGCAAGGACAAAGCCACGACCAGGTGATCGACTTTATGAAGCAGCGGTATGGCGATTTTGTCCACTATCAACCGCCGTTTCAGCTCAGCACAATCCTGCTCTGGTTGCTGCCGGTTCTCGCCGTGCTGTCACTGGCCTGGACGGTCTTTCGTCGCAGTAAAGACAGCCAGACTGAAGAGGGCGAGCCAGTGGCGACATCTGATAATTTAACCGCTTTAGATGCTGAACTGCAGGCGATGATCGATGCTGCCAGTCAAAAGCCAAAGGAGTAACGGGCTATGTTAATGAATTTGGCTCTGATGGCCGCTGTGTTGTTACTGGTGTCAGCGCTGATCTTGTGTTGGCCCCGTCGGATCAAAGCAGGTCAGCAACTCGACCGTAAAAGCTTGTTTGCTGAAAAACTGGCATTGTTAAGTGATGCCCGGGAACTTGGTGAGTTGTCCGAAGCCGATTTTGCCCTGGCAGCGGCTGAGTTAAAAAATCAGTTTTTGGCACCGTTGCCGGATGCGCAGCAATTACAGGGGCATTCCGGACGTACCGGTGTTTTAGCCTTTGTGCTGCTGGTGCTGCTGACCGCCGTATTGTATGGCGTGACCGGTCAATACCGTGCATTGCAGCAATGGCAAAGTGCGCAGGATAACCTGGCAGCTTATGGCGAACGCGCGCTGCTTGGCAAAGGTGAGCCGCTGAGCGAAGAAGAACTCGAGCAGTTTGCCCTGGGGCTGCGGACCAAACTGTCTACGACCGGCGATGACGCGGTGGCGTGGTTTGTGCTCGGGCGCATTTGGTTTAGTCAGGGCCAGGTGCCTGAATCGATTGAAGCGTTCGAGAAAGCGTTAGCGCTGACGCCGGAGCGGGTCAATTTACTGGTGAGTTATGCTCAGGCATTGATGGTGGAAGGTTCTGAAACCAACGTGAAAAAAGCAGCACAAAGCTTAGGCATAGTGCTCAGTAAAGACGCTGGTAACATGGATGCGTTATCGATGCTGGCATTAATCGCACAGCAGCGGGGTGATGTGAAAGAAGCCCGTGCAGCCTGGGAAGTGTTATTGGCACAATTGCCAAAAGAAGATCCACGCCATGCCCAGGTCCAACAGCAGTTGGCCAAGTTAGCGCCACAGCCAAACGCTGAAGTGCAGGGCGGACCGGTGCTGAATGTGACTCTGACAATCCCGCAGGCAGTCGTTGACGCCAACGCAGGGGCCACTTTGTTTGTGTTTGCCCGGGCAACGCAGGGCATGCCATTGCCGGTCGCCGTGCAAAAACTGCCATTACAGGCCGGTACTTTACAAATCCGCCTCGATAATAGCCACAGCATGCAGGCAGGCTGGAACTTATCCGCCGCCAACAGCGTCACAGTGGGAGCCAGAATCAGCCGCAGTGGTTCTGCGACGCCAGACCCGACTGATCTGCAGATAAAATCGGCTGAGCTTGCGCTGACCGCCACTGAGCAATCAGTCGAACTCAGTTTTGATTAGGAAAGCCGTGTAAAATTACACATGCCGTCGAAGAACCAGCATTTACGGTGATCCGATAGGCTGGCGCAGGGTATAATCCTGCGCCTTTTTATTGTTATTGCAACAGGACGCATTATGCATTTAATCAAAACCACCGCGTTGCTACTGACCCTGACGCTGGCCGGCTGTGCCAGTAAACCTGTGGCAGAAGATCCCGCGCACACCGACCCCCGCGATCCCATCGAATCGGTGAACCGTAAAACCTGGACCCTGAATTACGAATATTTAGATCCCTATCTGCTGCGTCCGGCTACCGTGGGTTATATGACTGTCACGCCTGAACCGGTGCGTGATGGTTTGGCTAATATGGTACAAAACCTTGATGAGCCTGCCAGTTTTATCAATGCTGTATTGCAGGGCAAACCGAAAAGTTCAGCCATTTCTGCCGGCCGCTTTCTGGTCAACAGCACTATAGGCGTTCTGGGATTCTTTGATGTGGCCTCGCATTTTGAGTTGCCGCTGCAAAATGAAGATTTTAGTCAGACCCTGGGAGTTTGGGGTGTTGGCCACGGTCCTTATCTAATGGTGCCGGGGATGGGACCCACCACAGCGCGGGATACCACAGGCCGCGTGGTAGACAACCTCTACTTCCCACTTGCGTTGCTCAATACTCCGTTGTCGATTGGCCGGTTTGTCATCGGCGCCTTAGATGCGCGTGAGCAGTTAATGGCTCAGGAAAAACTGCTGAACGATTCGTTTGATCCTTACTCCTTTGTCAGAAACGCTTACTTTCAGCGTCAGGACTTCAAGCAATACGACGGCAATCCACCACAAGCTGAGATTGACGACGAGGCGTTAGAACAGTTTCTTGAATAGCGATTGAACGGTTGAACCGGGCTGACCAGTTTGGCCCGGCTTTTCATTTCTGCCCAGCTGCGGTATAAACGGCGGGCAATTTTCAGAAATACCCCCTTCTTATAATTATTAGAAACAGGAAACCAAGATGATCCAATCCCCTGTGACTCAGCCACAGCCTGAACTGCTGTGCTGCAAATTCAACCGGAGCTACCAATGAATCACGTAGCTACACCTCAGTTTGATACTTTATGGGGCCACCCAAAACCGTTATGGATGTTATTCATGGCCGAGTTTTGGGAGCGCTTTGCGTTCTATGGCATTCGTTGGGCATTAACGCTGTATATCGTCGCACAGTTTTACGAAGGGAATGCTTCGGGCGAAGCCGATGCCAGCCGTTATTATGGCGCTTATCTGGCGCTGGTATATGCCACGGCAATCTTTGGCGGCTATGTGGCGGATCGGGTGATTGGTTATCAGCGCTCGATTTTACTCGGCGCTGTCGTCATGTCGATTGGTTTGTTTATGATCATGATCCCAAGCCTGGAATTATTCCTGCTAGGTCTTGCGGTGATTGTGGTTGGTAATGGTTTATTCAAGCCAAATATTTCGACATTAGTCGGTAAGTTGTATGAACAGGGCGATGATCGCCGCGATCGTGGTTTCACCATTTTTTATATGGGGATTAACCTCGGTGGCATGCTGTCACCACTGCTGACCGGATGGCTGGCCAGCGAAATTTTTGGCACACCACAACACCAAAACTATAAAGCCGTGTTTGGCGCCGCTGGTGTGGGTATGGTGATCAGTACTATTTGGTTCTACATTGGCCGTGCACAGTTAAAAGGCATTGGTGCTTTGCCGGAAGACCAGGTGGATCAAAAGCCCAGTGCGAAAAAGCTGGCGTATACGATTGCCTCTGTGATTGTTGCGGTCCCTGTGGTTTATTTCTTAATGGCCGGTATGGGCGCACAGACGCTGGCGTGGATTCTGGGGGCCTTGTTCGTCATTGTCGCTTTGATGTTAATTATCGAAGGCAAGCAAAACGGGACTGTCCAGATGCATCGCGTTTGCGCCTTGCTCTTACTGTTCGGTTTTAACGTGACGTTCTGGATGTTCTTTGAACAAGCCGGTAGTTCGTTTAATTTCCTCGCGCAAAATCTGGTGAATCGCGACGTTTTTGGTGACGCCAGTTTTATCTTCCCAACCGGTTGGTTCCAATCGATCAACTCGCTGGCAATTATTATATTTGCCCCGATTATCAGTGCTATCTGGTATTTCACCAGTAAACGTAAAATGGAACCCAGCATTCCGTTTAAGTTCGGCTTAGGTTTATTGGGCAATGCGTTAGGCTTTTTAGTGTTGATGTATGCCTTGACCCAGTTAGTCGATGGGAATGGTCTGATCCCGATGTGGCCGTTAGTGCTGTGTTATGTATTGCAGTCAATTGGTGAGTTGTGTTTATCCCCGATTGGTTTGTCGATGGTAACGAAGCTGGCACCGGTGCGTTATGTCGGTCTGGCAATGGGCGCCTGGTTTTTATCGGTCGCAACCGGCAACAACCTGTCTGGCTTGCTAGCGGGCGAGATTTCCGGTGAAACCGGGATGACAGTAGCCTCTGCATTGGCGGGCTTTAGTTTCAGTTTCTACCTGTTGCTGGGCGCTGGTATTTTACTGATATTGATTTCGCCATTGATTAATAAATTGATGCATGGTGTGAAGTAACACCGTTTGAACCGACGCCGAAGCGTGCACGGGCATCTTCGGCGAGCGCCGTTCAATAAAACAAAAGGGCCATCAGGCCCTTTTGTTTTATTGAACGGCCAGAATTAAAGCTGAAGTTGGCGTCTCGCTTGCGTTAGCAGCGGCTTTACCAGTGCGAAGGTAACCGGCCTAGTGAGCAGCGGGTACAGTAAAATTAGCGCCAGTGCAATGCCTGCAGCGGCCAGCGGGGTCTCTGCGCGGGCAATCAGTAAAAAGGGTGGGATCAGAACACACAGCTTCCAAATGTTCAGGATCAGCTTTTGCGGTGTGGGTAATAGGTCGGATGCTCGGCGTAATACCGCCATCCGGTCGCGGAAATTAAGCTGTTGCAGTTCAGGTAGAGCACGAGTGTTCCAGAACATAACATACCTTATTTGTATCAATTCAGCGGTTATACGGCCGCACTGCAGGATCAGATTGGCTGGAAACAACGGAGGCCGGCAGCGCCGGCCCCTCAAGACTTACAGTATGATTCAGGCGAGTTTAGCCAGAATCTCTGTCACCACGTCATCAATCGCCAGCAGCGATTTTTCACCACTGCGCCGGTTTTTATATTCAACCTGACGCTCGTCCAGATTGCGCTCACCGATCACAATATGATGCGGAATACCCAGCAACTCCATATCGGCGAACATCACGCCCGGGCGTTCTTTGCGGTCATCAAACAGGACTTCGACACCTGCCGCGGTCAGCGCTTTGTACAGTGCTTCAGCGGTATCCTGAATGCGCACCGACTTGTGCATGTTCATTGGTACTAAAGCGACCTGGAACGGTGCAATAGCCGCTGGCCAGATAATGCCGTACTGGTCGTGATTTTGTTCAATGGCTGCTGCGACAATCCGCGATACACCCACACCATAACATCCCATCGTCATGATCTGGTGTTTGCCTTCTTCATTCAGCACGCCGGCTTTCATTGCAGCGGCATATTTGTCGCCAAGCTGGAAGATGTGGCCTACTTCAATACCGCGTTTGATCACCAGCTTGCCGTTGCCACATGGGCTCGGGTCGCCCTCAACGACATTACGCAGGTCCGCGACTTCATAGTTTGTGATGTCACGGTCAAAGTTGACGCCGGTCAGGTGATAGCCATCTTTGTTGGCACCACAGACAAAGTTAGCTGCAACCGCAGCGCTGTGGTCCGCAACGATGCGGATAGGCAAGCCCACCGGGCCCAGTGAGCCAGCGGATGCGCCTGTCGCTGCTTTGATGTCAGCTTCAGAAGCAAAGGTCAGCGGGCTTTGGATGCCGGCAAGTTTCTCCGCTTTGATTTCGTTTAACTCATGGTCGCCACGTAACAATAACGCCACTAATGGCTGTGGGCCTTGATCAGCAGTCCGTTCGCCATAGACGAGTAATGTTTTGATAATTTGGCTGGCATCAACCGCCAGCAACGCGGCAACTTCGGCAATAGTGCCAGCATTTGGTGTTGCGATTTCGGTGACTGGTGCTGAAGCCGCCGCACGCGCTGTTGTTGGCGCCAAGGCTTCGGCTTTTTCGATGTTGGCTGCATATTCGCTGGCATCAGAGAACACGATGGCATCTTCACCGGAAGAAGCCAACACGTGGAACTCGTGAGACACAGCGCCACCGATCGCGCCCGTATCCGCCAGGACTGGGCGGAACTCAAGGCCTAAGCGGGTAAAGATGTTGCTATAAGCCTGGTACATCGCCTGATAGGTTTTCTCCAGACATTCCTGGCTCAGGTGGAAGGAATAGGCGTCTTTCATCAGGAATTCACGGGCGCGCATGACGCCAAAGCGTGGCCGGCGCTCGTCGCGGAATTTTGTCTGAATTTGATACAAGTTCAGCGGCAGCTGCTTGTAGCTGCTGACTTCTTTACGGACCAGATCCGTGATGACTTCCTCGTGTGTGGGGCCGAGGACGAAGTCGCGCTGGTGGCGATCTTTGAAGCGCAGCAGCTCAGCATCCATTTTTTCCCAGCGACCCGACTCCTGCCATAACTCCGCAGGCTGCACCATCGGCATTAACACTTCGATAGCGCCGGCTTTGTTCATTTCTTCGCGCACTATTGCTTCCACTTTACGCAGCACCCGGATGCCATTGGGTAGCCAGGTGTACATGCCGGAGGCTTCACGGCGGATCATGCCGGCGCGCAGCATCAGCTGGTGGCTGATAATTTCGGCATCGGCCGGTGTTTCTTTTAACGTGGATAACAGGTACTGACTGGTGCGCATTGCTGTGTTCGCTCTGAAATACAAATAATTTGGTTCTATTCTAACAAGGGGCTTACTCGGGCAGAAGGGCGATTTGGTGTTTTATCAGCGTAGATTGCACTTGCTGGCCCTGTCCCATGCCACCAAGGCTATAAACCGAGTCATCCAGCACGACCAAATTTCTTAAGTCCATTATTGGATTGTCGGTTTTGCCTTTTTTCCACTGATTGGTGCTGAGCTGATATAACCAGACATCGGTATCAGGCTCTGCAGGCGTGCCGTCGTAACCAACGCCATTAAAGTTGTAAGGCGTTTTGCTGCCGCCAACAAACGCCAGATAACGCTGGCTATCAAGGGTGACCGGCATGGCCGCCTGGCGATAGCGGGCGACTCCCGTCGGATGTTGGACTGCTTTCCAGCTGATTTTACGTGCGTTTGCACTGTCTATCTCGCCGCGGTAACAGGCCGGGCTCGCGACGTAACTACGCTTACCGGCAGGATCCAATGCCGTGCTGACACCGTCACAAACCACGAAGACATTGCCGTCGATTGCCGCGGCATGGCCAAAGACCGGAGTGCCGGGGAATGGTGTCGCCTGACTCCATTTTTGCGTGAAGTTATCAAAAATCTGTACCAGATTGACGTTGCCATCATTGTGCCAGCCGCTCACCAGATAGATGTACCGGTTCTGGTAGCTAAGGGCGACACTGTCGTCAACAGCCACCGGCATATCGGGCAGCTTGGTGTAATTTTTACTGATCACACTGAATCGATAGCTATCCGGTTGTGTGACTTCGCTGCCATCTCTCGCTACCGAATAGCCGCCAAACAAATAGAAATTTTGTTCAAGCACCGCAGCGTTAATGCCCAGACGGCTGTTATGGCCAAGGCTGTTGGGTACATTTGGTAACTTCTGCCAGCTACTGTCTCCCGCGATAATCATCCAGCTTTTACTGTGTGCATCTGCAGCAGTTTTCCCCTGACCGAGGCCGGCAAAACTGGCGATATAGGTCTTACCGCGGATCGTTGTCGCCAATGTTGCATTGTTGCTGATTGGTTCCGGCAACGGCGGCAGTGTTTGTGCGAGCGCTGGCGTCAGTAACAGAGGAGTCAGCATGCAGCGTAAAAATGTCGGTAACGTGATTGTGGTTGCCATCGACTGTCCATTTGATGTTGTAGTGATACAAAGTCATACCATAATTTTGCACGGCTTCGCGCTGTTTTTTGTAAGGAGGCCTTGGATCTTGCTTCAATACTTTCTCAATAAACAGCTGGAGCTTGGGGTATTGCTGCTGCGCCTGACAAAACAACTGCGCTGCAGGGCTGAAGCTAACGGTCATTGCTGTTTCCGGCGCTGCATCAGCAAAGCCCCCCGACGCCTCCGGCAGTGCATCCGAATAAGGCAGATAAGGCTTTATATCCAATACGGGCGTGCCATCTAACAGATCAATCCCGGATAAGTGCAGCACAAGTAACTGGCCGCGCCTGCTGACGCCATCGAGTTTGACCACCGACAGGCCGATCGGGTTAGGGCGGAAGGTCGCGCGAGTGGCAAAAACGCCTTTTTTCGCATTACCGCCCAGGCGAGGAGGGCGCACGAGCGGAGACCAGCCTTTGTCCGCGGTTTCATGAAAGACGAAGACCAGCCACAAATGTGAAAATGCTTCGATGCCCCGCACCATAGCGTCATCGGCAAACGGGGGGTGTAAGACCAGTTCACCGCTTGCTTCAGGGATCAACCCAGGCTGGCGCGGAATGGCAAATTTTTGTTTGTAAGGCGATTGGATGAATCCAAGCGCCGGGAAGGAAAAAGTCTGGTCCATGGCAAAACGCTGTCATTGGCAAGTGCTTGATGCGCATTATCCGGTTCTGCCGAGAAAACAACAAGGTAAAGGCAAGACTTGAGCAGAAATGCTTGCTCTTGGCGGTCTGGGTGTCTAGAGTGATTTGCCTGTAATCATGAGCCTGTCTGGCATGCGCCAGTATTTTAAGTAAAGAGTTGTCAGTCGATGGAACAAAAAACGTTATTAATTGAATGCCCGGACTCGAAGGGGCTGATCGCACAAATCACCAACATTTGTTATAAGCATCAACTGAATATCACCCGAAACACTGAGTACGTTGACCCTGATTCCGGTCGGTTTTATATGCGGACTCAGCTCGAAGGCATTTTTAATGACCACACTTTATTGCTGGACTTAGACCGCGCCCTGCCCGAAGGCAGCGAGCGTCAGCTCGTGGATAATGCAAAAAAACGAGTGGTGATTCTGGTGACAAAAGAAGCACATTGTTTAGGTGACATCTTGATGAAAGTCTATGATGGGTCGCTTGAACTGGATATTGCCGCCGTCATTGGCAATCATCCGCAGCTGCAGTCTTTATCAGAAAAATTCGATTTGCCTTATCATTATATTGACCACCAAGGGATCAGCCGGACCGAGCATGAACAATTGTTATTAGCACAAGTGGCTTATTATCAGCCGGATTATCTGGTACTCGCCAAGTTTATGCGCGTGTTAAGCCCAGAGTTTGTTGCCCGCTACCCAAATCGGATTATCAATATTCACCACAGCTTTTTGCCCGCTTTTATCGGCGCGCATCCATATCGTCAGGCCTTTAATCGCGGCGTCAAAATTATTGGCGCAACCGCGCATTTTGTCACAGATCATTTAGATGAAGGCCCAATTATTAAACAGATGGTGACCAATGTTGATCATACTTACAGTGCAAAAGATATGGCGAAAGCCGGTCGCGATGTAGAAAAAAATGTCCTGACCAAAGCGCTCGAATTAGTGGTCGAAGATCGGGTCTTTGTACACGGCAATAAAACGGTCATACTCTAAAAAAGCGCGGCTCAGGAGCATCTATGCAGCCAAGAAGTGTGGAATTTCGTTTTCTGGCAGAACCAACGCATGTCAACTTTGGCGGCAAAGTGCATGGTGGCATGGTGATGAAATGGCTGGACCAGGCGGCTTACGCCTGCGCCGCGCGTTGGAGTGGCTTGTATTGCGTCACTGTGTCGGTCGGGACCATCCGTTTCCGCCGGCCGATCCTGGTTGGTCATCTGGTGGAACTTGAAGCGAGGGTCGTGCATACCGGCAGCACCAGTATGCACATTTTTGTGCAGGTTCGTTCCGGCGACAGTAAAAGCGGTGAGTTGGCGGAGACGAACCACTGCATCATTACGTTTGTAGCGCTGGATGAACAAGGGAATACCGCAAAGGTTCCGGTTTGGGAACCAGAAACGGCCGAGGATAAGTTTCTGGAGCAATACGCAATTCAAATGAAACAGTTCTCGCAAACTGTCGAACAGCAGATGCTGGATTTCTACCAGGAGCAACCGCAGGCTTAGGGTCAACCAGCGGCTTTTGGTGCATTGATTGCCGGGTAACGTCGGCATCTCCGTGACAGCGCAATGGGATCGTTCAGGATAACTTTGGGTGGCCTATAGTCTTACGCCGCGCTTTGAGCAACAATCCGACTAATGATCGCTAAGATAATCGTCGGTGAGATCTAGCGCATAAATATCATCAATTTGACGAGCCTCAGAATGGCTAACCCGTAAGTCTTTGATGCGTCCGTTCCGTAAGCTATATACCCAGCCATGTACAGTCAGATGTTGGCCACGCTCCCAAGCCTCCTGAACGACACTGGAGTGGCATACATTACGTACCTGTTCAACGACGTTCAGTTCGCAGAGTCGATTTTGCTGTTGTGTTTCTGTTTCAAGGGCTTCAATTTCTTCACGATGCATGGCGTACACATCTTTGATATTACGCAACCAGTTATCTACTAAGCCGATGCGCTGTTTGTTCATTGCTGCATTGATCCCGCCACAGCCATAATGACCACAAACGATAATGTGTTTCACTTTGAGAATATCGATAGCGTATTGCAGTACTGACAGGCAGTTGATATCGGCGTGTAACACCAGATTTGCTACATTCCTGTGGACAAATAACTCGCCAGGCAACAAACCTACAATGTCGTTGGCCGGAACTCTACTGTCAGAACAGCCTATCCAAAGGTATTCGGGCGCTTGTTGTTCGGATAGTTTCCTGAAAAAGCCAGGCGCTTCTAACTCAATCCGGTCAGCCCATGCCCGATTGTTTTCAAACAGATGTTGTAGAGTTTGCATGACTATGTCCGAACTAGATTTCGCCTAAGATAACTGATTTTTGCAATATTAGCAGCATTGGCGCACGTTCGGATGCGATGGCAAAAATAGATTTGCTATATTATCATTTCCTTTTCTTTATAATGTCTCTATGATGTTTGCACGTATTATATAACCAACATAGAAGGTTCTCTTTATGTCATTATTACTTGATAAACGTGAGTTAAAAAAAGCAGCAAAAGAATTGTCTGTATTAAAGTTACAGGAAGTAATAGATGTATTGAAATCGGTGCTTGATGAGCGGCAGAAAGAATCTGAAGTGCTGGAAAAAGTTCGTGAGTACGCCCGTACCCAAGGTTTTACCCTTGAGCAACTCGGTTACAAATTAAATGCTGAAGGTACCGCAGTATTCAACCATGAAGAAGAGTCGCATGCGGATGATGCAAAGCGGCCTGTTAAACCAAAATTCAAAACAATCAACAAAGAAAGCCAATTTTTCTATGTTGAAAATGGCCAGTTGCAGTTGCTGAAAACCCATACCATGAAAAAAGCACTGAACGAAAAAGGCATCGAAGTTGTTCCTTTCTCAAAAGTAGAGAAAAAATACGGCAAGCAAATTGAAATATTACTGGCTGAAGCGACCAGTCAGGCACTTGTTAATTTTAATGCCAAAGTTGATGTCTGGAATGAGTGGGCGGCAGCTCACCACGAAGAGATCCTGGAAAAGCGTTAATCGCTACTCTGAAATGATTGAAAAGAAAACAGGAGCAAATTGCTCCTGTTTTTATTTTGGATCT